>Ga0315281_10008263_pt1 | contig 14555 bp, 12 predicted proteins | sample YL17G07_0_MG_FD_204540 | JGI IMG/M metagenome (GOLD analysis project Ga0315281, IMG submission 204540) | Sediment microbial communities from Yellowstone Lake, YNP, Wyoming, USA - YL17G07_0 | ecosystem: Environmental > Aquatic > Freshwater > Lake > Sediment | place: USA: Wyoming | collected...
GGAACTGCCATGAATGCCATGGCAAGGAACATGATCCTTGAACGCATGATGGTAAACCTCCATGATGTGATTGAAAATTGGTTTGAAAACAGGGATGGAAACATCCATTAGACGGTCAAAACTGTTCTTTAGTTGCACCCGGTCACTGACAATCAGAGCGCGTGTATGAAAATTCTTCCGATTTCATCTTCCCCTTCACGAGGCCTTCAACTCTGGCCAGCATTGTTTTGTCGGAGAGCATCTTGTAGATGATTCGTTGTGGAAAATCATGTTTGAGGTTTTCAAAAACGGCTTCGTTCGTCGTGGATTTCACAAGCTTAAAAGCAGTCGTATTCGTCCCGCGGGGCCGGGCTACGTAATACGTCCCCGTGTCCGATTGGACAATTTGAAGAAACTCGAAAAAGACCGTCTTTCCCTGGGAGGTTGTTCTGCCCACGCCGAGCATCATTTGGCCGGAGGGCGTCATCCATTGTTCTTCAACCTCCTTCCCTGCCTCATTCATTTCCCAGCAGCCGGACATCCAACCGAGGGCTTCAATGGACAATCCCTTTCCCTGGGACATGGCAGACTGTGAGAGAAGGAAGACCGTCAAAAGGGGAAAAATTCGTCTGTTCATAAATACATCTTGTTAAAGTCCAAGTTCATCCATTCGTTTCCGTTCATATTCTGCGCTTTCGGAAGGATAACGCAGCAATTCGTCATACTTGCCGGCTTCCTTTGCAAGAGCCCAAATCAGGCTTTCTCCCGCCGGGATGGTTTGGGGGGCAGACGCAAAAATCGGATCTTCAAACGCATCCCTGGCGTCGACCAGGCCCCAACCGTCGCGCTTGTACATTGTCAGCACGTCGTCCAAAAAGAGTGCGTTCAGAAGGTTATGGTGGATTAACAGCGTGTGTTTGATGAAGCGGCCGGTGACCTCTTGCGAAAGGTCGCCATAATACTTGCTGCATTTCAAAATGTGTTCCAGGTAGTAATCTCTGTGGCGCGTTGTGTCAGCATGGTGATCCCGGGCGAGTTTTTCTCTGAATCGCTGATCGATGTACCAATCCGACGTATCGATAGTGACATGCCCAATGCGATACCCGCGTTGCTTCAGGAACGACCTGAGAGCATCGCGTTTTGTTACGGTGTCCCCTTCTTTGAGCATCGGGAACCGGAACAACCGGGTGAAATTGGGATAGCCTTGAATGATCCGTTCACCCTTGATGATATCCTGCATTTCAGCATCGACCGAAATTTCCGGTGCATGAAAATTCCGGTGGGAATACGTGTGGTTGGCGATGATGTGGCCGGCGTCGTTCCAAAATCGGAGTATTTGTTTTCCTTCAGGTTTATCGACATTTCTCCCGGCAACAAATATCGCAGCATGAAGGTTGTGCTTCTTCAGGGCATTCAAGAGGCCGTCGGTCATTCCGGCCCATGTCTTCAACGGGTTCGCATGATAGGCCATGTCGTCGATCGTAATGGAGATTTTCGGAACGGGCCCTTCCCACAACAAATTTCGGGGAATGAAGCCTGCGCCAAGCGTGCCATAGCCTGCTGACTTAAGAAAGTCTCTTCGTTTCACGCTTGGAGTCTCGCCCGGATGGATTTGCTCAACCCTTTGACGACTTGTTCGTAGGAGTGGTCTATCATCGCAAAAATCTGCCTCGGTGGTATCGTTCCGTCAATCAGAACCGTGTTCCAGTATTTTTTGTTCATATGGTATCCCGGCCGAATGGCTTCATATTGTTCTCTCAGCTCTATGGCCTTCTCCGGGTCACATTTCAAGTTGATCGATAAAGGATGCCGTTCAAAACGCGCCAGAAGAAATATCTTCCCGTTAACTCTAAAGACAAGAACATCTTCGCCGAACGGAAAGCCCTCGGTGATTTTTCCTTTTTTTGAGAGACAATGTCGGCGGATTTGTTCGAGATTCACAACAAAGGAGTTCTATTTTGGCTGTCTGATGACCTTCCCGTCTTTCATGACGAAGTTGATTTTTTTCAAGGCTTGAATATTCTCCAGCGGGTTTTCGGGTGTGGCAACAATGTCCGCCCAAAATCCCTTTGTGATTGCGCCGCGCTGAGTTTGCATGCGAAAAAGTTCCGCCGGATTCGTCGTCATGCATTTCAGGATGTGGGCTGGAGGAACGCCCGCCGCCGTCCATGTGTCAAGAAAATCCAGATCCATTTCGGCCCGGTTTTTTCCCGGTAGATCGACGACAACATCGGTTCCGAACGCCATTTTAACACCCGCTTTGTAAGCCCGTCGCAGCCTGTCAACGATCTTATCGGCCATTGTATAGGCATCGAACCCCATTGCATCTAAATGAGAGCGCGGAAAATCCGTCCCCACCAGAAACGTACCCTTCTCTTTCATCAGCTTGAGGAGCTCGTCCGACAGATCAAACCCGTGCTCGATAGATTCGGCGCCGGCGAGTATAACATTGCGGGCCGCCTCGCCGCCCATGACATGAACTGCAACGGTGACGCCGGCACTATGCGCTTCTTCAACGGCGGCACGTATTTCCGCCTGAGAATAGAAATACTTATTGTTATCCGCCACTAATTTGATTGCGTTTGAACCGTAGTAGATATTGCGCCGCACAGCCTTTCGGATTTCGTCCGGAGTGTCGGCATCGATGTATTCGTATTGCCATGACGGGCCTGCTTCGGGAACATAGTTTTGGGTCTGACCGCCGAAGGCGGCAATAATCTTTCCCGTCGTGAGCATTGTCGGGCCGACGATCCAGCCCTTCTCAATCGCCCGCCGCACGTCAATCGCGACATAATTGGCGTCATTGCCGATGTCTTTGATCGTCGTGAACCCCGATTCCAAAATGAGTTTGACATTCCTGGCTCCAAGGATAGCCCGTAACGCCGAACTCTCATGTGCGTACGAGGATTCGAAGCCAATCGAACCTACAGGTAAATTAAACGTCACATGCATGTGGGCATCCATCAGCCCCGGCATCACCCAAGCGCTCGATAGATCGATCACCTGAACGTCTTTCGGAACCTCTTTCCCCCCAACCTCTGTGATCCTTCCTTTCTCGATGAGAATAGTCTGATTCTTTGCAACGGATCCCGTCGCAGGGTCGATGACATTGCCAGCTCGAATCGCGATTGTTTGAGCCGTCAAACATACTGTCCCCAAGAATGTGAGGAATAGGGCGGCCACAAGCTTTCTCTTCATGATTCCTCCTTTTTTGAGTGATGCACAAAGTAGAGAAGGAACGCCTGAAACGCAAGACTTCGCGATCATCGCCTCACCTTGCAGTTTCCAATTGGACTCCGTTCCTCAATCGTTAGATCAACAAGGTGTCAGGAGTTTCCTCCTGACACAAACATTGCTTCGGTCAGGACGTCCGCCAAAGGGCGTGGCGGATAAAAAAGTCCTGACCGCACGAAAAAGGCGGGGCTGAAATTCTGTTGCAACACAGGGCGAATTCGTTTAGATTTTCGTTCCTCAGATGAGTCAACGATCGAGTCATAGCCTGTCCTCAATCCGCACATACCTTGGATTGCATCGCAACATAGGCATACTTGCGGTCAGCACGTTCCTCCTCGGATTGGGCGAAGAACTGTGGCAGGCTTATCTCCCGAAGTACCTTCTCGAGCTGGGGGCGAGCAGTGTCGTCGTCGGACTGTTCGCTTCGTTGCGGGATTTGCTGGACGGTCTTTACCAATATCCCGGCGGGTGGATCAACGACCGGTTCGGCAGGAAGAAAACGCTGATGTTGTTTACAGGAATCGCCATGTCTGGTTACGCCGTGTTCGCGTTTTCGGGCCACTGGTCTTTTCTCTTTGCGGGGCTTGTGCTCGTCATGGGCTGGAAATCCGGCGCCTTCCCCGCCACGTTTGCCGTCATCGGCGATGCGCTGCCGAAAGGCCAACGCTCCGTTGCCTTCAGCGTCCAATCTATTCTTGTACGTGTTCCGCGCGTCATCGGGGCACCGATTGGCGGGCTGCTCATCGCAGGGCTGGGGATGTTGGCCGGGATGCACACAGCATTTGGCATCACGATTGGCCTCGCAGCCCTTGTGCTCCTCACACAGCATCGCTTTTACGAGGAACATCGTCCAGCGGCATCCGGGTTTTCCCACACACCCTTGAAACATGTGTTTCGAAACATGCCTGCGCCACTGAAGAGACTTCTGGTTGCAGAAGCTTTCGTGAGAATCGGTGAAGGCCTTTCATTGGCTTTTATCATTTTATATGTGACTGAAGTGCTGCAATTCTCTGTCTCTGCTTATGGCACGTTGTACGCCATCCAACAATCTGTCGCGATCGCATTCTACATCCCTTCGGGCAAACTCGCCGATATGACCGGCCGTAAACCGCTTGTTGCGCTTACGTTTCTCTTTTTTGCTCTCTTCCCGTTGGCTGTCAAGTTTTCCGGATCCTTCGTGGCGCTTGTGTTCGCCTTCCTTGTGGGGGGATTGAAGGAGTTCGGCGAGCCTGCCCGCAAGTCGCTCATCGTGGACTTGTCTGACCCCAATCAGGTTGGCAGAACAGTCGGCATGTATTACATGATTCGTAACCTTCTCGTTGTGCCGGCAGGAACTATCGGCGGATTGTTGTGGCAAATCTCTCCAGAACTCACGATGTATGTTTCATCGACAGTGGGTATCATTGGCCTTCTTGTGTTTCTTGCGACGGGAAAGTCCCATGACCACTAGTCAAACGACTCTCGTTCGCGCCATCGGTCGTTGGAGCCTCACTGCCCTGGTGATTAACTCCATCATAGGGAGCGGCGTGTTTGGCCTCCCCTCAGCCATCGCTCAGCACGTAGGAAGCGCAAGCCCGTACGCCGTCCTTATCGCCGGCATTGGAATGGGAGCCATGATGGCCTGTTTCGCCGAGGTTGCATCACAGTTCAGGGATGCGGGCGGTCCCTACCTGTACGCCCGGGCGGCATTCGGAAGATTGATCGGCCTGCAGATGGGCTGGATGGCATGGCTTGTGCGGCTGACAGCCGCCGCCGCCAACGCAAACCTGTTCGTCGATTATCTGGCTGAATTTTTTCCTGCCGTCTCAGGTTCATTGTTGCGACTGTCGGTACTTGCGTTGGTCATCGGGTCTCTGGCGGCTGTGAATTATCGAGGGGTGAAGGCCGGGGCGGATGCGAGCTCGTTCTTCACCGTAGCCAAACTTCTGCCGCTCACTGCATTCATTTGTGTCGGAATTCTCGTCGGGGGAACAACGCCGCACCCAGTGGCGGGTCTTCCCTCAGGAGATTGGCCAAAGGCGCTTCTGCTGCTAGCGTTTGCCTACGGCGGCTTTGACTCGGCTCTTATTCCGCTTGGCGAGGCCAAGAATCCGCGCCGCGACGCACCGTTTGCTTTGCTGACCGCGCTTGCGGTCGTAACAGCCGTCTACACATTGATTCAGATCGTTGTCATCGACGTTCTGCCCGATGCGGGCGCAACCAAACGTCCGCTCGCTGACGCGGCGAGGGTGTTCATGGGAAGCGCGGGAGCTGCCATGATTTCTGTCGGCGCGATGGTTTCCGTGGTTGGCTATCTCAGCGCGAACTTGTTGAATGCACCCCGGCTCACCTACGCGCTTGCTGAATCGAATGATTTCCCCAAGATCTTCGCCCGCATTCACCCGCGTTTCAGAACTCCGTACGTTTCCATCGTTGTGTTCGCTGTTTTGCTGTGGCTGTTCTCTGCCGCCGGAAGTTTCCAGTGGAGTGCAAGTTTGTCTGCTGTTGCGCGACTGTTTCTCTATGGATTTGTCTGTGCGGCTTTGTTGAAACTGCGGAAAGACCAGCCCGCCGCAGATGCTTTTCGGCTTCCCTTCGGTCCTGCCTTTTCCATTTTCGGCATCGGTTTTGCCTTGTACCTGCTTTTTGGGATGAGCATGACAGAATTCGCGATAATCGGCGGGACGTTTCTACTGGCTTATGTTCATTGGCTGGTTGTGAAGCGGGGGGCTAAAGCGGAACTCTGATTCTCGAACTCAACCGGATGAAGCGTCAGCCGTTTCCTTGGCGGCTTTGGCAAGTTCTTCGGCCGCTTTAAAGAGCTGCGAGCCTTCGTCGCCGAACTTGCTCTTCAAAACATCCTGCAATACGCTCTTGTCCACAAGATCGTGTTGAATGGCGAGCAGTACCAGCGCACCGAGCGCAGACCGGGAACCACCGAACTTCTTTCGAAACGGGTAACGAGAACTTACGCCGCTCTCTTGCAGCGATTCGTCAATATAGACCAGAGAGCCCGAACTCAGTTTCTCCATTGTTCGCTGGGAATGCATTTCACGCAATCCATCTTCTGATGTGATGATGATGAAATCAGGAGATTCGATGCCAGTGAAGTGAATCTCGTTTGGACTAAGCCAAATCTCAGAGAGAGAAAATCCCGAGCCCTGTGTGACCGGATTGTCGTTTTTCTGGGTGATATGTAAACCCGAGTCGACAGCAGCTTGGCATAAAACACCCGCAGCCGATTGCACTTTCTCACCCGCACTTCCCGCAAGAACGATGCTGACCGGTTTCTTCAAAAAAAACCGGCGTTCACGCGCCGGCAATTGTTTTTCTGACAATGACTTCGGGCCCACCGTCGGTTCGCTGATTGCACGAAACCGTTTTGCAAACGTCTCTCTCTTCTCTGATTCTTTGACCATCCCCAGTTTCCACCCGTGTCTTGCTGCAATGTCGCCGAGCTTCTTGCCTGTAAGCTCATTCTGCTGGACTGCATACTCTGTGCAAAGCTCCAGGATCTCCACGGCGGCAAACCCCTCAAAACAAATGGCATTTTGCAAGAGATACGGCAGGTTTTGATCTGTTGCCAACGCCCGGGCAACAAACGTGGCGTTGCTGTTTTTTAGGATTTCACACATGTCCACAGGCGGGACGATATTTCCCCGCGGCGTGGTCGATGTGACAAAACACTCCGGAGTCAGGCTGGATCCCTGTCCACCGGTCATCCCATAGACAAAGTTGTTGCAAATAAGCACTGTGACATCGACATTCAGCATCGCAGCGTGCACCAAATGCTGCAAGCCAATCATCGCGCCGCCATCACCGATAAGCACGATTGTTTTCAGTTTGTTTTCTGCCAGGACTGAATCGGCGAGGGCAATACCCGTTGCAAACGCCGTTGAACGTCCGTGCGTCGTGTGGACAGTGTGGATTTCCTTGAACAAACCATCTGCAAGACCGATACACCCGATGTCCGTGACGAGAACAACCTGTTCAGGAGAAAGCTGGAGTGCTACGAGCGCTTCGTTGAGACGACGAAGCACGTTGGTATGTCCGCATCCTTTACAGAAGGGAAAGCGGGGATCATCGACAAAATATGATTTCGAGGTTTCCGAGGTCATACTCAGCCCTGAATGGCCTTGAGAATTTCGGATGGCGTTATCATGGAACCAATTTTGTTGACCCGTCGAACCGCCTGCAACGCGCACAGCGGCTCGAGGATTCTCCCGTATAACCCCGACAAGTTTTCCTCTGCGATAATCACGCGTCCGACACCGTTCAGAGCCCGTTGGAGTTCCCTCTGTGGAACAGGAAAGAGTGAGTGAATCGTGAGGTTTGAGACTTTTTTCCCAAGCCTTCTTGCATGAGAGACGGCATCCGCAGCAGCGCGACTCGTGATGCCGTAGCTTACCACGAGCTTCTCGGCGCCGTCCTGCAAATCTGATTGCACGAGAGAAAGCTCATCCGCACGAAATTGGATTTTCTCCTCGAGATGAAGGAGCACATCCAAGGTTTCGGGGGAGTTCTTTTGTAACCGTCCCCGTTTATCATGTGCAGAACCCGTCGCAGTGATCTTCTTATCGCCTCCGACGGGATCAAAGATCGGCACCTCGTGTCTTTCATCAAAATGGTATGTGCCCATTGGGTCCTTTTTTTGAGCTTCAATGTTGTGCCGAAGGAAAGAATGTTCGTCAACCTGGGCCTCTCTCAGGGTTGAATAATCGACACTCTCGGTCGTCATGGCAACTTCCTTGTCGCTCAGGATAATTACCGGCGTTCTGAGTTTTTCAGCCCACGCAAAAGCCTCCATCGTCAACTCATAAGAATCGCGTGCATTCGTGGGACACAACATCGGTATGGTATAGCCGCCCGAGGTGGCAAATTCGGCAAGCAGTACATCGCCTTGAGCGCCTTGCGTCGCGCCGCCGGTACTTGGTCCAAGTCTCTGGACGAGTGCAACGACAAGCGGCGTCTCAGTCATAATGGCGTATTGAATGGACTCGATCATCAACGCCCAGCCGGGACCCGAGGTTGCCGTCATGGCTTTGATTCCCCGCATGGAAGCACCGATGCAGTATGCAATCGCAGAAATTTCATCCGGCGCGCTTAAAGCGAGTCCTCCGATCCCGGGAAGCTGGTCAACCATGGATTTGAAAATACCGGTGGCGGGTGTTATGGGATAACCTGCGAAAAACCGGCAGCCCGCCGCGATGGCGCCTTCCGCAATCATCTGGTTTCCCGAGCGGAGCTTTGTGCTATGATTTGTCAATCAGCAACCTGCGGGGTCGAACGAGGTGCACATCCGGTTTACGGCGTCCGAGATTCTCTGAGCCACAAGCTTCTTTTCCGCGGCAAGTTCACCCAGAAACCTCCGGACGTCGGGATATTCACATTGGGTGGAAAGATTGTCGTATAACAACGCGATCTGCTGCTCGCGCCGGACCGCTTCATTCAGTAATTCGCAGTCACGCGGGCAGGTGTGGTCACAAGTCAAATCGGGCGATTTCACGGGAGCCTCCGTTGGGATAGACCGGTGAAGTCAGTCCAATCTTGTGCCATGAGGCATGCCCGAAAAACCAAGAATTCCGCCCCTGAAGTCGGGTCAATTTTCTCATTTCAGAAGAGATTTCTTGATTCTGAGAAAGGAGAGAGCAAAAAGAAACGCCGACGGCTTGTGACTCCGTCGGCGCTTTGAATTTGAAAGAGAGTTTATTCCTTGTAAACCGTTATCCCCCAGTGGATCCGGTCTTCCGGCGGGTCGTCATTCCAGTCGTTGAAACTGTGGGAGCCGTCGGTTTCATAATGAAGTTCATATTCTCCAGGCTGCAGCGTTATCACCGTGCTTACCATCCGGTTCTTCTTTGCGCCGCCTGCATGGTCGGTCATCCGGTAGGTCATTTCCCAGACAACTTTCCCCGTCGATGCATCCTCGATCCAGCCGTAATCATACATATTGTGATCCATGGCTTCGCCAAGAGCATAGACTCTGACCTTCGTGGCCCGGTCCATCTTGAATGTCTTGCGCTCATGGCGGCCGTCGCGCACTTTAATAATCTGAGAAATGACGTTTTCCTCCTCCTCTTCCTTGAAAGCGCTGACTGATTTTGGATCGAAACCCTCGCCAGCTCCGTAAATGGTGAGACCCCAGTGGTCCTCATCAAAGGGAGGGTCTGAGTTCCAATCGTTGTAGGAATGCGACCCATCAGTCTGATAGTATGCCATGTAGTTGCCTTTGGGGAGAGTGACGATCACGTCGACCATGCGATTTTTCTGGTCTCCTCCGGCGTGCACCAGGTCACTCCGATCCATCCTCCAAGCTCGCTCGCGAGTCTTCGTATTGACAATCCAGCCGTAGTCGGCGGGCTCATCCTCATTGTCCCATTCTCCGATGGCATAGATGCGCACCTTTGTATCCTTCGACAGATGAAATCCTGCGCTGGCAAGATCGCTCTTCCGTGCTTTCGTGACCTGCGCGATGACATTTTTTTCATTTTCGGCGTAATCAGAAACTGTAAGAACATTTCTGTCTGTCTCGTTTTTGGCGAACAGTGCTATTCCGTAGTGGTAAGGGTCGTGAGGAGGCCTCGCATTCCAGTCTTCCGGCGAATGAGAACCGTCGGTAATGTAGACAAGCTCGTACGTTCCTTTGGAAAGCTTTACGTCTCCTTTGAACTCCCTGTTTTTCAGAGCCCCGCCTGCACCCTTGGTGTTCCTCAGTGTCATTTCCCAGACGCGCTCGCGGGTATCGCTGTTCACGATCCACCCATAGTCGAACATGCCGTCACCTTTACGGCCCTCACCAATAGCACGAACATATACTGCAAGGTCCTTGGCAACCTTGAGAGTCTTCCGGACCACTTGCTCATCATCGACTCCATAAGCTGAGAGAACCGGTTGTCCGGTTGTTTTCGGGGCGTCGAACATTGTGACGCCAGAGGAATTTGCTTCCTCCACCGTAACCGTGATTTCCCATTCTTTCGCTAGCTCCATGAAATCATCGTAACGGTCTTCCGAGCCGAGTCCCAGAAAACTCAGAAGTCCGCCCCCGAACGACCTGCGGCCCGTGCGTTCCTTCCGGCGGTCGATGTTCATGGAGAAGTTTGAAAAACCTTTTCGGTTTTGAAATGCGTATGCAGCAAAATAGACTTCGTACGACCCCTTCGGAAGTGTTATGGTTCCGTCAAATTCTCGTCTTCCGTCCCGTCCGGACGTGTTTTCAAAATCCATTACCCAAACTGCTTCGCGAGTTGTTGCATCAATGATCCACCCGCCGGCGTACAGCTGTGGTTCATCGTCTCCAAACCAATTCTCCCAGGATCGCTTTTCACCCCCGCCCAGCGCATGGACATGAACACGAGTCTCTTTCGCGAGCGTGAACCCGGCAGATTTCAATTCCTGATCGCGAAAATCCTTCAGGCTTGTCACTATTTTGTCTCCGGGTTCGCGAGATGAATTGCTTGAGGGTGACGCTGTGAAAACAATCAGGGCGAGTATCGCATTGAACGAGAAGTGCATCAAGGTTACCATGATGGATGCTCCTTGCTGGAGTGGAAGGGCACGGCGGACTACCAACAATAATACGTCAATGACCGACAGAGGGTTGCATTTCTCTTCGGGTCTTTAGCATTTTGACTGCAGAAAGAGTTATGAGGTTTCCGCGCCTATTGGGCGAGTGCGCCCGCCAGCTGGATCGCGGCCCAGACTTCCAGCGATTCCATCGGAGTAATAGCGCCTCGAGCCGGCGCTCCCCCAGCAGAAACCCTGCCTCTCCCCCTGCCGCCACCGCCTGCCGAGGGGTCTCCTACGCCCTCTAAACCACTTATTTCGAACCCTATTGAGATTTTTGTCCCTGGCGTAGACTCTATGGAATAGGGTTTATCAGAAGAAGACTTCAGCGGTACCCGCAATTCGTAGACGAGCGACGCCTGTTCGTTGTTGATTCTGAGCGAGATCCCCCTGCCCGCAATCAATGGAACACGAACAGGGCCTTGCTCCAATGGCGAAATGTACTCGAACTCCATTTGGCTTTGCCCGGTTTGAGCGAGTGGATCGCGTTCTCCGGGTCGCCTGGAACCTCGCGTCATCCCCAAAGGATAGTGAACTCCGATGGTCTTTTTTCCCCGCGCCAACGGGTCGAACCACACGGTGAGGCCTCTGAACATAATCTGCCTCCGCAATTCCGGCTTCAACACTGCGAGAGCTATATATGCGTTTTCGTCATCGTTCATCACGGCGAACCGCAACCCATCCTTTTCCGCCCAACCCGAATCGGGCCAATCGGATGTCAGGGCATCGATACTGACTGCCTTTGTCACACGAATGCTCGCGAGCTCGAGGCCGCTGCAGTTTGAAAGCAGCAGAGAACAAATGCAGAGAAGAGTGCCCTGCAGAATTTTCTTGAGTTTCATGGTAACCTTCCGTTTCTGTCCATCGTGAACAGCCATTGTGAGCATCGAATAAAACGAACGATCTCGCCACAAGTTTTGGAGCTTTTTCCATAATTGCAACTCTTTCACGGTTCGCGACTTGAATTGGCATCCGATTTCACTTACCTTTTGCGCCATCGCATGAGTTCTTCCTCGTTTCCCTCGAAAATCCCGGCACCCGCTAAGTCCATAGAATCGAAGCCCCGCTTCATCGATACGCTCGCGTTCTTTGCGAGCCTTTCCCTCGCCTTCTTCCTGGGATGGTCATCGAAGGATCTTTTATGGGGACTTTGGCTCACGAGCTTCATCGGGGGAATGGCCTACACAATCTGGTGCCTCGTTATCCGGAAGCTCCTCCCTGCAGAAAGCATGCCTCAGCGCGCCTTCTTAGCCATCGCCGGTTTCATCGGAGTTGGATTCTTTTCAGTTCACTTTGGCATGTTTCACTACGTGTACGCAAGCATGCTCGACCTCCCATGGCCTTTGAGAAGCGACCCGGGTCGTGTATATTTGGGCAAGCTCACGTGGCGAGGAGTAAGCGATTTCTCCTTCTTTGAGACTCTCTGGCTCGCAATCCAGAATTATTGGATGCTTGCCTTCATCAACATTGGCCGCGACTATGCCAGCCTTTTTCGGGTCGACGCCAAATACGATAATTTTCAGGCTTACAGGAAAATTCTGAAGCTCCATGCTGTCATGATGTTGATGGTCTTTCTGAATTTTCTTGGGCTGGAGTCATTCGCTCTTTTCGTGATTTTTTTTCTTATCCTGTATGCCCCGAACGCTCTTTGGAAAACCGTCCTTCCGGGTTTGGTGCGTCAGGAAAACAAATCTGTTCCGATATCGGAAACTGGCCCTAAGACATGAGCTTTCAAGCCAAATTCTCTAAGCACAGAGGAATCATGAGATCAATTCGGTGTTTGGCTTTTCTCTTGCCACTTGTGCTCCATGCACAACTTCGCATTTCCGCCACATATTCGAAAGAGCGCGGCGGTCCGTTTGACGGTCGATTGCTCGTAATTATTTCAACGGACACAACGAGCGAACCACGGTATCAAATCAACGACGGCCCCACGACTCAGCAGGCATTTGGGAGAAACCTGGAAGACTGGAAAGCCGGACAGCCGATGATCGTGGCCAATTCCGCATTCGGCTACCCGAGAGAAAACCTGAAAGGTATTCCCAAGGGATCATACATCGTTCAGGCCCTCCTGCATAAGTATGAAACATTTCAGAGGAGCGATGGCCATACCGTGAAGCTCCCCATGGATCGAGGCGAGGGACAACAATGGAATCGGGCGCCGGGAAATCTGTACAGCAAACCCCGGAAAGTTAACTTCGACCCCGAAAAAAACGAGACGCTCGCGCTCGTGCTCGACCAGGAAATTCCGCCGATTGAGCCGGTTGAGGACTCGAAATACATCAAGCATGTAAGAATCAGAAGCGAGCGGCTCTCAAAATTCTGGGGCCGCGACTTCTACCTGGGAGCAAACATACTGCTTCCGTTCGGCTGGGAGGAACATCCCAATGCCCGATATCCGCTGGCCGTTTTTCACGGCCATTTCCCTCCCACGTTTGGCGGCTTCCGCGAAACAGCGCCGGACACAGGTTTGAAGCCCGATTACAGCGAGCGCTTTCGAATCCATGGCTACAATCTGATTCAACAACAATATGCCTACAAGTTTTACCAGGATTGGACGAGTGCAAACTTTCCGCGCTTCATCGTGATGGAAGTGCAGCACGCCAATCCGTATTACGACGATTCTTACGCCGTGAACTCCGCCAACATCGGCCCCTATGGCGACGCGATCATGTACGAATTAATTCCATACGTTGAGAAACAGTTTCGCGGGATTGGGCAGGGGTGGGCACGTTTCACCTACGGAGGTTCGACGGGTGGATGGGAAGCCCTGGCGGTTCAGGTGTTTTATCCTGATGAATTCAATGGAAGCTGGGCGGCCTGTCCAGACCCCATCGATTTTCGCGCCTACACCGTCGTGAACCTGTACGAGGATGAGAACGCCTTCTTCATCGGTAAACCGTGGAAAAGAACTCCACGGCCCGGCAAGCGAGATTACAAGAATGAAATCATTGCCACCCTCGAAGAAGCGAATCGATTCGAACTCGTCCTCGGAGACAATAGCCGCTCCGGCCAGCAATGGGATATCTGGGAAGCTGTCTATTCTCCGGCAGGAAAGAACGGATACCCGCAGCCGATCTGGAATAAGCGAACTGGCGAGATCGACAAAAAAGTGGCGGAATACTGGAGAGAGAACTACGACCTGAGTTACATCATCAAGCGCGACTGGTCGAAACTCGGGCCCAAGCTTCGCGGAAAAATCCACATCTACGCCGGTGAGATGGATAACTTTTATCTGAACAATGCAGTTCGATTCGCCGAGGGTATGTTGGCTCAGCTTAAAAATCCGTCAGCGGAGTCAGAAGTAGACTATGAATGTTTTGCCGAGCACTGCTGGAACGGAGACCATTCAAACCCGATCTACCTCTCGAGACTCATGTATGTGCAGATTCATGCGCCGAAAATGATGGAAAGAATTCGGAAGAGTGCACCCGCGGGGGCGGACACGACGAGCTGGAAATACTGAAGGCGGCTTGGTAAGACGGCCTTAAGGCCGTCCTACTGAGCGTAGCTTGGGTCTACAACTTGAACCACTCGTTCACAGTGGTTTCAACCAATCCGTTGTCATTCCTGTTTCTGAATTCATTCAGGTGTGCGTCATACGTGTAGTCGCGTTCCCAGTTCTTCGCATTCATCTGAATTTGTTTCAAGCTGTCGAGAATGTAATCGACTTCATCGTCCGTGGTTGTCGGATGGATGGACATCCTCACCCACCCCGGTTTCGCAGATAAGTCACCCTCATCGATCTTATCTGTAATCCTCTTTGAGGAGAATTTGTCGACGTGCAACAGATAGTGCCC
>Ga0315281_10008264_pt1 | contig 14555 bp, 9 predicted proteins | sample YL17G07_0_MG_FD_204540 | JGI IMG/M metagenome (GOLD analysis project Ga0315281, IMG submission 204540) | Sediment microbial communities from Yellowstone Lake, YNP, Wyoming, USA - YL17G07_0 | ecosystem: Environmental > Aquatic > Freshwater > Lake > Sediment | place: USA: Wyoming | collected...
CAGCAGCGCAGCGACGGTGTTTCTGATCTGGGTCAGCCCGCGTTCCAGCAGCGACACCGTCTTCTCTGTCAGCGGATCTGGCGTACCGTGGCGGCGAAAGGTGTTCAGCGCGTTGAGCATGCCGCCCAGCGGATTATTTATCTCGTGCGCAATTCCGGCGGAGAGTCGACCGACTGCCGCCAGTCGCTCCGCCACCAGTATGTGCTGTTCAAGTTGGGCCTTCTGGTGCAAGCCGATCAACATACCGCGAAAGGCTTGCCCCAGTCGACCGATTTCATCGCCGGTGGAAAGCGTCGGGACCAGGGCCGGATCGGGAAGACGCTCAACCACCTGATCCATGGCTTCGGCCAGTATTACCAGCGGGTCGGCCAGCCGTCGTGCCCACCAAGTGGAGAGCGGCAACAACACGCCCAGCACCAGCAGCGTAACCAGCACCGAACGAGTGATCAGGTTGCGCAGCCGCGGAGTAAAAACTTGCCGCGAGTAGCCTAGTGCCAGACGCCCAAGCAGCACGCCATCGGAGATGATCGGCGTCACCATGTAGAGGTAATTCGAATCGGGTGGCTCGATCAGGCGCTGTGCCGTAACCTCACCCGAACCCAGTGCGTGTTGCATATAGGCGAAATCGGTTTCCTTCCGCGCTGGGTTGAGCCTCAGTGGATAACGGGTTGGCTGCGTCGACACGAAGGTACGAAATTCGCTGTCCAGCACCACCACGATGGCGACAGAAAGCGTCTCGAAATCGCTGCTGCTGCGTTGCTGTGGCGTACGCACCACCTCATAGGCATGCCACAGGTCGTCGTGGATCATCGGCGTGGTCAGCGTATCGGCCAACACCCGGCCAAGCCCTGCGGCGTGCGCCACGAGGTCGCGGCGCGATTCGTCATATTCGCGGAAGACCATCGAGGCAGTGACGCAGAGTGCTGTCACGAGCACCAGCGCGATCACCCGCAAGGGAATCTTGTAGCGCAGGCTGAGATCGTCCAGCCGGTTAAACTTCATCTGCGGTTTTCCGCCAGGATGCGCGCCATGGCGGCGATGCCGTCGAACAGATGCTCGTCGCCGGCGACAAAGCCGTCGAGGTTGAGCGAGTGCAGCAACCGTGCGCCTTCGTGGTCGTTGCCCATCGATATCAGAAGATCCTGCATGCTGCGGAAATCCCGCTCCGGGATGTTGTGGCGGGCGACGAAAGGCGTATGTCCGAACAGCGGCGAGCGGTGCGCGACCCGTGTCGTTTCCGTCAATTCCGGATGGACCAGCGCGAGGGTGTCATACACATAGCCGTCCACCGATCCGCCTTGGGCAAGGCCGACGCCGACGGCCTCCACCACCTTGCGGTGCGCCCAGGTGAAAAAGGTGCGCGAGAAGAAGGTGGCGGGATTTTCGCCGGCGCGCAATAGGGAATATTGCGGATACAGGAAACCGGAATTCGAGTCCGGATCGGAATAAGCGTAGACCTTGCCACGCAGGTCGGCGAAAGACTGGGTGCGCTGGTCATTCTTGGGCACGATCAGATAGGACTGGTAGAGCGGCTTGCCGTGATACACGGGCACCGCGAGCAGCCGCATCTCGCGCCGGTAGCGGACGTAAGGGTAGCCGCAGATCCAGGCGAAATCGAGCTTGCTGCCCCGCACCAACTCGTTGATCTCGCGATAGCTGCCACGCTGGACGAAGCTCACCGGTCTACCCAACCGGCGCTCGAAATAAGTACGCAACTGCTTCAGGAAGTCCAACTGGTCATCGAGAAATACTGGCGTCAAGCCGATGCGCAGCGTCGTCGACTCGGCGTAGGCACTGCCAGCGAAAGGCAGTGCGGCGGCAGCGGAAATCATCTGTAGGAAATGGCGGCGATCCATGACCGATAGAGGGATTCGTAAAATGTGGAGTGGCATTGTCGGCCCTGATTGCGCGGCAGGCAAGCGCAATGATCCCATCTTGCCGATTTTGCGGCGATTCGCTGGCTGTCCCCGGAAACGAGGCGTTACGACTCGGTAACGTGGTGCGCCGCAACAGCTTACGGGACGGTAACGACCATAAGTCTGCGGTTGTTTCGAAGATGCAATTGAGACAAGGCTCTTTCCCGGCTTTATCGTCCAGGCACGCACATTGCTCTTATTGAGGTCTGAAGCAAATGGCAGACAGATCGCGGTGTCGAATCTTCTGCTGCCAATCGCGTAGTCCGGTGTGTTGAATCAACTAACCTTTGGAGCAAACATGGAAAAGCTTAGTCGTCGGGGATTTCTAAAAATCTCGAGCGGGGTAGCCGCTGGTGCTGCCGCGATGGGTGTGGGGACCGCTCAGGCGGCGACCACTTCTGATGCGGGGCGCACTACCCTGCCCTACAAACCAAAAGCGGTGGCTAAGGCCAAAGGACTCAAGCTGAACAGCCCGCTCAGCTTCACTTTTCCGGATGAACAGTCCCCCTGCACTCTGGTCAAGGTGGGGCGTGAAGTTCCTGGCGGGGTAGGTCCGGACAAAGACATCGTCGCATATTCCTCGCTCTGCACACACATGGGCTGTCCGGTGAGCTACGACCAAAGCACGGTGGCGTTTCGCTGCGGATGTCATTACAGCGTGTTCGATGCGGAAATGGGCGGACAAATGGTCTGCGGACAGGCGACCGAAAACCTGCCGCAAATCACGCTCAAGTACAACGAAAAAACCGACACGGTGACTGCGGTTTCCGTCAATGGCCTGATTTACGGCCGTCAATCGAACGTGCTGTAAGGAGAAAGACATGGCAAAGAAAGATCGTGTAGCGCTGCCCCCGGTGACAGCGCAGAGAACAAGTTTGACCTGCCACTTCTGCATTGTCGGCTGCGGTTACCATGCCTACAAATGGCCTGAGAGCGAGGAAGGCGGCCGCGCGGCGAACCAGAATGCGCTCGGTCTGGATTTCCGCAAGCAACTGCCGGCCCTGCAAACCTGCATGACACCGGCAATGACCAATGTGGTCCAGGATCGCGACGGCAAGCGCTACAACATCATGATCGTGCCGGACAAGGAATGCGTGGTCAATCAGGGCTTGTCTTCCACGCGCGGCGGCAAGATGGCTTCGTACATGTATCAGCCCGAAGGACTGACCAAGGAGCGTCTAGCCTACCCAAAACTATATACGGGGGACCAGTGGCTCGACACGACTTGGGAGCAGGCGCTGGCGATCTATGTAGGCGTACACAAGAAGATCCTCGACAAGGAAGGCTCCGGCGGGCTGGGCTTCAATTGCTTCGATCACGGTGGCGCGGGAGGCGGCTTCGAGAATACCTGGGGCACCGGCAAGCTGATGTTTACCGCCCTCAAGACGCCTTTGGTGCGCATCCACAACCGGCCGGCGTATAACTCCGAGTGCCATGCAACCCGCGATATGGGCATAGGCGAACTCAACAATTCGTATGAAGATTCCGAGGTGGCCGATTGTATCGTGTCCGTTGGTGCCAACCAGTACGAGACGCAGACCAACTATTTCCTTGCCCATCTGCTGCCCAATCTCCAGGGCGGCACCAAGGACAAGAAGCAGCAGTGGTTTCCCAACGAACCGCATCCGGATACCCGCATCGTCTGTATCGATCCGCGGCGCACGGCAACCATGACCATCATCGAAACCGCGGTGGGCAAGGACAAGCTGCTGCATCTGGAGATCGAACCCGGCACCGACATCGCGCTGTTCAATGGGATCTTCACCTATGTCGTGGAGCAGGGCTGGATCGACAAGGACTTCATTGCGAAGCATTCCACCGGCTACGATGCAGCGGTGGCCGCCAATCGCATGAGCCTCGCCGAGTGCAGCAAGATCACCGGCGTTTCGGTGGAAAAACTCAAGCAGTTTGCCGAATGGGCTTACAAGCCCAAAGCGCCTGGCGTGATGAAGCGCACCACACATACCTACGAGAAGGGCATCATCTGGGGCAATGACAACTATCTGATCCAGTCTGCGCTGCTTGATCTGGTGATTGCCACCCACAATGTAGGCCGTCGCGGCACCGGTTGCGTGCGCATGGGCGGCCACCAGGAAGGCTACACCCGTCCCCCGTATCCGGGTAACAGCAAGATTTATGTCGATCAGGAAATCATCCAGGGCCGTGGGCGCACCTTGACATACTGGGCTTGCAATTCCTTCCAGACAACCTTGAACGCCGAGCAGTACCGCAACGCCGTTTTGCGCCGCTCCGAAATCGTCAAAGAGGCGCTGCGCAAGGTCCGCGGCGGAACCGTCGAACAGATCGTCGACACCATCGTCGATGCCGTCATGAACAAAGGCGGGCTGTTCATCACCTTGATTGACCTCTACCCGACCATGATCATGGATGCGGCCCACATTGCGCTTCCCGCAGCGCATCCGGGAGAAATCAACCTGACGTCGATGAATGGCGAGCGCCGCTTGCGTTTATCCGAGAAGTTCATGGATGCTCCGGGCGTCGCCAAGGCCGACAGCCTGATTGCCGCCGACATTGCCACGACGTTCAAGGCGATGTACCAGAAGGAAGGCAATGCAAGCATGGTGGCCAGATTTTCCGGGTTCGACTGGAAGAGTGAGGAAGACGCTTTCAACGATGGCTTCCGTCGTGCCGGACAACCCGGGGCTGGCCCGATTGATAGTCAAGGCGGGGATAGCGGCCACATTGCCACTTACGCGCGACTACGCCAGGCAGGAAATAATGGCGTGCAGTTGCCGATCCAGGAGTACAAGGACGGCAAACTCATCGGCACCCCGATGATCTATGCCGACTACAAGTTCGACACCAAGGACGGCAAGGCGCACTTTCTACCCGCGCCTTGGCCAGGTTTGCCGAAACCGGTAATTGCCCAGAAGGAAAAGTACCGGTTCTATATCAACCAGGGTCGCCTCAACGAGGTTTGGCAGACGGGCTATCACAACAAGTACGATCCGCACGTCAAGGACCGCTATCCCATGGCTGTCATCGAGATGAATCCGCAGGATGCAAAGGATCTTGGTGTCCAGCCCGGTGACATTGTTGAGTTGCACAACGACTATGGCGCTACTTACGCGATGGCCTATCCCGATACCGCAATCAAGCGCGGCCATACGTTCATGCAGTTTGGAGGGAATAACGGAATTGTTGGCGATGTGGTCACTGAATGGACTGACCGCAACGTTGTCCCTTACTACAAAGGGACGTGGGCCGATATTCGGCGCATTGGCAACGGGAATAATTTCCGCAAGACGACCTCCTTCAAGTCGCGCCGCTATCAGACTTGAGTTTTTGATGTGCCATATCAACGTCAAAAAGCCACCCGATGGTGGCTTTTTGACGTACGTCTAACATCCTCTAATTCGTGCAACCAATCGATGTCATGACTACCCAAGTCAATGCCTGGCCAAAGGCATATCCTCCTATGCCGACTTTCACTTCGGCCCTGCGAGAAGAGCAAGCTGCTGACAAGCGGGGCCGTCGCATTCGCGACCTGCGTATCTCGGTGATCGACCGCTGCAATTTCCGTTGCGTCTATTGCATGCCAAAAACAGTGTTCGGCCGCGAGTATCCGTTTCTGCAACGCTCCGAAATTCTCTCCTTCGAAGAGATTGTGCGCATCGCCAGTATCTTCGTTGAGCAGGGGGTGGAAAAGATTCGCATTACCGGCGGCGAACCACTTCTACGTCGTCATCTGGAAAACTTGATCGAGCAACTCGCCCGTCTGCCGGTGGAGCTGACACTGACCACGAATGGCACTCTACTGAAACAGAAGGCACGGTCCCTTAAGGATGCCGGCCTGCATCGCGTCACGGTGAGTCTCGATGGCCTCGACGACGCCGTGTTCAAGCGCATGAACGATGTCGATTATTCTGTTAACGACGTACTCGATGGAATCGAGGCTGCCGATGCCGTAGGGATGGACCCGATCAAGATAAATTGCGTGATAAAGCGTGGCACCAACGACAACCAGATACTGCCGTTAGCAAGATATTTTCGACATACCGGTCACATCCTGCGCTTCATCGAATACATGGACGTGGGGTGTTCGAATGGCTGGAAATTGGACGAGGTACTGCCTTCCAGTGACATACTCTCAAGGATTGGGGAAAGGTTTCTGCTGCAAGCTATCGACGCCAATTACCCTGGCGAGGTCGCCGAACGCTGGCGCTATGCAGATGGTGCGGGCGAGATTGGTGTCATATCTTCGGTGACTCGGGCATTCTGTAGTACCTGCACTCGAGCTCGCTTGTCCACCGATGGCAAGCTCTATACCTGTCTGTTTGCCCAAGTAGGCAACGACATGCGCGAGGTATTGCGCAACGGTAACAGTGATGAACAAATCGCCGAGTTGATTTCTGATATCTGGCGTGACCGCAATGACCGCTATTCGGAAATTCGCACCGCTGCCACGACCGTTGGCCGTAAGATCGAGATGTCCTATATCGGAGGCTGAGTGTCGTCGGAGGTACGACGAAGCCGTCGCTGATACAAGATAAACCAGGTCGATGCTTGCCGAATCAACCTTCGGCTATTTCCAGTTTGCGCATCTTTTCCCACAGATTCTTGCGGCTGATGCCGAGCAGCGCGGCGGTATCGGCAATGCGACCACCGCACTCTGACAGCGCCCGGCGGATGTAGGCGCGTTCGCATTCCTGCAGGTGGTCGCTGAGCGGCTGCTTCAGGGTATCGTCTTCTGCCGGCAGCGAAGCATTGGCGCCGAACAGGTTTTCGGCATTCAGCAACGGATTCAGAGAGAGAACGCTGGCACGCTCAAGACAGTGTTGCAACTCCCGCACGTTGCCCGGCCACGGGTAGCGGGTCAAGGCGCGTTCGGCCTCGGCGGTCAGCGTGCGACGGGTTTCGCCACGGTTTGCGCGTTCCTCGAGAAAGCGCGCCGCCAGCCAGAGAATGTCTTCCTGCCGCTCGCGCAACGGAGGCACATGCAAGTGGATGACGTGGATGCGGTAATACAGGTCCTCACGGAAATCACCTTTCTCCACCATGGCTTTGAGGTCGTGATGGGTGGCGCAGATCAGCCGGATATCCACCTTGCGCGGGTTGGCGCCGCCGACGCGAACCACCGCCCGATCCTGAATCGCGCGCAGCAGCTTGACCTGCATCGAGGGCGGCATTTCACCGATCTCGTCGAGGAATAGCGAGCCGCCGTCAGCCTGCTCGAAAACCCCGCGACGCTCCCGGTCGGCACCGGTGAATGCGCCCTTCTCGTGGCCGAAAAGTTCCGACTCGATCAGGTTCTCGGGAATCGCGCCGCAATTTACCGCAACGAAAGGAGTCTTGTTATCTGCGTCGCCTGCACGATGTAGCGCACGCGCGACTTCCTCCTTGCCGACGCCCGATTCGCCGGAGATCAGAACCGCACTGTGACTGGCCGCCAGTCGCGGCAGCAGTCCTTCAATATTTCGCATGCTGGTGGAAATGCCCAGCCGCCCGGCGGCATTGGCGATCGGTTGCTGGTGTTCGCACAAGCTGCGGATCTTGCCGATCAACTCGCCAACGTTGAAGGGCTTTGTGACATAGTCTTGAGCACCCAACTTGAGCAGTCGCACCGCTTGATCGATGGCGCCGTAACCGGTGATGAAGATGAACGGGGGAAGTTCCTGGCCGCGGTCGAGCAGGTCGCGAAACAACTGTTCGCCGTTGGTGTCCGGCAGGTTGATGTCGCTTACTACGACGCTATAGCGGCGCTGCTCAAGACCGCGACGGGCGGACTTGCCGTCGCGATACCAGTCGCAGGTGAAACCGTCGAAGTCGAGTCGCCCGGAGAGGGCCTCGCCGATGATCGGGTCGTCCTCGATCAGGCCGATGCGGTGCTGCATAAGGCTTCTCCAAGAGGCAGGTTAACCACGAACTCGACTTGGCCGTCGATATTCCTGGCGGAGATGCGACCTCCAAGCTGGGTCACGATCTGGTAGGTCACCCACAGGCCGAGGCCGTGCCCGCCGGCGCGAGTCGAGGCAAAAGGCTCGAACAGACGGACGAGCTGCTCGTCGCTCAGCAGGACTCCGTCATTGCGGACCACGATCGACAGGCCGGATCCTGATTCGTCTTTCCTGCCCAGCCACAAGCTCACCTGGCCACCTTCAGCTGCCGCCTGCAAAGCGTTGAGCAACAGGTTGATGAGTATCTGGCGAACCAGACTGGCGGGCGCCGGCAACTCGGCCGGCATCGCCGCCGACCACTCAAGCCGGATCCGGCGTTTGCTGACTTGCGTCTGGATCAGGGTATGAATATCCTCTAGGTCGTGCTGGTTCAGCGGCCGTGCCTGCACCCGGGTTTGCACCAGCAGCGCGGCGACCGTATCGCGGATCTGCATCAGGCCGCGATCAATCAATTCCAGGTTGCGCAGCGTGCGCGGATCGAGATCGCGTTGCAGCTTGAGCGTATCGACGACCGTGATCAGCCCTGCCAACGGATTGTTGATTTCGTGGGCGATGCCGGCGGTGAGCTGGCCGATCGCTGCCAGCCGTTCCGACTTGACCACTTCGTTTTCCAGTGCCGCTTTCTCGCGCAGTGCCAGTGCCATGCGGTCATAAGCCTGGAACATCTGGCCAAGCTCATCGTGATAGGGGTACAGATCGGGTGGCAGCGGTTCCGGCTCGATTTCGAGGATCCTGCCCATGCGCTGCGCCAGATCAACCAGCGGCGTCGCCATGCGGCTGGCCCAATACCAGTTGATGGGAATCAGCACCGCCAGCACTAGCAGACCAATGCCCAGGCCCTGCCAGAGCGAGTCGATAAACCACGGATGGAATACCGACTTGGCATAGCGCAGGACCAAGTGTCCCAACTGTGCATCCCGGTCGGTGATCGGCAGGGCAACGTAAAGATAGTCGGAGTTGTCGGGCTCCAGCACCAGCGGCCATTTCGTGCCCGCACCGAGGTGTTTGCTCAACAGGATCCAGTCGGCGCCCAGAGTCGCGGGTTCCGTCAACATCGGTAACGTGTCGGGATCACTCGATACGAACACCTTGTGGTCCCTTCCCAGAACCACCACGGCATCCACCTGAACCGGCGTTTGTGCCGGTTCTCCGTGAATCGGCGAGCGCACGATTTCGAATGCCCGCCACACATCGTCATGCAACAGCGTAGGCGCAACCGTGTTGGCGAGCGTATGCCCGAGATTGCTGGCGCTGATCACTACGGCGCGCTTCATGTCCTCGTAAGCACGCGTCATCAGCGCGGTGCCGACGACGAAGATCGAAAAACTGATCACAAACGAGGTCCACAGCGGGATCTTGCGGCGGAAGGAAAGGTTGAACAGCCAGCGCATCAGGCTTCGCCAAAGGCACGCATCATGTGCGCGACGCCGTCATAGAGCGATGGGCTGCCGATGGTGAATCCATCAAGGTTCAGGCGGCTGAGCAGGTTTCGTCCTCTTTCGGTCGTCGACATTTCCAGCAAGTGCTTTTGCATCAGTTGGAAGTCGGCTGCGGAAACCGAACGATGACTGACAAAGGGCGGAAAGCCGTATTCCGGCGAGCGCCAGATCACGCGGGTACGCAAGGCCAAATCCGGCTCGACATGCACCAGCGTGTCCCGGATATAGCTATCCACCGCGCCGCCCTGCGCCAATCCGCTGGCCACAGCCTCGACCACCTTGCGGTGCGACCAGGTGAAAAAGGTCTTGCGGAAAAAAGTCGCGGGGTCATGCCCTAGATTGCGAATGTGGTAACGCGGCGCCAGGTAGCCGGTGTTCGAATAGGGGTCGGCGTAGGCAAACACACTGCCCGAGAGGTCGCCCATCGACTTGAACTGAGTATTGTCCCTGCGCACGATCAGATAGGAACGGTAATACGGTCGCCCCTGGTAAAGCGGCACCGCGAGCAGACGCACCTCTTGCTTGAGGTGCAAGTACGGATAGTCGCAGATCCAGGCGAAGTCGAGTTTTTCCAGTCGCAGCAGGTCCATGGTTTCGCGGTAGCTGTCGCGCTGGACGAACTCGACTTGGCGCTGGAGTGAAGTGGACATGAATTCGCGCCATTCGTCGAGCAGGCTGTGCTGGTCATGGAGAAAGGCCGGGGTCATGCCAATGCGCAACTTGCTTTCCGTTGCCTTGGCTTTGTGCGTCAATCCCATCAGGCCGGCGGCAGCTAAGCATCCGCTGTTGATCAACCAGCGCCGCCGGTTACGATTCGGTAACAAGTTTGGAATGCTCTGAGTCATGGAGCCTCCGTTGGTTACGGTATGGTAACTATTCTAGCCTGACTTGCCTTCGTGGATCGCCATCCATCTTCAATGCTTCATACCAACATCCTGAAACCATGTTGTTTTCTAACCATGGCATGGTTCTCGCGAATAGCCACGCAAGCATCATCTTCGGCCACCTATCTTGAATCTTCCATTTCGCGCCTACAGTGTGAGCCAGTCCGGCTTTGAGCGCCGATTGCAGTCCGGCGCCGCTCGAGCCACAGACCGGGAAATCTACGAGGATTCTTGTTTTGGGTTACCGCACCGTAACCTCGCTGCGGCAGAGCCGGGGGCATGTCAGGACGGATATGGCTTGGAGTTTCTCAAAGGACGGGATTTTCAAACAGGAGGGTGTCATGAGATTGACCAGACGTGAATTTATCAGGGCGACGGCAGCGTCCGCCGCGTGGGCTGTCGCCGGGAGCGCGATGGCGGCCGTTCAGGCGAAAACCAAGGCCGGCCCGGTGAGCAGCGCGTTCATCCCGCGCAAGGCTAGGCCCAGCACCCCGGCGAAGGGTGAATGGATGGCCAGCACCTGCCAGGGCTGTACGCAATGGTGCGCGATTCAACTGTTCATGCAGGGCGGGCGCGCCGTGCGAGTGCGCGGCAATCCGCTGTCCAAGACCAACCACGGTTATGTCTGCCCGCGCGGCCACCTGATCCCCCAGCAGACCTACGATCCCGACCGCGTCAAGGTGCCGTTGAAGCGCACCAATCCGTCCAAAGGCCGCGGCATCGATCCGAAGTTCGTGCCGATCTCCTGGGACGAAGCGCTCGGAACAGTGGCCGACAAGATGATGGAATTGCGCAAGGCGGGTGAGCCGCAAAAACTGGTTTACATGCGTGGCCGCTACTCGCCGACGTCCACCGACCTGCTCTACGGCACGCTGCCCAAGATCTTCGGCACCGGCAACTATTTCTCGCACAGCGGGATTTGCTGTGAGGCTGAAAAGATGGGCCCTGGCATGACCCAGGGCTTCTTTGGCTACCGCGATTACGATTTGGAAAATACCAACTGCCTGGTGTGTTGGGGTACCGACCCGTTGGCTTCCAACCGCATGGTGCCCAACATGACCCACCGCTTCCATGAAATTGCGGCCCGCGGCACGGTCATCGCGGTCGACCCGCGCCTCTCCAATGTGGCCGCCAAGGCGCACGAGTGGCTGCCCGTCAAGCCCGGGACCGACGGTGCGCTGGCCGGTGCCATTGCCCACGTACTGCTGACCGAAGGCCTGTGGAACCGCGAGTTTGTGGGTGACTTCAAGGACGGCAAGAACCTGTTTGTGGCAGGACAGGCCGTGGACGAAGCTGCTTTTGTAGAGAAAGAAACCTATGGTCTGGTGAAGTGGTGGAACCTAGAACTGAAGAACCAGACCCCGGCCTGGGGCGAAAAAGAGTCGCTGATTCCTGCCGCGCAGATCGTGCGCGTGGCCCTCGCCATGGGCAAGGCCGCCCCCAAGACGGTGGTGTACCTGAGTGGTGGCGTGGCGATGACGCCGCGTGGCACTTACACGTGTATGGCCGTGTATGCACTCAACGGGCTGCTGGGTTCGATCGATGTGGAGGGTGGTGTCTGGCAAAGCCCCAATGGCCCTCCTCTGGGTAAATTTCCGAGTGCCGACAAGTATGTGGACGATGTGGCCAAGGCCGGCAGTAAGGGAAAGAAGCTCGACGATCGCGGCGCCAAAGACATGCCGGCGATGATGAACGCCAAACCCGGCACCGGCGTGGTCACCAACAACGTAGCGAATGGCATACTCAAGGATCCGGGCGCGGTCAAGGTGTTCCTCTCCTCGTGGTCCAACTTCAACTTCTCCTGCACCGGCGCCGACCGCTGGGACGCCGCCATGGCCAAGGTGCCGTTCTTTGTGCACATGGTGACCAACCCTTCGGAAATGACGCAGTTCGCCGACATCGTGCTGCCCTCCACCCACAACTCCTCCGAGGGCTGGTCGATCGTCACCAACATGGGCAACGGTTACGGCTACGCATCGGTCCAACAGGGGGCCACCAAGCGGCTGTTCGACGTGAAGCAGGAAGAAACCGAAGTAATGTGGTTGCTGGCCGAGAAACTCAAAGCCAAAGGTTTCGCTAACCTCTTCGACTACTACCAGGAGCTCAAGGACCCCGAGACCGGCAAGTCGGCGACCACGGCACTGGAGTTCAGCGAGATCGCGGCCAAGATCACCAGCGCACCGATCTGGATGGCCAAGGAAGCGCTCAAAGGCGACGCACCCATCAACGGTTGGGCCGAATTCAAGGCCAGGGGCATGTTCAGCGGCCCGAGGTATACATTGAAGAAGGGCTGGGGCGGCAAGTTCGCCACCGCTACGAAGAAGTTCGAGTTTTACAGCGAAACCCTGAAAAAGGGCTTGTTGGAGCACGCCAAGAACTTCGCAACTACCACCGACGATATTCTGGCCGTGAGCGGTTACGTGGCTCGCGGCGAAGTCGCCTTCGTGCCGCACTACGAGCCGCCCAAGCGGCATGGCAGTTTGGAGGATTTCCCCTTCACCTTTATCGACTACAAATCACGTCTGAACCGAGAAGGACGCTCGCAGAACCTGCCCTGGTACCAGGAGTTCAAGAAAGTCGATCCGGGCGATGTGTCCTGGAATGATGTAGTCAAGATGAACCCGGCGGACGGTGCCATGCTGGGGCTAAAGAGCGGCGACAGGGTGAAGATCACCTCGCAAGCGGGTTCCATCACGACCGAGCTCAAGCTGTGGGAGGGTGTGCGTACCGGCACCGTGGCCAAGTGCTATGGCCAGGGTCACTGGGCCTACGGGCGTGTAGCGTCCAAGGACTACGCCAAGTCAGTCCCCATGGGTGGCAACAACAACGAAGTCCTGGTCGATGACTACGACCGGTTGAGCGGTTCGACCGCACGCAACGGTGGATTCACCGGTGTGCGGATTACCAAGGCCTGAGCGCCGTCGATAAGGAGAAGATGATGAAACTAGGAATGGTTATCGATCTGGGGCGCTGCGTGGGCTGCGGAGCTTGCGCCTTTGCCTGCAAAGCCGAAAACAACACGCGCAACCGCAACAAGGCCGACGGCCAGAGTCACAACTGGGCCGACTTCCTCATGTATAGCGAGGGCGCATTTCCCAACACCCGTCACGTAGTGATGCCGGTGCTGTGCAACCACTGCGACGACGCTCCCTGCATCAAGGTATGCCCGGGCAATCCGAAGAAGGCGGGCAAGGGCAAACCTTACAAGGCGCTGTTCAAGACCCCGGAAGGCATTACCTTGCACAATCCGGAACTGTGCGTCGGCTGCGGTGATTGCCAGAGAATAGGGTGCCCGTACAGCTCGCCGAAACTTGGACCTGAAAGCCTGAATGGCGAGTCTTACAGCGTGATCAGCCTAAACCCGATGGACGATGAGCCGCAGCCGTTCTGGGCTGACAAGACTGCCGCCATTGCCGGTGGCACCTCATCGGGCGCCGAGATATCCTCCAAGGCCGGTGCCCGGCTCCCGGCGATGAATGCCTGGCAGGGCGGCGAATTGCAGCCGATCCGCTCGGATGACGTCATCGAGAAATGTACTTTCTGCTACCACCGCGTGACGAACGGTCTGCTGCCGGCTTGCGTCGAGGTTTGCCCGTCCCAGGCGCGCATCTTCGGCGACCAGGAAGATCCGAACAGCCAGATCTCGCAGATCCTGAAAAAGGAGAAGTCGTTCCGCCTGAAGGAAGAAAAGAAGACCAAGCCCAACGTACACTACGTAGGTAAGTACAGTCCTCGCGCCTGATTCATGGATGCGATAGTATCGAGGGCCGGTTTTGAATCGGCCCTTTTTTATCCCGCATCGGGCGGGATCAACGTGGCCGCGCAAAGCGCTTTGGCTTCAGGAGATGCAATGACCGACTATGTCAACGGTAAGCCCGGCGCGCGCGAAGATCTGTGCCGCTTTCTTTCCGCCTGTTACTACGAGCCCACGACGGATTTCAGCGAAGAGCATTTGTTTGACTCCATGCTGGCCGCGGCGAGCGCCATCCATCCGGATCTCGCCGGGTGTGCCCGCAAGCTGGGGGCAGCGTTTGTGGCGCAGGACCTGCAGACGCTGCTGGTTGATTACACCCGGCTGTTCATTGGACCTTCGCAACCCATGGCCATGCCCTATGCTTCGTTCTGGCAGACCGATGACCAGTCGATGCGGCACGACGCGACCATGGCGGTGGTCGACTACTACGACCAGGGCGGCTTTGAAGTCAGCGAGGACTTTCGCGAGCTGCCGGACCATGTCGCGGCAGAGCTGGAGTTTCTGTATTTGCTGACATACAGGCAACACCGGGCTCAACTGGCGCAACTGGCACCGCTGGCACAACTGGACGGCAATGCGGACGAACTGTCGGCTGTCAACGCGCTGCGCCGTCGCTTCCTGGAGGAGCACCTGCGCGCCTGGCT
>Ga0315281_10008266_pt1 | contig 14551 bp, 12 predicted proteins | sample YL17G07_0_MG_FD_204540 | JGI IMG/M metagenome (GOLD analysis project Ga0315281, IMG submission 204540) | Sediment microbial communities from Yellowstone Lake, YNP, Wyoming, USA - YL17G07_0 | ecosystem: Environmental > Aquatic > Freshwater > Lake > Sediment | place: USA: Wyoming | collected...
GCGACAATGTAACGGCAGAAGTTATCAGAAAGTATATTCGGTATCAGCATGATGAGCAAATTGGTTTTAGGTTCTAGCGCATTTAGGATGCCTCGCAGCTCTGCTGCGGGGTAATTCACTCTGTTCCTGACTTTTCTGCTGCAAAGAGCTGAAGATCATATCCAGAACGTTTTTCTGCTTATCCTCGTATTTATTCAGCACGGCAAGACAACTCCCCATGGGAAACCGGTTGTGGAGATAGTCCGCGTCGTGTCCCGAGAGGATGATGATCCGGTTTTTGTTCACTCCCTTTGAGACTGCGTAGGAAAGGACTTTGGAACCATCCAAGCCGGGCATCTCCAGGTCGATCAGCAGGAGATCGAGGTCTTCGGTGATCGAGACGAGGCATTTGATCGGATCGTTGCAGGTCAGGACATGAAGGCCTGGGTAGCGTTCCGCAACGTATTCCTCCAGCAGCCTTAGAAATGCCGCATCATCATCGATTAGAAGCAATTTCCCCATATTTCGTTTGCCGTTTCCTTACCTTAAAACAGTTCTTTTATCATCAATTTTCTTTATTATATTACCACCATAGCCGTGGTTTTGCTATGGTCATGTATAAGGTCAACGTCGATTTTTTCTTAACGTGCTGATGTGGTTCTAAGGAGGTAATTGGAGAAGAGGGAATGCCGGCGGAAAAAAGGGGGGGGAGTATTCCCGCCGGCATGGTAAAACCGCTATTTTTCGCTGACGCCTGTTTTCAGGAAAATTAACGATACTCTTTATGAAGTTTAGCAGGGAAGAGAAAAATGTCAAGGGAGAGGTCGGTCGGGAAAAACAAATGAAAACAGCATGTTGCGATATGCAGTGTATTCAACTGTAATACTATGCGTGTTTTGTATGGGCCGTTATCATTGTTTCATCTCTTTATTAAGACCAGCGCGGCATTGGTCCCTCCAAAGCCGAGGGAATTGGAAAGGGCGGCCTTGACCTGTTGCGTTCTCGCTTTGTTCGGAATAGTGTCCAGATCGCACTCGGGGTCAGGGGTCTCGTAATTGATCGTGGGAGGGAGAATCCCCTTGAACAGGGAGAGAGCGGTGACCCCTGCCTCTACCGCGCCTGCCGCGCCGAGCATATGTCCGAGCATGGATTTGGAAGAGCTCACGGCAAGCTCCCGCGCATGGGCCCCAAAGGTTTTATGTATGCCCCTGGTTTCTATCCTGTCGTTCGATATCGTCGAAGTCCCGTGGGCATTGATATAGTCTATCTGCTCAGGACGTATTCCCGCATCACTGAGCGCAAGCGACATGGCGCGGCTGGAGCCGGCCCCTTCGGGGTCAGGCCGTGTGTAGTGATAGGCATCGGACGTGAGCCCGTAGCCAGCCAGTTCCGCGTAGATCCGTGCGCCCCGTTTTTCCGCATGACCGCGTTCTTCGAGAACGAGCACCCCGGCCCCTTCCGCAAGCACGAACCCGTCGCGGTTTTTCTCAAATGGCCTGCTGGCTTTTGTCGGATCGCTGTTGCGCAGCGACACCGCTTTTGCCTGGCAGAAGCCGGCCAGGATGAGCGGCGTGATGGCGGCTTCGGTACCGCCTGCGATCATGACGTCGGCGTCTCCGCGCTGGATGATCTTCATGGCCTCGCCCACAGCGTGGGTGCCTGTGGCGCAGGCGGTCGAGACATCGAGACAGGGGCCTTGTGCGCCGAGTTTCATCGCAAGATAGCCGGACGCCATGTTCACGAGCGACATGGGCGTATAGAAGGGCGACACTCCCTTCGGGCCTTTCGAGCAAAAAGCGGCCATGTTCTTTTCAGTCGTCATGACACCGCCGCGTCCTGAGCCGACCAGGACACCAGTCCGGAGCAGGGAGTTCGGGGTAAATGAAAGGCGGGAATCCTCCACGGCCATCCTGGCCGCGGCAAGGGCGTACTGGATGAACGGATCCAACCGGTGCGCTTCTTTCGCGGTCATATACGCGAGCGGGTCGAACCCCTTGAGCTCTCCGGCGATGCGGCAGGGAAAGTTGGAGGCGTCGAACCGGGTGATTTTGCCGATGCCGGAAGCCCCGCTCACCAGGGAACCCCAGGTCGTCTCCATGTTGTTGCCGAGCGGCGTGAGCATCCCCATTCCTGTTATAACAATCCGGACTTTCATGGCCTTCAGTATAAGGTTATTTCCGCTTTTTGTCAAAAGCTGATGCTGCTGAATAGGTTTGACAATGCGCGCATTTGTGCTATAGTTTGAAAGGAATCATAAAGAACCATATGAACAGCTGTCACGTTTACGGAAAGGGGGACTGAGATGACAAAAGCAGAACTAACAGCAATGACTGTGGTTGAGCTCAAAGCCCTGGCCAAAAAGAAAAAAGTGTCTCTGTCCGCAGGCGAAAAGAAGTCTGATATCGTCAATGCGCTCTTCGCTCTTGTCAGGGCCGTGAAACCCGCGGTAAAGCAGGTTGCGACCCCGGTAAAAAAGACTGTCAGGAAGGTTTTCGCCTCTATAAAACCGGCGGCGAAAAGAACGATTGCAGCAAAACCGGCACCAAGGAAAACCGCGAAGCCGGTGAAGGTTTCGGCCAGAGGGAAATCGGTTGCAAAGAAGCGTGCTCCCGCGGTAAAATCGGCTGTGAAAAAGGCTGTAGTTGCGGCGAAACCGGCGGCACGGAAAAGCGTGAAGCTTGCGAAGAGCATTCCCTCAGGTATGCCGATTGCGAAGAAGCGTGCTTCCGACGACACAAAACCCAGGACCACCCCGGTCCGGGAATGGAAGCTGCCTCCCGGAACCGAGGAACCGCTTATGGCACAGGAGCGGATTGAGGAGTCCAAGTACTATACCGGGCCTTCGCCGCAAACGTTTTCGGCGAGCACCGGAGAATTGCCGCGTGGGTATAACGAGGAAAAGATTTCCATCCTGTCGCGTGATCCTTTTGTCGCTTTTGCCTACTGGGAAGCAACGCCGGCACGGATCGAACGGGAGAAGGCGTGGTTCGGCTGGGACAGCAAGCTGGCGGTGAGGGTTTACGATATCACGGGAGTACAGTTCGATGGACGGAACGCCATCGGATATTTTGACCAGGAAGTGGTGGACAGGGTCGGGAGCTGGTATTTCGATTTCGGGCGGCCGACGCATTCCTTCTGCGCGGATCTGGGGCTGATCTCTCCAAGTGGAAGGTTCCTGACGATCACGCGGTCGAATTATATTACCATGCCGCGCGACGGCGTGTCCGATATGATCGACGAAGAGTGGATGCTCGTGGACGAGGAGTTCTGGAAGCTCTACGGCTATCCTGAAGGGTTCAGACGCGGTGTCTCTTCGCCGGAAATGCAGGAAATGCTCAAGCGAAGACGGGAAATGGAAATCACGTCTCCGGGATTGTTCTCCCGCGAACGGCCGAAGCGAAAGTAATATGGGCGGCTGTGCAGGCGTTCATGCTTCGCCCGATGAACACACAGGATTGTAAAGTCCATCCGTTTATGGATGGACTTTTATTTTGACTTTTTTGGGAAGGCTGTGTGAATGGTTCAGAAAAAGCGGGAACGGGAATTAATCGCGGATAAGAATAAGGCCATGGACAAAGAAAAGGGGAAAGGGATGGGAAAAGGTTATCTGGCGCTCGTGCTTCACAGCCATTTACCCTATGTGAGACATCCCGAGCATGATCAATTCCTTGAGGAGGACTGGCTGTACGAGGCGATTACCGAAACGTATATTCCTCTTCTTACGGTATTTGAAGGGCTGGTGAACGACGGCATAGATTTCCGCATCACCATGAGCCTGACCCCCACACTCATCGCCATGCTCACCGACCCCCTGCTTCAGCAGCGGTATGTAAGGCATATCAGCAAGCTCATCGAGCTTGCGGTCAAAGAGGTCGAAAGGACCCGGGACCAGCCGGAGTTTAATCCTCTTGCCCATATGTACCTGGACATGTTTCTGCATGCCCGCTCTGTATTCGAGGTGACGTACAGCCGCAACCTGGTCACCGCATTCAAAAAATATCAGGACCTGGGAGTTCTCGAAATCATCACCTGCGGGGCCACGCATGGATTTTTGCCGCTCATGGAGAGCAAAAACGCCGTTCGCGCTCAGATCATGGTCGCGGTCGCTCAGCACACAAAACACCTCGGAAGAGCGCCGAGGGGCATGTGGCTGCCGGAGTGCGGCTACTACGAGGGGCTCGACGAAATCCTGCATGAGGCGGGCATCCGCTACTTCTTCACGGATTCCCACGGGGTGTACCACGCATCGCCCAGGCCGAAGTACGGGGTCTATGCGCCGATTTACACCCGCTCGGGCGTGGCGTGCTTCGGCAGGGACATCGAATCGTCAAAGCAGGTCTGGAGTTCCGTCGAGGGTTACCCGGGAGATTACCATTACCGGGATTTCTATCGTGATGTTGGGTTTGACCTTGATTACGAGTATGTGAAGCCCTACCTCCATCCCGATGGCGTGCGCGTGAACCTCGGGATCAAGTACCATAAGATCACCGGCGAGTCGAACACCAAGGACCCCTATAATCGGCAATCGGCTCTTGATCGCGCCGCCGACCATGCAGGGAACTTCCTGTTCAACCGGGAGAAACAAATCGAGTGGCTGGCAGGCGCGTTCCCGGACCGGAAACCTGTTATTGTCGCGCCCTACGATGCGGAGCTCTACGGCCACTGGTGGTTCGAGGGGCCGGACTGGATCAATTTCCTGATCAGGAAGACCGTGTGCGATCAGCAGACCGTGCGTCTGATCACCCCCTCCGAGTATTTGGAGGAGAACCCGAAAAACCAGGTGTCGACGCCGGCCACCTCAAGCTGGGGCTACAAGGGATATGCCGAAGTATGGCTCAACGAATCAAATGACTGGATCTATCGGCACCTGCACAAGGCCGCGGACCGCATGGTCGAACTTGCACGGACGTTCCCCGATGCAGGCGGTTTGCAGCGGCGGGCGCTGAACCAGGCTGCGCGGGAGCTGCTCCTGGCCCAGAGCTCGGACTGGGCCTTTATCATGAAGACCGGCAGTCATGTGGAATATGCGGTCAAGAGAACAAAGGAACACCTGCTCAGGTTCGACAGGCTGTATCACGATATTAACGGAAACGCACTTGACGAAGGATGGCTCGGCGATATAGAATACAGCGATAATCTGTTCTCCGATATCGACTATCGAGTCTATGCTTAAACCGTCCCTTGTCAAAGAACTGAAAGCAATCGTCGGCCCCGCCAACTTCTCCACTTCACCAGAAGAGCTGGTTGCCTATTCCTACGACGCCACGCAGCAGGAATCGCTCCCTTGGGCCGTGGCCCGCCCTGCCTCCTCCAGGGAAATATCCGAACTCCTTGTGCTTGCGAACCGGGAACGGTTCCCCGTGGTGCCGCGCGGAGCGGGGACCGGTATGTCCGGAGGGTCTGTGCCGGTGCGGGGAGGGGTCGTGCTCTCGCTTGAGCGTATGAACCATATCCTTGAGATCGATGAACAAAACTTTATCGCCGTGGTCGAACCCGGCGTCATCACGGGCGATCTTCAGCGTGAGGTCGAGTCTCGCGGACTCTTTTATCCGCCCGACCCCGCGAGCCACAAGTTCTGCACCTTGGGCGGGAATGTGGCTGAATGCGCAGGCGGTCTTCGCGCCGTCAAGTACGGCGTCACCAAGGACTATGTGCTGGGACTGGAGGTCGTGCTGCCGACCGGCGAGATCATCAATACCGGCGCCCGCACGGTCAAGAGCGTGGCAGGGTATGACCTCACAAAGCTCATGGTGGGGTCCGAAGGCACGCTCGGTGTGGCCACAAAGATCATTCTGAAGCTTTTGCATCTGCCGGATCATGTGCGGACGCTGGCCGCATTTTTTAACGATGTCCAGGGAGCGGCCGCGGCTGCATCGGACATCATGGCACAAGGCATTCTTCCACGCGCCCTCGAACTGGTTGATGGCGCGGCGCTCCGGGCGGTGGAGAGCTATCTCAAAAAAGACCTGAGCCCTGGCGCCGGCGCCATGCTGCTCGTGGAAGTGGACGGGGCGGTGGAAACGACGGCGCGTGAGGCTGACCGGGCAACGGAGATCATGACCCATGCCGGTGCTGTACGCATACAACGGGCCGAGAGCGCGGCTGAGCAGGAGCAGCTTTGGAACGCCCGTCGTGCCATCTCTCCCGCGCTGTATGCCATCAAACCGAAAAAGCTGAACGAGGACATCGTGGTGCCGCGGAGCAAGATTGCCGAGATCCTTCTCGAGATAGGCAGGATCGCAAAGCAACACGAACTCCTGATCGTCAACTTCGGCCATGCCGGCGACGGCAATATCCATACGAATATCATGATCGACGAACCTGACCTCCCGAAGGCGGAAGCGGCGGTCAGGGAGATATTCGCGGCCACGCTGCGTTTTGGCGGGAGCATCACCGGCGAGCATGGGGTCGGCTTGTCAAAGGCGGCCTACCTGCCTATGGAAGCCGGGCCGGATGCGATCTCGGCAATGAGAAGGATCAAACGCGCCCTTGACCCGAACAATATTTTGAATCCCGGGAAGATCTTTATCAATGCGGAATGCGGAGTGCGGAGTGCGGAATAAAAACACAATAATGAGAATGTTGAGTAATGGCGGGTTTATTGCTATTCTCCTGTTTTTGTTCTGGCCGTCATGGAGCATTTCCGGAACTCAGCCTGCGCCGATCGAGGCGCTCCGGACCGAGGTGCAGAGCCTGCAACAGGAGGTCTCCCGGCTTGAGGAAGTGAACCAGGGCCTGAGGCGGATGCTGAGAGAACTGGATGACGACGAGGTCTATCTCGTTGTTGACACCGAGAGCAACCGTCTTTCTCTTCGGCAGGGGGGGGATGTTCTGCATGTGGCCAAGTGCGGGACCGGCAGCCGAAATTCCATTGATGAGGATGCGGGGAGAAACTGGTATTTCGAGTCTCCTATGGGGTCTTTTACGGTCCTCGGGAAAGAACGAAATCCGGTCTGGATCAGGCCGGACTGGTCCTATGTGGAAGAAAATATGCCTATTCCGGCCGAGAATGACCCTGACCGGCTCGTTCGCGATGTGCTGGGAAAATATGCGCTTCTGCTCGGGAACGGGTATAAGATCCACGGTACAAAATATACCAACCTCCTGGGGACCCATTTTACCCACGGGTGCGTGTCTCTCGGTGATGATGATCTCGAAGTAATATATAAGTCGGTGAAGATCGGGACGAAGGTGTACCTGTATTAATGCGGAGCGGTATGAATAGAAAAACAGTAGGAACCATCCTCATTCTCTCCTTGTTCCTCATGGCTGCAGACGGGGGTGGAGATGCAAGAGATGAACGCGAGTCGCTCAATGAGCTCCAGCAATCATTGCGTGCGCGGATTGAGACGCTCGCGAAAGAACAGGATTTTCTGTTGTTTCAGAAGGCGATGTATGCCTCGGACTCAAAGTACCTCATCCTTAATGTTACCGCTAAAACCGGACAGCTTAAGTACAAAAACCGAGTGCTGAAGGACTTTCATTTTCAGCTGCAGGGTAAGGTATCCGGCAATAAGCTGCGGACCGGCATGCTGGTGCTTGATAAAAAAACGGAAGAGAAGAGCGGCAGGCATGTGCTGATCTTCGGGGACGCCCTCATTCTTCAGTGGAAGCGTTCAGCCGTCCCGGCTCGCGAGAAGAACATCCCCTTCATCACGCTGACGAAAAGGGACCTGCAATCGGTATTTTATGCCGTTGAACCGGGTGCACGGACATATGTTCTACGGTAACGTTCTCCCCTGGCGCTGCCTGCGCCGCCCGTTTTCCTTTTCGAACGAGGTTTTCCTTTCGCCACTTTCAGGTTGACTCATCGTCAATTCACGGTATAATAGCTTCATGCGTGAGCTTACTCGAGGCGAAGAATTCTACGATGGTACGGCCCTGCTCGGCGATCCGGTCCACGGGTACATCTCCTTTACCACGCCCCGCGCGGCGGGCGAGAAGACCGAAAAGGACCTGATCGACACAGCCTGGATGCAGCGCTTGCGCCAGATCTATCAGCTCCAGAGCGCCCGGTGGGTGTACCCCTCGGCGGAGCACAGCAGGTTCCAGCATTCTCTCGGCGCCATGCACCTCGCGGGCCGGTTTGCCCGTCATCTCTACCCGTCGCTCAAGGCAGCGGCGCCGGATTGCCCGTCGGCGAACTACATTGAGGAGCTCCTGAGGGTGACGGCCCTGCTCCACGATGTGGGACATGGCCCGTTCGGCCATTTTTTCGATGACAACTATCTCGAGCAGTTCGGGCTTACACACGAAAAACTCGGGCAGCACATTATCAAGAATGAACTGGCGAATATTATCAGGGATATCCGGAGAAGTCCCAATGGTGAATTTTCAAAGAAAGAAAAACTGGAGCCGGACCAGATCGCTTTCCTGATCGGCAAGGGACCCCAGCCCCCCTCAACGGCGAAAAAACAGCAATGGCTTGTCTTTCTCCAGCCCCTTCTGTCCGGAATCTATACCGTTGATAATCTTGACTACGTCATGCGCGATGCTTACATGTGCGGTGTGGCCATCGGCGCCGTGGACATCGACCGGCTCATGTACTACACCTTCTTTACGGACAAGGGACTTACGCTCCACAAGTCCGGCCTTACCGCCCTGAACATGTTTCTGAATGCCCGGCTGTACATGTATACGAACGTCTACTATCACCGCACCACGCGGGCGATCGACGAGCATCTCAAAGAGTTGTTCAAGGATACCATGGCCGCGTTGTTTCCGTATAATCCCGTTGAAAACCTCAAAGAGTACCTGGAATTGACCGATTGGTCCCTGCTCGAGGCAGTGCGAAAATGGGGCAGGAACGAGGACGGGTCCACGGCCGCTCTGGGTCAGGAATGGGCGGCGATTCTTTCCCGCGAGGTAAAATGGAAGATGGCCTATGATGTCACTCTGTCGATGAAGACCTTTGAAAAAGGGAAGACCCTTATCGATGCTCCTGAACTGGTAAAGCGCATCAAGAGAAACCTCTCCCAGAAGCTCAAAGACCTCAAATTCTGCGTGGACATGGCGAGCCAGGACCCGAGGCCGATCAATCCGCTCATGATGGGGGAACGTCAGATTTATGTATTCAACCCTTCGACACGCAAAGTGGAAAAGGAACCGCTCAAAGATTTCTTCGATTATATTCCTGCGCGCGTGGTCCAGTGCCGGGTTTTCACCCTGAACCACGACCACGATGAAGAGCTTGCCGAGATCGTCGAAAAGGTCCTGGGCATCCAGGAAGAAAGCATCAAGACGAACGTCTGAATTGATGAATTGACGCATTCGCTCACCACGGGGGGACAAGCCGGGGACCATGCGTAAAATCAAAGACCAGCATGCAGTACTACTATTCTCGGTCATCGTTGTTCCTGTAATCTGGGCTGGTGACGCGTTCTATCTTTCCTTTATAGCTCAAGGCGGTCATTTTCTCGCGCGATTGACGGAAACGACCGCTCACGAGCTGTTGCTCCGGATGTTTCTGACCGCCTGTTTCCTTTCTATCGGCATTTTCGCCTCATCAAGACTGACCCGGCAGAACCTTTCCGAGGCAATGTTCAAACAGCATTCCACCGTGATTGAATCATCGATGGACGGCATCGCGATCTATGACCGTGATGGACAATACGTCTATGCTAACCAGGCCTACGCATCGATCAACGGCTATGCCGACCCTGACGAAGTGTTCGGTACAAGCTTTAAAAACGCTTATGATGAAAAAGAACATGAAAGGATAGAGCAGATCTGCATGCCGGCGCTCTTGAAAAACGGGAACTGGCGCGGAGAGCTGAAGGCAAAACGGAAGAACGGCAGTATCTACTTTCAGGAAGTATCGGCGACCATGCTCGAGGACGGAGGCCGGGTGTGCATTATCCGGGACATCACCTGGCGCAAGCGGAACGAGGAACGACTGCGCCGCTCTGAGCGGTTCGCGAATACCATTTTCGACAGCATCCGCGATCCCTTGTGTATTTTCGACGACGACTTCAGGATTATTCGCGTGAATGAGGCCTATGCGCACTTGAAAAACAAAACAGTTGATGATCTTATCGGCAGAAAGTGCCATAAAGTGCTCCAGAACAGAAACTCGTCATGCGAGGGGTGTGTGGTGGAGAAGACCTTTCACTCAAAAGATCCCTGCGCAAAAGATAAACTGGTCGTTTTGAGCGACGGTGCCGGGGTCTGGATGGAAATTTATACTTATCCCATTATCGATGAGGATGGTAACGTATCTCACGTGATTGAATATGTCAGGGATGTTACGGACCGCAGGAAGTCTGAAGATGAAAAAAGACGCTTGATCGACAAACTCGAACACCTGTCCAGAACAGACGGCCTTACCGGTCTGATGAACAGGCGGGCGCTGACTGAAAACCTTCTCTACGAGATCGACCGCGCCAGGCGGTACGGGGCGGAACTATCGCTCATTCTCTGCGATATTGATAACTTTAAAGCGATCAACGATACCTATGGCCATGATGCGGGCGACCGGGCGCTGCAGATCGTTGCCGGGACACTAAACACCATTCTCCGGAAGTCGGATATGGCCGGGAGGCACGGAGGCGATGAGTTTATGCTCATCCTGCCCGAGACCTCGGATAAAGGCGCGGAAGGTCTTGCGGAAAAGCTTTTGAACGCTGTTCGAGAAACTACCCTGTGGGCTCAGGAAGGCCGTGAGGTACGGATTACGATGAGCATCGGAGTCTCCTGTCTTGAACTGGGCAAAGACACGATGGATCTGTTCATAAAACGCGCCGACGACGCCATGTACCTCTCAAAACAGGGTGGGAGGGACCGCATTTCCACGGTAAAAGGCTGATCCGTCGAAGCCGGAAAGTGAAAATTGTAAAGTTTGTAGTGTGAAGTGAAATGAATTAAAAAACCTGCTGAAAAGAGGTTTCTTCCTGAGAGCGACCCATCCTCCATCCGCTATTTCACCAACTCTTTCGTAACTGCCTGTTAACAGTGCTTGATAGCTGCATGAATTCAAGCAGCTCGTCAAGTTTTCCGCTCTTAACCCCGTGAAAAATGTATCGCATGCTTAATAATCTCAATAACCGGCCCTGGATACAATCCAAACCAGACAAGCAGGGTGAAAAGCGCTGCGAGGACCGTTCCGCCTGAAAGCGAAAGCCGGTGAGCGAGTGCTTGTTCGGTTTTTGCCGGGGAGAATATCGCAACGACAATTCGCAGATAGTAAAAAAGCCCGATGACGCTATTGATAATCATGATGATGACCACGAGCCAGAGCGCGGAATGTACACCCGCAGCCATAACGTAGAATTTGCCTACAAACCCGGCGGTCAGGGGAATGCCCGCAAGCGAGAATAGCATGGCGGTGAATACTGCGGCGAGCCCCGGTCTTGTCCAGGCGAGTCCCTGGTAATCATCAAGATTGTCCGCATCGCGAGCTTTCTCCGAAAGGAGCGTCACAACGCCGAATGCGCCGAGGGTCGTGATGAAATAGGCCGTCAGATAAAAGGCGGCGGCCGCGGCCGCAAGGGGGCCGCTTGCCAGCACGGTTACGAGCAGATACCCCAAATGGGAGATGGACGAATAGGCGAGGATGCGCTTTACGTTGTTCTGAAACAGGGCGAGTAAATTTCCCGCGAACATCGACGAGATCGCACTGAGGGTGAATATCGCGAACAGCCCGGGATGGGCACGGATATCCAAAAGGGTGAAATAACGGAACAGGAGAGCGAATACAGCGCCTTTGGAAGCTGTAGCGATGAAGGCGGTCACCGGCGCAGGTGCGCCCTGATACACATCGGGCGTCCACATATGAAAGGGGACCACGGCGAGTTTGAATCCCAGACCGACCAGAATCATGCAGATACCGGCAAGTAAAATCGGGCCGTGAATTCCCGCTCCCGAGGCGATTGTGTTGAATTGCATGCTGCCGGTCTCAGCATAGACAAGCGCCATGCCGAAGAGTATAAATGCGGACGAGACGGCTGCCAGGATCAGGTACTTGACGCCGGCCTCGACGCCCCGGTCGCTGTGCCTGAGATAGGCTGAAAGGGCATACAGCGACACGCTCAGGAGTTCGATGCCGAGGAAGAATGAGGCAAAATGAGCCGCGGCGGCGAGTACGAAACAGCCGAGCGCGGCGATGATCAGGAGGAGATAAAATTCCTCCTTATGCCCCTGCTGTTTGTCCAGATAAGAGTATGAAAGCGCAGCCACGGCAAAACTTGCCGCCACGATAAGGCCGCCATAAAAAAGAGCGTACAAATCGATCACGAGGAGCGGCGTGACCTGGCGCGGCAGCACGCACGCTGCCACGGGGAAGCTTGCCGCGGACAGGGCAAAGCCGGAAAGCGTCAGAATGACGGTGAGTTTGTGGCTGCGGCGGAAGGCGATGACCAGCATGACCACCACCGCGGTGATCGCCAAAATGATGTATGGAGCAAGGGCTGCAAGGTCGGCGATCGTCATATTCCACTCCCTTGGTCCGGCGTTGGTTTCTCAGGAGAAACGCCGCATTGAATAGAATGCAGCGCGGGTTCCACTATCTTCTGGACTGTACGGGGGAAGAAACCGAGCCAGAGTATCGCGAGGATTGCTATCGCCATCATTCCGGTCTCGCGCGCGGTAAGGTCGGGAAGTTTCAGGCCCGGCCTGGGTTCGCCGTGAAACACGTTTTGGACGATCCAGAGCGCGTAAAGAGCGGACAGTACAAGCCCCGCAGCCGCCGCAGCGGTCAGTATGCCGTGGGTATGATAGGAGCCGAGCAGAACCATGAACTCGGCTACGAAATTGCCGAAACCCGGCAGTCCGAGCGAAGCGAGGGCAAAGACGAGGCCCACGCCTCCCAGACGCGGCGCCGCCGACCAGAATCCGCCCATACTGCCTGTCTCGCGGGTATGGATGCGTTCCTGGATCATTCCGACGATGATGAACAGCGCGCCGGTGCTGATGCCGTGGGCCAGCATCTGCAGGACCGCCCCGGAGAGTGCGATCCCGCTGCCGGAGAAGATGCCGAGAAGCACGAAACCCATATGGCTGACGCTGGTATATGCTACAAGCCGTTTCAGGTCGGTTTGACCAAAAGCGAGCACCGCGCCGTACAGGATGCCGATGACAGCCAGGACCAGCATGGCCTGACTGATGGATGCCGCGGCATCAGGAAAAAGCGGAAGAACAAAGCGCAGCAATCCGTAGGCACCGGTCTTAAGCATGAGTCCGGCCAGAATCACGCTTCCCGCGGTCGGCGCCTCGGTGTGGGCATCAGGAAGCCAGGGATGGAACGGCACAACAGGTATTTTCACAATAAAAGCGATGACGAATCCGAGCATGGTCCAGAACGCGGCACGGGAAGACATCACCGTTCCGAGAAGGAGCGGATAATCAAAGGTATAAGAACCCGTGTTTTTGCCATGAATGAAATAGAGGCTCAGGATCGAAATAAGCATCAGCAGGCCGCCCGCCTGGGTAAAGATGAAAAACTTGAGCGAGGCGTAGACGCGGTTCTCATGGCCCCAGATGCTGATCAAAAAGTACATGGGGATGAGCATCAGTTCCCAGAAGAAATAGAACAGGAACAGGTCCAGGGCCATGAACACGCCGAGTATTCCCGCGAGGATCCAAAGCAGGTTCAGGTGAAAAAAACCGACGCGCTCGCGGATCTCGGTCCAGGAGCAGACGATGGAAATGATCCCGAGAAAAAGGGTAAGCGCTATCAGCGCAAAGCTCAGGCCGTCCACGGCAAGGTGAAGACTGATTCCAAGTTGGGGGATCCAGGGGTTATTGAATTCAATCAGCCAGGAGCCGCGGTCAAGTGCGAGTACTGACGGTGGAGATAACCAGAGACCGAACAACAGGACGGCGTCGAGCACAAGCGCGGCAAGGGATATCCAGCGGGCCGAGAGAGCGTTCCGGTTCCCGAGGGACCAAGCCGCAAGTCCGCCAATCAATGGTATTATGAGCAACCAGATAAGTATCATTTTGTTTCCGCTTCTCCATTGCAGCTCCTCCTGCGACGGGAGGGACTGCGGGCGTTCTCTTTACTAAATGAGCAGTATAATTCCAAGAAACACCACCGCACCAATAACGAGTCCCATGGCATACCAACGGATATTGCCGGTTTGGGTTTTGGTCAAGGCCGTACTCAGGATGCGGTTCAAAGCTGCGATGCCGGTGTAGCCTGAATCGATGATATCCTGTTTGCTGATCTCGATGAGCCGGATAAATGGCCGAATGAAAATACTATTATACAACGCGTCAAAGTCCCATCCTGCAAACCAGAATTTCCGCACTGATTCGAAAGCGCGGTTGCTTGCAAAATTATCCACATACTCAGGCCGGCGGTGAAATAGCACGTAGGCGATGAAGATGCCTGCAAGAGAAACAATCGATGCTATGACCTGAAGCATTAGTTCATTGCCTGCAGCAGCGTGATTAGCGGGCTCAACGCTGAAAATTGTTTGCAGAAAAAACGAGAACAGAGGTCTGCCCCCGAACGAATCAGGCAGCTCCACGAACCCGCCGATGAGAGAGAGTAGGGCAAGAATAACGAGCGGGACGGTCATTCTGAAACCTGGCTTGCGACTGAGAGCTGTTTTCGATTCACCATAGAAAGTGA
>Ga0315281_10008267_pt1 | contig 14550 bp, 7 predicted proteins | sample YL17G07_0_MG_FD_204540 | JGI IMG/M metagenome (GOLD analysis project Ga0315281, IMG submission 204540) | Sediment microbial communities from Yellowstone Lake, YNP, Wyoming, USA - YL17G07_0 | ecosystem: Environmental > Aquatic > Freshwater > Lake > Sediment | place: USA: Wyoming | collected...
TGGTGAAAATGGCGGATTTTCTCCACGACTGCGCCCGTTGCCCGCTTTCACGAAAACGAACTCAGGTCGTGTTCGGAACGGGAAACCCCAACGCGCGGCTGATGTTCATTGGAGAGGGGCCGGGCGAGGAGGAAGATCTCCAGGGAGAGCCGTTCGTCGGCCGTTCCGGTCAGCTCCTCACCGACATCATCCAGAAAGGAATGGGCCTCTCGCGATCCGAGGTCTTCATCGCGAACGTCGTGAAATGCCGCCCTCCCGGAAACCGGAACCCCGAGCCATTCGAAATCGCCGCCTGTTCGCCATTTTTGAAAGAACAGATTCGACTGATCCGTCCGGAAGTGGTCGTCACGCTCGGAAAATTCGCAGGGCAATGCATTCTGGGCGTGGACACGCCGATGACCCGCCTTCGCGGACAGTGGGGCGAGTACGAAAACGCCGCCGTCATGCCGACGTTTCATCCCGCGTATCTGCTTCACAACCCTTCGGCCAAGAAAGAGGTCTGGGAGGACATGAAACAGGTCCTTCAGAAACTCGACCTCCCGCTTCCGCCCCGATAACGCTGAAGGCGGCCGCGCAGCTCCTGTTATCCTTCTCAAATGCCAACTACCACGATTCGCCGCGCAAAAATCCTTGCGACCCTCGGGCCGGCTTCCGCAAATCCGGTCACGTTCGCCCGAATGATCGATGCGGGCCTCTCCGCGGTTCGTCTCAATTTTTCTCACGGGACTCAAACCGAGCACGCCGCCACGATCGAAATGATCCGGCGCGTTTCGATCGACAAGGACGTTCCGATCCCGATCGTTCAGGATCTTCAAGGGCCGAAAATCCGAATCGGAGTGATTCCGGGCGGAAAGATCAATCTTCACGGCGAGACGGTTGTCAGGTTCACCGTCGAAAAGGAGCGCGAAGGAAAAGGGGACGTCATTTTCGTCGACTATGCCGGATTCGCCGGAGACGTCCAGCGCGGACACCGTTTTCTTCTGAACGACGGGATCCTCGAGCTCGAGGTGATCGCGACTGACGGAAAAACGGTCGAGGCCAAGGTGATTCGCGGCGGCACGCTCTACGATCACAACGGCATCAATCTGCCGGGGACGGTGCTGTCGCTTCCTCCGCTTTCGGAAAAGGACGTTGCCGACCTTCGATTCGGTCTGGCGGCCGGAGTCGATGCGGTGGCGATGTCGTTCGTCCGGCGCCCGGAAGATCTCGAGCTGGCCCGGATCGTGATGATGGACGCGAAACGAGTCGTCCCGCTTTTTGCAAAGATAGAAACCCCGGCTGCCGTCGATACGCTCGACGAGATCGCTGCAAAGACCGACGGCCTCCTGGTTGCGCGAGGAGACCTCGGAGTCGAATTGCCGCCGGAAAAAGTTCCGGCGATTCAAAAACGGATTCTTTCGATCGGTAGCCGCCGCGGACTCATGACCATTACCGCGACTCAGATGCTCGAGTCGATGATGGAGCACGCCCGCCCCACCCGGGCCGAGTCTTCCGATGTCGCCAACGCTGTCTACGATGGGTCGGATTGCCTGATGCTTTCAGGAGAGACGGCCCGCGGAGAGTTTCCCGTCGAGTCCGTCGAAATGATGGACAGGATCATCCGGGAATCGGAGGCTCACTCCGAGTTCCAAAGGGCGCGGCTCGGGTTGGAACAGGTGGAATCGTTCGACGCGATTCCCGAGGCGGTGGGCGGGGCGGCCTCCTTCGCGGCGGCTCGCCTCAAGGCGGCCGCCATCGTCTGCTTCACCCAGACCGGCTCGATCGCGAAGCTTCTCGCCGCTTACCGTCCTCCGGTTCCGATCGTGGCGGTGACGCCCACGATCGAAGCCGCCCGCCCTCTCAATCTCGTGTGGGGGGTGATCCCGATCGTCTCCCCGCGCGCTGTGGAAGATCACGAAGAGTTTGTCGCCCTCGTCGACCAGATCCTCGTTCCGCGCGGTCTCGCGAAGCCCGACGAGCTTGTGATCATTCTGATGGGAAGCCCGCCGCGAGAACGTCCGCGCACGAATCTGATGAGGATCCATCGCGTGCGCGACGCCAGCGCCAGATCGGACCATTGACCTGGCCGCTGCGCCCATTCTTCAGGCGGCGGGGGTCGAGAAACACGAAGGACGCCGGTCTCGGCGGTGTCCCGAAAACCCGCGAGGGCGTTTCAGTCGAAAGGTCTGTGCCGCTCAGCGCCCGCCGGATTTCTGGAGCGCCGTCTCGAGCCCCTCCGTCAAGCGATCAAGGTCGGAGGAGTCGAGATAAAAGTGGGGAGCGGCGCGGAGGAATCCCTGGCGCGCAGATATTTGAATTCCCATTCCCATCAGCGATTTCGCGATTCTGTGCGAGTTGCTTTGGCCGCGGGCTCGAAACGAAACGATTCCGGACCGCTGGCCGTCCCGCACGGACGAAACAACCTCGTGTCCTCGAGAGGCGAGCCGTTCGCGAAGAAGGGCCGTCAGGCTCTCCAGCGCCTTCCAGATCTCGCGAATTCCGACGGCTTCGATGAGGTCGAGCGACGCTCCGAGCCCGGAGTATCCGGCGGTATTGAGACTTCCCCCCTCGAATCGCTTCGCCCCGTCCACCCACTCGAGCCGATCGGTTTGAAAAGAACCCGGCGGATGGGCGATGTTCATCCATCCCGGCTCCGATACGTCGAGAATCTCGAGGAGCCGGGGGGACAACGCCAGTATGCCCGCCCCTTCCGGGCCGAGCAGCCATTTGTGGCCGTCCGCGGTGACGGCATCGATTCCCGGGAGCGAAGCGTCGAACGGGATGGCGCCGAGCCCTTGAATCGCATCGACCAGAACGAAGATCCCTCTCGAATTCGCTTTCTGAGCCACCTCCTCGACCGGAAAACGAAAACCGTCGTCATAGGCCACGAGGCAAAGCGCCACCAGTCTCGTCGTCGAATCCGCGGCTTCCAGGATTTCGCCGGGGCCGATCGAATGACCGGGTGTTCGCCCGACGCGGCGAACGCGCACGCCACGGGCTTCGAGCGCAACCCAGGGGAAGACGTTCGACGGGAAATCACCCGCCTGAACCACCACCGAGTCCCCCTCTTTCCAGGGAAATCCTCCGGCGACGGCATTGATTCCGGCAGTCGTGTTCTTGACGAAGGCGATGCGTTCGGGCACGACGGAAAGAAGCGCTGCAGCGGACCGGCGCGTTCGTTCGATTCTCTGAGTCCACGCGCCCCAGTTCGCCGAGCCGAAGTGTTCGACGTCGTGAGTATGAGCCCCGATTGCCCTGGCCACCGGCGACGGGAGGGGAGTGATCGCCGCGTGATCGAAGTAGGCCAGCGATTCGAGCACAGGAAATATTCGCTGACGCTTGGGCCGGCTCGGCGACAGGGCGAGGGACGCAATCTCCCCGGGATCGAGCTTTTCCGGAATCGCACCGTCCGGTCGCCGATCGGTCATGGCGAGCTCGAAAGTTGACGCTGGTATCCCTCGAAATTCCGGCGCGTTTCGGTGAGCGCATCTCCGCCGAACTTCTCCAGGAACGCATCCGCGAGAACCAGTGCCATCATCGCCTCGGCGACGACACCGCACGCCGGGAGGGCCGTCACGTCGCTCCGTTCGTAGTTCGACGCGTGCGCCTCTTTCGTGTCGATGTCGACCGACGGAAGCCCCTGACGAAGAGTCGAAATCGGTTTCATGTGGATGAGGGCGACGAGCTCCTCTCCGTTCGTGATTCCCCCTTCGAGCCCTCCCGCGCGATTCGACGTTCTCCTGTACCCGCGGGATCCGTCGTGCTCGATCGGATCGTGGACCTCGGACCCCCGCCTTCTCGAGGCCGCGATACCGTCTCCGATGGAAACGGCCTTGACCGCATGGATCGAGAGGAGGGCCTGGCCGAGCCTCCCGTCGAGCTTCTTGTCCCAGTCGAACGACGAGCCGAGGCCGGGGGGAATGCCGCGGGCCGCAATCGCGCAAATGCCGCCGAGCGTATTCCCGTCCTTGAAAGCTCCGTCGATCGCCGTGATGGCAGCCGCTTCCAGAGACCGGTCGACGAGTCGAAGAGGGGATGAATCGCCGGCATCGGGGAGGTCGCTGAATCGCAGCGTCAGCTCCGCTTCCGCCCCGGGGCCGACGCCTCCGATGGCCACCACTCCGCTTCGAATCTCGATGCCGAACACACCGAGAAATATTTTCGCGAGTGCTCCCGCCGCCACCCGGGACGCAGTCTCCCTCGCGCTCGATCGCTCGAGAACATCCCGGAGATCGCGAGCGCCCCATTTCTGGCCGCCGGCGAGATCCGCATGCCCGGGACGCGGTGCGAAAACCCTTCGCCTGGCGCTCGCATTTTCGTCGACTTCGAAAGGGGACATGACTCCTCTCCAGGTCGAATGATCGAGATTTTCGATTCTGATCGCGATCGGGGAGCCAAGAGTGCGCCCACCCCGGACACCGGAGAGAAATTCCGCTTTGTCGCTTTCGATTTTCATCCGGCCGCCGCGCCCATATCCGGCCTGCCTGCGAGCCAGATCGCGGTCGACGATCATCGGATCGACCGGAATTCCCGCCGGGAGTCCGTCGAGGATCGAAATCAGCGCCGGACCGTGCGATTCACCCGCGGTCTGGAGATTGAGGCGAACCAGCGACATGCGCGACGCCCTTCTCTTTGTTGTTAGGTGTCCCGCTGGCCCGCTTCGCCAGCCCGGGAACGATGGTGGTGCCGGAGGCGGGGATCGAACCCGCATGGGCGTGAGCCCGGGGGATTTTGAGTCCCCTGCGTCTGCCATTCCGCCACTCCGGCGCGCAGTCGTCATTCTCGCGGCGGGAGCGAAAAGAATCAAGCGGGGGGCGGCGGGAACCGCCCCGGCGAACCCTGACTAGTTGGTTGCGAGCTTGACGGAAACGAGCTTCGAACACCCCGCCTCTTCCATCGTCACACCGTAAAGCACGTCGGCCATCTCCATCGTTCGTTTCGAGTGCGTGATGACGATGAACTGGGTTTCGCCGGTCATCATCTGGATGATGCGTCCGAAACGATCGATGTTTGGCTCGTCGAGCGGGGCGTCGACCTCGTCGAGGATGCAGAAAGGGGAGGGCTTGAATTTGAAGATCGCCATCAGCAAAGCAATCGCCGTGAGGGCTTTCTCTCCCCCCGAAAGGAGAAGAATCGACTGATTGTTCTTGCCGGGAGGCTTGGCGGTGATTTCGATTCCGCTCTCGAGCGGATCGGTTTCGTCGATCAGCCGCATCTGCGCCATTCCGCCGTGAAACAGCTCCTGGAACATCGCGCTGAAGTTGGCGTTGACGACCCGGAACGCCTCGGTGAAACGTTCCGACGACGTCTCATTGATCTTCTTGATGGTCTCGCGAAGGCTGGCGATCGAATTGACCAGGTCGTCGTGCTGGGTCTTGAGGAAATTTCGCCGCTCGTCGGTTTCTTTGAACTCTTCGAGCGCGAGGAGGTTCACGACTCCCATCTTTTCGAGCGATTGTGCGAACGATTCGACTTCGGCGCGTACGGCATCGAGCTCGCCTTCGACCATTTCGCCGGGATCGGGAAGCTCCGATGGAATCCGATGAAGGTCGCGGCCGCAGGACTCGACGAGGTGATCGAGATTGGCCCGGTCGCTCGCCAGATCCACTTCGATCTGATGCCTTTCGGCTCGAACTTCGTCGAGTTTCAAGCGATCCTGCTGCAGACCGGCTTCCCTCGCTTCGAGCTCCGACCGGCCCGAAGAAAGCGCTTCTTCTTCTTCGAGAATCAGATCGGCGAGCCGGTCCAGATCGAGGAGGTCGTCGCGGAGGGCGTACAGGGTCGATTCGCGATCGCTCGCAGCTTCGGCTTTCGTCTCAGTCAACGAGGCGCGTTCCCGGGCGACATCGGCGCGCTGCGTCCTCGCGGTTGCAGCCCGCTCGGCGGTGGCGGCACTTTCGCGCTCGAGAGCTTGAACGCGTTCGGAGGCCACTCCATTGTCAGTGCGTAAAGTGGCGGCCCTCGCCGCTTTCGGTCCGAGATCCTCCCGTAACGAGACCAGGTCGGCGGAGCGTCCGGTGATCGCGGCGCCGAGCTCGGCCTCACGGAGGGTCGAGATCTCCAGTCGTCGCGCCAGATCGCTCTTTTCGCCCTCGAGCCGGCCGAGCTCCTCGAGATAAACCGTTCGTTCCCGCCGGTAAACGTCCATTTCTCTTTCGGCCTGCGCTCGTTCGTCGTCGGACCTTCTCCGGTCCGCTGCAACCAGGGCCCGCTCGCTGTCGAGAGCCGTTCGCCGGGACGTCAGTTCGGTGAGCAGCAGGGCCGCAGAGGCGATCTTCTCCGAGGTTTGTTCGACGTTTCGTGCAAGCCCTTCGGCCCGGACATGCTCTTCGTCTCTCTTGATCTCGAGATCGTGAATCTCGCGGCGGAGCGTGAGAGGCCCCTCGAGCGGAGCCTGACCGGGCGCTTCGAAAACGCAGCCGCGAATCCTGAAGCGGTCGGGTGTGAAGAAGGTCCCGTTCGGAAAACGCCGCGAGAGGCTCGCAGCGAGGGCGAGATCGGGTACGAGCCAGCAATCGGCGAGAAGCGCGGCCGCTCCGGCGGGCGCGTCGCCTTTCGGCCGAAGACGGGTGGAGAGGGGAATGCCCCCGGCGTCGGCGATTTCGTCGCGGCCGAAAGCTCCCGCCAGCGCAGCCATGTCGATCGAGTGATCGGCGGCGACGAATCGAAGGGCGTTGCCCCGTTCGGCCCGGGCCCGAACGAGGATGTCGGCCGCCGCGCCGCCATCGCGAATGACCGGCGCGTCGGCGAGGTCGCCCAGCGCCGCGTCGAGAAGCGCTTCCGATCCCGGCTCGGCTTCGAGGTGATCGGCGAAGAGCCCGGCAGCGATTCCGCCGACCGAGGCGAGAGCTTCCGCCTGGTCCCGAAACGGTTTTTCCTTGCGCGCGACGAGGAGCGAAAGGGATTCGATCTTGTGCTCGGCTGCCCAGGCGGAATTCTTGGCGCGCGAAACTTCCTCCCGGAGCTGCGATTCTTCCGATTCGAGATTTTTCTTCTCGGCGCCCGAGGCTTCGATCTCTGCCGTCAGCCCGGCGAGCTGACTCGAAAGGTCGGCGTCTTTCACGGCGAGAATCTCGAGAGTTGCAATTCGGGCGGTGCGGATCTCTTCGAGCCGTTCCGAAACTTCTCCGAGCTTCTGGGCCTGAAAACGTGCTCTCTCCGCGGCGATTTCTACCGAGTGGGCACGGTTGCGCTCTTCTCCGGAGCGCCCGATCAATCCGAGCAGCTCTTTTCGAAGTGATTCGATCTCCTGCTCGCAGGTTCGCGCCGCGACGTCGGCATCCCGCCGTTCGCGTTCGGCCAGGTCGAGGTCGTTGCGCAGCGCTTCGAGACGCGTTCGTTCCGCTTCCAAAGCCCGCCCGGCCTCTTCGGCCGCCTGGCTGAATCGCGCCTCCTCGCCGGTGAGAACCTCGTCGCGGCCCGCCAGGACGACCTCTCGCTCTCCGGCGTCGGCGATGCGCCGCTCAGCGGAACGAAACGTCTCCTCCTTCGTAGCGATCCCACCGCGCAACGCTCCGGCTTCTTCGCGATGAATTCCGACGCGGGCCGTGTCCTCGTCGAGAGCGTGGCGCGCCGATGCGACGGTGGCTTCCGCGGATCCTAGCCGAGCCGCCCATTCCCCCTCTGCGCCGACGTGCGATTCGTGCCGGGCGGAAAGGTCCGCGAGCCTGGCTTGCTGCGTCCGGTATCCCCAGGCGTAGAGCTTTTCTCTCGCGACGATGAGCTTGGCTTCGGTTTCACGCCAGCGTTCGGCGCGCCCCGCCTGACGTTTGAGGGAGTTGCACTGTCGCTCAAGCTCGGCGAGAAGATCCTGAATCCTCTGAAGATTCAGGGTCGTCTCTTCGAGTTTCATCTCGGCGGCGCGCTTGCGCGCCTTGTATTTCGTGATTCCGGCGGCTTCTTCGATGAGCCGTCTGCGGTCCTGGGGACGAGTCGAGAGGATGAGGTCGATCTTTCCCTGCTGAATGACCGAGTAATCCTTGATGCCGAGGCCCGTGTCCATGAGCATGTCGTGGATGTCGCGGAGGCGGGCCTTCTTTCCGTTGATTCGGTATTCCCCCTCGCCGTCACGGTAAACGCGCCGAGTCAGTGTGATTTCGTGCGCCGCTTCTCCGAGCTCGCTGTTTTCCGACGTGAGGACGATGGAAACCTCGGCGAGACCGAGCGGTTTTCTTCGGGCGGAACCGTTGAAGATGACGTCGTCCATCCGTTCCGATCGGAGGCTCTTGGCCGACTGCTCACCCAGAACCCAGGTGATGGCGTCGCAGATGTTGCTCTTGCCGCAGCCGTTCGGGCCGACGACCCCGATGATTCTCCCGGGAAAGTCGATGTTGGCCTTGTCGTAGAAAGACTTGAATCCGTTGATCTCGATCCGGCGAAGTCGAAGCACTTTGGGAGATCTCCTTCGAGAATTTTCCGGCCCGAGACCTTCCCGCTGAATCGGGTTTCCGAAAAAATGATGGCGAGTGATGCCGCGGCCGCGGAAGCTATCAGAGCCCCCAGGGGCCGTCAAGCGAGGGGCACAACTAATCGGTGTTTTCGTCCGGGAGGCCACTATATGTTGTGGCTCTTTCCTTTTGGGCTTGTTGGCCGGACAATCGTCGAAACCAGTGGAAAGGCGCCGCGGACGAATGCGGAGCGCCGGGAAAAGGGAGAGGGGCAGGATGAAATCGGACATCGAGATTGCTCAGGCAGCCCGGATGTTGCCGGCGGCGGAAATTGCCGACGGAATCGGTATTCACCGTGACGACTACATTCCTCACGGGCACTTCAAAGGGAAGATCGCCCTAACAGCCCTCAATCGGGTGAAAAATCGGGCCGACGGGAAGTTGATCCTGGTTTCGGCAGTGACGCCCACTCCGGCCGGAGAAGGGAAGTCGACGACCACGGTCGGCCTGGGACAGGCGCTTTCGAAACTCGGAAAAAAATCAATCATCGCTCTTCGGGAGCCATCGCTCGGCCCCTGTTTCGGGATCAAAGGGGGAGCAGCCGGCGGAGGATTTTCGCAGGTGATCCCGATGGAAGAAATCAATCTCCACTTCACGGGTGATTTCCACGCGATCACCAGCGCGCACGCACTTCTGTGCGCGATGCTCGACAATCACATTCATCACGGAAACTCCCTCGACATCGATGTGCGGGACATTCCGCTCCGTCGTGTCGTCGACATGAATGACCGCGGCCTTCGCGACATCGTGCTGGGTCTCGGTGGAAAAGTGAACGGCGTCCCCCGCGAATCGGGATTCGACATCACGGTGGCGTCGGAGGTGATGGCGATTCTCTGCCTCTCCTCGGACCTCATGGACTGCCGGCGCCGACTCGGCGAAGTCGTCGTCGGATTTTCGCGGAGCGGAAAACCGGTCAGGGGAGTCGACCTCAAAGCCAACGGCGCCATGACCGCCCTCCTCCGCGACGCGATGAACCCCAATCTCGTTCAGACCATCGAGAACACGCCGGCCCTGATCCACGGCGGGCCCTTCGCCAACATCGCCCACGGCTGCAACTCCATCGTCGCGACGAAGATCGCGCTCAAACATTCGGACTACGTCGTGACCGAATCGGGATTCGGCTTCGACCTCGGTGGCGAAAAATTTCTCGACATCAAGGTCCCTTATGCCGGCATTTCACCGTCGGCTGTGGTCATTGTGGCGACGGTGCGTGCGCTCAAAATGCACGGCGGGCTCGCAAAAGACGCACTCGCCCGCGAGGATCTCGACGCGCTCAAACGAGGCGTCGTCAATCTCGAACGCCACCTCGACTCGGTGCGGCTTTTCGGGCTTCCGGCGGTCGTTGCCATCAACCGGTTTCCGACGGACACTCCGTCCGAGATCGACTGGCTCCTCTCGCACTGCAAAGAGCTCGGAATTCCGGCCGCTCTTTCGGAGGTTTTCGAAAAAGGTGGAGAAGGGGGGCGCGCTCTGGCCGAGGTTCTTCTCGCCGAAATGGAACGAAAGCCTCCTCAATACGAACGTCTTTACCCCTGGGAGCTCCCGGTGCGGGAGAAGATCGAGATCATCGCCCGCCGAATTTATGGCGCCGGGGGCGTGAAGTACTCGAAGAAGGCCCGAACGATGATCGAGCGGGTCGAGACCCTCGGCTTCGGAGGGCTTCCGATCAACATGGCGAAAACGCCTTACAGTTTCTCGGATGATCCGAAGCTGCTTGGCCGCCCCGCCGGTTTCGATCTCACCATCGACGACGTCCGTCTCTCGGCCGGCGCCGGATTCATCGTCGCCATCGCCGGAGACATCATGACCATGCCGGGTTTGCCGAAGACTCCCTCGGCCGAACACATCGACGTCACGCCGGAGGGGACGATCGTCGGGTTGTTCTGACCCGGTTTTGTGCCCTCGGTTCCGAAAGCAAACACATCCGGCGAGACAGCACGCCCAGCAATGGAAACAGCAGCCGGGCGCGATGATCCAAAATATTCCGCCTCGATCCTTTCAAAATCCCGGCGGATCAGTTTATCGATGTGCGAAAAAGCAAAAAGCCGGGCGATGCCGCCCGGCTTTCTGTTTCTCAAACTCGATTTCTTCAATCCGCTCAGCGCCCGCCGCCCGGCCGCCCCCCGCCGCGCCCGCCACGGTCTCCGCCCCGTCCGCCGCCGAAACCGCCGCGCCCGCCGCGATCTCCACGATCGCCATAATCACGCCGCTGAGGTTCGGCGCCGGCTGTGACCATTTCCTGCCCCTCGGGAGGAGTCTCGACGATGCCTTTCTCCGCGAGGACGGCTTTTCGCGAGAGACGGATTTTTCCGGAGGCCGGATCGACGTCCACGACTTTGACCTCGACCTTGTCACCGTCTTTCAGGAGATCGGTGACGTCGCGAAGGCGGTAATTCGTGATTTCGGAAATGTGCAAAAGTCCGTCCTGACCCGGAAGGATTTCGACGAACGCGCCGTAGGCTTCGATGCGGCGAACGGTTCCCTCGTAGTTCCTTCCGATGTCGGGGGACGAAGTGAGCCCCTTGATCCAGGCGATCGCCTTGTCGCGGGATTCCTTGTTTGCGGAGGCGACGCTGACGAGACCGGAATCTTCCACGTCGATCTTCGCGCCGGTTTCTTCGGTGATCTGCCGAATTGTTTTTCCGCCGCTTCCGATGACGTCGCGAATGCGGTCTTTCGGAATCTGAATGGTCTCGATCCGCGGCGCGAACGGCGAAAGGTCCTCGCGGGACGTCGACAGGGCCTCTTCCATCTTTCCGAGGATGTGAAGCCGCCCGGCGCGGGCCTGGGCAAGCGCCTGGCGCATGATTTCCCTGCTGATGCCGCCGATCTTGATGTCCATTTGAAGGGCCGTGACGCCGTGCTTCGTTCCGGCGACCTTGAAATCCATATCCCCTTCGTGATCTTCAATACCCGCGATGTCGGAGAGGACGGCGAACTTTTCCCCCTCCTTGATGAGTCCCATCGCAACCCCGGCCACACCGGCGCGGATCGGAACTCCCGCGTCCATCAGGGCCAGAGAACCGCCGCAGATGGTGGCCATCGACGAGGAACCGTTTGATTCGAGGATGTCCGAAACGATTCGGACCGTATACGGAAACTTGTCTTCGGGGGGAATGACGGTCTCGAGAGCGCGGCGGGCGAGGTTTCCGTGCCCGATCTCGCGCCGTGACGGGCCGCGAAGAAACTTGACCTCACCGACAGAGAAGGGGGGAAAGTTGTAATGAAGCAGGAAGCGCCGCTTATGGTCCCCTTCGAAATCTTCGATGATCTGGGTGTCTTCCGAGGTTCCGAGAGTCGCGGTGACGAGACCCTGGGTTTCGCCGCGGGTGAAAAGAGCCGAGCCGTGCGTCCGGGGGAGAAGACCGACCTCGCAGTCGATCGGACGGATTTCGTCGAACCGTCGGCCGTCGACCCGCTGTCCCTTTTCGGTCGCCAGGTCGCGGAAAACTTTGGCTTCAAGGGCCGCAAAAATCTTGGAGGCGACTTTCTTCTGCTGAGCTGCCTCGGCATCGGCCGTTCCGGCCGTGAGCGAGGAGACCATCTTGTCGTAAACCGCCTTGACGGCTTCCTTGCGTTCGAACTTCCCCCGGGTCTGAAGAGCGGATTCGACCTGGGAACCGAATTCGCCGAGGCATTTCTCGAAGAGCGCAGGGGGGTAGAGCTCCGGCGCGGTGAAACTCCGCTTTTTGGTCCCGTGCTGTCTCGCCAGTTCCTTCTGGGCGGCCACGAGCGTGCGGATGACTTCGTGTCCCTTCCAGATGGCTTCGAGGAGAGCATCTTCGGAAAGGTCGTTGGAGCCGGCCTCGACCATGACGACCGCGTCATCCGTTCCCGCGACGATCAGATCCAGGGTCGATCCCACTCGCTTCTTGTTCGTCGGGTTGATGACGAGGACTCCGTCGATCAGGCCGACTCGGACGGCCCCAACGGGGTTATGAAAAGGAATGTCGGAAATGGTCAGGGCCGCGGACGCGCCGTTGAGCGCCATGATGTCCGAATCGTTTTCCCCGTCTGCCGAAAGGACGAATGCAATGACCTGGGTTTCGCAGGCGAACCCCTTCGAAAAGAGGGGACGAAGCGGGCGATCGATCAGCCGGCTCGTGAGCGTCTCCTTCTCGGTCGGGCGCCCTTCGCGCTTGAACCAGCCGCCCGGGATGATCCCTCCGGCGTAGGTGTTTTCCTTGTAGTCGACGGTCAGAGGAAAGAAGTCGATCCCCTCACGAGGCTCCTTGTTCGCGCAGGCCGTCGCCAGTACGACCGTGTCGCCGAATCGAACGAGGCACGAGCCGTTCGCCTGCTTGGCGATCTTGCCCGTTTCGAACTGGAAGGGGCGCCCGTCGATTTCGACCACGATTCGTTTGGGCTCGGGATTGGGAGATGTGCTGTTAGGTTCCGGCATGGGTCTGTTCTTCCCTCGGCCTGTCGATCGATCGTCCGTTTTCGGCGGAAAATCCATCTGGCCATTGTGCGCCGTTCCGGCAGGCTCTCTGGAGCGCGAAGAGCGAGCGGTGGCGCGGTGATGAACCGTCGATCGAAGCTCCAGCCTCGGGACGCCCGGCGGGCGGGCGGGAAAACCTGTCCGCTCGGCGAAAGTTGATCGCCGAGCCGACACGGCTCCCCGCCGGGTTCGGCGCGAGCCGAACGTCCGTGAGGTGACGGTCCAAATTCGATCTCTGAATGGGTGTCACGGTAACGGTTCGGTCGCCCCGCCCCGGTTGCAAGAAAAGGGAACGGGGCGCCGATCCTGATCCGGCTGACGGCCGGTTACTTTCGGATTCCGAGCTGCTCGATGATGGAGCGATAGCGATCGAGGTCGATCTTCTTCAAGTAATCGAGAAGCCGCCGGCGCTGACCGACGAGCATCAAAAGGCCTCTTCGCGAATGATGATCCTTCGCATGGGTCTTGAAGTGGTCGGTGAGGGAAGTAATTCGGTTGGAGAGAAGGGCGATCTGAACTTCTGGCGAACCCGTATCCTTTTCGTGCCTCGCGAACTTCGTGATGATGCCGGTCTTTGTGTCCTTTGAAATTGCAGTCAAGTCTTTCTCCTTCAGCTACTTTCGTGTGAGCGAACGCGCCTGCGCCGTCACAGTCACCCTTCCTCGGAGCCCTCCGGACCATCCGGAAAGCCCCCGTGGGGGGCGCAGAAAATAGCATGGCAGGGAGGCTCGGTCAACCCGCGCCCGAACCCGGGGACGCGTAAACAGAGGATTTCCCGTCCGCTAGCTCGACAAGACGATCCTCGGCTGAACGCTGACCCAGGAATCTCCCGGGCTCGCCTCGCCGATCGCGTGCAGTTTTCCTTCGGAATCACACAGGGCGATCCTCGATCCTTCCGTAACGATCATCGAGGTTCGAACGAGAACGGCCTGACCCTGGCGAATCAGAGCGCACTGCCTCGCGTCCACCTCGAAGCGCGGGAACGGAAGAGGAATCCGGTCGACGGAAAGGAAGTGGGGATGCGCAAATTTTTCCGTCTCGCTCATCGCCAGCCAGTGGTCGAGGGAGACGGCCGTCGAGAGATCGAATGGCCCGGTGGTCCGGCGGCGAAGGGCAGCGATATGTCCGCCGATTCCCAGTGCAACACCCAGATCGTGAGCCGCCGAGCGCACGTACGTGCCGGTGGAGCAATCGATTACGAAGCCAAGCCGGTCTCCAATAAGACCCGTCGGAGCGAACCGGGAAATCCGAATGAGTTTGGAAGTGTGAGGGACCGGCTCGCCTTTTCTCGCCAGTTCATAGAACCGCCGCCCGGCGATTTTTTTTGCCGAAAACGGGGGCGGGACCTGTTCCTTGTCCCCGACGAACTTCAGGAGCTCCGGCGCCAGCGACTCGATCGTGAGACCGGAGGGATCTCCGCTCGGGGAAATCGGTTCTCCTTCTGCGTCGTAGGTCGTGGTCGCGAATCCGAGCCGGATCACGCCGTCATAGCTCTTGTCCATTCCGGTCAGGAACTGCTGCATGCGGGTGGCCGTGCCCACGCAGAGGATGATGAGCCCGGTGGCGAGCGGATCGAGAGTGCCCGCGTGCCCGACGCGCGCACGGCGGCAGCCGCGACGGATTCGCGCGACAACATCGTGCGAAGTCATCCCCCCGGGTTTGTCGATGAAGAGGAGGCCGTCG
>Ga0315281_10008269_pt1 | contig 14548 bp, 15 predicted proteins | sample YL17G07_0_MG_FD_204540 | JGI IMG/M metagenome (GOLD analysis project Ga0315281, IMG submission 204540) | Sediment microbial communities from Yellowstone Lake, YNP, Wyoming, USA - YL17G07_0 | ecosystem: Environmental > Aquatic > Freshwater > Lake > Sediment | place: USA: Wyoming | collected...
TCAGCATAGATTTCCACGCTAACGAACTACGGAGGATGGTATCCTTCCTCGAAGAACACACCGGGCGCAAGCTGGATCTAGACCGACTTCGAGAGGTTGTCAAGGAGTCCAACAAACAATACGAGCTGTGGGCAGAGTACAATAGAATGAGGCGTGCAGTGCCATGCCCCCCCGCAGCTACCAAGGGAGCGCAGGCCTGGAATGTGGCTCAAAACTTCATGGTTGGCGATCCCAGAGGCACCGAGTGGTTCAGGAAGCTTGTCCGCATCACAGAGCAGCAGGTAAGAGAGGGCAAGGGGTATGCGCCGAACGAAAGGATAAGGCTGCTATGGTTTGACGTTCCTCCTCTGTGGTCTTCTGAGTTGACAAAGTGGCTTAAAGAGGAATGGGGAGCCTGTATCGTAATGGACATGATGGGTTATGCATCCCAGACGTTGATTGACACCTCAAGCGAGGAGAGCATGTTCAGGGGCCTGGCCAGAAGGAACCTGTGCGAACTGCCCATGGTCAGGCAAGTTCACGGTACTGCCGATACCCTCGCCAATGACATCGTGCAGGTATCGAAAGACTACAAGATAGACTGCGTCGTCTGGCCCGCTCATATGGGACACAAGGATGGGTCGGCAAGTATAGGTATAATGCGCCAGGTCTGCCGCGAAATTGGAGTTCCCTTCCTGGCTCTGGGGCTCGACCTCTTCGACAAAAGATATACATCTATAGATCGCCTGAAGGACAAGTTTTCCGAGTTCTTCGAGACAATGGGGCTTGGTCAAACTCAGCTACTTAAGCCCTCATTGTACTAAACACTTCTCAAAATCGGCTACCAGATAGTTCTTGCCTTTCTGGATTACTTTATGGCCCTCCTTCTCCAGAAGCTTCTTTTGAGCCTCAACACCACCGGGGTATTTCTCGTTTATAATCCCTCTTGTTTTCAATGTACGCCAATAGGGGATGGTTTCTTTCCTGCCTTCCGCTGCGGCTTCCTCCGCCGCATGAGCCGCAACCCAAGCAAAGATTCCCGTCGTTATAGGACATCCGATGGAAGCGCAGTGCCTCTTAGCCAGGATTTCGCGAATCTCATTTATGGTAATGAGCTTGCCCCTGGGGACCTTACCCATAATCTCAGCCACTTCCCTGGGGGCCGGGATGACAACGGTGCCTGTTCCCCACCTCTGGCTCATCTTCTCGTTTATTTCTACGACCTTGGGCAGGTCTTTACTGTCCGCCAGCTTCTCCTGCCAGGACTTGCGCGGCCTGGATTTACTGCTCATCCTTCCACCCCCTCGCTTAAGGTATAAAAGGAAGTGTCCTGCACCCCTACCATTCCCAACAGCGGTTGAACAAAAATAATCAACCCAATTTTGGCGCCAATACGTATTTCCAGACAATGGCTGCCAGTATACCGCCTAAGATGGGGGCCACCCAGAACAGCCAGAGTTGGGGCAGCGCATCACCGCCAACGAAGACCGCTGGACCCAAGCTCCTGGCCGGATTGACCGATGTCCCCGTTATAGGGATACCTACTATATGGATAAACGCCAGTGAAAAGCCGATAGCTATGCCTGCGAATCCCTTGGGTGCTTCTTCTCGGGTGGAGCCTAATATCACGAAGAGGAACAATGCGGTGAGCACAAGCTCCGCCACAAAACAAGCCCACATGGCATATCCATCTGGGGAATGGATGCCATAGCCATTCTGCCCCAGTCCATCCACTGCCAGAGAATAGCCAGTCAAGCCCTTAGCGATTGCGAATAGTATCCCGGCCCCTATTATGGCGCCGATGCACTGAGAAATGATATATGCAATGGCGTCTCTGCCCTTAATTTTCCGTGCCACAAGCATGGCGATGGTTACCGCCGGATTGACGTGGCAGCCGGAGATGTTCCCGATGGCATAGACCAAGACCAGCAGCGTCAAACCGAACGCGAATGCTATACCCAGGAACCCTACATGCTGGCCGGCGATCACCACGCTTCCGCATCCTATCAGGACCAGTGCGGCTGTCCCGATTAGCTCTGCTGCATACTTCTTGCAGTCGTCGGATTTCATCCGAGTCACCTCCTATATGCTTTTCCGCCATACTATACGGTTAAAACATCGTTTATTCAAGTCTTATCAACCCCCTTGTATCCCCCAATCTTGGGGGACTTTTAGAGATGGGGGACACCCCCATACCCCCGGCAGGATGTATCCTGCACCTCTTTTCTAATTTAGAGATTAGGATTTGCACCTTCTCTCGCCCCTGCTCCTCTGCTATACTATGGCATTGTGGATTTAATCTCTGTTCCCCTAATAGCAGTCGGCTTGTCCATGGACTGCCTTGCTATCGCTATAGGCGGCAGCATCTCCCTGCCCGGTGTTTCCCATCGCCAGATACTGCGCGTCGCCTTTGCCTTCGGGCTGTTCCAGTTCGGCATGCTGGTCGGGGGCTGGTACGCCGGGCAGACGGTTGTGGAAACAGTTGAGGCCTACGACCACTGGATAGCCTTCGGTTTGCTGTTGCTGGTGGGCGCACATATGCTCTGGGAGGCAATACATGGTGAGGAAGAAGGCCACAAGCGCACTGACATCACCAGGGGTATACCCTTGCTCACATTGTCCATAGCCACCAGTATAGACTCGCTGGGCGTTGGCTTGAGCTTGGCGTTCGTGGAGTCAAAGGTGTGGATAGCAGCCCTGATAGTGGGCAGTGTCTGTTTCCTCATCACCGCCGCCGGTTTCTACACAGGCAAAAGAATTGGGGGCTGGCTGGGTCGCTGGGCCGATGCCCTCGGCGGCTTGGTTCTCATAGGCATCGGAGTAAGGATTCTAATAACGCACCTTTTCTGATTGCAGCAACCAACGCCATAAGACAATGTAGGGGCTCAAAATTTTGAGCCCCTACGAGGGACAGAAGAAAGCGTCTGTCCATACCGAATCGCACCTACTCTTTGTCATTCCTGCTTTCGCAGGAATCCAGGCCTCTGGATTTCCGCCTGCGTGGGAATGACATTTGGGTAGTACCTGTTTCCTACCTCCCCTAGTACTATTTCCGCATAGATATCAGGCACTAGTTCCGATATCTTACACGAAGAGTCCCATCAGCCTCTGGTGACGAAATTCGAGGACTATTAAGAAGGAGGTAGAGTATGAAGAAAATCGTCATAAGCCTGATAATAGTGGGTGTTGTCCTGACGGTAGCCCTGGTCGGCGCCATCGCCCTATTTACCGACAGTGAGACCAATCCCAGCAACAGCTTCTCGACTGGTACGGTGGATCTGGCGATCAACCCAACCAGTGCCATGTTTACGGTCAGCAACATGGCGCCGGGTGATGTTCAGTACAGCGGCCTACAGGTCACCAACAGCGGAACCCTGCAACTGAGGTACGCTATGACCACCACCGCCGATGGGAGCAGCATCCTCGACGAGCAACTGGACCTTACCATTGATGTCGTGACCGGAGCTGGAGTTGACACCATCTGGTTTACTGCGGACGATGTGGTGGGTGAGGCCAACATCTACGGGCCTGACGGAGCGCTTTCGGCAGCGGTCATAGGTGACCCAACTCAAGGAGCCAATGCCGGCGACAGGACCCTTGCTGCCTCAGGCAGCGAGAGGCTGCGGTTCAAGGTGACCCTACCACTCAGCACAGACAATACTTATCAAAATACTAGCTGTACTGTTGCCTTCGTGTTCGACGCAGAGCAAACCGTTAACAACCCATAAGTGGGGTGTTTGCTAGGAGAAAATATTCTGTTGAGGCAGGCGCATCGTACTCTGTGCCTGCCTCTTGTGTTTGAAAAACCACCGAGGTTCACGAATGAAGCGGATAGCGAGTCTAGTAGTGATATTGTTATTGGTTGCTGGCTTGGTCAGCGGCAGCGCAGCTGCCTATTTCGTCGGTAGCACACAGAACCCGAACGACGCATTTTCCACTGCTGCGAGCTGGACTAAACCAACCCTGCTCAATGATGGCTTTGAAGGTGATCCGTGGGATGCCATGTGGGATGGCAACGGGAATACCTCATGGAACCAATCGAGTACAAGGGACTACAGCGGTAATTGGTCAGCGTTAAGTGAGAAAGACGCTAAAGGTAGTTTAACGACGGATGATATAGATACCTCCGCAACCGATAGGTGGATTCGGGTGTCCTTCTGGTACTATCCTGAAAATTTGAATGCTGGCGACCTTATGGTCAAACGCTATAAACCCAGTACGTTCCAATATCTTGACTGGTACGACATTACAAGTCATTCAAGCTACCAGCCTTATACCTGGTGCTACTTTGATGAGTATATTACTGATTCAGGGTATTTCGCATCTAACTTCAGGTTAAGGTTCGATTCCTCCATCAACACAGTTGGTCAGGCTTTCTACTTGGACGACGTGCTTATTACGATGCTAACCGTACCATAAGTCTTATCGTAATCATTAAAGTGCTTTTAATAATGTGTAGTGTGAGTAATGAATGAAATGAATGAACCGAACATTAAAATTATTAGAAGGACAATAATTTGGAAAGCCTTATGGCTTGAAATAAGAGGTAATCTAGCGATAGGAAGGTCAGTTAAAATAGTAAGTGGTCTACTACTAGTAGCTCTCATATCGTTGATTTTTTTCGTCCTTTTAGCTCCCCATTTCGGGTTCACTTTTCTGACAATCATGGGTGATAGCATGGCACCAGTTCTACCAGCAGGATCTGTGACTTTAGTTCAACCTGTTGAAAGTTCTGATATCCAAATCGGAGATATTATTGCCTATAAGTCTGGAAGCGAAACAAGTCCCCTGGTAACACATCGAGTGATTGCTCTAATTTATGGAGAGGAATCGCTCAGCTTCCAGACTTCTGGTGACGCTAATGAGAAACCAGACAGAAACCTAGTCTCGGCATCGAAAGTAATTGGCAAAGTAGTATTTCATATTCCATTTATTGGATTCATTATGCATTTCGTCAAACGGCCCCTCGGATACGGGTTGCTTATCGGCCTGCCAGCCCTCACCATCATCATAATTGAAATCGAGAGCATAATACGTCGAAAAAGTCCTTTGAAGAAGAGAAAGCAACAAGAGGTAACTTAGAAGCTCGTTAGTGTAGGGGCACGGTGCACCGTGCCCCTACATTTTTACACCGGCCCTTCCACCTTCTTTTTCAGGGCCTGCACTATCTCCTCTGACAATTTTTGGCCGCCTCTACGGACCAGAAATGACAGCAGCCCAGAGACTTCGCCCCCTGCGGTGAGCTTTGCTCTGTCCTGTCCCACGGGCTCCATTTCATAGTAGCGCGTCATCCTCACACCCAGGACTTTCCCTTCCATGACCACACGACGCCCGGGGATGAACTCGGTGATGGTCATCAACAGGTTGACAGTGATAGCAGATTTGGCGATAACGCGAACCTGCGAGCCTACTCCCAAGAGCCCTTGGGAGACCTTCTCAATCTTCTTCAGAGAGGGTATCCACTTAGGCCACTCCTCAACATTGTTTATCAACGCCCAGGCTTTCTCAGGCGTTGCATTTATTTCCGCGCTAGCACTGAATTTCATCTTTTCACCCCCAGGCGAGCTTTCAGCCAAACTTGTCTAGTTCGCTCCGATAGCCTATAATCTAGGGGAGACGCTAACAAAAAGCAACCCCCCTTCTTTCAGTTGATGAGCAATACCAGCAGCAACATGCACCTTATGCCCCTGGTGGTGGAGGTTCCCCATCCACCCACTGCCACACAGGCATTTGAGTTATTCAAGGACAGGCCCTTCAGCTTCTTCCTCGACAGCGGCATGGATCCCCAAAGGCTGGGGCGCTACTCGTTCATAGGCAGCGACCCCTTTCTCATTATGAGGAGCCGCGGCAGGGATATAACCCTCATACGTCCCGAGGGCGAAACGGCCATCTCGGGCAATCCCTTCGATGTGCTGGGTGAGCTTCTCCAGGAATATAAGCTGGATGGCAATCCCACTGTACTGCCCTTTGTGGGCGGGGCGGTAGGCTACCTGAGCTATGACCTGGGGCATTTCATCGAGAAGCTGCCCTCTAAGGCAGTTGATGATCTACTGCTACCGGAATGTTATCTCGCCTTCTACGATTCAGTCGCCATTTTCGACCACCTCGAGGGCAGGGCTTATGTCGCCGCCAGCGGCTTCCCTGATAAAGGAGTCGATAGGCAAAAAAGAGCAAGGGCTCGGCTTGAAGAGATGAAACGAACAGTAGCCCAGGCGCCTCGCCTGGAGGAAGACAAGGCTTCCTATGTCGACCAGCCTGTGAGCGAGATGGTCAACCTGCGCTCCAACTTCACCCACGAAGGCTATCTCGAGGCAGTGCAGAGGGCCAGGGATTATATCATTGCAGGAGATATTTTTCAGGTCAACCTCTCCCAGCGCTTCGAGGCAGATATGCCTCTGCCTCCCTACGAGCTATACCGCCGCCTGAGAAAGATCAACCCCGCACCATTTGCGAGCTATCTTAATTTCGACGGCGTGACCGTGGTCAGCGCCTCGCCGGAGAGGTTCCTGCGCCTTCGCGGCGACCGTGTGGAGACCCGCCCCATTAAAGGCACCAGGCCCCGGGGCAAAGACTCCGCCGGGGATGAGGCACTGGCTAAAGAATTGGCGAACAGCTTCAAGGATAAGGCGGAGCATGTAATGATTGTTGACCTGGAGCGGAACGATATAGGGCGAGTCTGCCGCTTCGGCACAGTGAGGGTCAGCGAGTTGATGGCTCTGGAGAAATATGCTACAGTGTTCCACCTGACCTCCACCATGGAGGGACGGCTGCGCCCCGAGAAAAACGCTATAGGCCTGCTCAAGGCCACCTTCCCCGGAGGCTCTATATCGGGCGCGCCCAAAGTAAGGGCTATGGAGATAATAGACGAGCTTGAGCCTACCAAGCGGAGCGTGTATACTGGCTCCATCGGCTACCTCGGCTTCGATGGGGGACTGGACCTCAACATCGTCATCCGCACCATTTTGGTCAAAGACGGGAAAGCCTACTTCCAGGTAGGCGGGGCGGTGGTCTACGACTCAGACCCTGAGGCTGAATACGTGGAGACCCTTGACAAAGCCAGGGCGTTGATTCAAGCTTTGAGCATGGTTCCCCAGATGGCAACAGAGGGTCACAGATGATTGTGCTCATAGATAACTACGACTCCTTCGTCTACAACCTGGCGCAATACATAGGAGAGCTGGGCTGGGAGCCCGTGGTGTATCGCAACGACGCCATCGGGCTGGACGAAATCGAGAAACTGGCCCCAAGCCATATCGTGATCTCGCCAGGTCCCTGCACCCCGCTGGAGGCCGGCATCTCCAACGATGTAGTGCGCCATTTCGGCGGCAAGATACCCATGCTGGGCGTATGTCTGGGGCATCAGGCCATCGGCTACGTCTATGGCGGCGTGGTGGGGAGGGCAAAGCTACCCATGCACGGCAAGACCTCTATCGTTCACCATGACGGCAGGACAATCTATAAAGAGATACCCAATCCCTTCGTGGGCGGGCGCTACCACTCGTTGATTGTTGAGCATAACCAGTTCCCGGATTGCCTGGAAATCTCGGCATGGACAGATGACAAGATAATCATGGGCATCCGCCACAAGGAATATGTCGTGGAGGGGATTCAGTTCCATCCCGAGTCTATTCTCACCGATGTCGGGCACGCCATCCTGAAAAATTTCCTGAGCTTCACCGAGCCGACATGGAGCAAATAGTATATCTCAACGGCTCTCTTGTGCCTCGGAGCCAGGCCGTAATCTCACCCTTTGACCTGGGCTTCCTCTACGGCTACGGCCTTTTCGAGACCATGCGCGCCCATTCAGGGCGCATCTTCCGTTTAGAGAAGCACCTGGAGCGCCTCTTAAAATCGGCGAAGGCGCTGAGCTTACCTCTGGACGCTTTCGACCTTAAAAGAGCCTGCCACGATACGTTGAAGGCTAATAAGTTGAAAGAGGCACGAATCAGGCTTACCGTATCTCTGGGGGAAGGCGAGGCCGCACCCGACCTCCCGAGGCACCCCAAGCCCACGGTGCTGGTCACAGCCGCTAGGTATGTTCCTCTTTCGGACGAGGTTTACCGCAAGGGCTACAAGGCAGTAGTATCCACCATAGACCAGGACAGCCAGTCGCCGCTTTCCCACCTGAAATCAGCCAACTACCTGAACCATATCCTCGCCCGGAGAGAGGCCAAGGCATCGGGAGCCGATGAAGCCATTCTACTCAACGAGAGAGGCTTTCTCTGCGAGGGAAGCACCAGCAATATCTTCCTGGTATCGAAGAAAAACCTTATCACCCCGGGGGAGGAGAGCGGCTGCCTGCCGGGCATTACACGTCAGGTAGTCATTGAACTCGCCCAAGGGCTTGGTATAAGCCTTGCCCGGCGAGAAGTTCGATTAGAGGAATTGCTCCATGCCGACGAAGCCTTCCTCACCAATTCTATTATGGAACTGATGCCTGTCGCTGAGGTTAATGGCCAGCGTATCGGCAGAGGCAAGGTGACCGAGAGACTGATGCAGGCGTATAAAGAGACGGTTGTGAAGAAAATAAAACACGGGGCTTAAGCCCCTTGTTAATTTCATAAAAACCTGTCTAGCCCAAAGATTTCTGCACACGCTCCCAGATTATATCTCGAATCTTTTCCTCCGGAAGCGAAGCGTCAACCACCATCCACCGTTCCGGATCAGCGGCAGCCATCTTGAGATAGCCGTCCCTTACCCTCTGGTGAAATGCAAACTCCTCGCGCTCGAACACGTCCAGTTTCATCCTCTTGCGCCCCAGGCCTTGCTCCGCAGATAGGTCCAGCAGCACTGTGAGGTCAGGACGTAAGCCATCGGTGACAAAGCTATTCACGCCCTTGAGGAAATCCAGATCCATCCCACGTCCGTAGCCCTGATAGGCGAATGTCGAGGCCTCGAAGCGGTCACATATAACAACTTGATCTTTCTCTAAAGCAGGGCGGATAACCTTACTCACCAACTGGCTTCTAGACGCAAGGAAGAGTAATAACTCTGTTTGTGTGGTAATCCCTCTGCCCCATTTGACCCATCGGCGCAACTTATTGCCTAGGAGTGTGCCACCTGGCTCGTGGGTAAGTACTACACCAAAACCTAGCCTACGAAGTCTGTTACTCAGCGCCTTAGTTTGTGTAGTCTTACCACTGCCCTCCCCACCCTCAAAGACGATAAATGCAATTTTCCCCATATGCGTATGATGATATGTTCATTACCTACCGATGTCAATCCTCTCCAGCGACAGCTTTAGAAAACTCACTGCACCCTCAGTCGCTAAAGGGATTCGGTGAATCAGTATCCCCTCTAAACCCGATGTTCGTCATCATTGGGGAAAATCTGCACCCTGCGCCGCGGCGCTTTGCCAGTGCTCTTCGTCGCCAGGTGATATTGCTCAGCCAGTTGATGTTGCAGGCGGCGAATGAAGGCATTTTGCGGGCTCAATTCCACTGTCTGCCCGGTGCGCTTGATCTCCTCGATAGCCTCCTCTGCCTCTTTTAGCGCCTGAGCCACGGAATCCGAGCGCTCCTCAACCCGATAGACATTAGCCAGGCCCTGCTCCATTTGGGTGGTTTTATCGCTCCTGACAACATATACAGGAACCCCTCTAAGCTCGGCGTCTCTCAGGAGCTGTGGCTTGCGGCGATAATGGCTCTTGGAGGTCATGAGCAGGTCAGCCTCCTTGATATCATTAACCACATCTACGGGCAGATTCATCCTCTTGATGCTCTCCTCCAGTCGGAGGCGATTGATACCGAACGGCATGATTTTTTTGGGCTCCTCTTTCCTGGGAACCCTCTTGCCAACCTGAGGCTCAGCAGCGGAGAAGGGCAGGGTCTTCTCGCTCTTTACCTCCCCGTTCTCAAACCAACGCACCTCCACCGGCACGAAGTGCCCCCGCAGGGTAGCATCGACGACAGCGGCTACATCAGGGTGTATAGCAACGCGCTCCCAGCCTTGAATCTCCACAACCACATCAAAGGTGGGGGGAGCCTTGCGCTCCAGGATTGACTTCTGGGTGCCCCGCCTCCTCGCCTCCTCGTCGCCCAGGGTCACTGACTGGATGCCGCCGATGAGGTCGGAGAGTGTAGGGTTCATCATCAGGTTATCCAGGGTATTGCCGTGGGCAGTGCCTACCAACTGCACCCCACGTTCGGCAATAGTGCGCGCTGCCTGTGCCTCAAGCTCGGTGCCGATCTCGTCGATTATAATAACCTCAGGCATGTGATTCTCCACCGCCTCAATCATCACTGCATGTTGCAGAGCCGGCGTGGGAACCTGCATCCGTCGCGCCCGCCCTATGGCCGGATGGGGTATATCGCCGTCGCCGGCTATTTCGTTGGAGGTGTCCACTATCACCACACGTTTATTGAAGTCATCGGCGAGAACACGCGCTACCTCGCGCAGCATGGTGGTCTTGCCCACCCCGGGCCGCCCCAGAAGGAGGATGCTTTTACCTGACTCCACCAGGTCCTTAATCAGAGCGATGGTGCCGAAGACTGCGCGGCCGACGCGGCAGGAAAGCCCTACAATGCGCCCCTTGCGATTGCGGATAGCCGAGATGCGGTGCAGGGTGCGCGCGATACCAGCGCGGTTGTCATCGCCAAAGGCCCCGATGCGTGAGACCGTATACTCAATGTCATCAGCGATTACCTCTTCAGTACTGAGAAATACATCCCGGCCCGGAAAACGCGCCTCGGGCGGCCGCCCCAGATCCATGACTACCTCCAGAAGCTCGCTACGGTCTTCTCTGTGGCGTATAGCATCAGAGATATGGGTAGGAAGGGCATCAAGAAGCGCATCCAGGTCATCGGTGATTATTTTTTGCATAACTTAGAACTGACCTCCTAAGCTCGTAACGGCACCAGTTGTGGCTCACGCACCCTGACTGCGAGCTGTTTGCTCAGACAGGAGTAAGATGCAACTCTGGAGAAACCTTGCTCTTCAAGTATACGCTGCAACTGCTGCTGAAATTCAGAGACAAGGCAATATACAGGATGTCTGCCCTTGAGCGCGGCCAGACTGTAGTCTACCAACTGTCCCAGTTCCTCTGCCCCCAACTCAGTAACTATCTCGAATCGCCCGGCCGTTCTGCCCAGCCTGATGCGCAACCAGGCTGAAATCTCGCCCCCCTTTTCCAAAACTAATTCCCAGGTGGCATCCTTATCCCTGCTCTGGCTCCATTCCTGCAAGGTCATCCCCTCCGCACAGCGAACTTGATGTGGGGCAGCAGCACTATACAGCCGGAACAGCCCGTGCTCATCGGCGCCGGACTTGGGCCGCAAAAAAAGCCTTGATTCCGTCGGCTCCGTTTGACGTGCCTCTTCCAGGTAATATAGATACTCAGTGAGGTAGTGATTGAAGCCTGCCTGTTTCGCCATGTCAACCGCAGGGCTGAAGGAGTCGAGACGCAGGAAAAGCCGCTCAGCCTTGATTTTGTCTCCGGCAAAGCCTGTCCTCTCCAGAAGGTCATTGCAGACTCCTTCACGGCCCGGGGATAAAAGGAGCCGCTCTATCACCCAGGCACCGGGCCCGCGACATCTCCTCAGAGAGACTAATGCCTGAATGAACCCCCGGTGGACGCAAACAAAACTGCATTGCTTATCATCAGAAATCAGACAGCCCCTGAGCAAGGGGGCAGCGGCCAGCAGTTCAACCTCCCTGCTGGTAAGCTTTTCCCGCATCCTCGCTTCATTAACCGGGGACTTGCCCAAAAATAGGAGCAGCACCGCAACGTCAGTAAGATGAAGGTAACGAATCATCACACTTCATCCGCGTTTGCTTTGGGGTTGCCGTTGACGATAGACAGGAAGTAGTCATGGAATCGAAGATCGGAGGTGAGCTCAGGGTGAAAGGCAGTAACCAGCAGGTTGCCCTGCCTGGCAGCAACCGGAGTGCCATCGGGCAGGCTCGCCAATACCTCCACGTCATCACCTACCTTTTCGATCCAGGGGGCGCGAATAAAAACAGCGGGGAAAGGGGGGTGTCCCAGCACCGGGATATCGAGAGCGATCTCGAAGCTATCCACCTGCCGGCCAAAGGCATTGCGCCTCACCCTGATATCCACCGCCCCCAGGGTATGCTGGTTCAGTCCCTGAACCTCCTTCGCCAGGAGGATCATTCCAGCACAGGTGCCCAGGACGGGGAAGCCTTTAGAGATGAGCTTCTTCAGCTCATCCACCAGACTATACTCCCTCATCAGCTTGCCAATGGTGGTGCTCTCGCCGCCAGGGATCACCAACCCGCTGAGCCCTTTAAACTCACCAGACAACCTGATAGGGTCCGCCTCCACCCCCAATCGGCGAAGAGCCGCGATATGCTCCGCAAAAGCACCCTGCATAGCTAGAACGCCGATCTTCTTCATCCGTTTTCACCCCACCGGTTCGTAAAGGAATCACATACCGCGGGGCGCCAGCAGCTCCTTCTCCGGGATTTTCTTTATTTCCTGCCCTGGCATGGCTGTCCCTATGCCCTTGGAGACTTCCGCGATTATAGCGGGGTCTTTGAAGTGAGTGGTAGCCTTAACAATAGCCTTCGCCATTAATTCGGGGTTCGAGGACTTGAAGATACCGGAGCCGACGAAGACCCCATCGGCCCCGAGCTGCATCATTAACGCAGCATCGGCAGGCGAAGCCACGCCGCCCGCAGCGAAATTCACCACTGGCAACTTGCCTGTTTTGTGCACCTCCTGCACCAGCTCGAATGGTGCGCCCAGAACCTTAGCCTCAGCCATCAGCTCGTCCACCGGCATATTGTGCAGTTTCTTGAGGCTGTCCATCACCGCCCTCATATGCCTCACTGCCTCGACAATGTCTCCGGTCCCCGCCTCGCCCTTAGTCCTGATCATCGCCGCTCCCTCACCGATACGGCGCAGCGCCTCCCCCAGGTCGCGGCAGCCGCAGACAAAGGGGACCTTAAAAGTATGCTTATAGATGTGATGGCTCTCGTCGGCAGGCGTGAGAACTTCCGACTCATCGATGAAATCAACGCCCAGCGACTCGAGGACCTGAGCCTCCACAAAGTGTCCAATGCGGCACTTAGCCATCACCGGGATGGTCACCGCCTTCATGATAGCCTCTATCACCAAGGGGTCTGCCATCCGCGCCACACCACCTGCAGCGCGAATATCCGCAGGAACCCGCTCCAGAGCCATCACCGCACAAGCCCCGGCCACCTCGGCAATCTTGGCCTGCTCCGCGGTGGTCACATCCATAATCACCCCGCCCTTCAACATCTGGGCGAGCCCTGTTTTAACCGTCCATGTACCTTTTTCCATCCTGCCTCCTTCACCTCGGGGACCGAAACCTGCTTATTATGTTATATTGTACACTCGCTTATCAAGTATGGCAAGCGAAGCTAGGAAGCGTTCAGCCGTCAGCTATAGGTTAAGGCTTTCGTCGCTGGGTTGCGCTGCTCGTTTCGTCTGCCGTCGCTCGGCTGTGCGGCCCCTGCAACCCCTCCACGGATCCCGATTCGAGTTGCGCAACCACAACCCACAGACGCAACCGATTAATAAATTGGGATTTTGAATTTCTTTAGGATTTCGAGCTTTGGGCTTAGAATTTGGAGGTTATATATCCAGGTTCTTCACCTGGCGGGCGTGGGCCTGGATGAAGGCTTTCCGGGGAGGCACTTCTTCTCCCATCAACGTCTCAATGATCTCGTTGGCTTTCACCGCATCCTCGACAGCAACCCGGAGCAGTATCCTATTCTTGGGGTCCATAGTGGTATCCCAGAGCTGCTGCGGGTTCATCTCTCCCAGGCCTTTATAACGCTGAATCTCCACCCCCTTGGTCGTCCCCAGCTTCACCAGCAGCTCGTCCTTCTCTTTATCCGTAAAGACCCAGTGGTCCTCCTTGCCCTTCTTGATGCGGTAAAGCGGAGGTTGAGCGATGAACAGGTGCTCTTTCTCAATCAACCCGGTCATGTGGCGGTAGAAAAAGGTGAGCAGAAGGGTACGGATGTGAGAGCCATCGACATCGGCATCGGTCATGATTATCACGCGATTATAGCGGAGCTTTGCGGTATCGAACTCCATGCTGTTGCCTGCCCCCAGGGCGGTAATCAGGGCGCGGATTTCCTCATGACCCAGCATTCTCTCCGGCCGAGCCTTCTCCACATTCAATATTTTGCCCTTGAGCGGCAGGATAGCCTGGAAACGCCGGTCTCTGCCCTGTTTGGCTGAGCCCCCTGCGGAGTCTCCCTCTACTATATATATCTCGCACTCGGCGGGGTCCTTCTCCGAGCAGTCAGCGAGCTTGCCGGGGAGGGTACCGGTATCCATGAGCCCTTTTCTGGTAACCAGGTCACGAGCCTTGCGGGCCGCCTCGCGGGCACGGGCGGCGATAAGAGATTTTTCCAAGATCCTCTTGCCCTCGCTGGGGTGTTCCTCCAGGTAAGATGCCAGCCCTTCCCCCACCACCGATTCCACCAGGCTCTTAACCTCCTGGTTGCCCAGCTTGCTCTTGGTCTGCCCTTCAAACTGGGGATTTGTGAGCTTGACGCTTATTATCGCGGTCAACCCTTCCCTGACATCGTCTCCAGTAAGGTTGGCTTCACTTTCTTTGAGGACTTTGTA
>Ga0315281_10008270_pt1 | contig 14547 bp, 13 predicted proteins | sample YL17G07_0_MG_FD_204540 | JGI IMG/M metagenome (GOLD analysis project Ga0315281, IMG submission 204540) | Sediment microbial communities from Yellowstone Lake, YNP, Wyoming, USA - YL17G07_0 | ecosystem: Environmental > Aquatic > Freshwater > Lake > Sediment | place: USA: Wyoming | collected...
CGCCCGGGCGGCCAGCGCATCGGATGGTCGGCTGATGTTCACCTGCTCCGGATGCCGGGGGTCAGCCGTGGCGGCCAGCACGTCGCGCACGGCAGCGATGGCGTCAGGGTGGGCGCGCACGTAGATCGTGCCCGGAGCGCCGTCCAGGCCCAGTTCCGCCTCGGCGTACGGGTAGCCGATGAGCGCGGCCCGATCGAGCTCCGGCTCCAGCTCGGCCGGCGCGAGGATGCCGATGACGGTGAACCAGCGGTCCGCGATCCAGACCTGGAGGCCGATGCGATCGACCCCGAGGCGTCGAGCGGCGATGTCGCCGAGCACGACGGTCGGGAAGCGGGCACTGGCCGCATCGAGGAAGCGGCCGGCACGCAGCCCTACCCCGACGGTGTCGAGCAGCTCGGGATCCGCGGCGAAGACGCTGATCCCGCCTGTCTCGCCGGACGGGATGCGATCCGTCCTCCGCACGGTCGCATCGACCGGCGCCGTGGAGGCCGCGCCCTGGACCGGCGCGATACGCGCGATCATCGCCCGGGACGTCTTCGGCAGCGTCGCTGCCTTGCCCAGGAAGGACTGGCCGGGCTCGACCCTGAGCAGGTTCGTGCCCAGCCGGTCGAGGGTCGCGATGAGGTCGGCACGGCTCGACTCGCTGATGGAGAGGACGGCGATCATGGCGGCGATGCCGATGGCGATGCCGAGAGCGGTGAGCCCGGAGCGCAGGCGCCGGGACCGAAGTCCACCGAAGCCGAGACCGGCGAGGTCGAGAGGATGCAGACGGCTGGCCGCCGGCAGCCCGCGCGATAGGTGACGGCCGTGGAGGACGCCGGCGCTCACGCCGGCACCATCCCATGGTCGCGCTCGACGCGGCCGTCGAGGAGTTCGATGCGGCGCGGGATGGCGGCCGCGAGGTCCCGATCGTGGGTCACCACCGCGATCGTCGCGCCGTCTGCGTTCAGCTCACGCAGCAGGTCGAGGATCTCCGCCCCCGTGTGCGAGTCGAGGTTGCCGGTAGGCTCGTCCGCGAAGACGATGGCCGGCCGGGCGACGAGCGCCCGCGCGATCGCCACGCGCTGCTTCTCGCCACCCGACAGCTGGGCGGGATGATGCGTCAGGCGGTGGCCGAGCCCCACCCGCTCGAGCGCTTCGCGGGCCGCCCGCCGCCGCTCCGAGGGCGACGAGCCGCTGTAGAGCAGGCCGGCCGCCACGTTGTCGAGCGCGGAAAGCCCGTCGAGCAGGAAGAACTGTTGGAAGACGAAGCCGATGCGGCGGGCGCGGATGCCGGCCACGCGGGCATCAGGCAGGGTCGCGACGTCGTAGCCGTCGATCTCGACGATGCCGGTCGTCGGGCGCTCCAGCGTCCCGGCGACATGCAGCAGCGTCGACTTCCCGGACCCGGACGGTCCGACGATGGCGACCAGTTCACCGGGCGATATGGCCATGTCCACGCCACGCAGTGCCTCGACCGGCGGATGGCCTGGGTAGGACTTGGTGACGGCACGAAGCTCGAGCGCGGCTGGAACGGACGAGGTGGCCACGTTCATTCCGCCACCACCACGCTGTCGCCGGCCACAAGGGCGCTGCCGGTGATCTCGACGTAGCCGTCCGCGAACTGGCCGGGCTGGACACCGACCAGCTCCGTCGTCGCCCCACGGATGACTTCGACGGCATATCCGCCGCCGCGCAGGGCGAGGAGCGCCGAGACTGGAACGGCGAGGACGTCCTTGCGAAGCTGGGTCGTGGTCTCGATGCTCACGCTGGACTCGTCGAAGCCGGCCGTGACCGAGGTATCGTCCACGTCGACCACGAGCGTGACCGTGGAGCCGCCCTGGGGGTCGCTGCTCGCGTGAGCGACGGCGCCGACGGAGCGGATCCGGCCGGTCGCGCGGACGCCGCCGGGGAGCAGCAGGTCCACGCCGTCGCCGATCTTGACCAGGCGCCGCAGGTCTGCCTTGAGTTCGGCGCTGACCTGCTGCCTGACACCGGTCGTGTCGTACAGGGCGGATCCCGGTCCGACGTTGTCGCCCAGCGTCGCCGTGCGCGTGCCCACCCGGAAGGGGCCGGAGCGGAAGACGATCGATCCGAGAGGCAGGCTGCCGGTGGGCTTGACCGCGAGTGACTTCTGCCACGCCTTGACCGCCGCGGTGGTGGCCGCGTCCCACTTCGAGCCCAGCTCGGTCGTGCCCTTGAGGAACCCGAGGGCACGAAGGTTCTGCTTGAGCTGCAGGATGTCCGCACCCGCAGCGGATCTCAAACCGAGCGATCGCCATGAAGGACGATCCCCATAGAGCAGGATCCCGCCGGGACGTCCGTCGACCTCGTACGTGGGCTGCCCGCGCTCGATGATGTCGCCTTCGGCGGGCAAGCCGGTGAGGGTGCCCGGGGTGCCGCCCTTGAGTACCGCCGCGGACGGGTAGCCTAGCGTGCCGGTCACGGTCGTCCGCTCGGCAAGCGTGCGCCGCTCGACCTTGGCCGTCGGACGTACGTCTGTACCGGCCGATGCCGATGGTGCTTCGGCTGAGGCACTCCGGGGCGACAGCACCCCGGAGCCGACCCCGGAGCCGACCCCGACCGCCGCCACCGCCGCCAGCAGGACGGTGGCGGCCAGCGCGATCCGGCTTTTCATGGCGTGGTCACCACGCCGCCGCCGCTGGTGACCACCGTCCCGCCGCCGGGCAGGTTCGAGCCGCAGGCCTTCTGAGCGTCCTGAAAGGCCGGTGAGTCGGGGGCCACGTTGCCGGTGACCTCGATCGCGGAAGCCCCGCCACCGCTGTCGAATTTGGGATCCGGGAAGTCGATGCCGTGGCCGCGCATGCACTTGGCGAAGGCGAGCATCTGGTCCTGGAACTTCTGGTTGGCCACGGGGTCGAGGTTGCCCCCGAAGGCCGGCAGCTTCGACGCGCAGGCCGTCTGCGCCTTCTGGAACTCCGGCGACGTCGGGTCGATGTTGATGGCCTGGATCTGCCCGCCGGTGCCGGAGATCGGTTGCGGGTCGGGGAAGTCGACGCCGTTGTCGCGCATGCACTTCGCATACGCGAGCATCGCGTCCTGCGGGTCCTGGCTGGGGCCGGCCGCCGCGCCACCCGGCGACGCGGCGGGCGACCCGGAGGCGCCGGGGGCTCCGGGCACCGTGGGCGCCGGGCCCCCTCCGGCGCACGCCAGGAGCGACATGGCCAGCAGCCCGATGAGGAAGGGGCCAAGGATCGTCCCCGGCCTTCGACGCCAGCGTGTGAGAGCGAACATCTGGATCTCCTTTCCTGGTTCCCCGCGCCGCGGCTGGAACCGCTTGTCGGTGGTCATGGGTTCAGGTATGACGTCGAGCCGTGAACATTTCGTGAAACCCCCCAAAGGAACGGCCCGGGCGAGTCGAGTTCGCCCGGGCCTGGGGACGCGCCTCCCGCGAAGCCGCGGGGCCCCGCCGGTCGGCGGTGACAGGGGTCAGATTGGCGCCACGCCCTGAAGACTTCGTGAATTCAGGACGAGATCAGGGTCACCGTGAAGCGCGCGCCCCCGGCGGGGCTGTCCGCCACCGTGATGCGCCCGCCATGACGTTCCACGATCCAGGCCGCGATGGCCAGGCCGAGCCCACTGCCGCCAGGGGCCGCCGAAGGGCCGCGCCAGAAGCGTTCGAAGACCTGCGCACGGTCAGTCGGCGGGATGCCGGGCCCGTCGTCGTCCACGACCAGGCTCCCCTGGCGCACCGTGACTCGCACCTCGCCTCCCTCGTGGCCATGGCGGATGGCGTTGTCGGCCAGGACCGTCACGAGGCGCCGCAGGCGGTCCGGATCGCCGGTCATGGGCACCGGTTCGACGTCGAGCGCGAGCCGGACGGCTCGCCTGGACGCCAGCGGCTCGAGCGCCGCCAGCGCTTCGGCAGCGACGTCGGCGAGGTCCAGCGATCGGAGGTCGAGATCGGCAGAACCGGCATCCGTCCGCGCCAAGGCCAGCAGGTCGTCCACCAGACCGCCAAGGCGTACGGCCTCCGCATCGACCGCGTCCAGGGTGGGTGCGACCTCGGAGACGCGAGCGGCGGGTTGCTGCATGACGCGAGCGACGCCGGCCCGGATCACCGCCAGCGGCGTGCGCAGTTCGTGGCTCGTGTCGGCCGCGAACTCACGCTGACGTCGCATCGAAGCGCGGATGGGCACGAGCGCACGCGCGGCGTAGAGCGACCCGAAGAGCGCCGCCACCATCAGTGCGAGCAGACCACCTCCGATGAGCACCGCGAGCAGGACGCCAAGCGTGCGCAGCTCTGCCGTCCGATCGCCAACGATCTGCACGACAGCGGCGGTGCCCGCCTGTGCCAGAGGCGGCAGTGACAGGACCCGCACGGGGCTGCCCTGGTAGGTCGCCTCGCGGACCGTCGCCTGGCCCGTCACCGCGGTCACGAAACCGATGGGGTCTGGCGCCAGCGCCGCCGAGGCGTCGCCTGAGGCCAGCACGGGGACCAGCACGGCGAGCGTGCCCGCGTACGGGCCGGAGACGATGAACCCTGGCGTCGCCGGATCGACACTCCCGACCAGGATGCCACTGCCCGGAATCTCGATCGGCCCACCGGTGGTCACGGTCGTGCTCGCGGAGATCAGCGTTGCGCGATCGCGCAACACGTTCTCGGACGCCGAGGCGAGGGAGGTCGCAACGGCCGCGTAGAGCGTCGTCCCGAGCACCAGCAGGACCGCCAGCGTCGAAGCCGTGCTCCACGCCACGAGCTGCCAGCGGACGCGGCGGACCAGGCGGCCATCGTGCACGTGCTCGCGGTCAGGCATCGGCACCGTCCCGACGGATGCGGAAGCCGACGCCGCGGACCGTCTCGATGCGGCCGGCCATCACAGAGCCGAGCTTGCGCCGCAGGAAGGCGATGTAGGCATCGACGGAATTCGGAGTCACCGCCACACCATACGGCCAGGCGTGGTCCAGGAGTTGCTCGCGGGTGAGGACCTGGTCCCGGTGGCGCATGAGGGTCTCGAGCAGCGAGAACTCGCGCGGCGTCAGGGCGACCTCTCGTCCGTCGACGGTCACCGAGCGCTTCACGTCGTCGAGGACCATCGGCCCACAGGTCAGCAGAGTCGCCGGTGACGATGCCGGCCGGCGCGTGATCGACCGCAGGCGTGCGGCCAACTCCTCGAAGGCAAAGGGCTTGACCAGGTAGTCGTCGGCGCCGGCGTCCAGGCCCTCCACGCGATCGCTCACCGCGTCTCGCGCGGTGAGCATCAGGATCGGCACCGCGTTCCTCTGCTTGCGGATGCGGCGGGCCACTTCGAAACCCGAGATGTCCGGCAGGCCGAGGTCGAGGACGATGGCATCGACGCCGGCGACCGCGTAGTCGAGTCCCTCGCGGCCGTCGGTCGCTACCTCCACGACGTGGCGTTCGGCGGTCAGCAACTGCCGCAACAGCTCGGCAAGGCGCGGGTCGTCCTCGATGATCAGGATGTGCATCTTGCAGAGTATCCTGCCGCCGCTTCATGAAGGCTCCCTGAAAGCGGCCGGCGGGATCAGGCCTCGGCGATGACCCGGAAGCGCCGGAACGGCCCCCAGCCGAGCAGTACGGCCGGCGCCAGCGTGACCACGATGATGAGCGGGTCGATGCCGATGAACCGGCCGAGCGGCCAGGCCAGCGCCAGGCCGTAGGCGGCGGCCAGCAGCCAGCGGTCCTGCCACGGCCAGCCGCGGGAGCCGGCGGCGGAGACGAACACGGCGAGCGCGGGCAGCAGCAACGTGGCGTCGTAGACCCAGGCGTGCGGGCTGATGACCAGCCCGATAGCGGCCGCCATGGCCACCGAAGCGCGGGCGGGCCAGCGGCGCAGGGCCGGCAGCGCCGCAGCGAGCACGGCCGCGCCGGCGGCGTACCCGCCCAGTGTGAGGAACGGCGCCCCGATCCCGGTGGCAGCTTCCAGCCACGAACCGAAGGCGGGCAGGGAGACGGCCTGCCAGCCGTTCGCCCGGAAGTCCGGCCCCGTATAGGTGCGCACGGCCTCGAGCCACGGCCGCGGCCATGACCAGTCGCCGCCGGTGGCCATGACCCCCAGCACGTAGTGCCCGGCGAGGACGGCCACGACCGCGAGCAGCGCTCGCCAGAGCCCACGCCACGCCAGCAGCCCGGCCTGCGGCGCGAAGAGCTGCGGCTTGTACGCGAGCAGCCCGACCACCAGCCCGGCACGGGGCCAGCTCGCCAACCAGCGGGCCGCCAGCACCACCAGGAACAGCGCCAGGCCCGTGTTCTGGCCCGAGATGACGCCTGCGGCGGCCGGCGCCCAGGCGAAGGCGCCGATCAATGCCCAGCGCCGCGGGATGCCGACCATCGGCGCTCCCATCCAGGCCGCAGCCGCCAGGAGCAGCGCCTCCAGCGCAGCGTGCAGAGCTCCCGCCACGGGATACGGCAGCCATGCGAACGGCACGTACAGCAGGGCCAGCCCGGCCGGGTAGACCCACGGCGTGATGGGCATGCCGTGCGCCGCCTGGAAGGCCACTGCCGCGGAGAGCGAGGTCAGCTCCGGCGTGAAGGCAAGCGCGCCGGCCGCGTAGAAGGCGCTGAAGTCGAGCCAGCCGCGCAGCCACACGCCGAGCAGCGGCAGCCAGGCGGCGACGATCGCCGCGGCCAGCCAGAGCCGGACCCGGCGCGGTTCCCAGAGACTCCGCCAGCCCGGCATCGAGGCGTCAGCCCCGGGCGGCATCGAGCCGGTCGAGCACGACCCGCTTCACCTGGTCGGCGCTGACCCGCTGCTGCGTCATCGAGTCGCGGTCGCGGATGGTCACGGCGCCGTCCTCGAGCGAGTCCACGTCGACGGTCACGCACCAGGGCGTGCCGATCTCGTCCTGGCGGCGGTAGAGCTTGCCGATCGAGGCCGTGTCGTCGTAGACGGCCATCACGTCGCGCTTGAGGTCGGCCACGATGCGTGAGCACATCTCCACGATCTCGGGTCGCTTCTTCAGCAGCGGCAGCACCGCCACTTTGTACGGAGCCAGGTCGGGATGGAGCGCCAGCGAGACGCGCGTCTCGCCGCGCACTTCCTCCTCGCGGTAGGCGTCGATGAGGAAGGTGAAGGCGGCGCGGTCGGGCCCGCCGGCGGTCTCGATGATGAAGGGCACGAAGTGCTCCTCGGTCGCCGGATCGAAGTACTCGAGGCTCTCGCCGGAGGCCTCGCTGTGCCGCGAGAGGTCGAAGTCGCCCCGGTTGTGGATCCCCTCCAGCTCCTTCCATCCGAAGGGGAAGCGGTACTCGACATCGACGGCCTTCTTGGCGTAGTGCGCCAGCTCGTCAGGAGCGTGCTCACGGAAGCGCAGCCGTGCCGGCGTGACGCCGTAGCGCGTGTACCACTCGACGCGCCGGGGCCGCCACTCCTCGAAGATGCGGGCCGCCTCGTCCGGGCGTACGAAGTACTGCATCTCCATCTGCTCGAACTCGCGCATGCGGAAGACGAAGTTGCCCGGGCTGATCTCGTTCCGGAAGCTCTTGCCGATCTGGGCGATGCCGAAGGGCAGCTTCTTGCGGCTCGACTGCTGCACGTTCTTGAAGTTGACGTACGAGCCCTGGGCGGTCTCGGGCCGCAAGTAGACGACCGCGGCGTCCTCCTCGACCGGGCCCATGTGCGTCTTGAACATGAGGTTGAACTGGCGCGGCGCCGACAACGGTCCACCGTCCACGGGGCACTTGAGCCCGAGGCGCTCGACGATGCCCGGATCGCGCAGCTCGGTCGCCGAGAGGCCCTCCGTGCCGGCCAGCTCGTCCAGCCGGAAGCGCCGCTGATCGGTGGCGCACTCGACGAGCGGGTCGCTGAAGGAGCCGACGTGTCCCGAGGTGACCCAGACCTGCGGGTGCATGAGGATGCCGGCATCGAGCCCGACGATGTCGTCGCGCTCCTGGACCATCGCCCGCCACCAGGCTCGCTTGACGTTGTTCTTCAGCTCGACACCCAACGGCCCGTAGTCCCAGACGGCGTTGATGCCGCCGTAGATCTCCGAGGACGGGAACACGAAGCCGCGGCGCTTGGCCAGCGAGACGATGGTCTCGAGGCTGGCCACGGCCGGCGCGACGTCGGCAACGGGCTGATCGGTCACGAGGACGGGCGGGCACTCCGGCTGCGGATAGCTGGGGCGCCCATTCTCGCACGGCACCTCTTCGACGTCGCGGCCTCGCGCATACGATGGTCGGACGATGGACCTGCAACGACCATGACCCGCCGCGCAGGCGTATCGCTCGCAATCGTCGTCGTGCTTGCCGTTGTGCTTGTCGGATGGCAGGCAACGGGCCCGGAGCTGACGAAGAAGTGCCCCGCCCCGGCGCTGCGACCGGGCGGCAGCGGCTGGTCCATGGCGGAGGAGCGCATCGGCGGGATGAATGGCGCCGGGAGTATCTCGGGATCGCTCGTCGCCTGGACGCGGTCTGCCGATGGGACTGTGCCAGAGCGCCGGGCGTCGATCGTCCTGTGGTCGAGCACCGCAGGGGGTTACCCCGAAGGCATCCAGTGGATCACCGCCGACGTGCGGGGGCACTCGGCCCGCATCATGCGCACCGACTGGCCCGAGCCCGGGACCTGGATGATCAACTGGTATGAGGGCGGCTTGGGCTGCGGGGAATACGAGTTGTACCTGAGCGGTCCGGGCGTGTCGTCCGAAGAGCTGCTAGCCGTCGCCCAGGGCCTCCGCTAGGTCTGCTGGCTCCTCACTTCATCGAGGAAGGCCAGCGAGCGGGCCTCGCGCTCGAGCACGTGGCGCATGTAGCGGCGCATGGCAGCCTCGACCTCGGCCTCGGTGGCGGCCGACAGGCGCAGGGCGGCGAGGGCCTCGATATCGAGCCGCCGATAGGCGCGCAGCACCTTCAGCGCGGCCAGCGAGAGGGTGACCCACTCGCCGGGCGGGTTGGGATGCCGCTCGCAAAGCACGCCGCCCAGCGCCGGCACCCAGCGGAAGGCCTCGCTCTCCTCGAAGGCACGGTCGCACTCGACGCAGCGCTCGACCTCCGGGCGCACGCCGAGGGCGTCGGCCAGGCCGGTCTCGAACCAGCGCGCCACGCGCCCCGGCGCCATGCCGTCGTCGAGCAGCTGGAAGGCACGATGCATCAGGGCGTAGATCGCGTAGGCCGGGGCGTGCTCCTCGGTGGCCCGGTCGGCCATCTCGCCGATGTACCAGGCTGTGGCCGCCGACTCGAGGCGATCGCGCAGCTTCAGCCAGGCCTGGACCACGATGGCCTGCGTGACCACGTCGAAGGTGCGCCCGCGCGCGAGCTGGAGCTGCAGCTCGGCGAAGGGCTCGAGGCTGCCGCCAAGGCGGCTCTTCATGCGCCGTACGCCCTTGGCGATGACGCGCAGCTTGCCGTCGTGCGGCGTCAGCACCGTCAGCACCCGGTCCGCCTCGCCCAGCTCGAAGCGCGACAGCACGATGGCAGCGGTCTGGTAGAGGCGCGGGGCGGGCACGTCCGCAGCGTAGCCGCTGGGCAAGCGCGGTGCCGACGGCCGCGGGCGTGCCGGTCCGCAGGGGGCCGACGGGCAACGCGGCTCGTCACGGTCGGGCCGTTGGTCACATCGCGAAACATGCTGGACGCTGGTATCCTGTTGCGGTGCTGACCAGGGCGGACATCCAGGTCCTCATCGCCGACACCGAGGCCGAGATCCTGCGCCTCATCGAGGCGGCCGAGGATGAGGCCACGCGGCCGATGTACCAGCAGATGCGCTACCACCTCGGCCTCGACGGCGAGAACGGTGTGAGCGGCAAGCGGATGCGCCCGTTGCTGGGGCTGCTCGCCTACCAGTCCCTCACCGGCCGCCACGAGCCCGCGCTGCCCGGCGCCGCCGCGGTCGAGCTTGGCCACAACTTCAGCCTCGTGCACGACGACATCGAGGACGGGGACACCGAGCGCCGTCACCGGGCGGCGCTGTGGACGATCGCCGGCATCCCCCAGGCCGTCAACACGGGCGACGCCCTCTTCGTGCTCTCGCGCATGGCCCTCCATCGGCTCACCGCGCTGGGCTTCAGCGACGCCAAGGTGTTGGCGCTGATGCGCCTCTACGACGAGACCTGCCTGGCCCTCTGCGAAGGCCAGTTCATGGACATCTGGACCTCCGAGCACGAGGGCTCAGGGTCGGTCGAACTCTACTTCGACATGATCGGACGCAAGACGGCCATGCTCATCGCCGGTGCGGTGCAGGGCGGCGCGATGCTGGCCACCGACGACGAGGCCGTCATCGCCGCCTACCACGGCTTCGGCTGGGCGCTGGGCATCGCCTTCCAGCTCAACGACGACCTGCTCGGCATCTGGGGCGAGGAAGCGGCGACGGGCAAGGCACCATCGGACCTCGCTGATCACAAGAAGACCCTGCCCATCCTCTACGCGCTCGAGCACGCCGGCCTCGATGACCGCGACCGACTGGCGGCGATCATCGCCCTGCCCGCTCCGACGTCCGACGAGGTGGGCGAAGCCCGGGTCATCCTGGAACGTTCGGGCGCCCGCGCCTACACCCGCGACGAGGCCCGCCGCTACCGTGATCAGGCACTCGCCCAGTTGGCCCTCACCGGCGCCGTGGACACCCTCGCCCGCGAGCGGCTCGAGGAGATCATCATCAGCGCCATCGGCGCCTGATCCCGCGTCGAGCGCGCGGCGCTCCCCAAGCTAGCTCGCGTCGGCGGTGTCGGCTCCGGGTCGGCGACTCGTCCGCTCCGCGAGCACCTTGCTCACGCGGCGACCGTCGGTCGATTCCACGGTCAGGGTCGCGCCGTCCAGCTCCACACGGTCGCCAACATGCGGGACGCCCCCGACATGGTGGTAGACCAGGCCCCCGACGGTGTCGTACTCCTCGGCATCCTCCTCGTCGAGCTGCACGTCGAACAACTCGAGCAGCTCGTCCACGTCGGCGCGGCCATCGATGCGCGCCTCGTCGTCGGAAAGGCGCACGACCATCGGCTCTTCGACGTCGTATTCATCCTGGATCTCGCCCACGATCTCCTCGAGCAGGTCCTCGATGGTCACCAGCCCGGCCGTGCCGCCGTACTCGTCCAGCACGATGGCGATGTGCACGCGCCGGCGCTGCAGTTCATGGAGCAGGTCGTCGACGCTCATCGACTCGGGCACGAACAACGGCGTGCGCAGCAGCGGGCGCAGCTCGGGCTTGGGCGTGTCGGCCTTCAGATAGGGCAGCAGGTCCTTGGCATAGAGCAGGCCGACGACGTTGTCGATGGTCTTCTCGTAGACCGGCATGCGCGAGTGCCCGTCGCGCACGATGGCGTCGATGGCCTCGCTGAAGGTGGCCGTCACGGGCACCGCCGCGATATCGGTGCGCGGCACCATGACCTCGTGCACGCGACTCTCGCCCAGCTCCATGACGGCACTGATCATCTGCTCCTCTTCGGCCTCCAGGATGCCCTGCTCGCCGCCACGCTCGACGAGGATCTTCAGCTCCTCCGTGCTGATCATGTTCGGGTTGGGCGCCTTGACTCCGAGCAGGCGGGTGATGGCGCTGGTGGTCTCGGTCAGGGCCCACACCAGGGGGCGGAACAGGCGGCCCAGGAAATCGACCGGGCGGGCGAAGAAGATGGCGTAGCGCTCGGCGTGGGCGAGGGCCAGCGTCTTGGGCAGCAGCTCGCCGAAGAGGATGGTGACCAGGCTGACGATGGCCGTCACGATGACCAGGGCCAGCGCGTCGGCGTAGGGCGCCAGGGCGGGGAACTCGCGGAAGAAGCGGCGCAGGCCGGCGGTCTGGCTCTCGGCCGCGAACGCCGAGGCGAGCAGGGCCACGAAGGTGATGCCGATCTGGATGACGGCCAGGAAGCGTCCCGGCTGCCCGATCAGGCGCAGCACGCGCCGCGCCCCACGATGGCCTTCCTCGGCGAGCTGCTCCATGCGTGTCCGCCGCACGGTGACCAGGGCGATCTCGGCGGCCACGAAGACGGCCTCGAGGAGCACCAGGACGAGGATCAGGAGGACGGCCAAGAGCGGGTCCATCAGACTTCCGGGCCGTCCTCCGGCCGCGCCCGCCGCTCGCGGATGCGAGCCGGAACGCCGACCGCGATCTTGCCCGGCGGGACGTCGCGGGTGACCACCGAGCCGGCACCCGTGGCCGCGCCGGCACCGACGCTGATGGGGGCCACGAGCATCGAGTCGGAGCCGATGAAGGCACCCTCGCCGATGATCGTACGGTGCTTGCGTCGGCCGTCGAAGTTGACCGTGACCGTGCCCGCGCCGATATTCACGGCGGCACCCACCTCGGCGTCGCCGATGTAGCTGAAGTGGTGCTGCTTGGTGCCCGGTCCGAGGCGGCTCTTCTTGACCTCGGCGAAGTTGCCCACCTCCGCGCCGCGCCCGATCGAGGCCCCCCGACGCAGATGCGCGAAGGGCCCGATGCTGACCTCGTCCTCGACGCTGCATGACTCGAGCACGCTGGCGCGGATGACACAGCGCTCGCCGACGAGGGCATCGATGAGCTGGCTGCCGGCGCCGACGAGGGTCTCCGCGCCGACCCGCGTGCGGCCCCGCAGCAGGACGTTGGGCTCGAGGATCACGTCCTGGCCCAGCTCCACGGTGGCGTCGATGAAGACCGTGGTCGGATCCTCCATCGTCACACCGGCGAGCAGGTGCCCCTCCAGGATCCGCCAGCGCAGGTCGGCCTCGGCGGTCGCCAACTGCACTCGGTCGTTGATGCCCGCCAGCTCCGCCTCGTCCTCGACCTCCAGCGTGGTCACGGCACGGCCGTCGGCGCGGGCCAGGGCGACCAGGTCGGTCAGGTAGATCTCGCCCGAGACGGGGGACGGTCGCAGGTCACCGATGCGGGCGCGCAGCCAGGTCGCGTCGAAGGCATAGAGCCCGGCGTTGGCCTCGTCGAGATCCCGCTCGTCGTCGGTGGCGTCCTGCTCCTCCACGATGCGGACCACGCCCGCGCTATCGCGCACGATGCGCCCGTAACCGGTGCCATCTTCCGGGCGCATGGTGGCCAGGCAGATGGCAGCGCCGTCGTCGCGACGCTGCGCCACGAGAGTGCGGATGGTGGCCGCCATGAGCAGCGGCGTGTCGGCGCTGAGCACGACGATCTCGGCGGGCGGGTGGTTGATCCAGGCCGGCGAGGCGAGTGCGGACCTGAGCGCGTCGCCCGTCCCCAGGGGCTCGTCCTGCAGGGCCCACTCGACCTCGTCGCGGAATGTGTCGCGCACCGCGGCGGTGGCCGCCGAGGTGACCACCAGCGGCGGCGCGCCCGTGGCGGCCACGGCGGCATCGATCACATAGGCGAGCATGGGGCGGCCACACAACGGGTGCAGCACCTTGGGCCGCCGTGAGCGCATGCGAGTGCCCTGACCCGCAGCAAGGATGACCGCGGCGATGGTGGGTTTCGGGGAGGTCACCGCGAGCGGGCCCCGCCGCAGGGCGATGGAGGGTTGCAGGGCATCAGGTCCAGCGTATCTTCGGACCGGCCGCGTGGGGTGTCAACCGCGGGCAACGCGCTGACGGTGGGCGATAGCCTCGATCTCGACCCGCCCGCCCTTCGGCAGGGCGGCCACGGCGAAGGTCGAACGGGCTGGGGGCGTGTCGCCGAAGAAGCCCGCGTAGACCGCATTGAGGGCGGCGAAGTCGGCGATGTCGGCAAGGAAGACGGTGGTCTTGACCACGTCGGCGAACGTGCAGCCGGCCGCGTCGAGGACGGCGCCCAGGTTGCGCAGCGCTCGCTCTGCCTGGGCCGCGACGCCCTCGGCCAGCTCCCCGCTGGCCGGATCCAGCCCCAGCTGCCCGGAGCAGAAGACGAAGTCACCGGCATCGATGCCCTGACTGTATGGACCCAGCGCGACGGGGGCGCCGTCGGTGGTGATGCGTCGGTTCATCGTGCCTCCCTGTGCTGCCCATGTCCGACCGTCGTGGCGGTGACGCGCGCGCCGCGCCGGCCGCCCACGCCGCGCACGCCCGAGAGCTGCCGGCGTGCCGCCTCGGCTGCCCCCAGTGAAGGATACAGAGCCACCAGCGTGGGCCCCGAGCCGGACAGCAGGAACGGTCGTCCCAGCCGGCTCTCGATCGTCGCGCGCAGGGCGGCAAGCTCGGGCCGCAGCCTGACCGCCGCCGGCCACAGGTCGTTGGCATCACGCAACCGCCCCGCCCAGCCGGCGAAGGCGTCGGCATCGAGACCGGCCTCGAGGGCGACGGCCAGCTCGTGCGCGGTCGACGCGGCACCGTCGGCAGCGCTGCCAACGGGCCGGGCTCCGGCGGCGCCCCTGCTGCCGGGTTCGGCGGCGGCATCGAGCGAACGGAAGACGTCGGCCGTGGCGAGGCCCGCGGCGGAGGTCACCAGCAGCACCGCCGCGTCGCCGCCGGGCGGCTGCAGCGACCGGAGGCGCTCCCCTCGCCCCTCGACCAGCGCCGCGGCCACACCCGCCGCGAAGAAGGGCACGTCCGAGCCGAGTCGCGCGGCGAGGTCCAGCCGCTCGACGTCGGACAGCGAGATCTCCCAGGCGGCGGCAGCCAGTTCGAGAGCGGCTGCCGCGTCGCTGCTGCCGCCGCCCAGCCCGGCGGCGATGGGGATGGCCTTGTGGAGCGAGAAGTGGAGCGCCGGCAGGGGCCGACCGGCATGCTCACGCAGCAGGGCGGCG
>Ga0315281_10008271_pt1 | contig 14546 bp, 18 predicted proteins | sample YL17G07_0_MG_FD_204540 | JGI IMG/M metagenome (GOLD analysis project Ga0315281, IMG submission 204540) | Sediment microbial communities from Yellowstone Lake, YNP, Wyoming, USA - YL17G07_0 | ecosystem: Environmental > Aquatic > Freshwater > Lake > Sediment | place: USA: Wyoming | collected...
CCCTCGCCGTCTGCCGCAAGGCAGGCTCCACGATCATGATAGAGCCGTGCAGCGCGAGAAACGGCAGGAGTTGGCCGACCACCGTAGCTCGCTCCACCGGAGGATCCGCCGCTGTAGAAAACAATTCGTTCAAGGCATTTGCGATGATAATGAGATCATACGGCCCGCCACGAACAATCTGCTTACCAAGATCCCCTTTGAGCGGATGTTCCAGATTGCCCTCGACACAGCGGAGACCTTCGCTGTGTATCCCCACCTCTTGGCAATAGGCCTCCCACAACCTCTTCGCGTCCTGCAAAGATGCGTGGGATGCATCAGTAGCCAGGACTGACAGAGATTTCGCCCGCTCCTGGCTACGATGCCATAGCCAATCCAGCAAGGCTAAGGATCCAGTCCCTTGGCCACAACCGAGATCGAGCACCGCCATCGGACGGTCTGGCGTTTCATGACCGATGTCGTTCGGCAACTCATCCAGCAAGACTTGGACTTTGGAAAGGTTCACTGGGAGAAAATACGACAGATAGGCGGCAGCGTGGGCAGGATCATCCAAATAACGAGGCGGCAATGATGGGCGATCGGTTGTGAACAAACGTGAAAGCTTCACGACCACCTGCGCCAGTGCGTGACCACGAAGGTCTCTTTCTGGCGATACCTTTGCCAGAACCTTGAGAATTTCCGATGACAGGCCAGCCGGTTTCTTCTCGTTGAAGGGTTGCATGGGCATAGTGTAAGCTGACGGCGATTAGGAGGACAACCATGACTGATGATATTTTATTGGCCTACAAAGATGTGGAGCGCTCAATGGAACGTTTCACCCTACTCCTACAAAGCCACGTGGAGACGATGGGTGCAGCCCCTTCCCATAACCCCGACCAAGTCTTCCGCCTGTCGCAAGGCTCCAAGGCTATGAGAGACAGCGCGATGATCTATCTTTCCTACGCCAAATATGTGGCCTATGGCATGCCGGAGAGTGAAGACATGGTGCAAGACGAACTGCAGGGATAGAGAGACGGTCGTTTGGTTTGTCTGGTCTTTCTGGTCTGTCTGGTTCAACCAAACAAACCAGATAAACGAGACAAACCGAGAAACACCACGGGCCCATCCGGATGACCGGATGGGCCCGTGGTGTTTCTGCTTCTACAACCGTTTTAGATGCTTCGCATGAAATGGGCTACGTCATCCTGATTGACGGCACCGCCCATAATCGAAGACTGGGCGACATTACTCGACTTCTTCCCGGTCAGACCGGACTCGACTTCGTCCACGATCAACTCCACCGGCATCGACTGACCGCCGTACACACGCGGCCCACCGATGATCTTGGCCTTGGAGTATCCATAAATCGCGGTAGCCACCTCTTTCGCCAGCCATCCGACATAGTTGAACTCTGGAACGACAATGAGTTTCGCTTTCCCACAGAGCTGCCGTAATTCCTTCGTCGGAAACGGGCGAAGCGACCGAATCTTGATCAAGCCGATCTTGATGCCTTTTTCTGCGCAAATACGAACGGCTTCTCTCGACTGAGCCGCAGCACTACCTGAGGCAATAATCACCGCCTCGGCATCGTCCACATTCTCAGCCGTGAGCAGCCCGCCCATATACTGATTGATGTACTTACGTGACCGTTCAACTGCAGCCCACACTTCTTGTTGCCAGACCGCATGGATGTTGTAGGCCATGAAGTTCGACTTCTGAACCGGAGCGTCGCGGGACAAGCGAGCGGGAGGATTCTCCGCATCGAGTACCGGCACCGCTCCGCGCCAGGCTTCACGAGGAGGAAGCTTCATGCTACGGTCCTGCATCCGGACATATCCACGGGCGTGGGTCACGAAGAAGCCGTCACAACAGACACCGACGGGAAGTGTCACGTCATTTTTTTCGCTGATCGTGAAACCCGCCATGGTGAAATCGTACATATCCTGTTGGTTTTCAGCATGGAAGACGATCATGCCGCAGTTCAATAAATATGCAACTTCAATATTGTCAGGCTGAATGGCCAACGGGGCATTGACGACGCGGCAGGTGAACATGGCGACAATCGGCAACCGATGCCCGGGCCAGGAGGCGATGCCTTCCAAGCCTCTTAGCGTACCAGGACCGGCAGTCGCTGTGTAGCAACGGACACCAGCCCTGGAACCGCCGGCCATCGCCGCCATCACGCCGACTTCTTCTTCTCCACGGTAATACTCTTTCACATAACCTTCGCCATAGAGCACGCCGACGAGCTGCATCGTTTCGCTCTGCGGGGTAATGGGATATGCAATGGCCAGATCCACATTAGACCGCCGAATGGCCTCTTTCGCCGCCTCACTGCCTGTAATAAACTCTTTCGTTCGCGGAGCTTCGAGGAATAGATACTCCGGCGTGACCACCTTCTGCCGTTTCGCTTCGGCATGGGGATCTTTCCTTGCGCCCGCCGTCTCGGCCGGTTTAGGGGCCGCGACACTCGTGATGGGATCACCCTGCGGGTTTGTCTTCTGTTCTGCTTCGAGTGCTTCGCTCATTACGACACCTCTTTGCTATATCGCCCGTACTGTTCGACTTGGCTTAGCCTTCACGCTTCATCTGCTCAGCCGAATGGCCGAAGGCAGCCGCGCCGGCAAGGCCCGCCACAGGCGCAAAGGTGAGGGGATTGGTGTGAGTTTTTCCGCTGTGAACTCTCGATTGCGTGCCGGTAAATCGCACGTTTTCGCCGTTCTCCGGTAACTTAATGCCCATTTCTTCACGCACCCGCTTGAAGACCTGCGCGGTCTTCCTCAACTTAATCGTGTCCGAATCCCGAATCGTCAGCATCGCATCTTCGTGCCCCTGCTCCGCACAGATTGCCATCGTGAGACAGTTGGTCCCGGCACGAATCATTTTCAAGGTCAAGTTGGCATAATGACAATGCACGCCGATGAAGATGCAGGCCTCGATCTTGTTGCCCCAAATCGTCAGGTTCGGATGGTTCGGATTGATGACTTCTTCCGGATCGATCTTCGGATACTTCGGGCGATAATCCGGCATAGGGATGATCATGACATCAGGAATCTGGGCGGCAATTTCCAGCACGGCCTTGGCCTTTTCAACGGCATGTTCGTTCCAGGCCCAGAGTACCAACGGTCCTGGGAAGATCGTGGCGTTGGGGCTGGTCAACATTTTACGGGCCATCTCTTCGATGACCTTGTCCTCATTCTCCTCCAGCAACCCATAGTAGAGCCCTTGCCCTGGGTCAGGCAGCGCGACCCCTAGCTGAGCCGCCGACGGAGGATGGAATCCGGCGGGACCAGGAACAATGATGCGTTCTCTTGTATCTGACGTCGTTGCCACTCCCGTACCTCCCTAATTACCTATCACAATCATTGGATTGGACAGGACTGCAACGGTGGTCTTCTCTTCATACCGAATGTTATCGGTGACGGCAGCCAGCGGTAATTGATCGATCATAATCATCTTAATAGCATTATTTTTTGCCATCGTGTCGCACACCCACACACAGAGCGCACAACCCTTGCACCGATCCACCGCTATGTAGGCAGAGCCGTACTTGAAGCCCCTATCCGTCCCCATGGTTTCGCTATACTGAATGGTATTCGCTTCAGGACAATATTGCGTACAGAGCTTGCAGCTCTTCGAGGCGCATATCTCAACATTGATATTGGCTACCAGATACATGGTACTCCTTCGTGCTACATCCTAGTTAGGCGCTTACGGTCGCACGGGCTTCCGACCGTTTGACCGATGTTGCGGCCCAACCGTGATCAACTGCGTAGTTCCAGCCGGCCTGAATCACCGCCACATTTTTATCGATCAGCTCCTGCTTCTTCTTGAATTTCCGCTCGACGACACTGTCCAACGCAGCGGTTCCACCAGAGACGACAAATCCCTTGCCAAGGAACCGGTCCTTCACCGACTGCTCCAGCGCGTCAACCGAGGTCAGTCCCGTGATCGCTCCGATGCAACCCATCAATGCCATGTTTGTCGCGAGGTCCATCCCGGCAACCTCCAAGGACAGCTTGGTGGCGGGGAAATAGTAGAGCTTCGCACGACGCTCATCCAACTCACGTTGCTGATCTCTGTGCAGACTCATTGGACCATCGTTGTTGATCAGCGCAATCCCGTCTTCCTTCAACCCGAAGTAGAACGGCATCGTATACGACTTGCCGTGGGTAATGACCTGAGGATGGAAAATAATAATGATATGCGGAAAGGTAATTTCTCCGATTTCATAAATCGGTTCATCCGACACACGGACGTAGCTCTCGACCGGTGCCATCCGTTTTTCCGACCCATAAAATGGGACGATCGTGCTTTCACCACCGGCATGGATCACTGCGGTGCTCAGAATGTGTGACCCCGTCACGACACCCTGACCGCCGACACCTGCCATCCGAATATTGAAGCGCTTTGCCATATCTGAGCCTCCCTCCGAGTCGCTTATGCCTTGTTTGGAATTGCAGCGGCAGGAGCAGCCGCCTTCGGAAGATAGTCTTTGTAGCCATACCGCTCTGTCAGATACTGCTTGGCCTCGTCGCTCACGTATTCCGTGAACTGATACCGATCATTCTCAACGGTCTTCGCGTCTTCCATCACCTTGTCGGTTGGAATCGCATATTCGATGTTGCAGGAGGTATAGGCTTGAATATAGGTCGAGCCCACTTCGCGGGCAATCAGCACAGCCTTCTTGATGACGCTCTCGACGCGGCGGGGATTGTTCGGAACCACCGTCGCCACATACGCACACCCAGCCACCCTTGCCATTTGCAGCATGTCCATCTTCTCGAATTTCTTCCCCAACGGGGCCATCTTTAAGACGGCGCCACGATTGGTCATTCCGCTCTCCTGCCCGCCGGTGTTGCCGTACACTTCATTGTCCAACATGATCGTCGTGAACCGTTCCTTTCGGAACCAGGAATGGAGCACCTGTTGGAATCCGATATCCGCCGTTCCGCCGTCTCCCGCCATGACGACCACGTCTTTCGGTTTGTCACCGAACCGCAACCGCAGCCCACGAGACAGTCCGCTCGCGACACCGTTCTGATCGCCGTAGTTGCCGTATACAAACGGGATCGCAGCCTGTGAAATCGCTAGCCGCCCACAGCCTGCCGTTCCAACAGTGATGGTATCTTCCGGGTTGGGGAAAGCAATGATTGCCAGTCGGATGAACAGGGTCATCGCGCAACCGGCGCACATGGGATGCTCTTCAAGAATTTCCTTGAAGCTTCCCATTTGGGAGACGGAAATTTTCTTTCCAAACGGGCCATGCTCGACCATGTCCCGATATTCCTTGGGCATGAACTTCTCAAATCCACCGGAAAACTTTACATAATCAAGACTCATCGGAACACCTCCCTCTATCGCGGCAAAGGAAATCCATTGCCTGTCGGAAAGACACAGTTATATGCAACAAGCCCGCAGGAATTCGCGGTTAAATGAACCGGGCTGACTCACTCATAGGCATTCACGCGACTGCGCATGGTAGCAAAGACCAAAAAAGACTGTCAATGAGAAACGCCGACTCATGCCTTGGATGGCATCCTCGTCGGAAGATACTATAACTTCCTGATAATCAACACAACTTCTCAGAAGGCCCACCTCGTATGAAAGAAGCCCTAGCACACCCAAAGCCCGTAGGCCATTCGCCCTAACAACTTGCAATTCACGATGTTTCCACCGCTGCCGAACATGCGACCGACTTCATGACATTGGAAAGAGAGATTGCCGATTCCACAAAACCTGTCTAGACTAGGGCCTATGTCAACACGTGTGATCATTCCCGGGGAAAACGAAGGCGCTCAGCAGGCCGGTGGGGTCCATAAGCGTCCCCCGATTCCCGACAATTCGCCCAAAGCCGAGTGCCCGAAATTCATGAGCCACGGCCCCTGCGGAGGTGTTCGAAAAGGGGGATGGTGCGAGGTGTACCCCGAGATGGCTTGCCCCTGGGTGACCCTCTACATTCAATTGGAAAAAATCGGCCAAGTGGAATGGATGAAACAGGTCTAGTGGAAAGATGTGAGGCGTAAAACGTGAAACGTGAAACGCTGGGAAGGAAACCCAGAAGCACCAAACTTGGATACAACGAGCGGCATGCAAAGAGTGGCATTGCCACTCCATTGCCGGGCATCGAAACATTTCCGAACCAATACAAGGGCTACGAAATCACCATTGAAATCCCTGAATATACCGCGATCTGCCCGAAGACCGGCCTGCCGGACTTCGGAACCATCACGCTTCACTACATGCCGGACAAAGAGTGCCTGGAACTGAAGTCGCTAAAGATGTATCTCCACGCATATAGAAATCTCGGCATCTTTTACGAGAACGCAGTCAACCGCATTCTGCACGATGTCGTGAAGGCCTGTCGGCCTGTGCATGCAACGGTTACAGGAGAGTTTGCTGCTCGCGGTGGACTGCGAAGCATCATTGAGGCGAAGTACCCGTGAGTCTCATCCACCATTCATGCCCCTGAACTTGATAGACTCCCGCTCATGGCTACCTATGCAATCGGCGATGTGCAGGGATGCGGTGACGCCCTTCAACGCCTGGTTGAACAGATTCAATTTAACCCCGCATCTGACCGCCTCTGGTTCGTCGGCGATCTAGTGAACCGTGGACCGGACTCACTCACGGTCCTCCGCTATATCAAAAGTCTTGGGACCTCGGCCGTCGTCGTTCTGGGCAACCACGACCTGTTCTTGCTGGCCGTGGCCGAGGGGATTGCGACAACGCGCCCGGAAGACACGCTGCAGGCAATTCTTGCCGCACCAGATCGTGACGAGTTACTCGCATGGGTACGCCGACAACCCCTCCTTTACCGCGAACACCCGTTCGTCCTTGTCCACGCCGGCATACTGCCGCAATGGTCGATCGACGATGCTGAGGAACTGGCGCATGAGGTCGAAGCCGGGCTACGGAGTCCTTGCTACAAAGACGTGCTCCGTGCGCTCTATCCCAGCAAACACTTGCAATGGTCTTCGAACCTGACCGGCCCGACTCGACTTGCCACAATCATCAAAGTTCTTACGAGACTCCGAGCTTGTTCGGCTGATGGCCTGATGGAATCGTCTTACTCCGGGCCACCGGATCATATTCCAGCCGGCTTTCTTCCCTGGTTCCGAATCGAGAACCTCAAACGACGGAACACGACTATTATCTGCGGACACTGGGCCTCGCTGGGACTCTATTGCGAAAAAAACCTATTGGCCATCGACAGTGGCTGTGTGTGGGGGCGGCAGCTCACAGCGATGCGGCTGGAGGACCGAAAGGCGTTTCAAGTATCCTGTCAGACCGTTGGATATGGCAGTGACTGAGCCGAAACCGCCCGATCCCAACTGGCCCCGGTACTCACCACACCCGTTCCCTTCCTATCGTTTCGTACCAGGCCAGACACCCCATCCGCGGCGGAATCCTCTTGGCCATTCCTATGGTCAACCAGAGCCGAAGCCAACGCCGTTCCCTGCTGCCCAATGGCAGACCTCGAAGGACTATCTGCATGGAATCGATCTCTACAACTACGCCTATTGGTGGGAATGCCATGAAGTCTTTGAAGGTCTTTGGCACGCGGCGGGCCATGACACCGAACAGGGGAACTTCTTCCAAGCCCTCATCCAGCTCGCCGCCGCCAATCTAAAATACTTTCTCGGTAATCCTGCGGCAGCACACAATCTCTTTCAGAGGGGAATCATTCGATTGCAGCACGCTCCTCCCTCATATATGGGCATCGACGTACATCTCCTATCAGAATCGTTTCAAGCGCACCTGATCAATCCCCGCCCGCATACTCCGCTCATAGGCTTAGGCCAACCGCAAGAGAAGCAGGAAGTGGAACAACAGGAGCCTAGTGGTAGGACTCGGAGTCGCTAGGAAACTTGCCCTGTTCGACCTCTTCTTTATAGCGTCGGAGCGCTTGCAGCGCATCCGCCTTGAGGTGGGCATAGGGTTTGACGAACTTCGGGACGAAGTCGTCGAACAGGCCGAGGAGATCGTACAGAACCAGTATTTGGCCGTCGCAGTGGGGACCGGCCCCGATTCCAATTGTCGGAATGGTCAATTGTTCCGTGATGGTCTTGGCCAATTCGGCTGGAATCGCTTCGAGCACGATGGCGAAGGCGCCGGCTGCTTCGAGGGCCTTGGCGTCGTTCAGCAGGACCCGCGCATGATCCGATTCTTTTCCTTGCACTTTGTAACCGCCAAATCGATGGACAGATTGAGGAGTCATGCCGAGATGGCCCATCACCGGGATGCCGATACCGGTCATTGCAGCCACATGGTCGGCGACAACTGCGCCGCCTTCCAGCTTGACCGCCTGAGCCCCGGTCTGCAGAAACCGTCCTGCATTGCGAAGCGCATCCTCATGGCTGGCTTGATAGGACATGAACGGCATATCGCCGATGACGAGCGCTCGTTGGGCCGCCCCCGCCACCAGCTTCGTGTGATAGAGCATGTCGTCCATCGTCACAGAAAGTGTATTGGCCTTCCCCTGTACAACCACACCCAGTGAATCCCCGACCAGAATCGCCTCAATGCCGGCCTGCTCGACAATGCGTGTGAACAGCGCATCGTAGGCCGTGACGACGATGAGCTTCTTTTTGTCGCGTTTGTGCTGCTGAAACTCGGGGATCGTCATCAGCCAACTTCCGCTTTGGTGATAATGTCAGCGAGCCGGTGCGTGGCCTTGATCGCCATAATATGGACCCCATCGCAAAACGGCCGCACTGCCTTGATCGTCCGCACCGCGATGTCCACCCCCACATCCTCCGCGCGCTCGGGGCCGGCTGCCCTGAGTTCATCGATCATCTCCTGAGGAACCGATACGCCGGGAATGTTCGCGTTCATGAACTCCGCCATCTTGGCATTGCGGAGCACGAGAATTCCCGCCAGCACCTTGGCCTTGAAGGGCCGAACCGCCTTCATGAAGGACGCAAACTGCTCCGGATGGTAAATCGCCTGCGTCTGGAAAAACTGGGCGCCCGCTTTCACTTTTACTTCAAACTTGGCGAGCATGGGACCCAGCGGATCCGCTTCGGGCGTCACGGCGGCGCCGATCGTAAAGGCCGTCGAACCGTCCAGCTTGTTGCCGGCCATATCCCGTCCGTTGTTCAATCCTTGCACCAACTGCATCACTTGAACGGAGTCCAGATCATAGACCGGTTTGGCCTCTTTATGATCTCCGACAGTCGGATAGTCCCCGGTAAGGCACAGAATATTCTGGATGCCGAGCATGGAGGCGCCCATGAGGTCCGACTGCATCGCAATACGATTCCGATCACGGCAAGTCATCTGCATGACCGGATCATGGCCGAGTTCGTAGAGAAGTCGGCAGACGGAAAGAGACCCGGCCCGCACAACGGCAGCCGTGTTGTCCGTCACGTTGACTCCGTGGACGCGCCCTACCAACTGTTTGGCGTTCTCTAACACCGCGGAGATGTTGGTGCCTTTTGGAGGATTGTACTCAATCGTGACAGCAAACTGTCCCTGATCGAGCGTTTCTCGTAATCGCCGCGGTTCCCGACTCATCTTTTGTTTTCCCCCTCCACCTCACAGCTGTGGGAAGAATGGGGCGCTCCCCCTGCGCGCATCGGACGCCCCTCACCCTTCTACATGATCCTTCCAATCTCGTTTGTTATCTCTTCGGGGATGGGGGCTGATTGATCTTCCACTGCGCGCGGCTTTCTCACCCGCCCACCCACTGGCACGCCGAGACGCGCCATTAGCCCTGGCGAGGGCCTTCAATTCGCTAAGCTTTTTGAGGGAGTGGCCAAGGCTGTCCTTTACTGCGCGCATCGAACGAGCACAGTTTCACCGTGCGCGTTCTGCGAGCAAGAAGGGCACCTGGCCGCTCCCCCATCCTTCTGAGGCCGCGCGTTGCGCGAGCACAGAAGATCGTCAGCCTCCATCCCCTTCCCTTCTGTCCTACAGCATCCCCGCCATTCTCTTCGCAGACTCCACCGTGTTGTCCAGCAACATCGCAATCGTCATCGGCCCGACACCGCCCGGCACAGGACTGATCCAGCCGGCTTTCTGGCTGACCGACTCAAAATCGACATCGCCACACAATTTTCCCTCGGGAGTTTTGTTTGTTCCCACGTCGATGACGACTGCCCCTTCTCGCACCATGTCGGCCGTGACAAACTTGGCCTTGCCGATCGCGACCAGCAGCAACTCGGCTTCGCGACAGACCGCCGGCAAATCCTTCGTCTTGGAATGGCAAATCGTCACTGTGGCGTTGCGCTGGAGCAACATGAGCGCCAACGGCTTGCCGACGATGTTGCTCCGTCCCAATACGACGGCGCGCTTCCCCTCGATACTCACGCCGGTGGATTCGATCATCTTGATGACGCCCTTCGGTGTACAGGCTTCAAACACCGGATGCCCCTCAACAAGCCGACCGAAATTGTACGGATGAAACCCGTCTGCATCCTTATCGGGCGACACCGCTTCGAGCACGACTTTGCTGTCGATGTGCTTTGGGAGCGGCAACTGAACCAATATCCCGTGGATCTTGGGATCGGCATTCTCCTTTTCGATCAGAGCCAACAACTCTGCTTGCGTCGTGCTCGCTGGCAACTTGTGGTCGTCGATATAGATCCCCGCCGCATCACAGGCTTTCTGTTTACTCTTCACATAGAGATGCGAGGCGGGATCGTCGCCCACCAAAATTGTCGCCAGACCGGGCTTCATCCCGGTCTTAGCCAAGACTGCCGCTGATTCGATTGCCAACCGCTCACGTACTTGCGATGCCAAGGCCTTGCCATCGATCAATCGTGCCGCCACGGATTCCTCCTCCATTGAGAGACCGTCAGAAAAACAAGGCACCATAGCAGGGCATTTTTGAGCAAGTCAACGACCTCGTCGGCGTGAAACGTCACACGTAAAAAGTAAAACGAGAGATGCGAGAGTCATGCGATCGCTCGCTCGTATGCTGACACTTTACCCCTCACCCCTTAGCTCTTCCCCTTACGCCTCACCCCTCACCTGTTACCTCTCATGTCCATTTCTTGACAGGCTCTTCGCCTGGCAGCTACGATGCATTCATCGATCACCATCAACAGCGATCTCTCTATCTTGTGAGCAGAACCCTCTCCGTAATGTCCCATCTGACACGTGCCATAAGCCATCCAGCGGCATGGCTTATCTGGGTCATGCCCCTGGTGATCGCCAACCCGCTCAGCGCTCAGATCACCGTCACGGAGCTGCAATCTCCCTATAGCTTTGTGAATGACCCCCTTGAGAAAAACTATTTCATCTCAAGCGTGAACGGCGAAGCAGAGACCGCAGACAACAACGGATTCATCACCAAGCTGAATCCCAACGGCAAACTCCTCAATCTGAAATTTATCCAAGGCGGGAAAGACGACGTCACCCTCCATGCTCCCAAAGGCATGGCCTTGGTAGAGCATGTACTCTACGTGGCCGATCTCGACACCCTCCGGGGTTTCGACACAACTACCGGCAAACCAGTCCTAAGCCTCACCATCCGACCGTCCTCCGCTCCACAATCTGAGCCGTTCCAGACCTCGTTGAGCGACGTGACCTTCGATGGTAAGGGACACCTCTATTGCTCCGATCAGAAAGCAAATACGATTTTCCGCGTCGATCTGGCCACCCAGACGGTTTCCGTACTCGTCACAGACCGCTCCCTTGCGGGCCCCTCCGGCCTTGCCATCCACCCTAAATCAGGTCAAATCATCGCAGTCAGTTGGGACAAGGGCAAGATTTCAGAAGTCTCTCCCGAAGGCGTGGTGACAGAGCTCTTTTCCAACGGATTTTTCTCCAACCGCTTTCAGAATCTCCGCGGAGTGGACTTCGACCGTTGGGGCAACATGTACGTGTCCGATTTCACAACGGGAAAAGTTTGGCGCATGAGCTGGGACAAGCGGTTTCAAGTCATCGCCGAATTCCTGCCTTCGCCGGGAGATCTCAGCATCGACCGTGCGAACAACCTCATTCTTGTGCCCTATGAATTGGCGCATGCGGCGGAGATGAACGGACTCGAAACCCCTAGCAGTGGGAAGACAAAACAGGAAAAACGGACGTTGGCAGATTATGGTTTCATCCCTCCGCCACCGAAGCCGGCACCGGAAGGGCTTGAAAAGAAATGAGCCCATGCGCCTATTGCACACAACGAAAAGGCAAGCGACCTTGCCCCGCCTTGGCGGGGCTGATCTGCAGCCAGTGTTGCGGTGAACACCGAATCGTGCGGGTCTCATGCCCCGCTGACTGCGTCTATCTCGAATCCGGAAGCGACTATCAGCAGAAACGACTGGCGGTGCAATTCATGCCTGTGCGCCGTGACTTCTATCGCGAATTGGGGGAGCTAGGCGGCGAAAAGGCGGTGGCCCTGTTCAATCTCGTTGAAGTGGTGACCTTTGGTTACTTCCAAAGCCGCCGCGACGGGCAAGATGCGGAGATCGTGGCGGCGCTGCAAGCTTTGCGACGAACGCTCAGCCCCCTCCATGTGCCTACCGCACCGATGCCGGTCTTCGCCGAACATTTGAAAAAGGAGTACGACACGTTCAAGAAGCAGAACCCTCAGCAGATCGCCGATGGATCCACCGCACCGGAGATACTGGACCGGGCGATCGCCTTCGTTTCACGATTTTCCGGGACGGACTTCCAATCACAACGGTTCCTCGGTGGACTCATCGGCTATGTGCGAGCTTACCATCCGGACATTGCTGAGCACCTGACCAAGCAACGTGAACCAGGCCATATCATCTTGCCAGGGCAACAATTCATGCCGCCTCCGGCACCTGAGCCCCATACCCATGGACCAGGCTGTCAACACCACTGAGGGCTGACTACTTTCGATGGCGCCAGACCATACACCATGAGCGCAGAGAAAGAACACAAGATCAGAAAAGCACGCCGGGTGGAGTTACACTGCACCCTGGGATTTTCTTCCGGAGAGGTCGAAGGCGATGCCACGATCACAAACATCTCGACAGCCGGTTGTCGGGCCGAATCTGACATCAATATGGCGGAAGGGCTCGACGTTCAGGTCATACTTCAGCTTCCCGACCAGTCTCAACCAGTGAAGGTCGAGCGAGCCTCGGTACGTTGGGTTTCAAGCCGTGCCTTTGGCTTGAGCTTCATTCTGTTTTTTCCATCCGAACGAGCCCGCCTCCGCACATTCCTCGAAAAGGTTAAATAGTGCTCTCCACTCCACCGGCCTCAAGTCGCTGAGTATCTCGGGCCCCAGCTCCTCACATTGAGCGAGCACATTCATATTGTGCGCACTCTGGGAGCACGGGAATCCATGAGACCGCGCTGCTACTCGACGATCGTCACCGTCATCTCAATCCGCTCGTTCGGCAAGTCGTGATCGTCTCTCGGCACGATCACGATCTTATCAGCCACACCAAGACCTCTGGTCACCTCGCCGAACGCCGTGTATTTCCCATCGAGGAAATGGGATGGTTCGACGACGATGAAAAACTGCGACCCCGCGGTATCGGGCTCGTTCGCTCGCGCCATCGACACAATGCCACGCTTATGAGGAATATCGCTGAACTCCGCCTTGAGCAAGATGGGACGGCCCTTCTCATCCTTGGGCCCACCCTGCCCATAGGTGTCCTTGCGCAACGAGTTCTTGGTATTGGGATCACCACCTTGGATCATAAAACCTGGAATAACCCGATGGAAGATCGTCCCATCGTAAAAGCCGGACTTAGCCAGCTTGATAAAGTTCTCAACATGTTTCGGGGCCACATCCGGGTAGAACTTGATATGTATGTCTCCAAACTTCGTCTTGATAATGGCTTTCGGACCAGGGCTTGGCGGAGGAACAACCGGTTTCACGTCGGCCTTCCCTCCACAACCGGTGAGGAGACCGATCCCCAGCAACACTCCACACAGCATGAGGCTTCTCATAGCAATGGAGCTGCGCGTCATTACCCGCCAACCTTGCATCGTTTACTCGACCACCACGACTGTCATCTCCGCCCGTTCCGTTGGAAGGTCGCGGCTGTTCTTCGGCAAGCCGACAATCTTGTCCGCCACTTCCATCCCCTTCACGACCTCGCCAAAGACCGTATATTGCCCATCGAGAAAGTTCGAATCCTTGACGACGATGAAGAACTGCGAACCGGCACTGTTGGGATCGCTCGTGCGTGCCATGGAGAGAATCCCTCGCCTGTGAGGAATGTCGTTGAACTCAGCCTTGAGCCGCTGACTCGGCCCACCCTGACCGTAGGTCTCCGGCTTGTTCAGATCTTTGGTGTTGGGGTCGCCGCCCTGAATCATGAACCCCGGGATCACCCGATGAAAGATCGTGCCGTTGTAGAAGCCGGATTTTGCCAATGCGATGAAGTTTTCAACGTGCTTGGGAGCCTTCTCAGGAAAGAAGACGACGTCCATATCGCCAAACTTCGTTTTAATAATAGCCTTGGGACCTTTCGCCCCTTCCTCTTTCCCCATTGACGCCTTGTCGGCCGCGAAAAGGCCACCTATACCCAGCAATAGACTCCCACCGAGCACGAGCGTCACTACCACCATTTTCACTATGACCCGTCTCTGCATCTTCAGCCTCCCTAAAATAATGACTGATCCCGTTGTGAAGTGATCCT
>Ga0315281_10008272_pt1 | contig 14546 bp, 9 predicted proteins | sample YL17G07_0_MG_FD_204540 | JGI IMG/M metagenome (GOLD analysis project Ga0315281, IMG submission 204540) | Sediment microbial communities from Yellowstone Lake, YNP, Wyoming, USA - YL17G07_0 | ecosystem: Environmental > Aquatic > Freshwater > Lake > Sediment | place: USA: Wyoming | collected...
CGTGCTCATTGCCGCGGCATTAATATCAGCAGCTTTTGCCCCCCTGGTTTTTCTCGGGGGCGTTCAACTGGCTTTTCTCGGCATGATCCTTTGGGGCGTCGGCATGGGGGCCCAGGAATCGGTGATTAAGGCGGCTCTGGCGGAAATGATCCCGAAAGATCACCGGGCTTCGGCCTTTGGGATTTCCCAAAGCGTCTTCGGTCTTTTCTGGCTCTTGGGAAGCGTCCTTATGGGGATTCTGTATGAATACTCTTTGGGCGCCCTCATTCTATTTTCGGTGATCGTGCAGCTTTGCGCTATTCCCTTCTTTCTCTTGATATCCAGGGAATTGTGTTATGTCCGCCGCTAAGAAAAGCGATTCCTACCTGCTCTGGTCGGAACATAATCTTAGGAGGTGCGAGATGTATAAGAAGATGTTGTTGGCCTATGATGGATCAGAAGGTGCCAAAAAAGGGCTGGAGGCCGGAATTAACCTGGCCAAAGTACATCAGGCGGAACTCTGGGCCCTGGGGGTGCAAGAAAAACTGCCCCGCTTCGCCGGCACCATGGATGAAGTCAAGGAAGAAAAAGCCTTTGGCTACCAGCATTACGAACAGCTCCTGGAAGAGGCGCGGACCCGGGCGCAAGAGGCCGGAATCGAACTAAAGACCGATATCCGCATCGGCCACCCCGCCAAGACCATCGTGGAAGTGGCCAAAGAGGGCAGGTTTGATTTGATCCTGGTGGGCCATACCGGGCTTTCGGAAGTGTGGGCCAGGTTCCTGGGCACCACCGCCGAAAAGGTGAGCCGTCATGCCCCTTGTAGCGTGCTCATCGTGCGGTAGCGTGGGGCTCAACGATTTTTGCATTATGTGGCTTTACCTCTTCAAGAGAATTTTACTGATGTTCCCCATGCTCCTGGGGATCACCCTGGTCTCCTTTGTGGTGATTCACCTGGCGCCGGGCAATCCCACCGAAATGCAGACCGCCCTCAATCCCAAGGCCTCTTTGGAAGCCCAAAAACGGCTCCAGGAACTCTACGGGTTGGATAAGCCTTTACTGGTGCAATACTGGGATTGGCTCAAGCGCCTGGCCCACCTGGACTTCGGCCGCTCTTTTTCCCCAGACCGGCGCCCGGTGTGGAACAAAATCAAGGAGCGCATCGGTATCACCATCGGCCTCAACCTGGCGAGCATGATCCTTATTTTAATAATTGCCATCCCCATCGGCGTGATTGCCGCCTACCGGGCTCACTCCTGGTTTGACCGGGCCACTACCCTCTTTGTTTTCTTCGGCTTTGCCATGCCCACCTTCTGGTTCGCCCTGCTGCTCATCATGTTTTTCGGGGTCTATCTCGACTGGCTGCCCATCTCCGGCCTGACCTCCCTGAATTTTACACATTTCACCTTTTGGCAAAAAGTCCAGGACCTGACCGCACACGTGACTCTGCCGGTTGTGGTGGCGGCTTTTGGTGGCCTGGCCGGCATGTCCCGCTACATGCGGGGCAATATGCTGGAGGTTATCCGCCAGGACTACATCACCACCGCCCGGGCCAAGGGACTGCCGGAGCGCATGGTCATCTTCAAGCACGCCCTGAGAAACGCCCTCCTGCCGGTCATCACCATCCTGGGGCTCTCTGTGCCCGGACTCATCGGCGGCAGCGTCATCTTCGAATCCATCTTCGCCATTCCCGGCATGGGCCAATTGTTCTATGGAGCGGTGATGGCCCGGGACTACCCCCTGGTCATGGGGGAGTTGGTCATCGGGGCCTTGCTTACTCTGCTGGGCAATCTCCTGGCAGACGTGGGCTATGCCCTGGTGGACCCCCGCTTCCGTGCGGCTGGAGTTTTATGACGGCGGGGCTTACCGCAACTCTTGACCAACACGAAACCATGTCAAAAGCTCTTCCGGTCTGCTGTTAGCTTTTTTAGGGGACAAGATATATGCAAGGCATATTCGACTTGGGGTTGGATGTTGGCTCAGCCAGTGTCAACCTGGCGATTGTGAATCTTCAGGGGGAGGTGGTAAAGGAAGTCTACCGCCGCCACCTGGGGGAGCCATATTACAGCACGCTCAAGTTGCTTGAAGATCTGGGCCCGGACTTTCACTTGGAAAACTGCCGCCTGGCCGCCTTCACCGGCATGGGCGGCAAGGTCCTGGCCGAAATTCTGGGTGGCCCCTTCGTCAATGAAGTCATCGCCCAGGGACGTGGCACCCACCACTTCTGCCCGAAAACCCGCTCTATCATTGAGATTGGGGGAGAGAGCGCCAAGCTGATCCTGGTGAGTGAGGAAGACGGCCACCTGGTGATCCAGGACTTCGCCATGAACACCCTGTGCGCCGCGGGCACCGGCTCCTTCCTGGACCAGCAGGCCCACCGCCTGGATTACAGTATCGAAGAATTCAGCGAACTGGCCCTGAAGTCCACCACCCCGCCCCGGGTGGCCGGCCGCTGCAGCGTCTTTGCCAAAACCGACATGATTCACTTGCAGCAGGGGGCCACCCCTGACTATGAGATCATCGCCGGCCTCTGCCAGGCCATGGCCCGCAATCTCAAAAGCAACATCGGCAAGGGCAAGACCGTCACCGCGCCGGTGGCCTTCCAGGGCGGCGTGGCCCACAACCTGGGGGTCAGGGCGGCCTTTCGCCAGGTTTTCGACCTGGATGAGTCCGGCTTGATCATTCCGCCCCACTTCTGCTCCCTGGGGGCCGTGGGCGCAGTCCTGGTGGTCCGGGAAAACCCGCCCGCCGGCTTTTCCCTGGACCTGGAGCCTTTACGCCTCCACCTGCAACAGGAAGCCGGGCAGACCCGGCACCTGGACCCCCTGCAGCCGCCGCCGGCCTTGGGGCCGGAGCATTACCAGGTAGTGGATATCCCCGAAGGCACGGTAACGGAAGGCTACCTGGGCATCGACGTGGGCTCCATCAGCACCAACGTGGTGGTCATCGACCCTGAGGGCCGGATCTTGGCCCGGGAATACCTCATGACCGCCGGCCGCCCCCTGGAGGCCATCACCGAGGGCCTGCGCCGAGTGGGCACAAAGCTCGGGGCCCGTGTGAAAATCATGGGCGCGGCCACCACCGGCTCGGGGCGCTACCTCACCGGGGACTTCATCGGCGCCGATATTGTGCGGAACGAAATCACCGCCCAGGCCACCGCGGCCGCCACCATCGACCCGGAGGTGGACACCATCTTCGAGATCGGCGGCCAGGACTCCAAGTTCATCAGTCTGAGCAATGGGGCCATAGTGGATTTCATGATGAACAAGGTATGCGCCGCGGGCACCGGCTCTTATTTGGAGGAGCAAGCGGAGAAATTGGGCATCTCCATCAAGGAAGAGTTCGGGCGCTTGGCTCTGGAGAGTCAAAATCCGGTGCGCCTGGGAGAGCGCTGCACCGTGTTCATGGAATCCGATATTGTCCACCACCAGCAGGGGGGTGCACCTAAAGATGACCTGGTGGCCGGCCTCTCCTATTCCATCGTGCAGAACTACCTGAACAAGGTGGTGGAAGACCGCCCCATCGGCAGCCGCATCTTCTACCAGGGGGCCACCGCCGCCAACCAAGGCATCGTGGCCGCGTTCCAACAGGTGTGCGGCAAACCCATCACCGTGCCGCCTCATCACGACGTCACCGGGGCCATCGGCGCGGCCATCCTGGCTATGCGTGAGCGGGACTGGGAGGAGTCCAAGTTCAAGGGCTTCGACCTGGCGGACCGACATTACCAAGTCTCTTCCTTTGAATGCAGCGGCTGTCCCAATCATTGTGAAGTCCGGCAGGTGCAGATCGAGGGCGAAAAGCCCTTATTCTACGGCAGCCGCTGCGAAAAGTACGAGGTGGACCGCACCCAGAAGCAATACGACCTACCCAACCTGCTGGCCGAGCGGGAGGACTGGCTTTACGGCCCCGATCCCCCCAAGGAAGGCAAGCGGGGCGCCATCGGCATCCCCCGGGCCATGTTCTTCCAGGAACTCATGCCCTTTTTCCGGGCCTTTTTCGAAGACCTGGGCTTCACCGTGATCTTTTCCCAGAAGACCAACAAGACAGTGATCAACCAGGGGGTGGAGGCCCTGGCGGCGGAGCCCTGCTACCCGGTGAAGGTGGCCCACGGGCATCTCCTGGATCTGCTCAAGGCCGGGGTCAAGCGCATCTTCCTACCCAGCGTCATCGACATGCCGCATCCCCACCCGGAAATCCAGTTCGGGGTGGTCTGCCCCATGGCCCAATCCCTGGCCTACACGGCGCCCACGGCCGTTGATTTTGCCCAATACGGGGCGGAGGTTCTGTCCCCGGTGCTATACTTTGGCCGTGGACGCCGCATTCTGCGCCAGGGGCTCAAAGACCTGGGCAAGAAACTGGGAGTCTCCCTCTTCCAGGTGAACCGGGCCATGCAACAAGCCACGGACGCCCAGCAAGCCTATTACAAGCGCCTCCGGGCCCGGGGTAAAGAAATCCTGGAAACCCTGCCAGAAGGCCAAAGGCTCATGGTCCTCATCGGCCGGCCCTACAATGCCTTTGATCCGGGGATGAACCTCAATCTGCACCGCAAGCTGCGGCAGTTGGGGGTGCTGGCCCTGCCCATGGACTTCCTGCCGGTGGACCAGGTGCAGGACCTGGATGAAATCAAGCCCATGTACTGGCGCTTCGGCCAGAAGATCCTGGGGGTGGCGGAACTCATCCGGCAAGACCCTCGGCTGTACGGCGTCTTCATCACCAATTTCGGCTGCGGCCCCGATTCCTTCATCCAACACTTCTTCAAGGACCGCATGCGGGGCAAGCCCTATCTGGAGATCGAAATCGACGAGCATTCCTCCGACGTCGGGGCCATCACCCGTCTGGAGGCCTTCCTGGACAGCCTGAAAAACGTGAAGGTCCAGCCGGCTCCGTCCCGAGTCTCACCCTTTCGCTACCGCGTGACCGGCAAACTCAAACGCAAAATCTTTTTGCCCCCCATGACAGACCAGGCCCTGGCCCTGGTGGCGGCCTTCGAAGCTTGCGGCGGCGAGGCCGAGGCCCTGCCCGACTCCGACGAAGAAACCCTGGCACTGGGCCGCCGCCTCACCTCCGGCAAGGAGTGCTACCCCCTGATCCTTACCACCGGCGATTTGGCCAGACTGGTCCAGCGCCCGGATTTTGACGCTGAGAAAAGCGCCTTCTTCATGCCCGCGGCCAGCGGCCCGTGCCGCTTCGGCCAGTACCACCGCTACCACCGGCTGGTGCTGGACGAGCTTGGGTACCCCCAGGTGCCGGTCTATTCCCCGGACCAGAGCGAAAACATTTACCACGAAGTGGGCCTGGTGGGCGACGACTTCGACCGCATCGCCTGGCTCGGGGTTGTGGCCATTGATTTACTGGAGAAGAAACTGCGGGAGACCCGGCCCTACGAGCGCCGGCCTGGCCACACCGATGAAGTCTATGAATACTTCTTGCAAAAAACTTATGAAACCCTGAGAGACCGGAAGGACTTGCCGGCGATCCTGAAGGAAGCCCGGCGGGCTTTTGACGACATAGCCCTTTGCGCCAACGGCGGCAAACCCGTAGTGGGCATCGTTGGCGAGATTTACACCCGGGCCAACCAGTTCTCCAACGAAAACGCGGTGCGGGAGATCGAGGCTTTGGGGGCGGAAGTCTGGATGCCGCCCATCGGCGAGTGGCTTCTCTACGTCACCTTCTTCGCCAAGAAGAGCGCCATCATGGCTCGGCGCTACCGCCAGTTGTTGCAAGTTTGCATCAAGGAACGCATCCAGAAAAAGGTAGAGCAGCGGCTGGAGGAGGTCTTCCACGGCAGCATCAAGAACCTGAGGGAGCCCAGCATCCCCGAGACCCTGGACCTGGCCAAGGACTATCTCCACCCCTCCTTCGAAGGGGAGGCCATTTTGAGCATCGGCAAATCCCGGGACTTCGTGCGCAAAGGGGCCTGCGGCCTGGTGAACATCATGCCCTTCACCTGCATGCCGGGCACCGTGGTTAACTCCTTGTTCAAGCGCTTCCGGGAGGAGCACGACAACATCCCCTTCCTGAACCTGGCCTATGACGGCCAGGAGCAGACCCACACGCGGACGCGCCTGGAGGCCTTCATCTACCAGGTCCGGCAATTCCATGCCTCTCGGAAGCAAAGCGGATAAATTATGAAACCGGAAATTCCTGTCCCTATCCCGGAAGCTTTCAGCTAATTATGGTCCAAGATCTGCGTTTATACTGGCGACTCCTGGCCTACCTTAAGCCCCATCGGCTCCGGTTGGCAGGGGCCATCGTCGCCATGCTGGCGGTCTCTGGGATCACTGCGCTCTTGGCCTATCTGGTGAAGCCGGTCCTGGATGAGGTTTTTCTGGCGCGGCGAATGCACATGCTTTATCTTCTGCCGCCGTTGATAGTCTTGCTTTACCTTGTCAAGGGGGCATTGGCTTACGCCCATCAATATTTGATGAGCTATATCGGCTACGGCACGGTGACCCGGTTGCGGCAGGAGCTTTTTTCTTCCTTACATCGGCAACCCATGGCCTTTTTTGACAGCCAGGCCACCGGCAATCTGATGAGCCGCCTGACCTATGACGTCAATCTGCTGCAAACCTCGGTGACCGGCGCGGTGACCAGTTTCTTCAAAGATAGCTTCACGGCGCTGGGATTGACCGGGGTGATTTTTTACCGGGAGTGGCGCCTGGCCCTCCTATCCCTGGCTGTTCTTCCTTTGACCTTACTCGTCGTCGTCCGCTTCGGCCGGCGTCTTAGAGGCATTTCCCTTCGGAACCAGATGGCCATAGCCCGGCTCTACGCCGTTTTGCAAGAAAGCCTGGCCGGACAGCGCATTGTCAAGGCCTTTGCCCGGGAAGATTTTGAGAAGCAGCGTTTCTCACGGCTAAACCGCGAATATTTTCGCTTGCGGATGAAATGGACCGCCACCCGGGAGCTGAGTCCGCCAATAATGGAACTTTTCGGCGCTCTCGGTATCGCCGCCATCATCTTTTATGGCGGTTATAACGTCATCCAGGGACATTCCACCCCCGGCACTTTCTTTTCTTTTCTGGCCGCTTTGCTAATGCTTTACGCTCCCGTTAAGGGACTGAGCCAGGTTCACAATAGCGTGCAAGAAGGACTGGCCGCGGCTCAGAGGGTTTTTGCCTTGAGGGACCGGGAACCTGACATCCGGGATCTGCCAGGGGCCCAGCCCTTGCCGACATTCTCTGGTGAGATTGTTTTTCGGGGAGTTTCCTGCACTTACCAGGGCCGCGTTTCGCTCCAGGATATCGATCTGGTGGTGCGGCGGGGAGAGGTTGTTGCCCTGGTAGGCCCCAGCGGCGCGGGGAAAACCACTCTCTTAAATCTTCTCCCCCGGTTTTATGAGGTCGAACAGGGAGCCATCCTCATTGACGGACTGGACCTTCGGGAGATTACCCTGAAGTCCCTCAGGGGCCAGATCGGGGTGGTTACTCAGGATACGATCTTGTTCAATGACACTGTGCGTCAGAATGTCGCCTATGGCCGCCTGGAGGCCGGTGAAGAGGAGATTATCGCGGCCTTGAAGGCCGCTTATGCTTATGACTTTGTTCAAACCTTGCCCCAGGGCCTGGACACGGTCATCGGTGAGCAGGGGGTGCGCCTCTCCGGGGGCGAGCGCCAGCGCCTGGCCATCGCCCGGGCACTGTTGAGAGACCCGCAGATCCTGATTCTGGACGAAGCTACCTCTTCTTTGGATTACGAAGCTGAGCGGGTGGTGCAACGGGCCTTGGACCGCCTCATCAAGGGGCGTACTACGCTGGTTGCCGCCCACCGTCTTTCGACGGTGCGCCATGCTGATCGCATTGTCGTTCTGGATGGAGGCCGTATTGTAGGAGTTGGCGCTCATGCGGCGCTCTTGCAGGAAAATGCTCTTTACCGCAGTCTCTATGAGATGCAATATGCGCCAGAGCCTCAGGAAGCGGCTGAGACCGCTCCCTTGGCCCAGTTGGGTGCAAGATGACTTGGGAAGTCAGTGGGGCCATGATTAAAGTAGAAAGTCTGACCATAGCATATGATAACCACATCGTCCTTAAGGACCTGAGTTTTCAGGTCGCAGCCGGGGAGTTTGTGGGCCTGTTAGGGCCAAACGGTTCGGGGAAAAGCACCCTGCTGAACGCCCTAACCGGCCTGCTGCCTCCTTGCAGGGGCCAAATTTATTATGACGGCATCCTCTTGAACAAGTGGCGACCTCAGCCCCTGGCCCGCCAGGTAGCCATAGTGCCCCAGGAAACCTGGGTTAGCTTTCCTTTTAGCTGCTGGGAAATTGTGCTCATGGGTCGTTACCCGCATCTACGCCGCTTTCAGCGGGAGAGCCGGGAAGACCTGGAGACGGCGGAAGCGGCCATGGTCGCCACCCGGACCCAAGGGTTGGCTCCTCACCTCATCAACCGGGTGAGCGGCGGCGAGCGTCAGTTAACCATACTGGCCCGGGCCCTGACTCAGTCCACCCCAATCATATTCCTGGATGAAGCCACCTCCAACCTGGATATTCGCCATAAATTGAGGATCTATGAGTTGTTGACCCGCCTCAATCAGCAGGCAGGCCTCACCATTCTGGCGGTAATGCACGATGTCAATCTGGCCACCCAGTATTGCCGGCGTCTTATTTTTCTTAAAGATGGGGGTATCTTCTTGGACGGAGACACTTTTACGGTCTGCAATCCGGAAGTGCTGGAAGCGGTCTATGACACCCCGGCATTAGTGCAACCCCACCCAGTCACCGGACGGCCTTTTGTACATTTTTACCCCGAGGTAGAGTCGCTCCTATGAATGATATCCGTCCCATGGCTTTCCTCAGCATCTTATTTGCAAGTTCTGAAGATAGCATTAAAACAGAAGCAGTTGAAATGCCCGCCTTTTTTCTTGATCTAAATCTTGACCAGATTATCGACGCCATCGTGGCCGGCAAGCAGGAATATAATTTAAAACCTTTCTTTTACACTTCCTTAGGCAATATTGAGGCGATCAAGTATCGTCATGAAATAATGCAAGAGCTTGAAAATGAGGTTTTATTTGAGAATATTAAATCATTCTCGAAAAATATGCACTTAATGCGCGTATATCTCACTCAAGTAGACAAGCTTTATTACAAATATCAAAAGGAACGAATGTTTTTGGACGCGGTTTCAATTTACTGCAATGCCATTAATTGCCTGGTGCATGATTTGTCGCTTGTAGATCTAAAATCCCGCGGCTTTTTGGCCTTCCGCGAATACTTGGGGAACTATGCCGAATCCACCCCTTTTACATCGCTTCTGGCGGAAACCAAGAAGCTTATAGACGATTTGCTTTCAGTAAAATACTGTCTGCTTATCAAGGGTGACACCGTCCAGGTTCGCAAATACGAATCTGAAATCGATTACAGCGTTGAAGTGGACAAAACTTTCGAGAAATTCAAACAGGGAGCAGTGAAAGATTACCGGGCGGAATTTTCGGAAGGGCTCACCATGAACCATGTCGAAGCCAGGGTGCTGGATTTTGTAGCCAAATTGTATCCCGACATATTTTCAAATCTCGATGATTATTGTGCGAAAAACGCTGATTATCTAAATGAAAGAATAAGTATTTTCGACCGTGAAATCCAATTTTACGTCGCCTACTTAGAGTATGTGGCAAAATTCAGACGAACGGGACTGAAATTCTGTTATCCGCAGGTTTCCCAAGAATGTAAGGAAGTTTTTGATTTTGAAGGATATGATCTAGCCCTGGCTAATAAGCTCATCAACGAGAACACATCTATTGTCCCCAATGATTTTTACCTGAAGGGCAAAGAGCGCATATTTGTGGTATCTGGTCCCAACCAGGGCGGTAAAACCACCTTCGCCCGCACCTTCGGACAGTTGCATTATCTGGCCAGCCTAGGATGCCCCGTCCCGGGTAAAGAAGCGAGACTCTTCCTGTTCGATAGGATCTTTACGCATTTTGAAAAGGAAGAAAAACTCAATAATCTCAGAGGCAAACTCCAAGACGACCTGGTCAGAATTTACGATATTCTGAGCCAAGCTACACCAAATAATATTATCATAATGAATGAAATTTTCACTTCCACGACATTAAAAGACGCAATTTTTTTAAGCAAAGCAGTAATGGAAAAAATAATACAATTGGATTTGCTGTGTATTTTCGTAACATTTATAGACGAACTGGCATCCTTAAGTGAGAAAACCGTAAGCATAGTCAGTACGGTAGTTCCGGAAAATCCGGCATTGAGAACCTATAAAATTGTCAGAAGGCCTGCCGATGGACTTGCCTACGCCCTGTCAATTGCTGAAAAATACCGGGTTACCTACGATTATTTGAAGGAGCGCATAAAATCATGAAGGCTTTTCTCATGGATAGAGATCAAGATTTTGACCTGCAGCGGGAATTGCCGTTAAATGAACCAGCACTGACACAAGACCTGGGATTGAACCTACTGTTAAATGCCATGGCCTTTGGCGACCAATTTATATTTGAAGTAGCCCGGAAAACTGTCTTATCCAGCTTAAACAACCTGGATGCAATACTCTATCGTCAAGACATCCTTAAGGATTGCCTGACAAATTCGGCGATTATTAGAGATATACACGAGATCGCCACTCAGTCAATTGACAGCATTAAAAAACATTATTACTGGTTTTCGGGCAAATATCCCAGTTCGACGCTCTATAGCTCCGTAGAAATGATGGAAACGTTAGTGGGCTTCCTTAGGAAACTTAAGAATATTGCCGAAGAACACATTGATAAATTCGAATCAGCAGGCTTTGCAAAGTTTTTTGCCATGCTCAACAAAGAACTAAGCGATGAATATTTCGCCATCGTCCAAGATCATCTAAGGGAATTGAAATTCCGTGGCGGGGTGTTGATAAGCGCTGAATTGGGTAGAGGCAATAAAGGCACCAATTATGTGCTTCGGAAGCTCCATGACCGAAAACAGAGTTGGCGGGAACGGATTTTTACCAAGAAACCCGCTTACACCTTCCGGATCGCTAATCGTGACGAAATCGGCGCCAGGGCCTTGTCCGAATTAAGAAGCCAGGGGATCAACCTGGTGGCCAATGCCCTCGCCCAGTCCGCTGAGCACATCCTCAGTTTTTTTAACATGTTGAAGACCGAAATGGCTTTCTACGTCGGGTGTCTGAACTTGCATGACCTCCTTGCTCAAAAGGAGGAGCCCACGTGTTTTCCCTTGCCTGTGGCTCCGGGCGAACGGAGGGAACATTTTCGTGGATTGTACGATGTCTGCCTGGCTTTGAGCCTGAACCAAAGAGTTGTGGGTAACGATCTAAATGCTGATGATAAAGACCTCGTGATAATCACCGGCGCCAACCAGGGCGGCAAATCGACTTTTTTGCGAAGTATAGGGCTGGCCCAATTGATGATGCAATGCGGCATGTTTGCCCCTGCGGCGTCTTTCTGCGCCAATCTCTGCGACGGCCTTTTCACGCACTACAAACGGGAAGAAGACGTCACCATGACCAGCGGTAAACTGGATGAAGAGCTCAGTCGAATGAGCAGTATCGTTGACCATGTCAGAGCAAATTCCCTGCTATTGTTTAATGAATCCTTTGCCGCGACAAACGAAAGAGAAGGCTCGGAAATTGCCAGGCAGTTCATTTCAGCATTGTTGGAGAAGAACATCAAGATTTTCTTTGTTACGCATTTACATCAATTCGCCCAAGATTTTTATGACCGGAAAATGGAAAACGCCATTTTCCTGCGGGCTGAAAGGCAAGCCGACGGCGGCCGCACTTTCAAAATCATCAAAGGCGCACCATTGGAAACCAGCTATGGCCAAGACTTGTATAACAGCATATTCAAAACAGACAATTAGTACTCGCAAGCCGTAATATTAGGGTAAGAATTCACATAAAGACGGAATTCCGACAATGTTTGAAGACCCTATCTTGGCCCTGGATATTGGCGGGCTCACCCAGGCTCTTCTCATTTGGGAGCCGGGCAAGGACATGGAAAATGCGGTAAAGATGGTGGCTCCGGCCCCCACCCAGATCTTGGCCAGGCGCCTCCAGCGCCTTACGGAACAAGGCCGGTCCATCAAATTAACCGGCAATGTGATGGGAGGTGGAGCGGTGACCGAGGCGGTGCGCCGCCATCTGGCCCAGGGACTTGCGGTTTACGCTACCCCCAAGGCTGCCCTAACTCTCCATCACCGCCAGGAGGTGGTGCGGCAATGGGGTGTGCTCGTTGGTGAGACAGCATCATTTAAGGAGGTGCCCTTTCCTCTGGGGGACATTAATATATGAGGATTGTCGGCTGCATTATCTTCCTTTGAAGTCTCCTTACCCGACAATTTTGCCGTGGCCCGGAGGGCGATGACCATGGTTTCCGGTTTAACTATTGGGAAGATCTCCTCAACCGGCACGGGAAACTCCAGGATCTAGCTTTCCGTGAGCCTCCGCCCTACTTCGCCCGGATGTCAGCCGTAGCCGAAGCCCTGCCAGGGGCTTTGCTCATGGATACCTGCGCCGCCAGAATGTCTGGCGCACTGTTAGACCCCAGGGCCCGGGAGCGACAAGAAGCCTTACCGCGATATATCTGGGTAAAAGCCATACCTTTGCGGTTTTAATACAGGAGGAACGCCTTTGGGGGATTTATGAACATCATACCCAGCTCTTAAACCAGGACAAGCTGTTTTCGCACCTGGCTCGTTTTCAGGCGGGTGAACTTACCAACCCTGAAGTCTTGGCCGACAATGGGCATGGCTGTGCCTACGCGCCGGACTTCCACCCGGGACTGCGATTTTTCTTTACCGTCATTAGTGGACCTCGGCGCTCTCTGGCCCAGGGTTGGCCGGGGGTGTTCGCCCCGGCTTTCAAAGACCTGGGATTCACCGGCTTTCTCGGCCTGATAACAGCTTTCTTAGAAAGAGAAAAAAAGCAGTTTAATTAGAAAATCCGGAACGTATATACGGTTCAAACGGTTCCTGTTTCAAGTCTTGGCGCAGTAATCTCATTTATCCGATCGAGTTGTTCTGACACGTGGGCCAACTTCTTATAGACCGGAGCAAGATCCCCTGGCTGGTGAGGCATCTTCCCTGCTTTTACGGCACCGACCGCAGGCCTTACCAGCGCATCCGGTAGGCCTGCTCCGGGATACCATATACTTTCACCCCCGATAGTTACCAAGGATTGCCTGATCGCCTTCTTCATCCTAAAGGTGGCGACCAGGGGTGCCAAATTGTCACCACTTTGAAAAATTGAAAATTGTCCGGGGCGTTCTCTCTGACAGGGGGGGAGGGAGTCCCGGTCCCGGGGTTTGCCTTCCGGGAGGGAAAATCTATCGGGCCGGGCGCCGGCCGGGACCAGGGGAAGGTATCAAGGGCGAGGGCCTGAAAGGGGGGTCAGGCAGGGACAGGATAGAAGCGGAGCCTGGAGCCATGGGCCGGCCAAGACACAGGGGGCGGGAAAGCAGGGAGCAAGGCGCTGTTCAATTCCTCTCCTTATGCTTCTGGAGAGGCGCCAGGACGCCCCAGGTTGAACCTCAGACCCGGACCTGACCTTCTTCCCTTCACCCTGAAGGGATCGCCTTAACCGGCCTGGGTAACTGCATGATTCTCGCCAAATTTAAGCTACGGTTGAGGGCAGTTAGACCCTGGCAGTGATCTTGGCGCCCAAAACGGCTTTCCAGGATGCCCACCACGGCCAGATAGAGGGGAAGACCAGGGGTTACCATGCGGTCTTAATGCTCATCGGAGCAGCTTGGGACCCTCACCATAGCCCGGGCTCCGTCATAGGTTATCCCCCGGAGTTATCCTCCCTGCCCGAAAGGGCAAAATCCGCACTCTGGTTATCCCTGGGTTATCCCTGGGCTTTTTCTGACCTAACCAATCCCCTGAAAGTGGTGCCTGGGGCCGGACTCGAACCGGCACGGATTGTAAATCCGAGGGATTTTAAGTCCCTTGCGTCTACCCGTTCCGCCACCCAGGCAGGGGGCATGGTGCATACCGTTTTCACGTAGGGGCGCGCCCTTGGGCGCGCCCAAGGCGGGCGCACCCGGGGAGGCTGTCTCAAAACCTTGGTTTCTGGGGCAATGTCATTCTGAGCGCAGCGAAGAATCTAGTCATTTTCAAGACCTAGACCCTTCGCTGCGCTCAGGGTGACAAAAACTGAATGGTTTTGAAACATTTTCCGGGGGTCCGCCCCTACAGGTTGTTTCCATTCAAAGGGGAAATGGTGTAAGCCAGTCCCGGCAATCTCCGCCCCTTCCCCGGGGCCGGAGATTCGCAAAGCTTCGAAAGGACCGGGTCTTGCGAGCTAATTTAATATATCCATGGTGAACATTCAAGGTTTTCTGAAAGCGGGAGCCTACCTTGAAAAGTTCGAACGTAGGGTGCGCACTGCGCACCAATCCGGGTGGTGGCGGGCACGGAGGCCCGCCCTACCGGCCTTTTCATGATTTATGGGTGTGCCGCAAGCTCATGCAGGACTGACCTTTAAGGTAGAGATGTAATACTAAGTTGCGGTCTAATGACAACATATGATATGCTTTTCTCTGAAAGGAGGAAGGCATGCGGAAACCCAAGGAATTGCCAGAAGGCGCTCTGGAGAGTTTGGCAATGGGGCTGAAGCAGG
>Ga0315281_10008273_pt1 | contig 14546 bp, 11 predicted proteins | sample YL17G07_0_MG_FD_204540 | JGI IMG/M metagenome (GOLD analysis project Ga0315281, IMG submission 204540) | Sediment microbial communities from Yellowstone Lake, YNP, Wyoming, USA - YL17G07_0 | ecosystem: Environmental > Aquatic > Freshwater > Lake > Sediment | place: USA: Wyoming | collected...
CGCATAACGCATTCGACGCGCCGCCGATTCGCGGCCATGTGTTCGTAGACTGGGCGATGATAGTCGGCTACCTGCTTTTGTCGCTCGCCATAGGAATCATCTACACGAAGCGCGCCAGCCGCAACATGAAGGAGTTTTTTCTGTCGGGGCGCGCCATGCCGTGGTGGCTTCTGGGCACATCCCTCATTGCGACGACGTTCGCTTCCGACACGCCCCTTGCGGTGACGGAAATGGTCCGCAAGGACGGCATTGCCGGGAACTGGCTGTGGTGGATGGCGCTGTTGACCGGGATGACGGGCACGATATTTTTCTCTCGGCTGTGGCGGCGGGCTTCGGTGCTGACGGACCCGGAGTTGGTTGAACTGCGGTACGGCGGGAAGAGCGCGGCGTTTCTTCGCGGGTTCAAGGGATTCTACCTGAGCGTACTTTACAACTGCATCGTGATGGCGTGGGTGACGGCGGCGATGGCGACGGTGCTGAAGGTCGGGCTTAACATTCCGGCCTGGCAGGCGACGTGGATAGCGGCGGGGATAGGGCTATTTTACAGCGTGCTGAGCGGTTTCTGGGGAGTGGTAATCACGGACTTTATCCAGTTGGTGATTGCGTTGGGCGGGGCGGTGGTGCTTGCCGTCCTGTCCGTGAACTATGTGGGCGGCATGGACGCGGTGACGCAAAAGTTGAGCGAGGGCGGCCATGCGCTGGCGATGAATTTCATGCCGAGTCCGGGCACGTCGGTCTTCACGATGTTCCTCGTTTCCATGGGGATATTGTGGTGGTGCACGAACAACGCTGACGGCGGGGGCTACATCATCCAGCGCATGTGCGCGGCGAAGAACGAGCGGCATTCCTTTTACATGATGCTCTGGTTCAACATCGGGCAGTACGCGATAAGGACGTGGCCGTGGGTCGTCGTGGGGCTGGTGTCGCTGATTGTTCTGCCGAACCTGACGGACCATAAGCAGGCCTATCCGATAATGATGTTCAAACTTCTGCCGGCGGGATTGCTGGGGCTGATGGTGTGCTCGTTTTTGGCGGCGTTCATGTCAACAATCAACTCGCAGTTGAACTGGGGCGCGTCGTACCTGGTGAACGACATATACAAGCGGTTCATTAAAGCGGACGGGAGCGACAAGCATTACGTTCTCGTCTCGCGGTTGTGCACGGTGGTCATAATGATTTTTGCCGTCTTTGCGACGGTTTACGTGACGAGCATTACCGGGGCGTGGCAGGTGGTGTGGGCTTTGGGGGCCGGGGTCGGGCTGGTGCTGATACTGCGGTGGTTCTGGTGGCGGGTGAACGCATGGAGCGAGATAGCGGGGATGGCGACGTCGCTGGTGGTGACATTTGGGCTGGGCATTGTGCAGATGAAGAACCCGCTTGCCGAAGGCGCGACGGCGGCATTCGGCTCCGTGCATGATTTTTCGACGAGGCTGATGTTCACCGTGGCGGTGTCGATTATTGTGTGGGTGACGGTCACGCTGCGCACAAAACCGACTAGTATGTCGCGGCTGAAGGAGTTTTACCTGAGAGTGAGGCCGTCTGGGTTCTGGGGGCCGGTGCGCCGCGAACTTGCCGCGGAGGGGCGGCTGGGCGAGACTGCCGGGATGCGAGGGTTCGGCGGGCTGGAGATACTGGCATGGTTTGCGGGTATCGCCCTGGTTTACGGGGCGACCTTCGGGCTGGGCAAACTGGTGTTCGGGATGTATGGCGAGGCGGCGATATATCTCGGTATTGCGGCGGTGGGCGGATTCATAGTTGCGTTTGCGGCTAAAAAATTCTTCTCACTGCGTCGATATAGGGAGAGCGCCGATACTGTCGGAGCGGCGCAGGTATCCCCCCAGGCTCAACTTGCGGCGGAGCCAGCCGAAGCAGGTGCTCTACTAGAGGAATAGCATCAATGTCGACGCAACAACTGAGCAAGAAATTCACGGACTTCACGGACTTCACGCTGACCCGCCTCTTGGGCGAGGGCGGCATGGGTTCCGTATACGCCGGGTTTCTTCACGGCGCGAGCGGCTTCCAGAAACTGGTCGCCATCAAAATCCTTCTCGAACGCTTCTCCGAAGACCCGGATTTCATCGAGAAACTGGTCACGGAAGCGAAACTCATGGCCAACCTCGTTCACTCCAACATCGTGCAAATCTACAAACTCGGCGTGGTGGAGAGCAATTACTACATCGTCATGGAGTATATCAACGGCGCCACACTGAGCGAACTGATGGACCGGCACGCCGAGCAGGAACTGGGGATCCGCACTGATATCGCGCTCTTCATCACAAGCGAAGTGTGCCGTGCGCTGGACTACGCGCACAGGCGGCTTGGGCCGGACGGCGCGCCGCTGAAGATCGTCCACCGCGACATCTGCCCGAACAATATAATGATAACCGTCGAGGGAGTTGTGAAGCTGACCGACTTCGGCGTCAGCAAGAACGACATCTACCGCGACGACGAGGAGGGCGAGGTCATTGTCGGCAAGGTCTCGTATATGTCGCCTGAGCAGGCGAACTTCCAGCAGACGGACCACCGCTCCGACCTTTATTCGCTGGGAATAGTGATGTACGAGATGCTCACCGGCGAGAACCCGTTCCTTGCGGACTTTGACCAGAAGACGCCAAACGTCACCAACGTAGTGCTGAAGAAAACCGTGCGCGGCGCGTTCAGGAAACCCAGCGAGGTCGACCCCGGAATTCCCCTGGAAGTTGAGCGGATAGTGCTCAAGGCAATGGAAAAGGATTTGGATGCGCGATACCAGACCGCCGCCGACGTGGGTTTCGACATCGACCGATATATGAGCAAGAGCGGCTTCAAGCCGACTGAAAGCACGCTTGCCACTTATCTTCGAGAGATATGCCCCGATTTGCCCGACCGCGGCGACTGCCCCATGACGCCGTGGGAAGGCTCCCGCCGCTATCAGACCGAAGCAGAAGGCGCGACAAAGAAGTGACGGCATCTTCAAGACGCCGCGCCTGGTACGGTGCCACGACACGAAAAAACTTCTAGGCCGGTTCTTTTTTCAGAATGTGGATACGTCGCAACCGAGAGCCTTGGCGAGAAAACGCGAACAGCGCCGGCAAAGAATATCTGAAAATCTGACAGTTATTTGAGGCTCCCTCCCAACCCTGGCGGCGTAAGCCTTTATTGTGCCAGCGGTAAGAGACAGCAGTAAAAAATGCAGAAAAAATCATTACTTTTCGGAAAATATCCCTTGACATTTTTCCAAGATGTGATACAATATTTGGAGAAAGCCTGAAAAAGGCTTGGACTAGTACCATTTTATTTCCTTTTACCGGAGCCGTCATTCTACGAAAGTAGGGTGGCGGTTCTTTTTTTACGCCGCGGGTGAAAAATGGCCGTTGACTGTTGTACGCCAATAGCGTACAATTGTACGCAATATGCGTACATTCAACAAAGATGACTCGGAGGTGTCGGCCTTGTTCAGCAAGTGCGGGAGGGCCGTGCTGGCGCTGTTGTTCGGCCACGCGAAAGAGTCGTTTTATTTTCGCCAGATTGCCCGGTTGACGGGATTTGCGCCGGGGACCATCCAGCGCGAAGTAAGAAGGCTGACTGATACAGGGCTTATCACCCGGCGGGTGCACGGCCGGCAGGTTTACTTCCAGGCAAATGCCGCCTGCCCCGTGTACAAGGAACTGAAAAGCATCCTTGTGAAGACGGCTGGCGCGGCGGATGTGCTGCGCGCGGCGCTCGCGCCGCTGGCAGAGCGTATTAGAGTGGCGTTCATTTTCGGCTCAGTCGCGACGGGAACGGAAAAGAGGGGCAGCGATGTTGATTTGATGGTGATCGGCGACATTGGCTTCACCGAGGTCGTCGCCGCGCTCGGTCCGGCGCAGGAGCGCCTAGGGCGGGAGATAAACCCGACGGTTTACCCGCCCGATGAGTTCACGGCGAAGTTGAAAGAGGGGCACCATTTTCTCGGGAGCCTCCTCGGAGAAAAACGGATTTTCCTGATTGGCGACGAACATGAGTTTGCGCGACTGGTTAAAAAACGGCTGGCTCGTTGAACACAAGACCAGCCCGCGCGAGATTGCGGACCTGCTGGCGGTGGCCGACCGCGATCTGCATGACTGCCGCGCGGATGGCCTGGGTCCGGACTGGCGGTTGAACATCGCATACAACGCTGCGCTGCAATGCGCAACAGCGGCGCTGGCGGCGTGTGGCTATCGCCCCGTCCGCGAGGCGCACCACTATCGTGCAATCCAATCCCTTGCACACAGCATTGGGGCCGACAAGACTCTCATCGCGCAGTTTGACGCATTCCGCAAGAAGCGCAACATCTCCGGCTACGAGCGCATGGGAATGATTTCCGACAAGGATGCCGACGAGATGTTTTCTCTGGCGAAAGCGCTTCGGAAAGACGTGGAGGCGTGGCTACGAGCGAAACACCCCGGCCTTATGAAGTCCTGAACCTGATGGGCCGCAGCATCCCGCCGGAGAGTGGTAAAGGCCAAGCCTGTCACAGCCGGGGGCGGCTGTGCTACATTCCCCAAGCCTCAAGCTCTCGTCTGTGACCTGTGACCTTTCACCTGGAATTACTCCCAGCAAATCGTGGATGGCGGCTTCGTGCTTACGTCATACACGACGCGGTTGACGCCGCGCACTTCGTTGATTATCCGGCCCGCAATCCTCCCAAGCAAATCATACGGCAGGCGCGAAAAATCCGCCGTCATGAAGTCCACCGTGTCGATGACGCGCAGAGCGATGACGCGGTCGTAGGTGCGCTCGTCGCCCATCACGCCGACGGATTTGACTGGCAGGAGCACGGCGAAGGCCTGCGCCACCTTGTCGTACCAGTCGGCCTTGCGCAACTCCTCGATGAGGATGAAGTCGGCTTCGCGCAGGATGGCAAGTTTTTCCTCGGTGATTTCTCCGATGCAGCGTATGGCCAGGCCGGGACCGGGGAACGGGTGTCGCCAGATTTGCTCATGCTTCATGCCGAGCGCCTCGCCGAGCCTGCGGACTTCATCCTTGAAGAGTTCGCGCATAGGTTCGATAAGTTTGAAGCCGAGTTGTTCGGGCAGGCCGCCGACGTTGTGGTGGCTCTTGATTGTGGCACTGGGGCCGCCGATGGGCGAGGAGGACTCGATTACGTCGGGGTAAATCGTGCCCTGGGCGAGGAAGTGGGCGTCCTTTATTTCTTTGGCGGTATCGCGGAAGACTTCGATGAAGAGCGCGCCGATGATTTTGCGTTTTTTCTCCGGGTCCTCGACGCCCTTGAGGGCGGTGAGGAATTTTTTGGACGCATCGACGGCGTGGAGTTTGATGTGGTAGTTGTCGCGGAAGTCGTGGACGACCTGCTCGAACTCGCCTTTTCGGAGGAGGCCGTTGTCAACGAAGATGCATTCGAGTTGGTCGCCGACGGCCTTGTGCAGCAGGCATGCGACGACGCCCGAATCGACGCCGCCGCTCAAGCCGAGCACGACTTTCGCGCCGCCGATTTTCTTGCGCAGGTCCGCCACCGTCGCTTCGATGAACGACGATATCTTCCACGCGCCTTTGCACCCGCATACGCCGTAGAGGAAATTCTTCAGGACTTCCATGCCCTTTGGCGTGTGAGTTACTTCCGGGTGGAACTGCAGGCCGTAGAAGGGTAGCGTCCCGTGCTTCACCGCCGCGTAAGGGCAGGTGGGCGTATAGGCGAGGGTGATGAGTTCGTCGTGCGTGCTTTCCACCTGGTCGCCGTGGCTCATCCAAACGTCGAGCGTTCTACCCATGCCCTTGAAGAGCGGCTCCTCCTCGATAACGTCGATTTCGCGGCGTCCGTATTCGCGGGCCGCTGCCTTGCTGACCTTGCAGCCGAGGTACATGCAGGAGAGTTGCATGCCGTAACAGATGCCGAGGACGGGGATGCCGGTGTTATAGATTTCCTTGTCGCAGCGGGGCGCGCCGTCAGCATAGACGCTGGCCGGGCCGCCGGACATGATGACGCCTTTCGGAGCACGCTTCTTGATTTCGGCGGCGGTTATGGTGCAGGGAATGATTTCGCTATAGACGTTCAGTTCCCGCACGCGGCGCGCAATCAGTTGCGCGTACTGCGAGCCGAAGTCCATAACCGCGACCCACTCATCGTGCTTCAAGGAAGCCCTCCTAAAGGATGAAGGCAGAAGGATGAAGGATGAATATTATCATTCATTTTCTGTCTTTAGGATTGGGTGGCTGCTCATCCGCACGCCGACATCAGCAACAGTAGCACCAATGCATCCCCGATCCCGAAAAGCAAACCAGCCAGCGCCGCACCCTTGCGAGCGCGCTTTTCCGTCACTCCTACAATTCCGAACCCGATGGCCGCAACAGTCAATGCCATTGCGGGAAAAACCGCCTTCGCAAGAATCGTGAACCACGTGTTGCCTTCTCTTATCTCACGCAGTCGCGTCTGCAGTCTGTCGTTTATCGCCCGCACTTCAGAGGATGCAGGATCCCCATTGTACCCTTCCGACTGCGTACCCGATTCCTTAATCGCGCCTAATTCAAGGTGCCGAAGATGCGCCGCCGTGACGCCTGAGACAAGAATCAGGGCAGCCGCCGCCATCGCGCAGAAAAGCGCGGCTGCGCCAATCACGTTTTTCTGCGGCTTGTCGGGACGCATTTTCCCAATTCTATGTTCATCCGCGCACATTGTGACTATTCCCCCACTATTGCAACCGTCGTAGCGGCAACCTATCCATCTCTAACACGTATTCATCCTTCCGCCTTCATACTTCATCCTTGCCACCTCATGCTTCGTACGAGGCGCTCTTCTGCGTGTAGGTGTAGTTGGGTGCTTCCTTGGTGATGATGATGTCGTGCGGATGGCTTTCGATAAGCCCCGCCGGACTGACGCGGCAGAAGTCCACGTTGCGCCGGAGTTCCTCGATGTTGCGCGAGCCGGTGTAGCCCATTGCGGCGCGAAGTCCGCCCACCAGTTGATAGACGAAGCGGCCGAGCGAGCCCTTGTAAGGGACGCGGCCTTCGATGCCTTCGGGAACGAGTTTGTCCTTAATGTCCACGCCCTCCTGGAAGTAGCGGGACTTGGAGCCTTCGACCATCGCTCCTAGCGAGCCCATGCCTCTGCAGGCCTTGAAGGTGCGGCCCTGGTAGAGGATGACTTCGCCGGGGCTTTCCTCGGTTCCGGCCAGGAGCGTGCCTATCATGACGGTGTGCGCGCCCGCGGCGATGGCCTTCGCGATGTCGCCTGAGTAGCGTATGCCGCCGTCGGCTATGACGGGTACGCCTGCGTCTTCCGCGACGGACACGGCGTTCATGATGGCGGTGATTTGTGGCACTCCGACTCCGGCGATGACGCGGGTGGTGCAAATGGCGGACGGCCCGACGCCGACCTTTACGCCGTCCGCGCCCGCGGCGATGAGCGCCCTGGTTGCATCGGCGGTAACGACGTTGCCCGCGATGCATTCCACCTTGTAGCGCTTTTTTATCTGACGCACCGTGTCGATTACGCGCTTTGAGTGGCCGTGCGCCTTGTCCACGGCGATTACATCAACGCCGGCCTCGATGAGCGCTTCGATCCGTTCGAAGTCGCCGGTGTCCACGGCCGCGCCACACCGAAGCCTCCCGTGCGAGTCCTTGCACGCCGTGGGGAACTCAGCCATCTTGTCGATGTCCTTTATGGTGATGAGTCCGCGCAGGCGCATGTCCTTGTCGACGAGCAGTAGTTTTTCCACCTTGTTCTTGTGAAGGATTCCCTTGGCCTGCTCGATTGTCGTGTCCGGCGGGGCGGTGATGAGGTTGGTGGTCATGATGCGGTCAACGCGGGCGATATCGTCCTTCTGGAAGCGCAGGTCACGGCGTGTGAGGATGCCGACCAGTTTGCCCTCCGACACGACCGGCAGGCCGGAGATGTTGTGCGCGGTCATCATCTGGCGCGCTTCCTCAATGGTGGCGTCCGGCCTCAGCGTTATCGGCGCGGAAATGACGCCGGCCTCGGACCGCTTGACCTTGCGGACTTCGTCGGCCTGCCGCTGAATGCTCAGGTTGCGATGGATTATGCCGATGCCGCCCTCCTGCGCCAGCGCTATCGCAAGCCGCCCGTCGGTCACGGTGTCCATTGCCGCCGATACGATGGGAATATTGAGCGCGATGTTCCTGCTGAGCATGGTCGCCGTCGAGACATCCAGCGGGATGACGTCGGATTCCTTTGGAACGATGAGAACGTCATCAAAGGTAATGCCGTCAAGCAGCATTATGCTTCTCTTCTTTGCGGAAACGGACTGAGGTTTCTTCATTTCACTTGCCTCACAAGAGGGAATGAGCCACAGGTCAAAGCCGCAGGTTTACAGATTGCCGCATGTATCAGGTAAGGACGGGGAATCCGCCCTTGAAGTGCCGTACCATTATGTCGGACGGCGGCCCAGAGTCAAGAGGATTCTTGGCCTGTGGGGAAAAAAGATGCGCCGGACGCAGGAGAGCGCCCGGCGCATCTTTTCGGCCTTTTCTCCGGAGTCGCAGGAAACGGGGGCCGTGCGGGTCGGCATTGCGCTTGCAAGCGTTTTCGGTTTGTGCGACAATGCTGTTCTGATATTTGAGAGACGGGGAGGGCATTGTTCAGAGAATGACATGAAATCCGCGTTGTCAGGAAAGGGAGATTGGCGGAATGGCCGATGTTGCTGCATGCGCCCCGGGCGCGCGGCGCTTGCGGTTTGCCTGCTTTCTCTTTGCGTGGGGCTGGTGACTTTAACGGCCGGCTGCCCGGTTTCCCCTCCGCCCCTTCCCCTGCCGGCGAAGGCCTCCGGCGGCCCGGCCCCCGTCAACACCGGCGAGACCAAGACTACCTTTTACACCTTCGACCAAATCCTCAGTACCCTTGACGCATGGCAGCAGGCCTACGGCCCCACGGGAGCAAATATCGCCAGAGTCATCAAGATAGGCGATTCATGGGAAGGCCGTCCGATATACGCCATTAAGATCAGCAAGCAGGCGGACGTCATTGACACCAACCCCGACATCCTTGTTACCGGCGGTGTGCACTCCTGCGAATGGGCCGCTGTCGAGTCCGTCATGTACCTCGCCAAGCACCTGCTGGAAGACTACAAGAAGGACGACTATGTTCGTTACATCGTTGACAACTCCGAAATCTGGATTGTCCCGCTGGTGAACCCGGACGGCTTTGTTTTTTCACACGCGAAGGACGACAGGGAGCACCGCTTGTGGCGCAAGAACCGCCATCCCCTGCCCAACGGGGAAGTGGGGGTTGACCTCAATCGCGCATACCCCTTCAAGTGGCGGCTGGAGGGCGACAAGCCCGGACTCACCACGGACGACCTCGGCGGCAGTGACGACCCCGCCAGCCGCAACTACCGCGGCGCGCCGGACCCCGCGGACCCCTTCAAGCCCAGGATTATCGAAAAGGAAATCCAGGGCCTGCTAAACCTTGTGAACAATTCAGAGCATCGCTTTGCCCTTTTCCTCGACTACCACTCCTTCAGCGAGTTGTTCCTCTACCCCTACGCCTACGTCCGCGAGAGGCTGCAAAAGGACTCCGATACTTACGAGTTCCTCGCCTCCAACATGGCGAATCTCATCAACCGCAACAGGGGCCTTCTCTCGATTGCCGGGAAAATCACCGGCGACATGGCGGACATGGGCTCGCGGTATGCCTACAGCCAGGCCAGCATGCTCTACCTTGAGGTCACCACCGGCGGCAGCATAGACTTCTACTACGCAACCCGCGGCATCATCGCCCTGGGCATAGAGGTATCGCCCACCTTCACGCTCAAGCGCTTCACGTACGGCACCGGCTTCATGCTTGACCCCCGCGAGATCGTGCCCGTGGGGGCGGAAAACTTCCGCTCCTTCCTCTTCGCCGCCGACTGGGCTATCGGCCCTTCCTGCGTGAAGGAAACCGTGGTCTCTCAGAACAATCGCGAGGCCTTCCACTCCATCCAGAAGTTCGGGGAAGACATCCAGGTGCGGGTGAATTCCAACACGCTCACAAAAGGCAATGCCACGGTGAAACTGGTTTTCGGCAAGCCAATGCTCCTGCCGGATTCGCGGCGGATAGTGACGGAGAATGCCATGGGGCTGAGCGAGTTGAAACTGGTTGATACAGAAGGCCGCCTGCACCGGTTCACGGGGCAGGGCTACTGGACGAAGACGAATTACGACAGCGACACTTATGTTGGTGTGGTTTCCATTCAGAACGACGCGACCTTTGATTTTACGCGCGGCGCTGTGGTCTTCACGGCGACCGACGGAATAGGCTTCGCTCCCGATCTCGATCCCGCCACTCGCCCGGTTTACGTCGCCGGTGAAGGGGTGTGGCTGAACTACGAGCGTGACCGTTACAGCCGCGCCCCCGTCAACCAGTCCGAACTGACAGGCGCAATGGAAGACCGCCGGGAACCGCCCGCCGGCGGCGGAGGCGGCGGAGGCGGAGGCCGCCCCGGCAACGACTGACCGCCCGCAATATGCGAAACGATGGACCGGACCGTCCACGGCATTCCATGCAATTCCTTTGGAGAGAAGACAATGTTTAAGTCAATAAGAAGGATGCTCGTGCTTTTGCTGGCGGGTTTTGTTGTGCTTGGCGGCGGCGTGATGTTCGCGGCGGATGGAAGCGCGCCGAAAGTCCAAAGCACCGAAACGTCTTTGGGCAAGATCCAGAACGCGCACGAGAATGACCTGGTGGTCAGTCCCGACGCCCGGCGCGTGGCGTTCGTCTCCAAGACGCGCTATGCCTCCACCGTCATGCTGGACGGCGCAGCGGGGAATAGTTATGACTTCGTCGAGGCGCTGACCTTCAGCCCGGACTCGCAGCACATCGCCTACTGGGCACGGAGCGGGAAGCAGTGGTGTATCGTCATGGGCAAAAAGGAGGGAACGAAATACGAAGGCAGGGTGGAGAAGTCGCTCAAAATCAGCCCGGACTCCAAGCACGTTGCTTACGGCGCGTGGCGCGGGAAGAAATGTTTTCTCGTGGCCGGCGGGACGGAGGGAAAGGAATACGACGACATGGCGTACGTTACCTTCAGTCCCGACTCGAAGCGCATCGCTTACGCCGCAAAGAGCGCAGGCAAATGGTGCGTGGTCGTTGACGGCGCGGAGGGGAAGGGATACGACGACATTGTGGTTATCAGGTTCAGTCCTGATTCCCAGCGCGTGGCATACGTCGCGAAAAGCGGGGGGCAGCCGTTTGTCGTCCTTGACGGGACCGAGGGGAAAAAGTACGACAAGGCCTTTTCCCTGGATTTCAGCCCGGACTCGAAGCGCCTTGCATACCTGGCCGGGCGCGGAGAAAAAGAGTTCATGGTGGTTGACAACGCGGAAGGAAAAGAGTGCGACAGCGTGTCGGCGTTTCATTTCAGCCCTGACTCCAAGCGCTGCTCCTACCAGGCTAAACGCAGGGATAAACAGATGGTCGTCCTCGACGGCGCCGACGGCAAGGAATACGACGAGGTTTATGACAGCGGCTTCAGCGGGGACTCGGCGCGGTTCGGATTCGTGGCCGGTCGCGGGGGCAAGAGTTTCGTTGTCCTCGACGGGGCCGAGGGGAAGGCGTACGACGCGGCCGCGGGGCTGATTTTCAGTCCCGATTCCAAGCGCGTCGCCTTTGACGCGAAGCGCGACGGGAAATGGATGATTGTGGTGGACGGCGTCGAGAGCGGCGGGTATTACGGGATAAGGGAAGGCGTGTTCTTCAGTCCGGATTCCAAGCGGGTTGGGATTGTTTTCGCGGATGACGACAAGAAGTATTTTACGTTCGTTGACGGCGTCGCGGGAAACAAGTACGACGACATCTGGGGTTTCTGTTTCAGCCCGGACTCGAAACATTACGCGTATGAGGCGCAGCGCGCGAATCAGCGCGCTCTCGTGGTTGACGGGGTGGCTGGAAAGAAATACGACTCGTTCCTGTACACTTACGGCTCGTTCTTTGACGGGCCGAACAAGGTTCACAGGCTGGCTCTGCGCGGTGACGAGATATTCCTGGCGGAAATGGAAGCCACTGAATAGAGGCGGCAACGTGGGGAATGTTTCTCGGAGCGCCCCAACCCCGCGTTTGACCATATACCGAAGTCAAGAATTGCGGAGGAGAGCGTCATGGCAAAGGGCATTTCATTTAGTCTGGTCCTGCTCGTTCTGTTTCTCTCTTTCGGCTGCGGGAAAAAGGAAGAGAATCCGCCGCTCGGTGTGCGAAACAGCAGTGAAGAACACAGCCCGCCCGGCCTCCAGGTTGTGAGTTCGCAACAGGAGACTGACAACCCCACCTGGCAGCCCCCATCCGGCTTCACGGTCGTTTCAGATGAAGGCTGGGACAAATCCACGGGCTGCGCCATTGAGATCGAGCACATCAAGAGCGGCATCCTTCTGCGGCTCATCCCCGCAGGTGAATTCGACATGGGCTCGCCGGACAACGAGGAAGGCAGAGGCAGATACGGCGACGAGGGGCCTGTACACAATGTGAAGATAAGCAAGCCGTTCTACATGGGCAAGTACGAGATAACACAGGCGCAGTGGAAGGCAGTGATGGGGGCAGACAACAACCCGAGCGACTTCAAGGGCGACAACCTGCCCGTGGAAACGGTGAGTTGGAACGACGCGCAGGAGTTCCTGAAGAAGGCCAGTGACGGCCTGCGACTGCCCACAGAAGCGGAGTGGGAGTACGCCTGTCGCGCGGGGACAACGACGCCGTTCAATACCGGCAATAATATAACCACGGATCAGGCTAACTATAATGGCAATTATCCATACGCTGGCAATCCGAAGGGCGAATATCGCGTGAAGACAACGCCGGTTGGAACATTCAGGCCAAATGCATGGGGCTTGTATGACATGCACGGGAACGTGTGGGAGTGGTGTTCCGACTGGTACGCACAGAAGTACTATGAGGAATGCAAGAACGGCGTTACCGACCCATCCGGCCCTGGCAACGGTGCCCGTCGTGTCCTGCGCGGCGGCTCGTGGTTCAATAACGCCAGGGGCATGCGTTCAGCGTTTCGGTACTGGGGCGGACCCGCCGACAGGACCGGCGACATCGGGTTTCGTGTTGCTGTGCCCGCTAGGGCTAATAATTAGGTTACACTGTATTCTTTTACACTTTTACTCTTTGCAGGGGAGTCCAGAGGGGCGTTGCCCTCTGAACGCACAAGATTGCGGAACTGGTATAAGGCGCTATTGCAGAACCCTGACTGCTCTGTAGCCGCAGGGCTTGCCAGCCTCTGGCTGGTTTACGTCGCCGGTGAAGGGGTGTGGCTGAACTATGAGCGTGACCGTTACAGCCGCGCCCCCGTCAACCAGTCCGAACTGACAGGCGCAATGGAAGACCGCCGGGAACCGCCCGCCGGCGGCGGAGGCGGCGGAGGCCGCCCCGGCAACGACTGACCGCCGGAAACGTAAGTGGGATTTCATGGAGGAAAGACAATGTTCAAGTCCACAAGGATTGCTCTTGTCATTTCCGCTGCGTGCCTTTGCGCGGCGACGAGATATTCCTGGCGGAAATGGAAATCACGGAATAGGGGTAGCAACGCGGGGGACGTTCTTCGACCGTCCCGAACGTCGCGTTCATCATATACCGAAGTCAAGAATTACAGAGGAGAGCGTCATGGCAAAGGGCATTTCATTTAGTCTGGTCCTGCTCGTTCTGTTTCTTTCTTTCGGCTGCGGGAAAAAGACGGAGAATCCGACCACTGGCAATACCAATCCGCCATCGGCGACCGCTGGCTGGACTCTGGGCGAAGGGTTTGAGTCGGTAAAGAGTGAAGGGCGCGACGAGGCAACCGGACTGTGGAAAGAAATCATCCACAAGAAAAGCGGCATTCATTTGCGCCTGATTCCCGCGGGCGAATTCGATATGGGGTCGCCGGACAACGAAGAAGGCAGATTACCCAACGAAGGGCCGGTGCATCGAGTGAAGATAAGCAAGCCGTTCTACATGGGCAAGTACGAGGTAACGCAGGCGCAATGGAAGGCGGTGATGGGGGCAGACAACAATCCCAGTCAATTCAAGGGCGACAACCTGCCCGTGGAAACGGTAACATGGAACGACACACTGAACTTTTTGAAAAAGGCCAGTGACGGCTTGCGCTTGCCCACCGAGGCGGAGTGGGAGTATGCCTGCCGGGCGGGAACGGCGACGCCGTTCAATACCGGCAATAACATAACCACGGACCAGGCGAACTATAATGGCAATTATCCCTATGCCGGCAATCCGAAGGGCGAATATCGCGCGAAGACAACGCCGGTTGGGACATTCAAGCCGAATGCATGGGGCCTGTACGACATGCATGGCAATGTGTGGGAGTGGTGTTCCGACTGGTACGCACAGAAGTACTATGAGGAATGCAAGAACGGCGTTACCGACCCATCCGGCCCTGGCAACGGTACCGGTCGTGTCCTGCGCGGCGGCTCGTGGGGCGATATCGCCCGGAGCATGCGATCTGTGCTTCGGACCGGGATCGATCCCGTCATCGGGGACTACCTCATCGGGATTCGTGTTGCTGTGCCCGCTAGTGGTTCATGACATCTTATTTTAGTTGTTAACGCTTTTTGGCCGATACATCCATCAGGACATCTTTTTCTGATGGAGGAACGGCCATGAACAA
>Ga0315281_10008274_pt1 | contig 14546 bp, 11 predicted proteins | sample YL17G07_0_MG_FD_204540 | JGI IMG/M metagenome (GOLD analysis project Ga0315281, IMG submission 204540) | Sediment microbial communities from Yellowstone Lake, YNP, Wyoming, USA - YL17G07_0 | ecosystem: Environmental > Aquatic > Freshwater > Lake > Sediment | place: USA: Wyoming | collected...
TCGCGATGGCGCTCGGTTGCCACGTTGCCATCATGGCTGAGCGGCATGGCGGTTTTATCATACGCTATTTGGGCGCTCGGGAACCGCACTGGTCTGGGCGTCTATAATCCGGGGAGCAGGCGCTGCTCTTCCGCAATCCATTGAAAAACAATAGCGCCGCGTCCATATTGGAACGATGACGCACGAACACGCCATCCTTGCGCTCGCAGCACCCCGTCCGGCGCCCCCGGGCTCCGGGCTGCCGCCGCGTTTCTACTGCGACGAGATGCTGGGCCATCTGGCGCGCTTTCTGCGCGCGGCCGGATTCGATACACGGCTTGCCTGCGATGGCGCGTCCGACAGCCAAATCCTGCGCGAAGCGGCGGATGAGGAGCGCTGACTGCTAACGCTGGACCGGCGCATCATGGAGCACAAGGCGGCGCGCGGCGTAGCGATTCTGCTGCAACAAGGCGCGCTCGATGCCCATGCCGAATTTCTCGCGACGCGCTTCGAACTGGATTGGCTGGGGCAGTCGTTCACCCGTTGCCTGATGGACAACACACCGCTGGCGGAAGCCTGCGCCGCACACTACGCGCGCATCCCTGCGGCGTCGCGCGCGCTGGCGCAGACGGTGAAGCATTGCCCGGAATGCGGGCGCGTCTACTGGCGCGGCTCCCATTTCCAGCGTATGCACCGCCGCCTGGTGGGCTGGCAAGAACGCCGTTCCACTCAATCCTAAGGAGTAGCCATGACCATACAAGCACTCGGCCATGTCGTGCTAAAAGTGCGCAGTCTGGAACAATCCGTGCCGTTTTACCGGGACGTGCTGGGGCTGCGCGAAGTGGCGCGCTACGGCGGGCATATGGTGTTTTTCTCGCTCGGTTCCAACCATCACGACCTGGCGTTGGCGGAGCTTGGCCCCGAAGCGCCGCTGCCCAGCGCACACAGCGTCGGCCTGTACCACGTGGCATTCAAGGTCGGCGATAGTTTGCAGGAGCTGCGGGATTTCAAGGCGCATTTGGAGCGGCAGGGGGTGGCGATCCTCGGCATGTCCGACCATCGCGTGAGCCAATCGCTGTACATACGCGACCCGGACGGGATCGAGATCGAACTGTATGTTGACGCGAATCCGGCGCTTTGGCGGGATAACCCGCAAGCGGTGGCTGCGGTGGAGCCGCTCGACCTGGATTAGCCGCTCTGCGCAGGCTACCCTTTGCGTATGTAAAACTCCCACACACCGGGATCGACTTCGAGGGTTTCCACCAGAGTATTGCCCGATACCCCGCACCAGGTCTTGACTTCGTCGCGGGCAGCCTGGCAACTGCTGACGAGTTTCATCACCTCCCCCGCTTGCATTGCCACGAGGATTTTCTTCGCTTCGATTACCGGGCCGGGGCACACCAGCCCCCGCAGGTCCAGGGTGACGTGGGCCGATATCGGCATGCGTTTGCCTTTGCGAATGTAGTACTCGGCATTCCCGCTGGCGTCCTCGCCGGTCTCGACCAACTCGTTATCGGTGTGTTTGAGCCAGGAGAACAGATCGTCCCGGGTGCCAGGGCAGTCGGATACCAGCAACAGCACGTCACCGGTTTTCAACTCCTCAAGCACTTTTCTTGCGCCCAGCAACGGGTGCGGGCAAGTTAATCCGGTCATGTTCAGGGTTACGGCGGGTTTGAGGGCGACTGTTGCGCTCATAAGTTATTCCTCCTATCGACGATCAATATTATTGATGCGTGCATAATAATTATTTATTGATGCGCCGTAAAGCAGGAATAAGGTGCCGTAGTCAGGCTGAACCTGGGAATTTCACCGCAAAGGGAAGACTTAACTGTCATACCCCAAATTCGGCGCCAGCCACCGCTCCGCCGTAGTCATATCCCAACCCTTGCGCTTCGCGTAGTCCTCAACCTGGTCGCGATCGACCTTGGCCACGGCGAAGTAGCTCGATTCCGGGTGCGAGAAGTAGAACCCGCTCACCGCGGCGGTGGGCAGCATGGCGTAGCTTTCGGTAAGCGTGATGCCGGCGTTTTCGGGGGCGTGCAGCAGTTCGAACAGCGCACCTTTTTCGGTGTGGTCCGGGCATGCCGGGTAGCCTGGCGCGGGGCGGATGCCGCGGTATTTTTCTTCGATCAGGTCTTCGTTGCTGAGTTGTTCGTCACGGGCGTAGCCCCAGAACTCGCGGCGCACGCGCTGGTGCAGCAGTTCGGCGAAGGCTTCGGCGAGGCGGTCGGCCAAGGCTTTGAGCATGATGGCGCTGTAGTCGTCGTGGTTTTTTTCGTACTCGGCCACGCGCGCGTCGATGCCGATGCCGGTGGTGACCGCGAAGGCGCCGAGGTAGTCTGGCACGCCCTTGGGCGCGACGAAATCCGCCAGGCACATGTTCGGCCGGCCGGGCGGCTTTTCCATCTGCTGGCGCAGGGCGTGGTAGACCATTGCCGTCTCACTGCGCGATTCGTCGCTGTAGACCTCGATGTCGTCGCCCACGCGGTTGGCCGGGAACAGCCCGATCACCGCGCTGGCTCCCAGCCAACGCTCGTCGATGATGCGCTTCAACATGTCTTGGGCGTCCTTGAACAGCTTGCGCGCCTCGATGCCCACCACTTCGTCGTCGAGGATTTTCGGGTAGCGCCCATGCAGCTCCCATGCCTGGAAGAACGGCGTCCAGTCGATGTGGGCGGCAATATCCGCGAGCGGGTAATCGGTGAACACCTTGAGGCCGAGCATGGCTGGCACGGGCGGGGTGTGGCTGGTCCAATCGGTCTGCAGGGCATTGGCGCGCGCCTGTGCGAGCGTGAAGCGGCTGCTGGCGGATTTCCTGTTCTTGTGGCGCTCGCGCACCGCCGCGTAATCTTCCCTGATGCCCTGGCTGTAAGCCTCGCGCAGCTCAGGGCTGAGCAGGCTGGTGCACACGCCCACCGCGCGCGACGCGTCCTTCACGTACACCGTCGTGCCGCTGTAGTTGGGCTCGATCTTGACCGCGGTATGGGCGGGCGACGTGGTGGCGCCGCCGATGAGCAATGGCAGCTTCATCCCCAGCCGCTCCATCTCCTTGGCCACGTGCGCCATTTCTTCCAGCGACGGCGTGATCAGGCCGGACAGGCCGATGATGTCGGCCTTCTCGTCGATGGCGGTTTGCAGGATCTTCGCCGCGGGCACCATGACGCCCAAGTCCACCACGTCGTAATTGTTGCACTGCAACACCACGCCCACGATGTTCTTGCCGATGTCGTGCACGTCGCCCTTGACCGTGGCCATGATGATCTTGCCCCTGGCCTGGATGGCTTCGCCGCTGCGGGTTTTTTCTTCCTCGATGTAGGGCACCAGATGCGCCACCGCCTGCTTCATGACGCGGGCGGATTTGACCACCTGCGGCAAAAACATCTTGCCCGCGCCGAACAGGTCGCCCACCACGTTCATGCCGTCCATGAGCGGGCCTTCGATCACGTGGATGGGACGCACTGCCTGTAGCCGCGCTTCTTCCGTGTCGTCGATGATGTAGGTGGTGATACCCCTCACCAGCGCGTGGGTCAGGCGCTCGCCCACGGTCGCTTCGCGCCAGGAAAGGTCTTCGATCTGTTCCCTGGTCTGGCCCTTGAACGACTCGGCGAATTCCACCAGGCGTTCGGTCGCGTCCGGGCGGCGGTTGAGCAGCACGTCCTCGACCCGCTCCAGCAGGTCCTTCGGAATGTCCGCGTACACGCCCAACTGCCCGGCGTTGACGATGCCCATGTCCATGCCGGCGTTGATGGCGTGATACAGGAAAGCGGTGTGGATCGCCTCGCGCACCGGCTCGTTGCCGCGGAAGGAGAACGACACGTTGGACACGCCGCCGCTGACCTTGGCGTAGGGCAGCGTTTGCTTGATGACGCGCGTGGCCTCGATGAAGTCGACCGCGTAGTTGTTGTGCTCTTCGATGCCGGTAGCGACCGCGAAAATGTTGGGGTCGAAGATGATGTCTTCGGGCGGGAAGTCGAGTTGCTCGGTCAGGATTTTGTAAGCGCGGGTGCAGATTTCCACCTTGCGCGCCTGGGTGTCGGCCTGGCCCTGTTCGTCGAACGCCATGACGATGGCGGCAGCGCCGTAGCGGCGCACCAGCCTGGCTTTCGCGATGAAATCCGCCTCGCCTTCCTTCATCGAAATGGAGTTGACGATGCCCTTGCCCTGGATGCATTTCAGCCCGGCCTCGATCACCGACCATTTGCTGGAGTCGATCATCACCGGCACTTTGGAAATGTCCGGCTCGGAGGCGATGAGCTGGAGGAACCGCACCATGGCGGCTTCCGAATCCAGCATCGCCTCGTCCATGTTGATGTCGATGATCTGCGCGCCGTTTTCCACCTGGTTGCGCGCCACATCCAGCGCCTTGTCGTACTCGCCGTTGACGATGAGGCGGGCAAACATCTTGGAACCGGTGACGTTGGTGCGCTCGCCGACGTTGACAAACAGCGAGTCCGGGCCGATGTTGAACGGCTCCAGTCCGGCCAGGCGGCACTGTTTTTCGATGACGGGAATCGGGCGCGGCGGGTAAGGGCTGACCGCTTCGGCAATGGCCTTGATGTGCGCGGGCGATGTGCCGCAACAGCCGCCGATGATGTTGAGGTAGCCGGCCGCCGCCCACTCGCGGATTTCCGCCGCCATGGCTTCCGGCGTCTCGTCGTATTCGCCGAACTGGTTGGGCAGCCCGGCGTTGGGGTGGGCGCTCACATGCACGTCGGCCTTGCCGGAAAGTTCCTCCACGTACTGGCGCAGCTCCCTGGCGCCGAGCGCGCAGTTGAGGCCGATGGACAAGGGCCGCACGTGCGACAGCGAGTTCCAGAAAGCCTCGGTCGTCTGGCCTGAGAGCGTGCGCCCGGAAGCGTCAGTGATGGTGCCGGAGATCATGATCGGCACGCGCATGCCATGCGTATCGAAATACTGCTGAATGGCGAACAGCGCCGCCTTGGCGTTGAGCGTATCGAAAATGGTTTCCACCATCAGGATGTCCGCGCCGCCGTCGAGCAAACCCCTGGTCGCCTCGGTGTAAGCGACCACCAACTGGTCGAAGGAGACGTTGCGGAAACCCGGATCGTTCACGTCCGGCGAAATGCTGGCGGTGCGGTTGGTCGGCCCCAGCACGCCGGCGACGAAGCGCGGCTTGGCCGGATCCCTGGCCTCGAACTCGTCCGCCGTCTCGCGCGCAAGCCTGGCCGCAGCCACGTTCAACTCGTACACCAGGCCTTCCATGTGGTAATCCGCCATGGCGATGGAAGTGGCGTTAAAGGTATTGGTCTCCAGGATGTCCGCCCCCGCCTCCAGGTAGGCGGCGTGGATGGCGCGGATGATCTGCGGCTGGGTCAACACCAGCAGATCGTTATTGCCCTTCACGTCATGCGCAAAGTCGGCAAAACGGCTGCCGCGATAATCGGCCTCTTCCAGCTTGTAGCGCTGGATCATGGTGCCCATGGCGCCATCCAGAATCAGGATGCGGCTGCGCAGTTGTTGTTCGAGCAGGGTGGAGCGGGTGCTGTTCATGGCGGGAATTTCACGTGAAAAATCAGCGGGTATTCTAATCGGAATGGCCGGCCTAAGCCAGATTGCCCGCCGCTTGGGCCTCGCGCGCTGGCAAGCCGCGAACTGCGGCGCTATACTTCAGGCGTTGAATCCATTCCAGGCGGAGCGTGATGGGACAATTTGAGTGGGCGGTGCAAGGGGCGCGATGTTGAAGCCGGTTTCGACCAGCCATTCGACATTCATGCACGCTCATCATTCAAGGAGAACACCATGCAACACCTGACACCGAAAGAAGCCCACGAATTCCTGAAAAAAAATCCCGAAGCGGTCTTCATCGACGTGCGCAGCGAGATGGAATACCTCTTCGTCGGCCACCCGGAAGGCTCCATCCTGGTCCCCTGGATCGACGCGCCCGACTGGGAGATCAATCCGCACTTCGTCTCGCACATCAAGGCCGCCGCCAGCATCAACCGGCCCGTGGTACTGATCTGCCGCTCCGGGCGCCGCTCCATCGACGCCGGGCTGGCCCTGGAAAAAGCCGGCCTGACCCAGGTCTACAACGTGTTGCAGGGGTTCGAGGGCGACCTCGACGACCATCATCATCGCAACACGGTGGGCGGCTGGCGCGTGGATGGGTTGCCTTGGGGGCAGACTTGACCCAGTAATCAGCCTAGAAAAAGCAGTTCAAGCCACAGAGAACACAGAGGTCACAGAGATGGCGCAGCTTTCGGCGTGATTTGCTTATCTCCTGATGGGTGAGTCGGGAACAGCTGTCAAAGCCTTGCTTTGTCTCCGTATTCTCTGTGGCCAACTGCCGTTTTCAGGTTCATTCCGTTTTGTCTTTCTGCTTTGCGGCTTGCTTGGTTTGCCACTGCATGTTGCTGGGCGCGTCTGCCCCACCACGTTTCAGCGGCTTGACATGATCAACTACATAACCAGCGCAGGCCCCTCTAGACTTGCCTGTTGAGGGGCACGGGTGCTGGTGTTCGAATTCGCTTTTTGCCTTCTGGCTGCGCTTGATGCGCCCATGGCTGTCTCGTGCCGCACCTGATGCCGAACTCGCTTCACGGCGACCGTTATGTGATCGACTATGTGATCGACCTGAAATTGAGCTGTTGTCGCTTGAAGAGTGTTTGCCAATCTGGCTTGATGAGTGTCCGACGCTATGGCCCCCGCTACCACGCGCGTAGACAGACGGAGTAACGATAAGCAGAGCAATCAGAGTAAATATAATTTTGTTCATTGAGAAGTCGTTCCGTTCGTTAAGGCAGCGTTTTTGGTTTTTTAAAAAGCGCCAGTTCTCACAATCCAACATTCCAGAGATGAGTACCACGGAAATTGTTAGATTGTTAGAGCATCCCGTATCAGACCTTAAATCTTCCCGTCAACTGCTGCAGCCGCAGCGCCAACCCGGTCAGTTCCTCGCTGCTGGCTGAGGTTTTTCCTGCGCCGTTGGATGTCTCGGTGGCCAGCTCGCTGATGGTGAAAATGCCGCGGTTCACTTCTTCCGCCACAGCCGACTGCTGCTCGGCAGCGCTGGCAATTTGCATGTTCATGTCGCTGATCTGCGCCACAGTGGCGATGATGGACTGCAACGCCTGATCCGCATCGGCGGTTTGCTCCACGCTGGCCATCGCCTGGGCGCAGCCGTTGTTCATCACCGAAACCGCTTCCTTGGCGCGTTCCTGCAAGGCCACGATGATGCCCTGGATGTCGCGCGTGGATTCCTGCGTGCGCCCGGCGAGGATGCGCACCTCGTCGGCTACCACGGCGAAGCCGCGCCCCTGCTCGCCGGCGCGCGCCGCCTCGATGGCCGCGTTGAGCGCCAGCAGATTGGTCTGTTCGGCGATGCCGCGTATCACGTCCAGCACCTTGCCGATCGCGGCACTGTCTTCCTCCAGCTTGTGGATCACCTGTGCCGCCGACTCGACTTCCCTGGCAAGTCCCTGAATGGATTGGGTCGCCTGGCCCACCACTTCCTTGCCGTGGTGCGACGCGTGGCTGGCACGGTCGGCGGCTTCCGCCGCCTTCGAGGTATTGAGCGCCACCTCCTGCACCGCCATGGCCATTTCGTTCATCGCCGTGGCGACCTGGCCGGTGTCGGTCTGCTGCCTCACGGCAGCTTGGCGCGTCGTCTCGGCGGCCTGTTTCAGCTGCGTGCTGGAGGTCGAGAGCTGGTTGATTGCGCCCACCACCTCGCCCACCATGCTCTGCAGGCCGCCGAGAAAAGTGTTGAACTCCTTCACGATGGCGCCCACTTCGTCGTCGGCATGCTGGGGCAGGCGCCGCGTCAGGTCGCCTTCGCCGCTGTTCAGGTCGCGCAGCGAATAGCTCAATTGGCGCAGCGGCGGGATGGCCTTGTAGTAGATGGCGAGCATGCTGAGGACCACCACCACCAGCGCGCACACCGTCAGGCCGAAAATTGCGTTGCGCGCCCGCTGTTGCAGTTCGCCACGTTGCTGGCTGGAAATCTTCTGCTGCTGCTGGAGATCCCCCACCATCCGGGTCAAATCCTTGGCCAGCACCGCGGAACGGTCGTCGAAGCCGGTGTCCTTGGCCTTCATGATCGCGTTGCCCGCCTCCCGACCCTGGGTCGCGTAGGCTTCGGCCATCCTGACCCCGACCTGGTGCGCGTCGACGATCTCCGCGCGCAGCTTGTCGAGGCCGGCGCGGCTCTCCGGCAGCAGCTTGCCCAGCGCGTCGAGCCTGGTGAAGGACGCGTCGAGGTTTTTCTTCGCCTCGTCGTAACCACCGTTGTCGCCGGTCGCGGCCACATCGGTGAGAAACTGCTGGATCTGTACGGTGTGGTAGCGAATGTCGAGTATCTGCTCCACCGCATGGTCGATGCGCTCGCCGTTGGCGCTGCCTTCGTCCACCGCCTTGAACAGGCTCCACTCGACCAGCACCAGGGCAAGCACCAGCGCGCAGGCGATGCCGCCGGCGCCCAGCATCAACTGTCGTATCTTGATATTACGCACGATGTCCGCTTCTCCCGGGAATGGTTGCAATTTGCCGTAACGCCGCAGCGGCGCGGGGCATGCGCAGTTATCGGCTGCGGGGCGCGGAACTTGAACGCCTAAGCCAGCCCCACCCCGAGCGCGCGACCGATCAGAAAGGTCGCCCCCCCTGCCGCCGCGCCTATGGCCAGCATGCGCAAGCCCCCGAGCAATGCGTGGCGTCCGGTGAACAGGCTCAAGGCGGCCCCCACGGCGAACAGCGCAATGCCGGTCAGGACGATGGTTGCGGTGAGCGCGTTGGCGCCGCTGGCGAACAGGAACGGCAGCAGCGGAATGGCGCCGCCGGCGGCGAACGCGAGGAAGGAGAACGACGCCGCGCCCCAGGGCGAGCCGAGCTCCTGCGGATTCAAGCCCAGCTCTTCACGTGCCAGGGTGTCGAGGGCGCGGTCGGGATCATTGATAAGGTTGCCGGCCATGCGCTTCGCTGCTTCCGCGTCCAGCCCGCGGGCCTGGAAAATCAGCGCCAGTTCGGCCGCTTCCTCCTGCGGATATTGGTTCAGTTCGTCGCGTTCCAGGCCGATCTGGTACTCGAACATCTCGCGCTGCGAGCGCATCGAGACGTACTCTCCGGCCGCCATGGAGAAGGCGCCCGCGAGCAGACCGGCGATGCCGGACAGCGTGATCACCGCGGGATCGCCGCTCGCACCCGCCACGCCCAATATCAGGCTGGCGTTGGACACCAGCCCGTCGTTCACGCCGAACACCGCCGCGCGCAGGTTGCCGCCGCTGCCGACGCCCTTGTGCCGCCGCCCCACCTCGCCCAGGGTGAGCGGGATCGCATGGCCGGGCCCGGCCCTGGTGTAGAGCGACATGCCGCGCACTTTCATGGCGGCCAGCACCGCGCGCAGCGGACGCACGCCGAAGCGGCGCAGCAAGGCCGCGACGGCGCGGCTGCGCCAGTCCGGCCGGTATGCTTCGGGCAGTGCTGCGCCCGCCCGGCGCACCTCGAGCGCCCACAGCCCGGCCTGCCGATCGGCGGCGGCCGCCAGTTCCAGGAACAGGAACTGGCGCGGCGTGCCGGATTCCGCGTCGGACACGGCGCGGTACAGATACGCCGAACGCTTCTCCTCGGCCCAGCTTTTCAGTTCATGCATGGCCGGCATCGGGTCCATGCAGCCGCGCGTAGCCGAGCCACACCAGCCCGCCCGCGGCGACGAATGCGCACATGCCGAAAGCCAGGGCGACCGCCGAGTGCGACAGCAGCGGCGAGAACAATCCCGCCACCAGCGCGTTCAGCATGGTCTGCACGAAACCTTGCAGCGACGCCACCAAGCCACGCATGGCCGGGTACAGGTCGAGTATCAGCAGGCTGATGCTGGGCATGGCGAGGGACATGCCGCAGGAATAGAACATGATGGGCAGCACCGCCCAGGGAACCGCCGGGGTGCAGGCAAGGTTGTAGGCCAGGTTGAGTGCGGCGGCGGAGAGCATCAGAAGGTAGCCGTATTTCACCGTGTCGCGCGGCGATTTCCTGCCCGCCAGCCGCCCGGAAATGAATGCCCCGATGACCACGCCGGAGACGCCGGGGATGAACAGCCAGGCGAATTCGGATTCGCCGAGCTTGAGGATGTCGATCACCAGCACCGGGGCCGATGCGATGTAGAGAAAGAAACCCGCGAAGTTGAGCGAGACGGCGCCGGACAGCAGCAGGAAACCGCGGTTGCCGAGCACCTTGCGGTAGCCGCGGGCGAGCGTGACGGGATGCAGCGGAACCCGCCCCACCTCGGGCAGGGTTTCCGGCAGGTAGCGCCAGCTTGCCGCGAACAGCAGCAGGCCCAGCAGTGCCAGGAAAACGAACACCGCATGCCAGCCGAACCAGCCGTGCAGCCAGCCGCCGATGACCGGCGCCACCGCGGGCGCCAGGCCGAAAATCATGGTCACCTGCGACATCAGCCGCTGCGCCTCGTGGCCGGCATAGCGGTCGCGGATGATGGCGCGCCCCACCACCATGCCGGCGCCGGCGGACAAGCCCTGCGCCGCGCGGAACAGCAGGAGGTGCTGGATATCGAAGGAGAACGCGCAGCCGACGGACGCCAGCACGAACACGAGCAGCGCCCCCAGGATCACCGGGCGCCGCCCGAAGGAATCGGAAAGCGCGCCGTGCAGCAGCATCATCGCGCCGAATGCGGCCAGGTACACGCTCAGGGTCTGCTGCACCTGTAGCGGCGTGGCATGCAGGCTCTCGCCCATGGCCGGGAAGGACGGCATGTAGGTGTCGATGGAGAACGGCCCCAGCGTGGCCAGGCCGGCCAGCAGCAGGGCGAGCACCCAGCCCGCCGTGCGATGGTGGCGCGGAACGCGGGTGTTCACGGTGTCCGGCCTTCGCTCGCGATGGCGCCCATGAGCGCGGCTTCCACCGCATCCCAGTCCGGCACGGCGCGTTCCGAAACGATCAATTCCACGCGGCTGTCGCGGCGGTAGGCGATGGGACGGAACTCGGCGCCATCTGCGGTCCAGTTGCCCAGCACCCACTCGCGCCCGGTGCGGAACACGCCCTTGGCGCGCTGCAGGCCGTTGATCCCGTCGAAGCCGGCAAACAGGGCTTGCAGGCGCTGCCGGCTGAACACCGTTTCGGGCGGGAACACCCAGCCGCAGGCGACGCTGCCGAGGCCGGCGCTCTCGCGGCGCCCCATTGCGCCTGTTGCCGGTTCCGCTTGGGCGTGGCCGTGGTGGGCGTCGGGAAAGGCGGCGGTGCGGTCGCGGCGTGGGTCCAGGTCGAGCCAAGCTGGGTCCAGCTTGCCGTGCCGGGTCTCTGCCACGGCCAGCTTGGGCGGATAGAGTTGCGCGGCGAAGGCGAGGAAGGCTGCAAGCTGCGCGGTCGAGGCGAGATCGGTCTTGTTGGCGATCAGCACGTCGGCCAGGTTGAGCTGGTCCTGGTAGGCCGGCGCGCCCGACACGCTGGAATCCGCAAGCTGCCGGGGGTTGACCAGGCAAAGCGTCGCGCGCAGGTCCAGCACCTTCGCCAGCCATTCGTCGCGCAGCGTGTCGACGATGCCCGCCGGATGCCCGAGGCCGGTGGGCTCGATGAGCAGACGGTCGGGCCGGACCTCGCGCAGCAAGCGGGTGAGCGCGACGCGCAGATGCAGGCGGCCGCTGCAGCAAATGCAGCCGCCCGCCACTTCGCGCACGGCGAAACCGCCGCCCGCCTGCAGCACCGCCCCGTCGATGCCGACCTCGCCGAACTCGTTGACCAGCACAGCCCAGCGCTCGCCGTGCGGGCGGTTTTGCAGCAGGTCGAGCATGGCCGTGGTCTTGCCGACGCCGAGGAAGCCGGTGACTACGGTGGTCGGGACGGGTTTGAGTCGGGTCATTTTTGCCGCTGCCCTTGCGCGAACATGGAGTAGTCCATTAAGACCATTTGCCTGTCAAAATCCCGCGGATCAGGATAGAATTCCGCTCCGGCCGCCGCGGCTACTGCCGTGGCGCTGCGACGTTCAACTATAAATCAACGAGGGGAAGACATGCTACGTACATTCGCTGCAATCGGTTTGCTGTTTGGTTTCACCATGGGTCAGGCACTGGCAGGGGAACATGCCGGCCATGGCGACGAGAAGGCCCAGTTGAAGGGTATCGTCAAGAATCTTCTGAAGGATAACGATTCCTTCGTGAAATCCCACAAGGGCAGCTATTTCAAATCCTTCGCCGACAGCCAGCATCCGCGCGCGACGGTGGTGACCTGCTCCGATTCGCGCGTGCACACCCATGCGCTGGACAAGACCCCGGACGCCGACCTGTTCATGGTGCGCGACATCGGCAACCAGATTTCCACCGCCGAAGGCTCGGTCGAATACGGCGTGCACCACCTGCACACCCCGTTGCTGATCGTCGTCGGCCACGCCGCCTGCGGCGCCATCAAGGCCGCTTCCGGCGACTATGCCAAGGAATCCGAGACGATCAAGCGCGAGCTCGACAGCATCAAAATCGCCAAGGGCGGCGACTGGATGGAAGGCGTGAAGACCAACGTGAACAACCAGGTCGAATACGCCATGAAGAAATTCGCCGAGGAAATCAAGGAAGGCAAGCTCACCGTGGTCGGCGCCGTGTATGATTTCCGCAACGACCTCAAGCAGGGCCAGGGCCGTCTGGTCATCACCAACTTCAACGGCGAAACCGACGCGGCCAAGCTCAAGGCCAATCCGCTGTTGTCCATGAAGTAACCAGCAAACAAACCATGCACATACACATCCTCGGCATCTGCGGCACCTTCATGGGCGGCATCGCGGTGCTGGCCAAACAGGCCGGCCACCGCGTCACCGGCTGCGACGCCAACGTCTATCCGCCCATGAGCACCCAGCTCGAAGCGCAGGGGATAGAGCTGATCGAAGGCTTCGACGCGGCCCAGGTCAAGCTCGAACCCGATGTGTATGTGATCGGCAACATGGTCTCGCGCGGCAACCCGCTGGTGGAGGAAATCCTCAACCGCGGGCTCGCCTGGACTTCCGGCCCGCAATGGCTGGCCGAAAATGTATTGCGCGGCAAGTGGGTGCTGGGCGTGGCGGGCACCCACGGCAAGACCACGACCAGCTCGATGCTCGCCTGGATACTGGAATACGGCGGGCTCAATCCGGGCTTTCTCATCGGCGGCGTGCCGCAGAATTTCGCAGTCTCGGCACGCCTCACCGATTCCCCATTTTTCGTCATCGAAGCGGACGAATACGACACCGCTTTCTTCGACAAACGTTCCAAGTTTGTCCACTACCATCCGCGCACCGCGGTCCTGAACAATCTTGAATTCGACCACGCCGACATCTTTGCCGACCTGGTCGCCATCGAAACGCAATTCCACCATCTGGTGCGCACCGTGCCCGGCAACGGCCTCATCCTCGCCAACGCGCGCGAGGACAGCCTCAAGCGCGTGCTCGCGCGCGGCTGCTGGACGCCGGTCGAACACCTCTCGGGTGCTGCCGGCTGGGAAGCATCGGAGCAAACGCCCGCAGGCGCATACGACGTTTTCCTGCGCGGCCAAAAGCAGGGCAGCGTCGAATGGAGCCTGCTCGGCGAACACAACCGCCACAACGCCCTGGCCGCCATCGGCGCCGCGCGCCATGCCGGAGTGCCGGTGGCGGTGGGCATGGAAGCACTAGGCAAGTTCGAGAACGTCAAACGCCGCATGGAAGTGCGCGGCGTAGCGAACGGCATCACCGTCTACGACGACTTCGCCCACCATCCCACCGCCATCGACACCACCGTCGCCGGCCTGCGCCACAAGGTAGGCACCGCACGCATCCTCGCCGTGCTGGAGCCGCGTTCCAACACCATGAAGCTGGGCACCCTCAAGGACGGCCTCCCGGACAGCCTGGCCGAGGCCGACCTGGTGTTCTGCTACGGCGCCAACCTCGGCTGGGACGCCCGCGCCACCCTCGCCCCGCTCGGCGCCAAAGCGGTCGTGCACGACGACCTGCAGGCGCTCGTCGAAGCCATCGCCGCCGCCGCCCGCCCCGGCGACCACGTGCTGGTCATGAGCAACGGCGCCTTCGGCGGCATACATGAGAAGCTGCTGGCGCGGTTGAGCGCCTAGCGAGCACGACGCCGGCGCTCCGCCACCCGTGCTGCGGCGGAGCATGTGGCAACCCTGCCTACCGGCCGCATGTCTTCCAACACACCATCCCCACGCCTCCCCTCTACCACTTCTTCTTGACACTGGCCTTGGCTCCAAGGTTTAGAATCCTGGCCAATGAAGGAGCCAGCCATGCACACCATCGGAAAACTCGCGCTTGCCGCCGGCGTAAGCAGCGACACCATTCGCCACTACGAGAAGGAAGGGCTGCTCGCGGCGGCGCGGAAAACCGGGGCAGGCTACCGCCTGTATGACGAACAAGCCTTGCGGCGTTTGCGTTTCATCAGGCAGGCGCAACAGTGCGGATTCAGTCTGGCGGAGATTCGCGAACTGCTCACACTGAAAAATAGCGACGCCGCTTGCTGCAAGGATGTGCGCAGCGTCGCCATCGGGAAGAAGCTGCAACTGGAGCACAAGATCAAGGCGCTTCAGGTGATGTCGCAAGCGCTCACCGAATTGATCGCGATCTGCAACGACGAAGCCAAGCCGCTGGACGAATGCCC
>Ga0315281_10008275_pt1 | contig 14545 bp, 10 predicted proteins | sample YL17G07_0_MG_FD_204540 | JGI IMG/M metagenome (GOLD analysis project Ga0315281, IMG submission 204540) | Sediment microbial communities from Yellowstone Lake, YNP, Wyoming, USA - YL17G07_0 | ecosystem: Environmental > Aquatic > Freshwater > Lake > Sediment | place: USA: Wyoming | collected...
ATGTCGTCCCTTCGCGAGCGCAGGAGAACAGCGACTGCTTCGCCTGCCACGGCGAACGTACCCTCACGGGGAAGCAGAACGGTAAGGCGATCTCGGTATTCGTCGACGAGAAGAAATTCGGCGAGTCGATCCATGCGTCCCTCGCCTGCGTTTCGTGTCACGTGGACTTGGAGGGGAAAGAGCTCCCTCACGCTGAGGACCTCGCCAGCGTCGCTTGTGGTGCATGCCACGCAGCGGAACAAGAGCTCCATTCAAAGTCGTTGCACGGGAAGGCGATTGAGCGGGGCGATCCGTTGGCTCCACGCTGCAAGGACTGCCATGGTACCCATGATATTCTGCCTGCGAAGGACCCACGATCCAGTGTCGCAGCACTTCAGGTTCCATTCCTCTGTGGGAAGTGTCACCGCGAAGGTGCCCCCGTGGCGCTCCGGAGGGCCATTCATGAGGACCACATCCTCGAGAACTATTCGGAGAGCCTCCACGGAGAAGCGCTTCTCCGCAAAGGGTTGATCGTCGCGCCGAACTGTGCTTCGTGCCACACTGCGCACTCCATTCTACCTCACACCGACCCCGCTTCCTCTATCTCCCGGCAGAACATTGCCAAGACATGTACGAAATGCCACGCCCAGATTGAGACGGTTCACCGAAAAGTGATCAAGGGAGAGCTGTGGGAGAAGGAGGCACACGTGTTGCCGGCGTGCGTAGACTGTCATCAGCCGCACAAGATCCGAAAGGTCTTCTACACACAGGGGATGGCGGATAGCGATTGCTTGACGTGTCATGAGAAGAGAGATCTCGTCTCATCGACGGATGGCAGGTCGCTTTTTGTGCGCGTACAAGAACTCGCTTCGTCGCGGCACGCGAAGGTCTCGTGCAGCCAGTGCCGTTCGGAGGTCAACGCTTCTCGCGTCCGGCCGTGTGAGACGATCACCAAGAAGGTCGACTGCACCGCGTGCCACGCGGAGATCGGTCAGGAGTACCAGAAGAGCACACACGGGGAGTTGATTGTCAAGAACGATCCGAATGCGCCCACCTGTAAGGAATGCCACGGGATGCATGGGGTTCTCGGGAAACTCGATCCCACGTCAGCGACGTTTCCGACGAACGTCCCGCTGTTGTGCGCTCGGTGTCATCGTGAAGGACAGAAAGCGGCTGTTCGATATACCGGCGATCAGCACGAGATCATCCAGCACTACACGGAGAGCATCCACGGAAAAGGATTGATGAAGAGTGGGCTCACCGTCACCGCGATGTGCACCAGCTGCCACACTGCACACGATGTGCTGCCAAGGAGCGACACCGCATCCAGTGTCAATCCAAGGAACCTTCCGGCGACGTGCGGACGATGTCATCACGGCATTGAGGACCAGTTCGAGCGAAGCGTCCACTCAGTCAATTTTGGGAAGAGTGACAAGCCGAAGCCGGTGTGCAACGACTGTCACACTGCGCACACCATCCGTCGCACTGACGAGACGGGCTTCAAGCTCGAAATCATGACCCAATGCGGCAGATGTCATGAAGCGATCGCAAAGACCTATTTCGATACCTATCACGGCAAGGTTTCGCAGCTCGGCTATACGAAGACGGCAAAATGCTACGATTGCCATGGGGCGCACGATATTCTCCCGGTTACGGATCCGCGTTCTCACCTGAGCCGCGCGAACGTCGTTGCCACCTGTCAGAAATGCCATCCTGGCGCGACCCGTCGATTTGCCGGTTATCTCACGCACGCGACGCACCACGATCCGGAAAAGTATCCGTTTCTGTTCTGGACCTTCTGGGGGATGACGTCGCTGCTGATCGGCACATTCGTCCTCGGCGGCCTTCACACCGTGCTTTGGTTACCGCGTGCGTTTCAAATGCGAAAGAGAAATCAGAAGAGATCTTCACAACCAGAAACACAGACTCATGCAAACAACGGTCCCAATCGATCCGACGGAGGAGACAACACCGACGGCGGAGACGAGGCCGACAGCTCAAGCTGAGACTGCTGAAGCAACTGAGAAGCAATATCTGCGCTTCAAGCGGCTGAATCGGATCCTGCACGTGATCATGATCGTCAGCTTCATGAGCCTCGCGCTCACCGGTATGACACTGAAGTTCTCGTATACCGGGTGGGCAGTGATCCTGTCGCACCTCTTCGGAGGATTCGAATCGGCAGGCTACATTCACCGCGTTGCTGCCGTGTTCATGATCGGTGTCTTCATTGCTCATCTTGTTGATCTCGTAGGAATGAAGCGGCAGATTTATCAGACCTGGCGGGCGATGCTCTTCGGCCCTGATTCGATGCTGTTCAACAAGAAGGATCTTCGGGATTTCGTCGGCAACATTAAGTGGTTCCTGGGCCAGGGACCACGGCCGCAATATAGTCGGTGGACCTACTGGGAAAAGTTCGACTACTTCGCTGTCTTCTGGGGAATTGCTCTGATCGGATCGACGGGGCTCATGCTCTGGTTCCCGGAGTTCTTCACGCACGTCATCCCAGGCTGGTTTATCAATGTCGCTACAATCATCCACAGTGATGAGGCCCTTCTGGCGGTGGGATTCATTTTCACGGTTCATTTCTTCAACACCCACTTGCGACCTGAGAAATTTCCGATGGATATTGGGGTCTTTACGGGGCGCATGACACGTGAGGAGCTCGAGCAGGACAAGCCGGCTGAGTACGAAGCTCTCGTGAAGGCCGGGAAGCTTGAAGAGCAGCTGGTTGAGCCGTATCCTTCGGTTCTCGTTCGTGGTGTCCGGATCTTTGGCTGGCTCGCGCTGGCAACGGGATTCAGCATCGTCGTCTGGATCATCTACGCGATGCTGTTCGCCTATAGATAATCCTCTTGAAATTCCCTATATTCGTCCCTCGTAGGGTTGAGGCATAGAAGGCGGAAAGGGGACAATTGCGCGGAGGAAGTGGAGAGAAACAGTCCATTCATGAAACGGATTTTCCCAGAGTCCTTCTATAACGTTCTCACGCTTGTGGGGGCTGCCCTCTCGGCGGTGAGCTTCGGTCTGATTCTGTTCCTCATGCTCCTCGAGTCAGTCGCGGAAAAGCCGAAGCCCTACATGGGCATCGTCGCGTTCGTCGTTCTTCCGGTTTTTCTTCTTCTGGGCTTGATCCTCGTTGTCGCCGGCATTATCCGCGAACATCGAAGAACGCGCGCGGGGAAGCCGCACGGGCTCCATCTGCCCCAGGTGGATCTCAATAATCCGCGTCATCGAACCGCTTTTCTGGTGTTCGGTATTAGTGCGATCGTGCTCATCGGTTTTTCGGCATTCAGCAGCTTTAAAGCGTACGAGCACACCGATTCTGATCAGTTTTGTGGGGAAGTCTGTCACAACGTCATGGAGCCTGAGTACACCGCATATCAGTTTTCTCCGCACGCTCGCGTCGGCTGCGTGCAGTGCCATATTGGCCCGGGAGCTGGATGGTTCGTGCGCTCGAAGCTCTCCGGAACCTACCAGGTCTACGCTGTGACGTTCAATAAATATCCTCGCCCTATCCCCACGCCGATCGAGAACCTTCGCCCGGCTCAGGAAACCTGCGAACAATGCCATTGGCCAAAGCATTTCTTCAGCGAAAAACTCCTGCAAAACACGTACTTCCTCTCGGATGAAAAGAACACGCGATGGTCGCTCGATCTGCTGGTTAAGATCGGAGGAGGAAATATTGAAGCGGGTCCCACGTCGGGGATCCACTGGCACATGAACATCGCCAATGAATTGACGTACGTGCCGATCGATTCGCAGCGGCAGGTCATCCCATGGATTCGATCCCGCACCCCCGATGGGAAGGTCACGATCTACCGGACCACTGAAAACCCAATCAGCGACCAGGATCTTCAGAAGTACACGATGCGTCGGATGGATTGTATCGACTGCCATAATCGACCGACACACATCTACCATCCTCCGGCGAGATCGATCAACCATGTCATGTCGTTGGGCTGGATCGATCCGCAGCTTCCGAGTGTCAAGAGCGTCTCCGTCGATGCGCTGGAGTATCCCTACACGTCGAAGCAAGCTGGCCTTGATAGCATCAAGCTGGTGATTGAGGATTTCTATCGGATCAATTATCCGAACGAGGCGGCTGCAAAGAAGGCGGAGATCGAACGGACGGTCTCCGAGGTCCAGAAAATCTACGCTCGCAATTATTTTCCCGAAATGCGCGTGAGCTGGAGACCATTCACGGACAACATTGGACACCTCTACTATCCCGGCTGCTTTCGTTGCCACGACGGGAAACACGTAAACGAAGAGGGAAAGGTGCTCTCGAGGGACTGCAACGTCTGTCACACGATTCTTGCACAGAAGTTCGATAAGGGTGGGCTTCGCGTGTCGCTGGAAGGTGTGGAGTACCGTCATCCTGTTGACATTGGAGAAGCCTGGAAACAAATGAACTGCAGCGATTGTCACAACCGTCAGTGAGAAATGCCTGTGATGGAGAACGAGACCGGCCAATACGAGAAGAGCAAACGGGACTTCCTCAAGTACATCCTGGGAGGGAGCATCATCGCGTGGCTTGCCGCTATTCTCTACCCTGTTTTCGCGTATCTCAAGCCTCCGAAACAGGGGGAGGTGGAGGTAACAAGCGTCAAAGCAGGCCCGGTGACCACGTTCGCGAAGGACAGCGGGACGATCATTCGGTTCGGCAACAAGCCGGTCATCCTCATCCGAACGTCCTCGGGAGAGTTCCGTGCGTTCTCAGCGACGTGTACCCACCTCGACTGCACGGTCCAGTTCCGGAATGACATGGGATTGATCTGGTGTGCGTGCCACAACGGGAAGTATGATCTAACCGGTCGCAACATCTCTGGTCCGCCGCCGCGACCGCTGGACGCATACAGAGTCGTCATTCAGGGCAAGGACGTGTTCATCTCGAAAAACGCATGAAACCTCTCTGGAGAAGATTGTACGATTGGGTCGACGAGCGGGTCCAGCTCGGCGGCCTCGTGGAGTTCATGGGGAAGAAATATGTCCCCATCCACCGGCATTCCGTCTGGTACTACTTCGGAGGAGTCTCTCTGTTCCTCTTCCTCATCCAGGTTGTCACAGGGATCCTGTTGCTGCTCTACTACAAGGCCGGCGAGGAGTACGCCTTTGAGAGTATCCAGTTTCTGATGTCGAAGGTTCAGTTTGGCTGGCTCATCCGCTCGATTCACAGTTGGACCGCCAACCTGTTCATTCTGACTGCGATGATCCACATGTTCAGTGTGTTCTTCGAAAAATCGTATCGGAAGCCACGGGAGATCACATGGGTCACCGGTATGCTCATGTTCTTTCTTGCACTTGGATTTGGCTTCAGCGGGTATTTGCTGCCGTGGAACGAGCTGGCGTTTTTTGCCACGAAGGTCGGCACCGATATCGCGGGGATCATTCCGGTCATCGGCAAGCCTGTCATGATCTTCTTGCGTGGTGGCCCAGAGGTTACGGGGGCAACGCTCACACGTTTCTTTGGATTTCACGTGGCGGTGTTTCCGGGGATCTTCACCGTTCTCCTTGGCATCCATCTTGTCCTCGTTCAACGACAGGGTATGAGCGAGCCTCTCGATGAGCCGACGGGGTCAGAGGGGGAGCAAAAGGCCATGCCGTTCTTCCCGAATTTTCTGCTCCGCGACTTGCTGTTGTGGCTCATTGTACTGAACCTTCTGGCGATCTTGGCTGTGTTCTTTCCGTGGGAGTTGGGTATGAAGGCAGATCCCTTCGCGTCGGCCCCTGCAGGCATCAAGCCCGAGTGGTACTTCCTTTTCATGTTTCAAACTCTGAAATACATACCGGCCAAGTTGCTCTCGATCGACGGGGAGGTCCTCGGCATTCTCCTTTTTGCGTTCGCAGGCCTGCTCTGGACGCTGGTGCCCTTCTGGGATCGAAAAAGCTCGCGGGGTGAAAGAAATCGGTTCATCAACTACATCGGGCTCTTTGTGGTCGTCTATATCATGATCCTGACCATCATCGGGTGGTCCACATGAATCGAATGATGCTGAGACTGTATTGCCTCTTCGCACTCGGCCTCTGGTCTGCCGGCGTCGTGATCGCAGACGACAAGTGCCTGACGTGCCACGAAACGTTGGGGGATAATCCATCGACTCTCTTCAAGCACGATATTCATCGGACAAAAGGCATCACGTGTGCAGGCTGCCACGGGGGCAACGCGAACTCCGATGAGATGGATCAAGCGATGGACAAGAACGCTGGCTTCATCGGTGTCCCGAAAGGTGATCAGATCTCACAGGTCTGTGCCCGGTGCCACTCGAATGCTGAAAAGATGGGACAATTCCGCGCATCGGTGCCCGCAGGACAGTTGGAGAGGCTGGAGGCGAGCGTGCATGGGAGTCTGGCAACGAGCGGGAAGGAGCGAATTGCACAGTGTTCGACCTGCCACAATGCCCACGGGATCGTTTCTGTCAGGAATCCGGCGTCACCCGTCTACCCTCTCAACGTTGTTGGGACGTGCACAACGTGCCATGCCAACGCTGCATACATGAGGACGTACAATCCCTCACTACCGGTCGATCAGCTTGACAAATATCGGACGAGTGTGCATGGTATGAGGAATGGGAAGGGAGATCCCAAAGTGGCAGAATGCGCCAGCTGTCACGGGAGCCACGACATCCTATCCGTCAAGGATGTGAAGTCGGCGGTGTATCCGACGAATATCCCTTCCACGTGCTCAAAATGCCACAGCGATGCGAAGCACATGAAGGAGTACAAGATCCCCACCGACCAATTCGAGAAGTTTTCAAAGAGTGTCCATGGGGTTGCTCTGTTGCAGAAGCAGGATATTTCGGCGCCGGCTTGCAATAGTTGTCACGGGAACCACGGTGCGGGGCCGCCGGGCGTTTCCTCAGTGTCGAATGTCTGCGGAACCTGTCACGCGCTGAACGCCGAGCTTTTCTCCTCGAGCCCTCACAAGAAGGCATTTGACGAGCGAAAGCTGCCGGAGTGCGAGACGTGTCATAGTAATCACGAAATCATCGTGGCAACCAACAAGCTTCTCGGGGTGACGCCAGAGGCAGTGTGCAGCAGTTGTCACAGCCCGTCCCAGAACGTGAAGGGATATGCGGTCGCGAAGGCGATGCGATCCTTGGTTGACAGTCTGAGTACCGAAGAGCAACAAGCGATCGCATTGGTGAGAGAGGCTGAACAAAAAGGAATGGAGGTCACGGACGCGGAGTTCAAACTGCGGGACGCGCACCAGGCCCGGCTGCAATCGCGCACCACGGTCCACTCGTTCGACGAAGCGAAACTTCGTGAGGTCGTCTTGAAGGGTCTGAACGCGACCACCTTCGCGAGTGACGAAGCCCATAGTGCCCTCGATGAATACGTGTTCCGGAGAATCGGATTGGGAATCGCGACGCTCATCATTACAATTCTCGCAATCTCTTTGTATCTTTACATTCGAAGGCTTGAAGGGCGTCAACGCCTGGGTGAGAAGAATACTCCCACTTTTCCGCAACGCTAACTAACAAAGGAGGATACCTATGAAGGTAATCCGTGTGTTTGTTCCTGTTGTAATGTTGTTGGTCATGTTTGGGCTCGCGGCACAGGCGCAGAACAAGTACGTGGGTGTGAAAATGTGCTCGATGTGCCACAGGTCTGAGAAGCAAGGTGGTCAGTTCCAGATCTGGCAGAAGAGCAAGCATGCCGAGGCGTACAAAACGCTCGCGACCGCGAAAGCAATTGAAATCGCGAAGTCAAAAGGCATCGCCAAGCCGGCCGAAGCGGCGGAGTGTCTGGACTGCCATGCAAAGTCGTACGATGCAAAGCTCGTAGAGAAGTCGTACAACGTCCAGGACGGCGTGCAATGCGAGACATGCCACGGACCTGGTTCGGCGTACAAGAACATGGCTGTGATGAAAGACAAGGCGAAAGCCGTTGCAGCGGGGCTTCATGAGTTCAAGGACAACGCGGCGATCGAGGCATTCTGCAAGACATGTCACAACGAGAAAAGCCCGACGTTCAAAGGCTTCAAGTTCGACGAAATGTGGGCTAAGATTCAACACCCGGTTCCAAAAGCAGGGTAGTTCGTTTCGTAAAGTTGTTGCGTAGTTTCATTTCTTGAGTAATCCTCAGAAGCGGCGCTGTAGGATGAAATGTAACACAGTGTTCGTTCCTGCCGATCTCTGAGGCCTCATCGTGGATAAGAGCACTTTGCGGAAGGCGGTAGGGGCGTGGCTTTTCCTGCTGATTGCTGCTGTGCTCAACAGCGTCATCAGGACGGCGTTCTTGTCGCCACAGATGGGCGAACAGACCTCCTACGTGGTGAGCACGCTCATCCTTATGATCGCGGTGCTCATATGCTCGTGGGTGCTTGTCAATCGGTTCCTCAGACATTGTGCAACCAGGGATCTCTTCGTCATCGGTCTGCTCTGGGTTGTTCTCAGCGCAAGCTTGTTGCAGGATTACAATTTGCTCTCGGGAAGGATCTGGATTCTCGTTCTGCTGACCGAGCTCATAGGACCGTGGTTTATGGCCTCGGACGGGAGGAAGGGGGCTTAGCAAGATCGGGCGTCTTGCTCGGCCTCTTTGATCGTCCCTCTTGCCATCAATAGGCGTCTTCTCAATCTGTGCAAAGAGAGTCTCCGATTTCCAGATTCTGAGAATCCGAGGTGATGTTGTGCTGAAAAACTGCGTTAGACGTTGGTTCTAATGCAGCCAACGAAGAAAGGGTGTGGCACAACACTTGACCAATGGACGTGACCAATAACCACTCGTTCGGACCACCATGAAAACCCTCGCACGGACAGCCATGCTCTTGACGTTGGCGGTATCCTGTCTCACGGCCCAGCGTTTGCAGATGCGGCTCGTAACATCCGGCTACGCCTGGCAGCGGCAGGACACTGTCGACCAGTCCTCTCAACATCTGTTCGGATACCAGACCGTTCAGCTGTCGTTGGCGGGGACAAACCTTTCGTTTCACACATACCTTCAGGGTTTCAATGATTTCTCGGGCCCCCTGAAGAACGAGGGACTTGTTCGTCTTTACAATCTGTATTTCAAGTGGACGAACATCGCGGATATCGCGGAGATCAGCGTCGGTCGACAACCGATTTACGCGGGCGTCGGAACCGGTACGATCGACGGTGGGACTGCTGGTCTGAAGCTCTTCGACTCTCGCCTGAAGCTGATGGGATACTACGGTTCGCTCGCGGCTCCCCACCAGAAAGCCGAGCTGATCAGTCATGCAAAAGACAACTACATGACCGGCGTGCAGCTGGTCGGTTCACCTCTCGAGTTCGCTCAGGTTTCGGTGAGCTACGTGAACAAGCATATCCAGCGTGAGGCGTATGTCGCGATGAGGCGCGATACACTCTTCAATCCGTACCCCGTCGAGATCAAACCGACTGCGACAGCAGAACAGTATCTCAGCGGGGATATCAACGTAGACTACGGCACCGCCATCTCTGCATACGTGCGGTACGACTACGATCTGAATCTCGATCAGGACTCTCGCTTCCAATTCTTTACGAGGGTGAGACCTTTCGAATCTCTCGACGTGAAGATTTTGAGACCCCTCGGCATCACCGCTGAATACCTGCAGCGCGAGCCGCGTTTGTCGTTCAATTCGATCTTCTGGGTGTTCGCTTACAACACGTTGAAGGAGTATGAAGTAGGGGGGGAGTATGCGATAACGCCGATCTGGCAGGTCTTCGCGAAATACGGCTCTGTGTCGTACGGTGATGATGATTCGAAGCGTGTCACGGTGGGTGCCAACGGAGACCATGTGTCGCTCAGCCTCACGAGGAACTCCGGATACGCGGGAGAGTTGAGTGCTGCCTCGGCAAATTTTGGCTACCCGTTGTATGAGAACAAGCTCATGCCCACGGTCATGGTGAGTTACGCTCGATACAAACTGGGTGAGAGCGCGAACCAGCTCGACGATGCGCTGAGTCTCGCCCTTGGCGTGGTGTATCGTCCGATCCCAGTGATTTCCTTCGACACGCAGGCTCAGTGGATTCAAAACAAGATCTATAAGAATGACGTGCGATTGTTCCTGCGAGTGAGCTACCTGTTCAGTCAACAACTTGGAATCTTCTGAAAACGCTATGCCAACGCAAAAGCCTTCAATCGACATCTCCGTGAGACACGTCTCTTCCGCTTTTGTTTTCGGACTCGTCTTCATATTCGCATTCACGATGATGAGCGCGTCACACGAAGTCGTGGAGCCCCAGGATCAATCGAGCGGGGTGAAATTCTCGCATCGATTTCACGTGCAGGAGGCTGGAGTAGCTTGTGCGGACTGCCATACGGCTGCGCCGACAAGCAAGCTCTCGTCCGACAATCTGCTGGCCAAGCACGAGAATTGCCAAACCTGCCATGATGATCAGCTGCAGTCGAACTGCACCTACTGCCACACGAGCAGCGACCAGTCCACGTACAAGGCAACCCAGCCCCCACAACTCTCGCTGATCTTCGCGCACGAATTCCATGTCCAGGAGCAGAAGATCGAGTGTCAGACGTGTCACGAAGGCGTTGAAAAAGCGGAGATTGGAGTTTCCATGCAGGTGCCCGAGATGGCCACGTGCAATACCTGCCACAACGCTGTGAAGGCTTCGAACGCCTGCGAAACATGTCACACCGACCTGACTGCGCTCCGCCCGACCGATCACAATCGTACTGACTTTGTCCGCGAACACAAGTTTCAAGCGCGACTCTCAACGGCGAGGTGCGCTTCATGCCATGCGCAAGAGTCCTGCATTGACTGCCATAACGGGATCGATTTGGTGAAAGTGGACGTCCCGGGAAAGAATCTAGTTTCTCCGCATGCACCCCGACTGACGGCGATCGACCGCGGGCAGGGTATGCGGCTTACAAAAGTGCACGATCTGAACTTCCGGTTTACGCACGGCATTGCGGCGGCGGGAAAAACTGCCGAGTGTCGGACTTGTCACGACCAGCAAACATTTTGCTCCACCTGTCACGCGGCCGGCGGCAATGTGAACCAGGTCAAATTTGAGCCGCAGACCCACCTGCAACCCGGGTTCGTGACGATCGGTGTCGGGAGCGGAGGCGGGTTACACGCTACGCTCGCAAGACGCGACATCGAAAGTTGTGCCTCCTGCCATGATGCGCAGGGTGCCGACCCTGCCTGCATCACGTGCCACATGGATTCGGACGGGATTAAGGGAACCGATCCGAGGACGCACCCTCGAGGCTTTATGGCGAGTGAGGAAGGGGATTGGCACAGTGACCCCGGTGCTGTGTGTTACACCTGCCATACCGACCCGAATGCACGCACGAACGGTCTGCGTGGAATTGGATTCTGCGGTTACTGCCACAAGTGAGCTGAGACCATGAGAAAAATTCGATTCTTCTCCATCGTATCCGGCATTGCCATTCTCCTGAGTATCTCGCTTCTGAGTTCCTGCAGCGATCTCAAGCAGAATCTCCCGACTCCCGTGACGGCTCAACTTCAGGTGCATGAAAAGGGTTGGAACGATACAACCTCCGCGGCATTTCACGGGAAGGTCTTGAAGCAGGTGCAGTATGAATTCGATGAATGTGTGACGTGCCACTCCAAACTCTACACAGGCGGGACCAGCGGAGTCTCCTGCTTCAAATGCCATCAGTCGTTTCCCCATTCCTCCAACTGGACCGATACGACAAACGCGATGTATCACGGAAACTATCTTAAGCTCAAGGACTGGCAGGAATCGGAGTGCTCTTCTTGTCACGGGGCGGGCTTCGCGGGTGGTTCTAGTGGCGTGGCTTGTTTCACTTGCCACCGATCCTATCCGCATCTGTCAGGATGGGAGAATCCAGCCGCATCGTCTTCTCACGGGAAATACTTGAAGACGAAGAGTTGGCAACTCACCGAGTGCACATCGTGTCACGGGACTTCGTTTGCAGGGGGCACTAGCGGGCAATCATGCTATTCGTGCCATTCCCTCTATCCGCACCCCGCGGGATTTGCAGGAGTCACCGGTCATCCGAGTTATCTGAAGACGCAGGGCTTTCCGCTCGTGGAATGCCAGACATGTCATGGCTCATCCTACACGGGTGGGCCTGTGGTCAATGTCTCGTGCTCAAGCTCCGGCTGCCACGTTGATCGTAACAATGCACCGAAGTCGCCTGAAGCATGCAATACCTGCCACGGAGATTTCAGCGGTTCGGCGAGCGACACCGCGTCGTTCGCCCCGCCCAGAACCGTGGCCGGGGAGACGGCAAGTACAGTTCGCGGCGTCGGCGCACATCAGATACACCTTTCCACCGGAATCCTCGGAAAAAGTGTGAACTGTCAGGAATGCCATGTTGTTCCGACTCAGGTTTCCTCCGCCGGACATCTTGGAACAAATCTGCCGGCTGAAGTTGTTTTCAATAATGCGCTTGCGGGGTTGGCGACTGCCGGCGGTACGTACATACCGAATCCCTCTTATGATCCTCTCACCCTCAAGTGCAGCAACACCTACTGCCACGGGAACTGGAAGGTCCGAAAAGCAACGTCTCCTCTTCCTTATTTCTTCTCGGACTCGGTGATGACAGGTTCGAATCGGTCGCCGGCGTGGACGGGGGGAGCATTTCAAGCAATGTGCGGCACCTGTCACGGGTTGCCTCCGACGGGCCACTTTGCTGCGGCCATTTCGGAATGCGCAAACTGTCACGGTGATGTGGTCAATAGCGCCGGAGCCATCATCGATAAGACGAAGCACATCAACGGGAAGATCAATGTTTTCGGACAAGAGGTAGCGTTCTAGTTCACGTTTGTTTTCTTGTCCCTTCGAAATACCACATTCATCAATCGTGCTGGAGGCTCGAGCTCATGGCGGGTACACTCCTTGTGTGGATATCGTTTCTGGCTGCGGCATTGTCATCGTACGCGTACTATCGCAGCGCGACGAGCGATCAGGGGCTTCTGAAAATCGCCCGGAACAGCTTTGGAGTCACGGTCATCGGCGTGCTGGCGGCCTCAGCGGTCTTGATGATGTACATCCTGCGCCATCAATTTGAGTACGAGTACGTGTGGGGCTACAGCTCGCGAGCCCTTCCTCTGCATCTGTTGATCACCACGTTTTGGGCGGGTCAGGAGGGAAGCTTCCTCTTCTGGGCACTCTGCGGATCGGTCATCGGACTCATTCTGATGGCTTACACGCGCCGCAAGCGGATTGAGCTCGAGACGATGACGATCTATGCGTTGGTTCAATCCTTCCTCTTGCTGTTGTTGATTGTGAAATCCCCCTTCCAGTATGTCAGGGATGCGAATCCGGGCCAGTTAGCGGTGGGAATGATCCCTGCGGACGGCAGAGGTCTCAACCCGCTTCTTCAGAACATCTGGATGATCATCCACCCACCGGTCCTGTTCACCGGCTTTGCAGCGATGGCTGTCCCGTTCGCCTTTGCTTTCGCAGCGCTGTGGCGGAAGACTTACGGTGAATGGGTGTCGAACGCGGTGCCCTGGGTAATTTTTGGGACCATCGCGCTCGGCGCCGGAATCATGTTGGGGGGTTATTGGGCGTACGGTGTGCTCGGGTGGGGTGGATGGTGGGGGTGGGATCCAGTGGAGAACTCTTCGTTGATCCCGTGGCTGATCGGTATCATTCTGATCCATACGATGGTTGTTCAGAGGAGAACGGGCGGACTCGCGAGGACGAATTTCTTCCTGGCGATCTCGACCTATGTGCTCGTGGTTTATAGCACGTTCCTGACGCGCAGCGGGATCCTGGGTGACTCGTCCGTTCATTCCTTTGTCGATCCAGGGGCCTTGGCCTACACGCTCCTCAGCGCATGGATCGCAGCATCGATCGTTCTTGGTTTTGGGATGATCGCCAGACGCTGGAAAGACTTAAGGGCGTCGTCGCTTCAGACAACTTTTTTCACACGAGAATCGCTCCTGGCGATCAGCTGCGTTGTTATGGGCGTGAGCGCACTCGTTATCTTGTTCGGTACAAGCTGGCCGATTCTGTCACACGCGTCGCTGGAACCCGCCTTCTATGACGAGACAAACTTGCCGATCGCAATCGTCCTCGGCCTGCTCCTCGGGCTCAGTCTGCTGGTGCAATGGAAGACTGGGTCACTCAAGGAACTCCTGAAGAACTCCGTCTCAGCGCTCTTGGCTGCATCGGCCGTGATCATGATCCTTATCTGGTTTGGCATGCATGATCTCGTGATGGGTCTCTTTGCCTTCGTGTCGCTCTTTGCGTTCTTCGTCAATGTTTTCCGACTGTACCAGCTCGCGAAAGAGAGCGTCTGGTACATCGGAGGCGCTGTCGCGCATATCGGCTTGGCTTTCCTTTTCCTTGGGATCATCGGCTCAGGGCGGTATGGCCAGAAGGAGACCGCATCTCTCCCCTTGAACGGGTCGAAGGAGGTATTGGGATACAAGCTGACGTACAAGGGCTCGCAAGCGACGGACGATGGGAAATGGAAGTTCAACGTGCAGGTGGAACGGGGGGGCTCGACGTTCCTGCTCGTACCAGTGATGTATCAGAGTACGTACAACAATTCCCTTATGCGGAGCCCGGACTACGCGAGCTCTATCACGAGGGATTTCTACGTCGAGCCGGTCTCCGTGGAACAAGTCGGTGCGAACACGGACACCCAGGGACAAAACATCGTT
>Ga0315281_10008276_pt1 | contig 14545 bp, 11 predicted proteins | sample YL17G07_0_MG_FD_204540 | JGI IMG/M metagenome (GOLD analysis project Ga0315281, IMG submission 204540) | Sediment microbial communities from Yellowstone Lake, YNP, Wyoming, USA - YL17G07_0 | ecosystem: Environmental > Aquatic > Freshwater > Lake > Sediment | place: USA: Wyoming | collected...
GGTACAGATCGACCTTTTCCGGCGGGGTCACGTTGAATGGTTGCCCGAGCGTGATGTAGATCCGGTTGTCGGGGCCGATCACGCAGGCGCGCGCGGTATGGTTGTACGACTCTTCCTCGGGCGGAATCAGATCGCCCTGCTTGACGATCGGAATCGCGACCGTGTCGGAGCCGAGCTGGAAGTATTCGGCAGCCGGGAACATCATCACGCGGTTGCGCTCGGCGATGAACAGGAAGCCATCGGGCGAGTAGCAGGCGCCGGCCGGAAGATCGAACTTCACGCTCGGGCTGAACTCGTCGACCGTGTCGGCAACGTTGTCCATGTCGCGGTCGTTCACCGAATAGACGGTGTTCTTGAGGGTCCCGGCCCACACCGTGGCCGTGTTACGGCTCACCGCCATGCCGCGCGCGTCGGGCACGATGGCGAACAACTCGATCTTGAAGCCCTCCGGCAGCTTGATCTGCTGCAACACCTTCTTCAGGTTCTCCGCGTACTGGCCGCCTTGCGCCACGCGCTTCATCGGGCCGGTGTCGGTTCGTTTGAAAGCGCCCAGCTTGGACAGGTTGGCGTCGTCATCCTTCGCAAAACCGGTAGTCGCCGTAAATGAAAACGCCAGGCATACCGCCAGGAACAGCGCCTTCGGCCTTGTAATCGATCCTTTCTGTTGTTTCATATCCTCTCTCCCATTATCGAATGTGACGGCTTGTGTGATTTGATCCTCGGCGGAACGGGCGCAGACTCGTGCCCGTCCGGGGAGGGAGAATCATTCTCGGTTTTGTCCACAGCGTCAAGGCTGCCGGGCTCGTCGATGACGAAAAAAGTGTTTGTGCGACGCACCATGCCGCGGCACGAGGCGTGCAGGCATTGTGAGTTTCGGTCGCCCCGTGCGCATTAGCGGCTATGCGCGAGGAAATGTGACATGGCGCGAATATCGGCATCCGACACGCCGTACATCGCCGCGCTCATATTGGCCTCGCTGCCTCGCCGCGGCGCGTCGCGATATGTGCCATGGATATCGACGAGATGATCGTCGCGTTGGCCGACGAATCCGCTTGCCTTCCCGCGTTGCCGCGCATAAAATTGGAACCATGGTTCAAAGTTTGAATCCTGGTTCCAATAAGATCGCCTCCGAGCGCATGCGGCGCAAGAGCGAGGCACGGCGACTGGACATCCTGCGCGCTGCGGCGCGGGTATTCCGCCGCAGCGGTGTCGCGGCCGCCGGCATGCGCGATATCGCCGAAGAGGCAGACCTGTCGCCGGGCAACCTCTATTACTATTTCGCCGGCAAGGACGAGCTGCTGTTCTTCTGCCAGGACCGCACCGTCGACCGCATGCTCGAAGCGGCGGAAGCCGCACGCGCATCCACGATGCCGGTCGCGGACCAGCTGCGCGCCGTTATCCGCGCGCACCTGCACTACACGCTGGAGGAACTCGAGGGTGCGACCGCGCACCTGGAGATCGACATGCTGGCCGAAGAGTTGCGTCGGGGGATCATCGAGAAACGCGACAAATACGAGCAGGCGGTGCGCGCCCTAATCGTCAATGGCGTCAGGCGCGGAGAGTTCGCCGCCTGCGACGCCGCGCTGGTTGCGCGCGCGATTCTTGGAGCGCTCAACTGGACTTCGCGCTGGTACCGGCCCGACGGCGCGCAGAGCGTCGCCGCGATCGCCGAGGGGCTGGCCGATTACCTGGTGCGGGGGATCGCCGCCGCACCGCAAACCATGCCAAGGCCCGCCAGGGCCGCATCCGGAGGTCGAAAATGAATGCCGTAGTAAAGCGAATCGATCAGCGCCAGGCGCATATCACGCTGCGCGTAAACGGCGAACAGGTCGAGGTTTCGTTCGCGCCCTACAAGACCTTGCTCGAAGTGCTGCGCGAGGAACTCGACCTTACCGGTACCAAGCACGGCTGCGAGCTGGGCGAATGCGGCGCCTGCGCCGTGCTGGTCGACGGCAAGCCTCTCCTGTCCTGCCTCAAGCTCGCGCTCGAATGCGACGGCGCGTCGATCGAGACCGTCGAAGGCCTCGCCGAAGGCCCCGAGCTGCATCCGCTGCAGGCGGCATTCTCGGATCACGGCGGCTCGCAGTGCGGCTACTGCACGCCGGGGATGCTGATGACGGCGAAGGGCTTGTTGGACGCCGAGCCGAATCCCAGCCGCGAGCGGATCAAGGAGGCGCTGTCGGGCAATCTGTGCCGCTGCACCGGCTATCAGCAGATCGTCGATTCGGTGGAAGAGGCCGCGCTCGCCATGAACGAACGGAGGACCAAGGCATGAGCACCGGGAAGAAACTCGACGTCATCGGCCATCCGCGCAGGCGCGTGGACGGCCGCGAAAAGGTGACAGGGGAGCTGCGCTACGCCGACGACCTGAAGCTGCCGCGCATGCTGCACATGAAGCTCTTGCGTTCGTCCCATCCGCATGCGCTGATCGAAGCGATCGACGCTTCGCGCGCCATGGTGTACCCGGGGGTGCACCTGGTGCTGACCGGCAAGGATTTCCCCGTTCCCTTCGGCATCATGCCGGTGGCACAGGACGAATACCCGCTCGCGCCCGAGCATGTGCGCTATGTCGGCGATCCGGTGGCAGCGGTGGTGGCGACAGATGAGCAGACCGCTTCCGCGGCGCTGGATCTGATCGAGGTGAAATACAGGTCTTTGCCGACGATTGCGACGCCGGAGGAGGCGCTGGCGCAGCCGGAGGCGCGTATCCACGACTATACGGACGTCGGAAACATCCACCGCAATCAGGCGTTTGAGTTCGGCGATGTCGATGAGGCGTTGGCGCAGGCCGACCATATTTTCGAGGACCTGTTCTTCTACGAGGGCGACAACCACCTGGCGATGGAGCAGCACGCCGCGCTCGCCCGGGCCGAAGGCGACGGCAAGCTCACGCTCTGGTCCAGCACCCAGGATCCGCACTATCTGCACCGGCAGCTCGCACGGGTGCTGCAGATGTCGGCTGCGCACATCCGTGTGATCGCCTGCGACAACGGCGGCGGCTTCGGCGGCAAATGCGATCCGGCGGGGCACGAATTCGTGGTGTCCAAAGCGGCGCTCATGCTCGGGCGCCCGGTAAAGATCTGCCTCACGCGCGAGGAAGTGTTCTACCTGCACCGCGGCAGGCATCCGGTGCTGATGAAATTCCGCACCGGCGTCACCAGCGACGGCAAGCTCACCGGCATGCATTTGCAGACCCTGCTCGACGGCGGCGCCTATGGTTCCCACGGTCCGGCGAGCACCTTCTACACCGGCGTGCTGACACCGCTCACCTACGAGCTGCCGCGCTTCAAGTTCGAAGCCTGCAGGGTGTTTACCAACAAACCCGCCTGCGGTCCCAAGCGCGGCCACGGTACGCCGCAGCCGCGCTTCGGTCAGGAAATCCAGCTCGACAAGATCGCCGAAAAGCTGAAACTCGATCCGGCGGATCTGCGCCTCAACATGGTGACCAAGCCCAATTCGCTCACTGCGAGCTGGCTCAAGATCGGCAGCAACGGTCTGGCCGAATGCATCCGGCAGGTGGTCGGGGGTTCCGGCTGGAAGCAGAAACACGGCAAATTGCCGCAGGGCCGCGGCGTCGGCATCGCCTGCAGTTCCTACATGTGCGGCGCGGGTGTGTCGATCTACTGGAACAAGATGCCGCATTCGGGCGTGCAGCTGAGCCTGGACCGCAGCGGCCAGGTGACGGTGTTCTGCGGCGCCACCGAAGTCGGACAGGGCTCGGATGACGTGCTCGCCGCAATCGTGGCGGAGACGCTGGGCATAAGCACGAAGGAAGTGCGCTGCGTTACCGGCGATACCGGCATCACCCCGATCGACCTCGGGTCGTACTCGAGCCGCGTGACCATCATGATGGGCAACGCGGCGCTGCAGGCGGCAGGTCGCGCGCGCGAGATGCTGGTGGCGGCGGCCGCGGAGCAACTCGAAGTCCTGCCCGAGAGCATCGTGCTGTCGCGCGGCCGCGTGTTCGCGGCGGGCGATGCCAACAAGTCCATGAGCTTCGCCGAGGCGGTGGTGTACGCGGAATCCAAGTTCGGCACGCTGTGCACGGTGGGCTCCTACACGCCGCCCAAGCCGCCAGGCAAGTTCAAGGCCGCGGGCGTTGGCCCGTCGCCCGCATACTCCTTCTCCGCCTGCGTGGTCGAGGTCGAGGTAGACGAGCACACCGGCTGGATCACCGTGCCGAAGATATGGATCGCGCATGACATCGGCCGCGCCTTGAATCCGGTGCTCGCGCGCGGCCAGGTCATCGGCGGCATCTACATGGGACTGGGCGAAGCCTTGATGGAAGAGCAGGTGTTCCGGCGGTTGCCGCCCAAGCTTTCCAACGCGCTAGTGCACAAGATTCCGTCGCTGCTCGAATACAAGAGCATCACCTCGCTCGAGATGCCCGAGGTCGAAGTATTCCTGATCGAGGATCCGGATCCGAACTGCCCGTTCGGCGCCAAGGAGGTCGGCCAGGGGCCGCTGCTGCCGGTGATGCCGGCCGTGGCCAACGCCGTGTTCGACGCGGTCGGCGTGCGCATCGACGAAGTCCCGATCACGCCGGAAAAAATCCTGCGCGCGCTGCATCTCAAGCGCGAGGGCAAAAACCCCCGCGTGGGTCCGGATCATTTCCCCGACGTGCCCTACGCCGAGCCGACGTTCGTGATTCCACCCGGCGAGGGCGGCGATGGAGCGGAAAGCAAACGGCCGTACAGGAAAGAATCGAACACACTTATGAAAGCAAACGCATCATGATGCGCCTTCCGTGGTTCCAGTTCCAGGCGCCGGCCAGCGTCGCGGAAGCCGCGCGCATGCTCGCAGGCGAAGGGCCGCGCGGCATGCTCATCGCCGGCGGCACCGATCTGCTGCCCAACATGAAACGCCGGCAGCAGACGCCGGCGACACTCATATCGTTGAACCGGGTCGAAGGTCTGAAGAAAATCGCCAACGGTTGCGGCCTCACCCTGGGCGCAGGGCTCACATTGACCGAGGTCGTGAACGCCCGGGCCGTGCGCGAGTTTTACCGCGGCCTGTATCAGGCGGCAGCGCAGGTGGCTACACCGCATTTGCGCAATATGGGCACGCTGGGCGGCAATCTGTGCCTGGACACGCGCTGCAACTATTACAACCAGAACGAGGATTGGCGCCGCGCGATCGACTACTGCATGAAGAAGGACGGCAAGACCTGCTGGGTCGCGACCGCCAGCAAGCGCTGCCTCGCCGTGTCTTCGACCGACACCGCGCCGGCTCTGATCGCACTCGGCGCCAGCGTGCGCCTGGTGTCGGCCGCGGGTGAACGCGAACTCGCGCTCGCCAGCCTGTACAACAACGACGGCATCGATTACCTCGCGCGCAAGCCGGACGAGATCCTGACCGAGGTGGTATTGCCGGAGTCTGCCGGCTGGAAGAGCACCTACTGGAAGCTGCGCCGGCGCGGTTCGTTCGATTTCCCGCTGCTCGGCGTCGCGGTGGCGGCGCGCGTTGCAAACGACGGCACGGTCGAGGAAGCGCGCCTGGTGCTGGGCGCGGTTGCGTCGCAACCGGTGGTGGCGAGCAAGGCGAGCGAGTTCCTCATCGGCAGGAAGTTGAGCGACGAGGTGATCGCCGAGGCCGGTGTGCTGGCCGCTTCCAGGGCCAAGCCGATGGACAATACCGACCTCGACGTATATTGGCGCAAGGAAGTGGTGCCCAGTTTCGTCGGCTACGCATTGCGCGAAATCCGCGGCGACGACATGCGCGCCACGCGCATGCGCATCGCGCGGCAGGTGCTGTAAGGTTCGCCTGTTCCCGCGCCTCCGGGGTACAGACGGTTCCGCTGTCGCGTCGCATGCGCATCGAGCCTGCCGGACTCGCCTTTGACGGCGAAGGAACGCCGTACTCTCCGGCGTACGGCGACGTGTACCACAGCGGCGATTCCGGTCCCGGTCAGGCGCGGCATGTCTTCGTCGCCGGCAACGGCCTGCCGCGCCGGTGGGCGCAGGCGCGCAATTTCACCATCCTGGAAACCGGATTCGGACTGGGGCTGAATTTCCTGGCCACCTGGCGCGAATGGCGGGCCGACCCCGCGCGCTGCGAACGCCTGCATTACGTTTCAATCGAAAAGCACCCGTTCGATCGGGACGCGCTGCGGACGCTGCATCGGCGCTACGCTGAGTTCGCGCCGCTGGCCACGCAGCTGCAGGATGCCTGGCCGTTACTGGTGGCGGGGCTGCACCGGCTGCATTTCGAAAACGAAAGGCTCACGCTGACGCTCGCATTCGGTGACGTCGCCGACCTGGTGCCGCGCCTGCGCCTGCGCGCGGATGCCATTTACCTCGACGGGTTCGCGCCCAAGTGCAACGCCGACATGTGGTCGCCGCAATTGCTGCGCGGCCTCGCACGGCTCGCGCGCCCCGGCACTACCGTTGCCACCTACTCCAGCGCGGGCATGGTCCGCCGGGGACTGGAGGCGGCGGGATTCGCAATCGAAAAATGTCCCGGCTTTGGACGCAAGCGCGACATGCTCCGCGGCAGCTTCGCGCCGCGCTGGCTGTCGCGCCGTCCGCAGCACGCCGTTCCGGTACCGGCCGACCGCCACGCGATCGTCATCGGGGCGGGCCTTGGAGGCGCCGCGGTCAGCGAACGTCTGGCGCAGCGCGGGTGGCGGATCGACCTCATCGACAGCCGCGCGCTGCCGGGCGCAGCGGCGCAGGCGCGCTATGCCGGGGTGTTTCACCCGCACCTGTCGCGCGACGACTGCCTGTTGTCCCGGGCTGCGCGCGCCGGTTTCTTCTACGCGGTTTCACGCTGGCGCGCGCTGGAGCAGGGGGGGCAGGCGCTGGCCTGGGCGCGCTGCGGCGTGCTGCAACTTGCGCTGGGCCGCGAACGCGGCGTCATGGCGCCGACGGACCCGCAGACTTACCCGGACGATTACGCGCAATACCTGGAACAAAGCGCGGCCGAACTCCGGTCAGGGTGCCGCCTTCCGAGGGGAGGCTGGTGGTTTCCCGGCGGAGGATGGATGCGTCCGCAGAGCCTCATTGCCGCACAACTGGCGGCAGCGATGAGTTATGCGACGGGAACTCCGGAGCTGACTTTGCACGCGGACACCACGGTACATGCCATCTGCCGAAGCGGCGACAACTGGCAGGCCGCCGCCGCAGACGGCAGCTTGATCGCCGCGGCGCCGGTACTGGTGCTAGCCAACGCGAACGACCTGACGCGTCTCGCCGGGGTTGCGCAAACCCTGCAGCGTATACGCGGCCAGATCAGCTATGTTCCCGCCGCAGGCATGACGGCCCCGCGGGTTGTGCTCACCGGCAGGGGATACGTGCTCCCTGCCGAAGACGGGATGGTGGTGGCGGGCAGCACCTACGATCGCGACAACGATGATCCCGAACCGCAGCTGCAAAGCCACGAGTCGAATCTGCTGCGCTTGGCGCAATTGCTGCCGGATGCGCTGACCAGTGTGAATGCGGCCAAGCTCGACGGCGCGGTGGGTTTTCGCTGTGTGGCGCCGGACCGCATGCCGCTGGTCGGAGCGATGCCGGACGTGGATGCGGCCCGCGCCCGCAAGGCCGCGCTCTCCGGCGCGCACCTGGCCGATCTGCGGCGAGCATCCGGGCTGTACTGTGCCTCGGCTTACGCCTCGCGCGGCCTGGTCTGGGCAGCGCTTGCGGGAGAGATGCTTGCAAGCCTGATCGAAGGCGAACCGCTGCCGCTCGAGGGCGATCTGGCCGACGCGCTGGATCCGGGGCGTTTCGTGTTGAAACAGGCGCGCCGCGGCCTGCTGTGACCGGGTTCAGCGTCCGCCGGACACCGTCAGGATACTGCCTATCATGTAGGCGGCCTCGCCCGACATCAGCCACAGGATCGCCTCGGCGCACTCCTCGGCGGTGCCGATGCGGCCCATCGGCACCAGCGGCAGCGCCTTCTGCAGGCGGTCGCCGACCCCGGCCTCCGCGTGGATTTCGGTTTCGATCAGTCCGGGGCTGATGGCGTTGACACGGATGCCTTCGGCGGCGACTTCCCTGGCGAGGCCGACGGTGAAGCTGTTGATCGCGCCCTTGGCCGCCGCGTAGGGGATCCACTGGTTCGCGCCCCCCAGCGTCGCCGCGACCGAGGAGATATTGACGATGCTGCCGCCGGCGCCACCGTTCCTGGTCGACATGCGCCGCACCGCCTGTTGCGCGCAGAGCATGGCGCCGACCACGTTCACGTCGAGCACCCGCCGCATGGCCTTGGCGTCAGAGGCGTCGAGGCGTCCGAAGCGCCCGGTGATGCCGGCGTTGTTGACGAGCGCCGTGAGCGGGCCCAGTTCGCGGTCGACGCGCTCGAACAGCTTCACCACTTCGTCCTCGTTTGCCGTGTCCGCCTGCACCAGGATGGCTTTGCCGCCGCCGGCGCGGATTTCCGCCGCGACCTCACCGGCGCGCTCCTCGTTCTTCAGGTAGTTCACGCAGACCGCGTAGCCGCGCTTGGCCGCGAGTTTCGCCGTCGCCGCGCCGATGCCGCGGCCGGATCCCGTAATCAGCGCCACACCAGACATCGATTTTTCCTTTGCTTAGTCCAGGGTCACGCCCAGTTCCTGAATGATCGGCCTGAATTGGGCGACCTGCTTGCGCAGCATCGCGTCCTGCTCCGCCGGCGAGGAGCCGACCGGATCGGCGGCGATTTCGGCGAGGCGCTTTTGCACGTCGGGGTGGCGCACCGCGGCGGCGGTTTCGCGCGCCAGGCGCTCGATGATGTCGCGCGGCGTTTTCGCCGGGACGAACAAGCCATTCCAGCCCTCCGCTTCGATCCGCGGAAAACCCATCTCGCGCGCCGTCGGCACGTCGGGCAGCGCGGCGATGCGCTGCGCGCCGTTGGTTGCGAGGGCCTTCAGCGTGCCTTTGCGCACGTCGCCCAGGGACGAGGACAGCTGGTCGCCGCCCAACTGCAGGCGCCCGGCGAGCAGTTCCTGCTTCAGCGGCGCCGCGCCTTTGAGCGGAATGTGGGTCATCTCGATCCTGCCGTCGCGCTTGATCACTTCGCCGGTGATGTGCATGTACGAGCCCGGGCCGGTGGAGCCGTAGTTGTACCTGAGGCTAGTGTCCTTCTGCAGCAGCGTCACGAACTCGCGCAGGTTGTTCGCCGGCACGCTCGGGTGCGCAGTGATGATCAGCGGCACGTTGGCGGCGATGGACACGCCGGCGAAATCGGTGTCGATGTTGTACGGCGCGCGGTTGGCCAGCGCCAGCGCCACCGAGGCCAGAGGAAAGGTGATGTTGTGCATCAGCAGCGTGTAGCCGTCGGGCGCAGCCTTGGCCACGGCGTCCGCGCCGATCGAGCCACCGGCGCCGGCGCGGTTCTCCACCATCACCGTCTGTCCCATGGTTTCGGTCATCCGCTGCGCCACCAGGCGCGCGATGATATCCGTGGTGCCGCCCGGCGGGAAGGGCACGATCATGCGGATCGGCTTCGCCGGGAAGGTTTGCGCCAGCGCGGTGGCGGGCAGCGCGGCCGCCAGTGCCATCACCGGCGCGATCAGCGCGGCCCCGAACAATTGTCTGCGGTTGAAACTCATGGTGTTCTCTCCTGTTTATGAAATGGCGGTGCGCTGCACCCCTTGCGGGTGTCGCCGCGATGGTTCATCAAGACATGCACTACCTTCATCATTCTGCAACTGGAATGATAATATGGATGCATGACTCTGGGTTGTCGCAGTGACAAGACCTCAAAACGGGGACGGAAATGGAAGCGATGAAGAACGCAAGCCCGATGTACGAGGTCGAACGCCGGGCGGAACACGCCGCGAGACCGGGGTTCCGAATTACCGAGTTGCAGATTGCCCGGGACCAGAAGGTGCCCTGGCATTACCACAGCAACGTCCAGGACACGTTCTACGTGATCGAAGGGCAGCTCAGGCTGTTCCTGCGCGACCCGAAGGAAGACGTGCGGCTTGCGCCGGGCGACAGCTATTCGGTCCCGCCGCGCCGCCCCCACCTGGTTACCAATGCCGGAGACGCCTCGGCGACCTTTCTCGTTCTTCAGGGCATCGGCAGCTACGACTTCGTACCGCTCGTCTAGGCTGTCATGACGAGAGCGCCGGCGCCGGGAGTCCGGATCGGCCTCTCGCCAGGCGTTTTGGCCGCGTTCCTCGATTGCATTTTAAGGTTTCGCCGGTGTTCCAGTCATGAGGTGACTTATGAGGCCGAGATTCGCAATACTCGCCGCACTGATCATTCCCTGCATGGCGAGTGGCTTTTGCTACGCACAAGCTTCAGTTGAAACAGCCAAGCCGAAGTTCGACCCCGAACTCGCACGAGCGGTCGGCGCCGACGACCACGGCATGAGGAGTTATGTCCTTGTCGTTCTGAAAACGGGACCGAACAAGATGCCGGCCGGAAAGGAGCGCGACGAAATGTTCAAGGGACATTTTGCGAATATCAATCGGCTGGCTGCCGAAGGGAAACTCGTGCTTGCGGGGCCGTTCGATGGCGTGGACGGATGGCGAGGCCTGTTCATTCTTGCCGCTGCCGATATTGAAGAAGCCAAGAAATACGTGGCCGCCGATCCGGTAATCATCAACGGCGAGATGTTCGCCGAATACCACAAGTATTACGGGTCAGCTGCGTTGATGCTGGTGAATGAAGCACACGGCAAACTGGCGAAGAAGAGCTTCTAGGCTACTTGCAAGGGCCGCCCGGCCACGCCGGTCACCGCGCTCACACTTCGTCCGTCCAGTAGTCAAGGTCATGATCCGCGCGCGTCATGTGGCGCAGGCCACCGCCGAAGGCTCCGATCTTCTTCGAATCGGGGTACTCGCACACCTCCGCCGGCAACATGGTGCTGACGGACACATAGGCAAGTTCGCCGCCCGAGTCGTTGATGATCGACGACGGCTACGACCCTATATAGGCCTGTCGCGTTTCCAGAAAGCGGCCCTTCAAGTTGGACCAGTCGCGCGTTTTAACCAAAAAAAGGCCGGCACACTGATCGTGTCCCGGCGAACAAGGAAGGCTAATTCGAACACTACTATTTCAACTTACAACATCGTCGAGTACTCAACCAATTGGCGAAAGAGATCTTTCGCCTTCTTGCATACTATTTCTTGGCTGGATCTGCAGCTGCCGCATTCATGCCGACCAAATAGTCCAGGAGGTCCGGCAATTTCGCCTTCGGCACTTCAGCGCCGTAAGCTACCATCCGCTCGATCGCTTCTTTCCACTGCTCCTTGGTCAACTTCAATTTTCCGAGCGGCTGGCGTTTAGCGGTATGACACTGTGTGCAGATCTCGCCGAAGATTTGTGCTCCGCCTTCTGCCGCAATGACTGGCGGCGAAACGGTGATCCAGCTCAGGGCCAAACAGAGCATTAGCCACAACTTACAGGTTCGCATCAGGTTTTCCTTTCTTGTATCGGCATCGCGGCGGATGGAGTCGTTTCGACTCCGTCCACACGCGATTGCCCTGGGATACGTACCGCTCGAGCCGGTCTCAGAACCCGAACATCACACGCATCGTAAGCCCGTTGTCGCTAAGACGTGCCGGGTTGGTGGCAACCCCGAGCGTCGGGATTACCGCGCCCGTTGCGCTGTCGTCAAAGGTGTGATGGCGATATTCGGCGACCAGCTTGATATTTTGATCATATAGATGCTGGAAACCAAGGACTAAACCGTGCTCTTTCGGTTTCGAATTGGTTATGCCGGTTACGCCGTTGGCCGTCACGTTTGTGTCGTTGTATGCATCGGCGTTGATCCAATCATAACGAAGATAGGCCGCGGACATCTTCGACACCTGCCAGCCAAGTTGACTAAACCCGCCTCTCCATTTGAATTCCCGGCCGAACCCGGTCGGATTGCTCTCGGTGTTGTACATCAACTGGTTCGCCAGCGATATCGAGGGAATTCCGAAGGGCGCAAGGCTTAGCGTAAAATCGGGCCCCCATCTGCTGGATTTGTTGGCGTTCTGCAACCCGGACATGATGCCGGTTCCGCCGATCGTGTTTGTACCATTCGCTGCCGTCATACGTAGCTCATCGCCGTAGATATCTGCGCTATGGAAGCCGAATAGACCCAGCGACTGTCCCTGCCAGCGCATGACCCAGCGTGCGTAGGTATCCTTTGTTTGCTTATTGGCAGACTTGGCATTGGTCCCGTTGGTGATGCCAAGGTGGTACTCGCCCCAGAACGTCTCGCGCTTTGCAACGTCGGTTATCGGCTTCCCGAAAGTCAACATCCCGTTGATTTCGGCCATTACCTGTGGTTCGCTCAATCTGAACAGGCTGTCATTCGGATCACTGCCCAGAACGTCACTTACTCTTCGAGGGCTTATTAAATCCAGAGCGGTACGTTCGTAAATTAGGTACTGATTGACGGAGAGCCGCACTTTGCCTGACGCATAACCCAGCGGCAAGTGCGTTATTCCCGCGAGAAGGTTAAAACTGTCGCGAGGCAAGCTGTCTCCCGCCGCATTGTTCCACCAAAACTTGGCGACCTCGAACGTCGGAGATTCCGTACCAAATTTGACATTGCGTCCGGGGGTAGTGTTATACCTCGCCTCGAAATTCCCCGTGGGCGTAAATTCCCATGCCCGCGTCTCGTACATCGGGAATTCCACAAATGCCGACAGGTGCTTGCCAAGCGCCGAGGTCATAAAGATGCTGGCGTCCATAAGCGCAAGACTAGTGCCATTCGAGGTGACGTTCGTGTTGTTTCCCGATTCGCGTTTTTCCGAGCGGGAATCAACTCCGACGCCGGTGATAAACGACAAGGGTAGTTGCGACGGAATGCTAATGCCCTTGGAGATCTCGATATCCTCCTGCACCAATGGAGCATCGCGTCCGTTAATCGCGCGATAGCCGCTGAGACGATAGGTCACGCCTGCGCCGTTCAATGCGCCCCACATCGTATGGCAGGTTGTGCATTCGACGCCATGCCGGCGCGAGTACGACGGCACTGCCCAGGCGCTCTCGGTGAGTAGCGCCAGCGAAGTTACAGATACGACAGCGAATGCCGCGGCGGTTCGTGCTAGCGACCCTGCGGATAGCGGCAGTTTAATCTTCATTGTTTTTCCCCTTGGCCAGAACATTAAAAGTGTTCGCCAAATTCCGCTGCGCGTATCGCCAACCAAAGAAAAGGATCTTTGAGTTGGCGGCGCCACGACATACGTCCGTGTGTGCACGCGCCGAAGATCTGGCTAAGCGTGAGCATTCGCAAACCCCGTGCCATGCGAGAGGTCGCGAAATAGTTACAAGGGAACAGAGGGTTGGTGTCTGGTGAAACTGGTAGCGGAAGACCGCTGTCGTCCTGAGATCGAGACAGATGTTACGAATTCGATCCGATTCCAAGCGGCTCAATATGGTTGTAAAAATTCTGCCGCGCGAGTCCGGCTAAACGTGCAGCTTCGGAGATATTGCCGCCGGCCAGTTGAAGAAGATTGGAAAAGTATTCCCGCTCGAATTTTTCTCGGGCTTCGCGATACGGTAGTTGCGCTGTGGCCGGCCGTGATCTGACTGAAAGATCGCTGGATATTCCCAAGGCTGCCGGAGTGATCGGTCCTCCCGCGTTAATGACCACGGCGCGCTCCATCGCGTTCCGCAATTCACGCACGTTCCCAGTCCATGGGGCCGATTCCATGATCTCGATCGTCTCCGGGGCCAACGGCCCTACGCTCTTGCCGAATTTGCTGCGGAAGTGCTCCAGGAAAAGCAGCGCAAGCGGCATGATATCCTCCCGACGCTCGCGCAACGGGGGGAGTCGGATCGCCACAACATTGATCCGATAGAATAGATCGGTACGGAACCTGCCGGCCTTCACCTCCGCTTCTAGGGACTTGTTCGTGGCGCAGATCAGGCGGAAATCGCTCGATCGTTGTGCCGTACTTCCAAGGCGGGTAAAGGTATGCTCCTGCAGTACGCGCAGCAGGCTCGCTTGAAGCTTTGGGCTCATGTCCGTGATTTCGTCGAGCAGCAGCGTGCCCCCATCGGCCTCCTCGAAATACCCCGGGGTAGTTTTCCCCGCGCCTGTGAATGCGCCCTTCTCATAACCGAATAGCGAAGCCTCCAGGAGCGACTCGGACAGCGCACCGCAGTTGATCTCCATGAGCGGACCCTCGGCATGGCCGCTCAGTGCGTGGAGCTGCTTGGCGATAATTTCTTTACCCGTGCCGCTCTCGCCCTCGATCAGGACCTTAGTGTCCAGAGGTGCCGCTTGCCGCACCTGTGCCAGCACTTTCTCCATTACGGCGGAACGACTGACGATAATCTGTCCGCCCGAGAACGTTCCCAAGGTTTCGCGCAAAGCGACGATCTCGCGATAGGCTCGGTCCATCTCCAGCGCCCGGTCTATCACCGTCCGTAATTCATCAAGATTCTCGAATGGCTTCGTCAGGTAATCGAACAGTCCGTCGCGCACCGCCCGCATCGCGTCGCGCACGTCGGCAAAGCCCGTGATGAGGATGGCCATCTGTTGCGGACGCTCGGCGCGTGTCTCCGCGAACAGGTCCAAACCGTTGCCATCCGGTAGCCGTTGATCGAGGATGATGAGATTAAAATCGGTTTCGTGAAAAGCACGTCGCGCATGCGTCACATCCGCAACCGTTCTT
>Ga0315281_10008277_pt1 | contig 14544 bp, 12 predicted proteins | sample YL17G07_0_MG_FD_204540 | JGI IMG/M metagenome (GOLD analysis project Ga0315281, IMG submission 204540) | Sediment microbial communities from Yellowstone Lake, YNP, Wyoming, USA - YL17G07_0 | ecosystem: Environmental > Aquatic > Freshwater > Lake > Sediment | place: USA: Wyoming | collected...
CTTGAACGCGATGTTACGTCATGGCACGCGCTGGGATATGAATTATCTGAAAATCGCTTGACACACAACACGGTTGCTCCCCCTGCCAGGGGGAGGAGAAATAAAACAGGGAAATCACACCTACCATAATAATGAATTCACCCCTACAATGACGGGATAATTAATCAGGAGCATATTGTAAATGCAGATTACTCTTGCCAATCCACGCGGGTTCTGTGCCGGTGTTGACCGTGCCATACTGATCGTCGAGCGCGCACTGGAGCTTTTCGGAGCGCCGGTCTACGTGCGCCACGAGGTCGTACACAACAAATATGTCGTTGATTCCCTGAGGGATAAAGGCGCTGTCTTTGTCGAGGAACTGGACGAGGTGCCCGATAATGCCACCGTTATCTTCAGCGCCCATGGCGTTGCCAAGCGCGTGCGCGAAGAGGCCGCACGCCGGAAATTACGCGTCTATGACGCCATCTGCCCGCTGGTGACCAAGGTGCACATGGAGGTCGGCCATTACCAGGACGAGGGGCGTGAATGTATTTTGATAGGCCATGAGGGCCACCCCGAGGTCGAGGGGACATTGGGCCAGTACCGGTCCCAAAACGGGAAGGGAGGGATGCATCTGGTGGAATCCGTTGATGACGTGTGGAAACTTAAAGTCAGCAATCCGGACTTCCTGGCCTTCGTTACCCAGACCACGCTCTCCATGGATGATACCGCCGAGATCATCGATGCCCTGCGCAAGCGTTTCCCCAACATCGTCGGACCCAAGAAGGAAGATATCTGTTATGCCACGCAGAACCGCCAGGATGCGGTGAAGAAACTGACCAAACAATGCGACCTGATTCTGGTCGTCGGTTCACCCAACAGTTCCAACTCCACGCGTCTCAAGGAGATCTCACAGAAGGTGGGCGTGCCCGCTTACCTGATTGACAATGCCGGCGAGATCCGCAGTGAATGGCTGGAGGGGAAGAAATGCATCGGCATTACGGCCGGGGCGTCCGCGCCGGAGGTGCTGGTGGAAGAGGTGGTACAGAAAATGAGAGCCTGGGGCGCGGTCGGCGTCAACGAAGCACCCGGCAAGCAGGAAAAGGTCGTCTTCTCGCTGCCGCGAGAACTGGTCAAGACGGAATATTCAAACGTCTGACCTATTCAGGTACCTCTGCATCAGAGGCTCCTTGGTACTCAACCCCCACCTTAATCCCCCTTCCAGGGGGAGGAGAAAAGCTCCTTCCCCCTTTTAGGGGGAAGGTCGGGATGGGGGTGTAATGTTTAAAGAACCTCCGCAATCCCAGGCCGGGAGGATCCGACAGATTATTTCTGGGGCTCCGTCTTTGAGGGTTGTCCTGTTGGAGCAGGGGTGGCAGCTGACTCAGGTTTTTTGTAACCCGCATCTTCCAGTGCCTTGGCCACAGCCTCCTTGTTGAAACCGGCGATCACCTGATCGTTTATGACGACGGTAGGGACCGACGCGCCGGAGCCGCCCGCTTTGTCATTGAGTTCCTTCCTTGCTTCCATGTCCTTGTTGATGTCCTTTTCCGTGAAACTTGCACCGTATTTACTGAGGACACTCTTCATGACCAGGCAGGCGTCACATTCCGATGAAGTGGTATAGAAGGTGATGGTTGCATTGCCCGTTCCTTTTTCCTGTTCCGGTTTTTTCGCGGAAGCATCCGTCGCAGCGTTCGATGCGCCGGTCTTGATATCCCGTTGACTGGCAGGGGTGGTCCCCGGCGGGCAGTGGTCCTGGAATGTGGAATTACCCGCCTCGTCAACGCATTCAAGTACTGTAACGGCATAAACCGCGGGCAGGTTTAATGCACATAACAACAGGGTTACAAATATGAGTATATGTTTCATGGCGCAAGTCCCTATCGTTGTTTAAAAAATGAACATAATCAAAATATTAATGCCTGTATTTTAATATAGCGGTGAAGTTCACGCCACTATATAATTTTCAGATTGAGATGTGAGTATTGCATGGGAGCATCATTATGAATAGATTCAATGCTGCACTGCCAAGTTCAATCCGGATGCTTTGTATTTATTTACTGCTGGCGGGCAATGCCCACGCCGCCATATATAAATGGGTGGATGAGAACGGTAACGTGCAATATACCGAGACCCCTCCTCCGGCAGAGGTTAAGGCCGAAACCATCCAGCCACCCCCGTCACCAATGGATTCCGAAACGGCCATAAAGCAATTGAGTGAGCAGGAACGCCAGCTTGATGAATCGCGCAAAAAGCGTCAGGAGCAGGCGGTTCAGGAAGCCAGGGCGGCTGATGAAATTGCCTTGCAGAAAAAGAACTGTCAAATGGCGAAAGACAGGCTGGCGAGTTATGCCAGTCCGCGGGTCAAGATTACACAGGAGGATGGAAGCAAGGTAAGGGCCACCGAAGAGCAACGACAGGAACAGATCAAGAAATCAGAGGACATGATCAAGGAGTTTTGCAAGGAATAACGTAGGACCGAATTCATTCGGCCAATATGCTTTGCAACTCCAGCCCCCCCCCAAAAAAAAGGGGGGGTATTTCTACCCCCCGTTGTAGGGCCGAATTTATTCGGCCAATATGCCTGTTACTCGAACTCCTTGAACCAGAATTTTCTGAGGCGCGCGCCAAGTTTTGTGGCGGGAGGCTCAGTTATGGACACACCCGAGAGTACGACTTGATAAATCTTGCCGTTAATTTCCACTGTTACCGGGACCGGTGATGGCAAATAGCCGCCGCCGGGATAGATCGTGCTGCGATCGGCTGCGGTCGTACTACCACTCTTGTCCTGGTCTGCAGGCGCAAAGGCATTGGTATAGTTAACCTGATATTGACGGGCAACACCGAGGTCGCTGGCGCAATTGGTGTCGGAGACATTCGCGACCGAAGTGGGCTGGTTCGTATTGAAGAAGACCACGGTATTGAGGGTCACAGCGCTGCCCACCACCTTCTCACCGGTGTTCAGTGTAATGTACCAGCCGGACTGACTGCCGAGGGCGGCGATGGCGGTTGTCTGCGCTGTCTGCTGGTCCGTAAGGTTGCTACCGGGACAGGCAGCCACGCTCTGCGCGCAGTTGGTGGTTGCATCAAACAGGGCTGACTCCTGTATATCAGAATTACTGGGTGCAGTGCCAGTCCCGTAATCCTTGAACATATACATCCTGTTCGTGACCACGGTTTCAAACGGGTGTTCACGGTCGCCGCTGCCGATAATGACACCATCGTACACGGGTGAACCGGTCGTATCGAATACCACGTCGGGCGGGAACAGGAACTTGCGCAAGCCACTCCGGTCGACCGGGTTAGCCGCCAGTCCACTGGTATCACGGACTGAGGCTAACTTGGTCACGGTCCATTGGGTCACATCGGTGTCATTCATATCCACGCGCCAGACATTAGCGCCGGTGTCGCCGACATAGGCGCGGTTTTTCACCGCACCGCCGCGGTCAGTCACTACTGCCATGTCCGCGGGAATGGCGTAATGCATCCCGGAGACAGTCTTGTATGTATATGTCGGAGACGTTATATCACCGCCGCCGCCGGCGGGTCCCGCCTGCCAGATGATAGCACCGGTAATGGCGTCGACCACGAAGATGCCGCGTCCCATGGTACGAAGACAGGTGTGCGTGCTATCCGGCTGCAGTGGACATGAAGGGGCTGTCACATTACCCGAGGAACCTATGGCCGTGATGGTCGCCGTATCCACGTCTTCCACATCCGCGTCATAGCCGGCGCCGAAGATCAACACCGGATGATTGAGATGTGCGGCTGCTGCAGATGCTGTGTCCAGGGACCATGGAATGGTCTGTACCTGGGGCACGGACCAGGTCTCGCCCAGTTCGCCCCAGCCCGTATCGCTGCTGGTGTGTTTCCACAGGAGTTTCGGATTGGATGGGTCGCTGACATCCAGGGCATAGATGAAGCGGCCGCCGCGGTGCATGGAGATGTATAGATAGACCTTGTCTTCACTATCAATGGTCACGTCCAGCTTGCCGTCGTTGTTGTGATCCAGGACGTAAGAGCCAATGGTCCCGTCGGCAAAATAGGGTTTCTTGTTGGTGCTGCTGATGATGGGGGTATTGTCGCGCAGCCGTTTGAGCTCGCTAAATTGTTCCACCGGGATGAATCCCCAGGCCTCCTGCCCCGGCAACGGCTCGGTGTTCTTGCTCTGGGCCATGCCTCCCTTTACCGCCCGGAACACGCCATCGTTGGCGCCGTAAAAGACGTATACGTCGTTATCATTGCCATGGCGATTGTAGTTGACCACGGCGGGCCGGGAGTGCAACACGTCGCCATGGATGGAGGCGCGGATGTTGGTGAGAGAGTTATCGGCGTTTTCATCTTCATAATTGTCCATGCCACGCACCCAATTGATCAGGTTATTCACCGCGGTCGTGGTGGTCCCGCCACTGGGAGATTCAGTCATGGTGCCGGTGGCATCGCAATCCGGATTGTTCAGGGTGTAGGTGAAGGTATTGACGTCAACCACGGTGACCGCCTTGTTGATGACATTGAACTCCGAGGGACTGGTGCAACTGCTGGCGCCGCTGACGGTGGCAGTATCACCGGTGACGAGGCCATGGGCGATGACCTTCGCTGTGGCCGTGGTGCTCCTCTTGTTGGCGGTCAGGGTGCCGGTGGCAGTGGCCTGCGCCGTGGTCACACTGGACAGCACGTAGGTGAAGGTGTTTGCATCCAGCGAGGTATTCGAGGTAATGGTCGTAATCGTTGCCGTGAGGTTGTAAGCCGTCGGTGTCGCCCCCTTGATGGTGAGGGTGTCACCGTTGGTGTAACCATGCGCGGTCACCGTGGCGAAGGCCACGGGATTACTCCCGTTCATCAATGTGGCCGTGATGCTGGTGCTGGTGTCGGGAGCCGGCCCTGTGCCGACGGTGCAGGTTGGATAGGATCCGCCTGCGATACAATAGCCAATGGTGTTGGCATCCACGATGGTCGCGGTGAAGGTGCCGTTATAGGCGCTGTTGGTGGCGCCGGCAATAAGCACGGTGGGCGTTGCGCCCGGTGCGCCGAATTGATGGCTGGTGACCGTGGCGTGGGCCGTATTCGTGTAGCTTATGCCCAAGGTCGGCGTGATCGTGACCGCAGCGCCGGTATTGATAATCAGCGCGGTCGTGGTCGTATAAGTGAATTGATGTAATGCATTGTTGACAGAAACAATGCTAAAACTGCCGTTGTATTCCGATGGACTCGCCCCGGAGATGGTGTAAGTATCATTGATGACAAAGTTATAGGGTGATGCGTCAGTATCGGTAACGGTGACCGTTGTTGAGCCCAGCGGCCAGGCCTGGATGGTGCCGGAGGCGGCAGTTGTAATACCTGCGGGGACGGTATACGTGAACGTGGTCGAGGTGGGACCGCTGGTACTGATGGTCACCGGGGCGACATTGTAACCTGAAGGCGTGGCGCCGGTGATCCAGATGGACTGTCCGTTGGTAAATCCGTGGGCCGCGCTCGTGGTGGCCGTGGCCGTGGTGGTGTTGCCCGCGGCCGTGGCGCTGACGATGCTGCCGACGCTGTTACCGGTATCGTAGGGGGCCGTTGCGCTTGCTACGGCGAAGGTAAAGGTATTGGCATCTACCTTGGTGATGGTAAAGGCGCTGTTAATGACGACACTGGTACCCACTTTGGGTGTTATCTGTGCATTTATGGTGACACTATCGCCTGAGCTGAAACCATGGCTGGGCACTGTGGCGGTGATGACGGTACTGGTGCTCTTGTATATTGTGCCGCCGGTGTTTGGAGAAGTAGCTGCGCACGTGGGCGAGATGCTGTATGTGAATTGAGTGGTACTCGCGACAGCCGGGTGACCGGACGTAGGTATAGAAGCAACCGTATATTGGCCATTGTAGCCGGTGCTGGTGCCATCCGTGTAGATGTAAAAAGTATTGCCGACCGCCAGACCATGGGCTGTGGACGTGGTAACGGTCACGTCGGTTTTGCAACTGCCACTGCCTCCGCTCGAGCTTATGCTGCTGCCTCCAGAGGGGATGGCAACGGACACGGGACTGTTACTGATCTTCGTAATGATTTGGGGCGACGCATTGGTGAGGCTGGTGACGCTGACACTGTTGCCCGCGCCGTTACTGAGGGTGACGGTGTGTGAGCCGGCGGTGGTGTTGGTATTCACTGAAGTGACGCTCTTTTTGTCCGTGAGCGCCGAGATGGTTTTACTGACAAAGGCGGACAGGCTGACCACACTGAATGAATTGAAGTTAAGACTGGTCGACGTGATGGCGGTGTTGGCGGTGTTAAACGGCGTGGCGGACAGGGCGCTGCCATTCACGCAGTTGGGATAGAACCCGCCCGTGGTACAGGTATAGAGCTTGCGCGCCGTCTGGCTGCTGGCGTAGGTGGTGCGCAGCCCTTGCGCTGCCCCGCCCTTTTCCACCACGTCGCCGTCCGGCCTGTCGGAAGCGCCCCCCGCTCCGTAGGAAATACTGCCTGAATCCAGAAAAGACCAGAAGGTTGAGGACGTGGTCCAGAAGCTTATGGCGGTACTGTCGATGAACCCTAATGTTGCATTTGTCGCCACCGCGCCGGTGCTGTCAGCGATGAACACGTTACCGTTGGTATCAACGCCCAGTTGGTACATCTTGAGGTTTCCGAACCAGCGCGGGGCCTTCTTCGCATCCGGGCGGAACACGCCGATATAGAGCTGGTTCAGGTTGGTGCCGCGCACGTTCACGCTGACGGGCAGGGTGGTCGAGGCGAATACGCTGTTGACGGCCTGGATCTCTGTAAAAATATTGAGCAGCGTATTGACGATGTCTTGTCCGCCGTTGCCGCTGGATGTGGCGAAATATTTGCCATTGCCTTTATGGGCCGCGCTCTTCATGAGCGCGGTCATGTCCGGACCATGGCCCGTTGTTTTCGCGTCCGGATCAACCTCAACCGTGTAGGTAGTCACGTGCGGCTTGCCTGCAGCAGAACCATTCAGGTCAGTGTTCGCCAGGAAATCCGCCCATTCGTCCATCCAGTTGCCCTTGTAAAAAGCGGGGGTAATGTTGATTATATTGCTGTCGCTGGTGTCGTAACCTACGGCGGTCAGTTCGTCTTTCGACTCGGTCACAGACGGGACTGCTTCGGTGAGTGGGCCGTTGCTGAGATAGATAATGAAATTGCTCTGGCAACTGCCGGAAAGTGGCGAATTATACAGGGCGCCGTCAGCGTTTGAATTTAACGCGTAACCGCCGAGATTGGCCGCAGTGGCGGGGTGCTGATCGCTGGATGGGTGGTTGTCGCATTTCGTGTAATGCAGGTTGTTGGCAAAGTCGGTCTTGCATTTGACGTTGCTGGTGGATTCTGCCTTGCCTGCAAAATAGCGATAGGCCTCCACCATGCCCATCCCGGTGCTGGCGTTATTACTTTTATCGTCCGTTACATTGAAACTATTGACGATGCTGGCCAGGACCGCCTTGTTAGCAGTTGTCATTTGCCGCAGGGAGAACCGGACATAAGCGCCATCATGGCTGTCGTTGCCGCCACCGGTTTCATTGAACAGCATCAGTCCCACGTTGAATTGATCGGTCAGACTGTTGACCACCGTGACCAGCGCGCTTTTCTCGTTGGTGAATGGTGGAGTCCAGTTCGCCGTATTGTCCACGTATACGAGGACATTGGGACGATCCGCGGGTACGTTGGGGTTGGCGAGAAAGATATCCGTGTCGTCGTTGACCGGATCAAACGTGGCATATGCGGGTTGTGACAAGCCGCCAGCCAGACAGAATATCAGACTGTAGATAAATGTGCGCAGTTGCGGTTGTGACAGCAAAGATTTGAGCGTGAACATGATGGCTCCTGTGTGTATCAGGGTAATGGTGTTGGGGGTTCGGGGCAGTTGCCTGCGGGCATGCGTATGGCCACGCCCTGATGCAGGACGGTCTTCGCCCCGGTTACAGAGTCTGTAATTGATGCCTTGACTTCAAAGATGTTGTCCTGGGGAATGATGCCGCCGACCACCGCCGTATATCCTTTGGCGACGTTGCTGGAGATGCATATAACCTGGGAGACGGTGACGGGACCCAGCGAGGTCGCGACGACGGTCGTCGCCGGTGACGTGAACAGCGTATAGTTGCTCATCACCTGCTCAATGGCATCCTGGGCCGCGGCATCCATGGCCTTCTGTGACTGCATGTTGCCGATGATCTTCAGGTTGATGGTGCTGAGATTAATCGCGGACACCGCGAGGATGGTCATCATGACCAGCATGATCAGCGCGACAATGAGCGTGGCGCCTGACTGGCGATGGTATTGATTCATAGAGTTCATTGAGGTATCTCCCGCCGTCCTGCAGCATTCATGGGCCGCACCTCGGTGCTGAACACATGGCGTTTATACTTGTCACCGAAGGGGCCGAAACTCGCGCCGGACAGTGTGTAGGTGGCACTGTCCTGGTAATCATCCGTGGCCTTGATATTGCGCGCGAGTACATAGATGCGTACGGACACCACATTGGGCCATTGCGCCGTTGCAGGCGCAGACACATAAGAGTCAGGTATGCCGTCACCCACCAAGAATGTGATCGGATCCGCTGTGGACGGAGTATCGTCAATCCCGTATTCCACCTTGAAATACTGGATGCCTTCAACCAGCGGCACGATGCTCATCTGTGTATTGGCGCCGTCAGATGACAGTTCCAGGCGTTTCAGCGTGGGCAGTTGCGGGTCACTGGCCTGACAGACACCGTCGGGGCCGCTGCCGGTGCTGCACGGCGCGACAAAATAGACATGCACATGATATTTACGGGTATCCGCGTATTCGGCATGCGTGGCGCTGCTGGGAAATTTCAGCATGGTCGCGGCGGTGCCGTCGGCCTTAGAGGTGGGCACATTGGCACTGGCCGAGCCGATTGTAAATTCATAACCCTGGCCGTTGGCCTGCAGGTAAACATCTTTTTCAACGGCGGCGCCGGTGAGTACATTGGTATCCGCCCGGCGCAGGACCAGGATATCGGACCCCGCCTGAAGGTTTTTGTAAGTTCCGCTGGTTTGCAGCAGATCTGTTCCTCCACCGCTGGCACACGTGGTGGGGCTGCTGGTGGGGAGAGCGCCGGTACTCGCTGCATGGAATCCCTGGACAGGTACTGCCATCGCAGTGGCGAGGTTAGCAAGGTCGGCAGTTTCGCAAGGGTCAGGGAGTGTTGCCGGAGCCGCGGGAAGGTCAAAGAAATAACCATAAAAACCGGCATGACGCAGATCATCGTAGACCAGGTTCATGGCATAGCGGCCGTCTTCAATCATCTGGCCTGATTTCTCCAGTTCGCGATGGGTGCGGCTGGAATTGAAGAACACCGTCGCCAGCCCGATGAGCAGGACGCAGCCGATGGCCAGGGCCACCATCAGTTCAATCAGCGTCATCCCCGTTTGTTTGCCTGGATATATTTTCGTGCGATGCATGGTTGTCCCCATCTCTTAATAAAGGTCCGCAATGCGAATGGTGGTGGAGACCGTACGGCGTTTGGTTTCCGTGTCGTAGAGGCCATTGGCGCAATTGGCCGTGGGTGTGGTCAGTTCAGCCATGGCCTGCCAGGAAACGGCGATAGTGTAAAGTCCGGTGCTGGGCAAGCCGGGTAGCTCAGTGCTGGCATCATAACTGATGCAGGCGCGGGCCCCGACCATGGCACCCACCGATGACCCACCCAGGCTTTCGGCTGTTCCCTGCAAAAATGAATCCAGATTATTAATGGTATTTATCGTCTGGGAGTTATATGCGGCGCCGCTTGCCGAACAGACTGGCGTACCCAGGTGTCCGGTGCCGGAAGCGCCGATAAATGGCGTTCCATTGGTGGTATCAGTAGTGATATTAAAACACGTCGCTGTCCCGCGGTTGGCGTTGATGCGATCCGCGATATCAGAAAGCAGGATCAGGGCCTGTGCCCGTTGATAGGATTCGAGTTCAGCGATCTGGGCCTTGCCCTGCAGGGCGGCGATACCGAACAATCCAATCAGGATGATGAGCATCGTGATCAGGACCTCGAGGAGGCTGAAGCCGGATTGCGCAAATTTGCTTTTCGTTGAATTCATTATTGACACCCGTTCGTCGGGTCCCCGTCAGTATCAATTTCAACATGCGGTTGGCCACCGAGGGTGATACCTACGCAACGCATGAAAATTTTGTTGTTAGCGGCGATATAGAACCTGTATTCAAGTGTGGAAGTCGGGCGGCCGGTGCGGTTAAAGGTGATCGATGCCGGGCAGGTCTCGGCGGCAGGGTCGTTATCGGTATTGCAGTCGACGGCAACATTCTGCAAGGCATCACTGGTCCTGAGCACGGTATTGTCTGATGCTATCTTTACCTTCCAGCCGAGGTTCCAGGTGGCGCCGGTCCTGGCCACGACGATATTGACATTGCGTTTGATGGCTTCGCTGCGTGCCAGGAGCAGGCTGAGGTGCGCTTCCGTGGACGCGGCCCTGACCCGCTGATTAAGTATGATGTCCCTCATATAGGGCAAGGCCATGGCGATAAGGATGCCTGCTATCGTGAGAACGGTCATGAGCTCGATCATCGTAAAGCCGGTTTGTCGATTGCGCATTACCATTTGCCTGTCTTGGCGCCGGTGCTGTCGAGGATCTGGTTGCCGTCAACGGCCTGGGTTCCCTTGGCAGTGGCCGTAATCGTGAAACTGGGCGGGGTCGCCGCATTATCGACGGTAATCGTTACATCATACCAAGTGTTGGAACACTTGGTTGCATCTGTGGTGCAATCAAAATCAGTATTTTTGATGGATAAGCTACTGGAAGCACCGGTGAAATTCGCTGTATATTGGCGTTTGTCCAGGAAATACTGTTGTTCGCGATTGGACGCATCCAGCAGGAGCGCCTGGGCCGCACTGCGTCGCGCCTTGCGCATCTGATCCAGGTATGACGGATAGGCGATGGCGGCAAGAATACCTATTATCGCGACTACGATCAGGAGCTCAATGAGTGTAAAACCGGTTTGTTTTTTCATGGCATTTTTTCCTTGTGGATAATGTATAGCAATAATCTTATCAAGACTTAAGTGTTAATATCATGAACGGCCACATATATCGGACAAACGGTATATGTTCGGCTCATTATAGATTCAGCATGCAGGCAGTGAACAGGAAAATCCTGTGATTACATCAGATTGTATCATCATCGGCGGCGGTATTATGGGTATGCTGACGGCCCGTGAATTGGCCAACCACGGGTACAAAACCACTGTCATCGACAGCGACCCCCCGGGGCGTCAATGTTCCTGGGCGGGTGGCGGCATACTTTCCCCTTTATATCCATGGCAAATGCCTGATGCCCTCCATGCTCTTTGCGTCTGGAGTCAGAAACAATATCCCGTGCTTGTCGAAAATTTGCGGGAGAGCACCGGCATTGACCCGGAATTGTGGCAGTGCGGAATGCTGATCCATGCACCAGATGAACTTGCCGCGGCCGCAGACTGGGCCGTAAGGGAAAACGTTACCCATGCCGTACTGGATGCGGCACAGGTCGCAGCAGTTGCGCCACTTCTGGCAAGGCAACATGCGCCGTGGTTCTGGTTGCCGGAACTCGCACAGGTGAGAAACCCGCGCCTGTTGTCCGCCTTGAAGATCAGTCTGCAAAAGTCGGGGGTGCAGTTTTTTGAATACACTGAAGTCCGGCGCATTATCGTTAATCAGCACAAGGCAGAGGGCGTGGAGACAACCCAAGGCCCGTTCAGTGCGCCCATTATCGTTATCGCCTGCGGGGCCTGGACCAGCCGATTATGGCCGGCGATCACAATAAATCCCGTACGTGGCCAGATGTTATGTTATCAGGCGGAGAAAAATTTCCTGCAGACCATGGTGCTGAAGGAGGGGAGATATGTCGTCCCGCGACGGGATGGTCTTCTGCTTGTGGGCAGTACGGCGGAGGATGTCGGTTTCGATGCCGGGATCAGTATGGAAGCGCGTAATATGCTGGAGGCGGCGGCTGAGGACATGTTCCCCGGGATTAATCGGTTCCCTGTGGCGGGCCACTGGTCCGGGTTGCGACCCGCCACGCCATCCGGATTTCCCTGTATCGGCGCCTGGCCGGAGACAGCGGGTTTGTTTATTAATACCGGGCATTACCGCAATGGGGTGCTGCTCGCGCCCGCTTCGGCCCGGTTATTAATGGATATTATCCTGCAGCGGGAACCGCCGTTCCCCGCAGGTGCTTTTCAGCCGGTGCTTAACCGGGATACCGGATGATGGCTGGTGCTGTAGGGCCGGTTTTAACCGGCCATGTGCGTGCGAATAAATTCGCACCTACAACCAGGGGAATTGCCTGGTACCGGTGCAACAAAAACACAAATTGGTTATACTAAGCGCATGATTTTATTAAACGACACGGACAGGACAGTGGACACCATCAAAAGGGTGTTGCTCGCGCACGGTGTGCGCCCCACGTCGCAACGCGTGGAGATTGCGAAGGTGCTTTTGCGTGAACCGCAACATCTGTCCGCCGATCAGGTCCTCGCGCGGGTCAACGTACAACGTCCGCTGGTATCCAAGGCCACGATCTATAACACCCTCAACCTGTTTGCCGGGCAGGGACTGATTCGGCAGGTCATCATCGATGCCGGTAAGGTTTTCTATGATTCCAACACAGATGTCCACCATCATTTCTATAATGAAGATACCGGCATGTTGCAGGATGTGGACGCATCTACGTTAAAAATAGATCGCTTGCCGAAACTGCCGGAGGGTACGCAGGAAACAGGGATTGATGTCATCGTAAGGATCAGGAACAAACCGTAACCTATCTCACGTCAGGCATTCAGACCAGACACGCCGGAGTAGCTCAGTTGGCAGAGCAACGCATTCGTAATGCGTGGGTCGGAGGTTCGAGTCCTCTCTCCGGCACCATTTCATTGTTTTTTAACGTCCCATAACATCCCACTTTTCTCCTGCATCCCTTTCTATGTCTCGTGTTTATTGGTTCGTAGCGTCTCATGCCGTCCCATTGCATCCTGAATCCGTTGGGGGTATCTTTGGGGGTACGTGTTTTGAAAATGGGGGTATCAGACAATGGGAGTCGAACTTACGAGCACCAAAATAAACGCCTGCAAACCACAAAAACAGCCCTACAGAGTGTTCGACGGCGGAGGCCTATACCTTGAGGTGCGCCCTAACGGTTCCCGACTCTGGCGCTTGAAATATCGCATTTCTGGCAAGGAGAAGCTGCTGGCGCTGGGTAAGTATCCTGCGGTCACTCTACAGAAGGCACGCAAGGAGAGAGATAAAGCCAAGGAACTGATCGCTGATGGGCGCGATCCAGTGACTGAGAAACATGCGGCCAGGGCCGCTGATATACACAAGGCCGCAAATACCTTCGAGGACGTGGCGAAACGCTGGATGACTGCGAAAACCTGGGCGCCGTCCTACCGTGAAAGCATTGAGTCCGCGTTCAAACGTAACATATTCCCGCGCATCGGCAAGGTGCCCGTGGCTGACATCAATGCCCGCCTGTTGTTATCCGCACTGCGGCCCATGGAAAGCCGGGGGGCGTTGGAATTACTCTCACGCACGCGGCGCTGGTGCAGTGAAGTGTTGTGTTATGCCATCGGCGAGGGATTGCGCGAAGATGATCCGGCCAGCTATATCCGCAAAGTCCTCAAGAAAAACGAAAGCAAGAATTATCCGCACCTTGAACACAAACAGTTAGGTGACTTTTTACGCAAGCTCTATGACTACCAGGGCAGGCCGGAATCACGCCTGGCCGTCACGCTCCTGCTGCATACGTCTGTGCGCACAGGAGAGTTACGCGCAGCGAAATGGAAGGAGTTCGATCTGGACGAAAAGCTTTGGACGATTCCCGTTGAACGCATGAAGGCACGGCGTAAGAATCCTCACCCGCACAGTGTCCCGCTTTCCAAGCAAGTTATCGCTCTGCTGAATGAATTAAAACAACTGACTGGTTATTCCGAATATCTGTTCCCGAATCATGGCAAGTATCCCTATGCGAGCGAGAACATGATCAACGTGGTGATCCACCGGTTGGGCTATAAAGGGGCATTAGTCGGGCATGGCTTCCGCAGCATCTTCAGCACGATTGCCAACGAGTCCGGCAAATGGCGTGCGGATATCATAGAGATAGCACTAGCGCATAAAGACAGTAACGCGATCCGCGCCATTTATAACCGGGCCACTCACCTGCAAGAACGCGCCCGGTTAATGCAGTGGTACAGCGACTCTCTGGACGTTGCACAAAAAGGCGGCGAAATAGTTACATTGAAACGCAAGGCGTAATTTTACATTCACCAAGCCTAGGGTAGCTCCCGAAAGGCCGGACACCTTCACCGGCTGGCTTGGTGTCTCTCTTGAAGGTTTGCGGATGAGGGTAAGCAATGCCTCAGGATCTAAATAAAAAGAAACTTCAGAAAATTAACCGTGACCCCGTAGCACGTCTTGACAGACTATCGCAACGTTATATTGAGGGTGAAAAAAGTGCGCTCATAGAAGCGATCCAGCTCTGCGGTGAGAAGAAAATTGTTATGCCAGAGTGGGTTGTTAATGAATTTATTAAAGCCATAGACCGCTGGACCAATTTTGATGTCAAAACACTT
>Ga0315281_10008278_pt1 | contig 14544 bp, 11 predicted proteins | sample YL17G07_0_MG_FD_204540 | JGI IMG/M metagenome (GOLD analysis project Ga0315281, IMG submission 204540) | Sediment microbial communities from Yellowstone Lake, YNP, Wyoming, USA - YL17G07_0 | ecosystem: Environmental > Aquatic > Freshwater > Lake > Sediment | place: USA: Wyoming | collected...
GTTCTCCCTGCTCGACGAGCGCGATCTCGCCCAGGAAGCCGCCGTCCGACAGGGACCGGACCGGCTGCCCCGTCCGCTGGACATGAACGGTCCCGGTGACGATCAGGTAGAAGGACTCGGCGGGCTCGCCCTCACGCATGAGGACCGTGCCCGCCGGCACCGCGAGGTCACGCGCGAGCGTCGCCACCGCTTCCATGCTCCGCTGATCGAGCGCGGAGAAGAGCGGCAGGCGGGCGAGGAGCTCGACCTTTCGATCCATAGGCAGCGAGAATAGCCCGGCTCGTACACTGACGTCTGCAGGCAGGCGCACCCATCCGAGGATCCGATGTCAGATCGCCCAACGCCCTACGACCGCCCCACCGACCCCGGCAAGCGCCACTCGTTCGCCCTGACCGACGGCCCGGACCGCGCCGCGGCGCGGGCGATGCTCAAGGCGGTCGGGTTCACCGACGACGACCTGGCCAAGCCGCTGGTCGGGGTCGCGACCACGTGGATCGAGACCATGCCGTGCAACCTCAACCAGCGGCGCTTGGCGGAGTTCGTGAAGCAGGGCATCCGCGAGGCCGGCGGCACCCCCATGGAGTTCAACACGATCGCCGTCTCCGATGGCGTCTCGATGGGCACCGAGGGCATGAAGGCCAGCCTGATCAGCCGTGAGGTCGTGGCCGACTCCATCGAGCTCGTCGTCCGAGGCCACCTCCTCGACGGGGTCGTCTGCCTCGTTGGCTGCGACAAGACCATCCCCGGTGCGGCGATGGCCATGGCCCGCCTCGATGTCCCCGGCCTCGTCCTCTACAACGGAACGATCTACCCCGGCCACTACAAGGGTCGGGACCTGGAGGTCGTCTCGGTCTTCGAGGCGATCGGGGCCTACCGGGCCGGCAAGATCTCGATCGAGGAGCTCTACGAGATCGAGAGCGCCGCCTGCCCGGGCGCGGGCGCCTGCGGCGGCCAGTTCACCGCGAACACGATGAGTACAGCGCTGGAGTTCCTCGGGCTCTCGCCGGGCGGCCTCAACGCGATCCCGGCCGAGGACCCGAAGAAGGAGGAAGCGGCGCGGCGCGCCGGCGAGCTGGCGATGACCCTGGTCCGCCACGACATCCGGCCCTCGCACATCGTGACCCGCAACGCGATCGAGAACGCGATCGCCTCGGTGGCCGCGACCGGCGGCTCCACGAACGGGGTGCTCCACTTCCTGGCCATCGCCCACGAGTTCGGGATCCCGCTCGAGATCGACGAATTCGGGGCAATCGCCGACCGGACCCCGATCGTCGCCGACATGCGGCCCGGCGGCCGCTACACGGCTTCGGACATCTACGACGCCGGCGGGATCGGGCTCGTCATGCGCGAGTTGCTCAAGCGCGACCTGCTCCACCCGGACGAGAAGAACGTCGACGGACGGACGATCGCGAAGATCGCCGCGGCGGCGGTCGAGACCGAGGGCCAGAAGGTCGTCGTGCCGATCGAGACGCCGATCAAGCCGGTCGGCGGCCTGACGATCCTGCGCGGCTCGCTGGCCCCGGACGGCTGCGTCGTGAAGCTGGCCGGCCACGAACGGCGCCACCATCGCGGGCCGGCCCGGGTCTTCGACTCCGAGACGGCCTGCTTCGAAGCGGTCCGGGAGCGAAAGATCGTGGCCGGGGACGTGGTGGTCATCCGCTACGAGGGCCCGGTCGGCGGCCCCGGGATGCAGGAGATGCTGTCGGTCACGGCCGCGCTCGTCGGGGAGGGACTCGGGGATTCCGTCTCGCTCATCACCGACGGTCGGTTCTCCGGCGGGACCCATGGGCTGATGATCGGCCACGTGGCGCCGGAAGCGGCGCTTGGCGGCCCGATCGCCCTCGTCCGGGAGGGTGACGAGATCGAGATCGATGTCGCCGGCAAGCGCCTGGACCTGCTGGTCGACGACGCGGAGCTGGCCCGGCGGCGGACCGGCTGGGTCGCCCCGGAACCACGGTATCGCGGTGGCGTCATGGCGAAGTACGCAGCCCTTGTCTCATCCGCGAGCGAGGGCGCGGTCACGACCGGCCGACGCCTGGCCGAGGTGCTGCGCCGATGAGCGCGGGAATCCGATGATGGAGTACAAGCTCGAAGTCGTGGTCGTCCCTGTCTCGGATGTGGACCGCGCCAAGGCGTTCTACGCCGATCAGGTCGGCTTTCCCGTCGACGTCGATCATCACCCGAGCGAGCATTTCCGGGTCGTGCAGATGACCCCCCGCGGATCGGGCTGCTCGGTGACGATCGGAACCGGTCTGGCGAGCATGGCCCCGGGCTCGCTCTCGGGCCTTCAGCTGAGCGTCGCCGATATCCACGCGGCCCATGCTGATCTCGCCTCGCGAGGCGTGCCCGTGAGCGCGATCCAGCACCACGATGGGACGGGCTTCGTCGATGGCGCTGGCGGCGACTACAACTCGTTTTTCTTCTTCTCGGATCCGGATGGCAACGGCTGGGCGGTCCAGCAGAGCCCGCTGCTTCGGGCCGCGGGTGGGTCGAGCGAGGGCGGCTGAGGCGGCCCGCGTTTCGACACGGCCCCATGGCCGAGTGCATCGAGTCGGCGCCTGCGGCACAATCGGTTCGTGACCACGCCTCCCCTGCCACCGGACCCCGAGGCCTACGACGCCGAGCGGAACGTCCACGCGCGCAAGCGCGGGCTCTCGGCGCCGTACATCGCCGGCGGCCGGGACCCGGATCCGGAGGCCGGGCGCGCCGAGGAGCGCCGCTACCTGCGCTGGCTGATCATCATGGTTGTCGTGGTGATCCTGTCCGGGTTCGTCCTGGGGCTGCTGGGTGCGCTTCTCGGGCTGGACAGTCTCGTCAGCGGGTCCGGCTGACGTGCCTCTGAGCGAGGTGCCGGGGCCGGGCGAGGTACCTCACGGAGACCCGGTTGCGCCGGTGAGCAGGCGGTCACGACCAAGCGACGTCCTCGAGTCCCACCGCTGGGCTGCCGCCCACGACCGGCTGGTCGCGGCCCTGGTCGAACTGATTCGGATCCCGTCGATCAACCCACCGAACCCACCGGGACCCGAGCTCGACGCCGCGCGGGCCATCGCGGCGCTGCTAGCCGCCAGCGGCGTTCATGCCACGGTCTACGAGCCGGTCCCCGGCCGCGGGTCCGTGGTGGCGCGGCTCCGGGGCGACGGGACGGGCGGCGATCCCCTGCTCCTGCTCTCCCACCTGGACGTGGTCCCGGCGCCGGCCGATCGGTGGACGCACGATCCGTTCGGCGGCGAGATCGCTGACGGCTACGTCTATGGCCGCGGCGCGGTGGACATGAAGGACCTCGTCGCGATGGAGGTCGAGGTCGTCCGGATGCTCGCCGACGATGCGCGCGCCGCCGGCCTTGACCCGGCGATCGACCCGATCCCCGGGCTCCGCCGCGACATCCTGCTCGCGATCACCGCGGACGAGGAGGCCGGTGGCGTCGACGGGATCGGCTGGCTCGTGGACCATCATCCCGAGCACCTGCGCGCCGCCGGTGCCCTGAACGAGTCGGGTGGGGTCAGCCTGGAGATCGCCGGGCGAAGGCTCTACCCGATCCAGGTCGCCGAGAAGGGCTACGCCGTCTACCGGATCACCGTGCACGGCACGTGGGGCCACGGTTCCATGCCGCGCCCCGACAACGCGGCCGTCATGGCAGCGGAGGCGATCCGCCGCCTGGCGATCCCGGGAGCGCTGCGGGTGACGCCCGTGATGCGGGCCTTCTTCGAGGAAGCGGCGGCCGCCCTGGGCGGCGAGGCCGCGACCCTCCTGCGGGCGATGGCGAGCGGGGAGGTGGGTCGCGCAGAGGCTGCCATCGACCGCCTCTGCGCGCCTGTCTACGCGCGTGCCGCGCGGGCGCTCCTGCGCGACACGGTCTCGCCGAACGTCATCCACTCCGGGGTCAAGTACAACGTCATCCCCGGCGAGGCGACCATCGAGCTGGACTGTCGACTCCTGCCAGGCACGGACGAGCCGGCGATGCGCGCCGAGATCGAGGCCCGGCTGGGCGCGGAGCTCGTTGCCGCGAGCACCATCGAACTCGTGACGACGATGCCACCGGTGGTGGCCACCAGCGATTCACCGCTCTACCGGGTCCTCGAGGAGGCGATCCGCGGGGCCGATCCCGAGGGTGTTCCGCTCCCGGTGATGGCGCCGTTCGCGACGGATGCGAAGCTCCTGGTGCGCCTGGGCGTTCCCGCCTACGGGTTCTCGCCGCTCCGGCTGGCGTCGGACGAGTCCTACCTCGAGCGCTACCACGGGGTGGACGAGCGGGTTGGCCTGGACGCCCTGCGCTGGGGACTGCCGGTTCTCTACGACGCGGTGCTGCGCTTCTGCGGCTGAAGGCCGGCGCCGGCGACCGTCGGGCTCGCCCCGTGCTAGCGACCGTCCGGCTCGCCCCGCACGACTCGGCCCTTCCGGGAAAACGCGCGAGTGGCAAGCGCCGCGACGCCCATGGCGACCAGCGCTCGCTCGGCGGTCGGCAGCGGACGAACCGCCGTCAGAAACTGGTCCGCGCGCGCCCGATCCACCACCCGCAGCAGCGCCCGACCGCGATGCGTCAACGCCACCGAGCGCTGGCGGCGGTCTTCCGGCTCCTCGTGTCGCTCCACGAGTCGCCGCTTGACGAGCCCGTCGACGAGCCGGCTCGTGGCCGACGGTGACCGGCTCAGGGATTCGGCGAGTTCACCGATCGTCGTCGTGCTCCCGTCCGCGAGGACGTAGAGCGCGGCGAGCTGCGTGAAGCCGAGGCGGAGCTCCCCCAGCTGCGACGCGAATCCGACCACCAGCTCGCGCCAGAGGGCTCGGCCCATCGCGACCCGCTCCGAGATCTGGCGGACATTCGCAAGCCGGGGCCCCGAGGCCAGGGCCGATGTCGCGAGGTCCGCTTCGAAGCGACGCGCGATGGCGCGGACGCTGGCAGCGCGGGTGCGGCGGCGGGGTTCGGCAGGAAGGGCCATGCGCCTCGGAGCGTATCGCACGGTGACCTGACGCGTGCAATGGCGCACGCATCTCACGCTCGCGGGTCGATCCGAGGCGCACCATTCCGCTACCACCGTCCCCCGGCTTGAATCCCGCGCTCTCAAGTCGGCCACCTGCAACGTCGAGAGGTCCATGACCAAGGTCGCATTCATCTTCCCCGGCCAGGGGTCGCAGTCGGTCGGCATGGGCAAGGCCCTCGCCGCCGTCTCGCCGGCCGCCGCAGCCGTCTTCGCCGCTGCCGACGAGGCGCTCGGCGAGCCGATCAGCCGGCTCGCCTGGGAGGGCCCCGAGGACGAGCTCAACCTGACCGAGAACGCGCAGCCGGCCCTGCTGGCCGCCACCATCGCCTACCTCGCCGCCATCCACGAGCGTTGGGCGGCTGCCGGCGTCCCGCCGCTCCAGCCCGCCTTTGCGGCCGGGCACTCCATGGGCCAGTACTCCGCGATGGTCGCGGCCGGTGCGCTGTCGCTCGCCGACGGCGTCCGCCTCGTTCGCGAGCGCGGCCGGCGGATGCAGGCATCCGGGCAGGGGCGAGACGGGGCGATGGCCGCGATCATCGGCCTCGACGACGCGGCCCTCCCCGAGCTGGTCGCCCGTGCCTCGGCGTCCGGGACGTTTGGGGTCGCGAATCGGAACGCGCCGGGCCAGGTCGTCGTCTCGGGCGAGCGGGCCGCCATCGAGGCCGGCGCGGAGATCGCCAGGGGGCTGGGTGCCAAGCGCGCCATCGTCCTGCCGGTCTCGGTTGCCGCCCACTCGCCGCTGATGGCGGATGCAGCGGTTGCCATGCGCCAGGTCCTCGCGACCATCCCGTTCCACGACCCGACCACTCCACTCCTGGCGAACGCGGACGCACGGATCCTCGAGACCGCCGACGCATGTCGCACCGAGCTCGTGGACCACCTCACAGCCGGGGTCGACTGGATCCGCGCGGTGGGAACCATGTCCGACGCCGGGGTCGACGTCTTCGTCGAGATCGGACCCGGCAGGGTTCTCACCGGCCTCACCAAGCGCATTGCCACCGAGGCAACGGTCCTCTCGACCGACGACGCGAACGCTCCGGACCGCCTCGCCCTCCCCGACCTCTCCGCCCATCTCGCCTGACCAGTCCGTCCACCAAGGAGCCCACCACCCGTGCGCAAGCCCGACTACAACCGCCGCGTCGTCGTCACCGGCCTCGGTGTCGTCAGCCCCGTCGGCAACGACATCGCCACCGCCTGGGGGAACCTCCTCAACGGGGTCTCCGGCCTCGGCGAGATCACCCGGTTCGATGCCTCCGCCTACGAGCACCGCACGGCCGGCGAGGTGCACGGCTTCGAGCCGAGCGCCTGGATGGACCCGAAGGCGGTCCGTCGGAGCGAGAGCGACATCCACTTCGGGGTCGCCGCGGCCAAGCAGGCGCTGGCCGATTCCGGGTTCGAGATCACGGACGAGAACCGGACCGATGTCGGGGTCGTCTTCGGCTCGGGCGCCGGCGGCCAGCGGCTGATGATCGACAGCTACCGGACGCTCCACGACAAGGGCGCGAACCGTGTCCCGCCGACGTTCATCGCCAACGCGCTCGTTGATTCGACCTCCGGGATGATCGCGATCGAGACTGGCGCCATCGGGCACAACATCTGCATCGTGTCGGCCTGCGCCACGGGCACCCACAACGTCGCCGAGGCGGCCGAGGTCATCCGGCGCGGCGACTGCATCGCGGTCATCAGCGGCTCCACGGAGGCCCCGCTCATCGAGGTCGCCCACGCCGGTTTCGGCAACATGCGCGGCCTCGGCTCCCCGCGTCCCGGCGAGTCGATCCAGACCGTCTCGCGGCCCTTCGACGCGACGCGCAACGGGTTCGTCCTCGGCGAGGGCGCCGGCGGGCTCTTCGTCGAGGACCTCGAGCACGCCAAGGCACGCGGCGCGCGGATCTACGCGGAGATCGTCGGCTACGGTTCCGCCGCCGACGGGTGGGACATGATCCAGCCGATCGAGCACGGCGCGGGCTCCGCGCGGGCCATGAAGATGGCGCTCGAGCGGCGTGGCGTACCCGCCGACGAGGTCGACCTCATCAACCCGCACGGAACGTCCACGCCGGTCGGCGACGCCCGCGAGGCCGAGGCGATCTGGACGGTCTTCGGGGATCGGGCGGCTGCCGCGCGGCAATCCCTCGCCATCAGCGCGACCAAGTCGATGACCGGCCACATGATGGGTGCCGCCGGTTCCTTCGAGGCCTTCGCGACCGTGATGTCGGTGGCCACGCAGACGATCCCCGGAACGCTCAACTTCCGGGACCCCGATCCCGCCTGCGACCTCTGGGTGGTCGACGAGACGATTGAGCGGCCAATCCGCTACGCGCTCTCCAACAACATCGGCCTGGGCGGCCACAACGGTGCCGTGATCTTCAAGCGCTACGACGGCGACTGAATTGACGGTCGGCCCTCCGGCGGGCGCCGCTACAATCCAAACCATGAGCGACCGCCGAGGTGACCCGCGTGCCTAGCCAGGATCCAGCTCGCCGCGCGGTTGTGACCGCGATGGGCGCGATCACGCCCGTCGGTAACGACTCCGAGACCTACTGGAGCAACCTGCTGGCGGGCGTCTCCGGCGTCGGTCTCATCTCGACGTTCGACACGACCGGTTTCGACGTGAAGATCGCGGCCGAGGTCAAGGACTTCGACGCGACGCTCACCATGGACCGCAAGATGGTCCGCCGGATGAGCCGGTTCATCCACTTCGCGGTGGCGGCGTCGACCGAGGCGGTCGAGCGCGCCGGCCTCGACTTCACGACCTGGACACCCGAGCAGCGCGATCGCGTCGGCGTCGTCATCAACACCGGTGGCGGCGGGATGGAGCAGGTCATCGAGGGCGCGAGGACACTCTGGGAGAAGGGCCCGGGACAGGTCAGCCCGTTCGCGATCCCGGCGGTGTCGGGGAGCATGGCCGCGGCGCAGGTTTCCATGAAGTACGGCCTGACGGGCCCGGTCATGACCCAGGTCGCGGCCTGCGCGTCGGGGGTCATCGCGTTCCAGGACGCCCTGCGCCTGATCCAGACGGGCGAGTGCGACGTGGTCGTGGCCGGCGGGTCCGAGGCCCCGCTCCTTCCGATGGCCTTCGCGGCGCTCGGCAACATGGGCGCCCTCTCCAAGCGCAACGACGATCCACAGGGTGCCTCGCGCCCGTTCGACCGGACACGCGACGGCTTCGTCTTCGGCGAGGGCGCCGGCATCATGATCATCGAGTCCGTGGAGCATGCCCAGCGCCGCGGCGCCCCCATCCTGGCCGAGATCATCGGCGCAGCCCTGACCGCCGACGCGTACCACATCTCGGCGCCTGAGCCGACCGGTCGCGGCGCGGCGAGGGCGATGCGCGGGGCCATGAACCATGCCGGCATCGGCCCGGCGGACATCGACTACCTGGTCGCACACGGCACCTCGACGCCGCTCAACGACGCGACGGAGACGAAGGCGATCAAGGCCGCATTCGGCGATCGGGCGGCCTCGCTTCCGATCTCGTCGCCGAAGTCGATGGTCGGCCACCTGCTCGGGGCGGCCGGCGCGGTCGCCGGAATCGCCGCGGTTGGCGCCATCCGCGACGGCTGGATCGCCCCGACCATCAACTACCACGAGCCCGACCCGGACTGCGACCTCGACTACACCCCGAACGTGAAGCGAAAGCTGCACATCGACACGGTGATGATCAACGGGTTCGGGTTCGGCGGTCAGAACGCGGTCGCGATCTTCCGCCGCTTCGAGGGGTAGGTTCTGGCGGGGCGCGCCAGCGGGGCGCCCGTCAGCCCCGCAGCGGACGCCCCTCGAAGGCCTCGATGGCGGCGACGAACCGGGCCGGCACCATGATCGGGCGCTCGGTCTGGTAGTCGTACGAGACCAGTACCGAGTCGGCGATCGCGATCAGCCGCGCCGCCCCGTGGCGGCTCGCCGGCGCCGTGAGCCGGTGGGCCATCGAGAAGCTGGTTCTCCCGATGCGGTCGACGCGCGTCTCCACCGTGAGGATCTCGCCGTAGAACACGGGGTTCCGGAAGGTCATCCGGATCTCGGCCAGGATCATCCCCTCCTGCGCGCCGTGCACCCCGAGGTGCAGCAGCTCGCCGGTCACGCCTTCGTAGTACGCCGCCCGGCCGATCTCCGCGTACGTCAGGTACGAGGCATTGTTCACATGGCCCATCGCATCCGTGTCGGCGAAGCGAACCTCGACCGGGTGGCTGTGCGCGAAGTCGCCCGAAAGGTCGCGAGAATCGTCCGGAACGTCGACCCGAGATCGCGAGGGGGCGTCTGACGAGGACATCCGGGCGAGTGTACGCTCGGACCCGGCCCCGTCGTCGCCGCAGGGACCCACCCGGAGGAGCATCGTGCCGGCCATGCCCAGCGTCCTCGCCAGCGCCGTCGATGCGCCGTGGGGGCTCGTCCACCTTGCCGCCGGCCCGAACGGCCTGCTGGCCGTCGAGCTGATGGCACCGCGGGAGGCGTTCATGACCGGGATCGAGCGTCGACTCGGCCGCTCGGTGGGCTGGGTCGAGCCCAGCGTGGGGGCAGGCCCGGTGGCAGGCCCGGCGATGATCCACCTCCGGGAGACTGCGGCGGCGCTCGTCGCGGCATTCGCCGGGGACGATGGGCCGCTCGCGCTGCTCCAGCTCGACCTCGAGGACCGGCCGACCTGGGATCGCCTGGTCCTCGGCGCCGTGCGCGCGATCCCCAGCGGCGAGGTCCGGAGCTACGGCGAGATCGCCCGGGCCATCGGGCGGACCGGCGCCGCGCGAGCGGTTGGCGGCGCGGTCGGCCGCAATCCGATCGGTTTCGTCATCCCGTGCCACCGGGTCATCGCGGGCGACGGAACGCTCGGCGGGTACGGTGGCGGCTGGTGGGGAGAGGCCGACCGGCTGCTCGACCTGAAGGCGGAGCTGCTCGCGCGGGAGGGGTGCTCCGTTCCAAGGAGCCCGAACAGGGGGCGCTCCGACCGCTAGACTCCGCGTCATTCCTCGTGACGCCGTCCCGGGCCCCTCCCCGGCCGGCCGTCCCGCGCCCCCAGGAGGCAGAGTCGATGGCCCAGGCGACGACGGCCCCGTCCATGTTCAGCGTCTTCCGCAAGCGGGATTTCTCCCTGATGTGGACGGCGCAGCTCGTGTCCACGATCGGCTCGTCCCTGACCGACCTGGCTGCCGGGATCCTCGTCTTCCGCCTGACCAACTCCGCCCTCAACGTCGGGCTGACGCTCATGGTGACGGCGATCCCGACCTTGTTCGTCGGCCTCGTGGCGGGGGTGTTTGTGGATCGGTTCGATCGGAAGCGGATCCTGCTCGCGTCGGATCTCCTGCGCGGGCTGATCGTCTTCTGCATTCCGTTCGGCGTCGGGCACTTCGGGCTGATCGCGTTGTACGTCCTGCTCTTCATGGCCGCGACCGTCCGCCAGTTCTTCGACCCCGCCTGGGAGAGTGTCCTCCCCGAGATCGCGAGCGAGGAGGAACTCGCCTCGGCGAATTCGTTCCTGTCGATCAGCTCGTTCGGTTCGACCGCCATCGGGTTCGCGGCCGCCGGGTTTCTCGCATCCGTGGATATTCACCTCCCGTTCTACATCGATGCCGGGACCTTCCTCTTCTCCTTCGCCTGCGTCACGGGCGTCCAGATCGCGAAGCTGGTGGCGACCGACAGCACCACCATCGGCGTCGTCATCGACAACCTGAAGATCGGCGTCCGGTTCCTGTGGGGGTCGCGGCTTCTCCGCTCGTCGCTCCTGGTCAATATCCCGATCCTCTTCTCGTTCGGACTCTGGAACGTCCTGCTCCTCCCGATGGCGATCCGCGTGCTCGGCGCGACCGAGTTCGAGTACGGACTCCAGGAGGGACTCACGTCGGTGGGGTTCGTGGCCAGCAGCCTGCTGATGGCGAAGTACGCCAACCGGCTGCCGGAAGGGCAGTGGATGGTGCTCGCGACGTTCGGCATGGGCGTCTTCGGCGTCATGTACGGGCTGGCGTCGAACATCTGGTTCGCGATCGCGATGGTCGTCGGGTCGGGCTTCTTGAATTCGCCGCTGAGCATCGCCCGGCGGACGATCCTCCAGAAGAACACCCCGCGCGAGATGCGCGGCCGCGTCTTCTCGGCCTTCGCCGTCTCGCGCGACGTCGTCTTCCTGGCCGGGATGGGGACCGCGGGCCTGGCCGACATCGTCGATATCCGGGTGCTCGTGATCATCGCGTCCGGGATCCTCCTGGGCTCCGGCGTGCTGACGCAGTTCATGCCCGGCCTTGGCGCGCCGGCTGCGGAATGGCGTCGGGCGGCACAGCTCCTGCGCACCGCCAAATCGGCACCGCTCGCGGCCGCGGGCCGCGTCGCGACGGCGGAGGACCTCGATCGGCTCCTCGACCTCATCCCGGAGTTGTCTGGCCTGGACATCGGGCGACGCGCGGACTTCATCGTCGGGGCCAAGGTCCGGCGAGCCGAGCCGGGGACGGCGATCATCAAGGTCGGCGACGCGGGCAATTCGGCCTTCTTCGTGCTCGGCGGCCGGGCGGTTGCCGGCATCCCGACCGAGGATGGCGGCGATCGATCGCTCTCGGCGATGGGCGCCGGCGACTTCTTCGGCGAGATCGCCGCGATCACCGGGAGCAAGCGGACGGCGAACGTCGTCGCCGACGAGGCGACCGACTTCGTCGAGGTGCCGGCGGCCACGCTCAAGGGCCTGATGGACGTTCCGGCCATGAACACGCTGATTCGGTCCAAGCTTGCCGAACGACTCACGCGGACCGCGAACGCGGACCTGATCCGGCTCGCCGGCCTCGACCAGCGCGACCTGAAGGATCTCCGCCGCCGGCGCCCGGGGGCCAAGGCGCTGCCCGGGGCCTACTCGGAGACGGACGCCAGGAACTGACCGCACGGCGCGCTGCGCCGCGAACGGGAGAGGCGACCGTGCCCCGCTAGACTTCCGGCATGCAGATGGTCGTCTGTCCGAACTGTAGCGAGGAGAATCCGGCCAAGTTCCGCCTGTGCGGCTACTGCGGGACCTCTCTCGTTGCCGAGCTCCCACCGCAGGAGCTGCGCAAGGTCGTCACGATCGTCTTCTCCGACCTCAAGGGGTCCACTGCGCTCGGCGAGAAACTCGACCCCGAGGCTGTGCGCGAGGTGGAAGCCCGCTACTTCGAGGCGATGCGCGCGCCGCTCCTGGCCCACGGCGGCACGCTCGAGAAGTACATCGGCGACGCGATCATGGCGGTCTTCGGCTTCCCGAGGGTCAGGGAGGACGACGCCCTTCGCGCGGTACGGGCCGCGTACGGCATGCAGCGAGCTCTGGCCACGCTGAACCTGGAGTTGGAACGCGAGTACGGCGTGACCCTCGCCAACCGGACCGGGGTCAACACGGGACCGGTCGTGGCGAACGCCGACCCCAACGCCAACCAGCAGATCGTGACCGGCGACACCGTCAACGTGGCCGCCCGACTCGAGCAGGCCGCCCCCGCGCAGGAGGTCCTGATCGGCGAGATGACCTACCAGCTCGTCCGGGACCACGTCTCCGTGGAGGCGGTCGAGCCGCTCGAGCTCAAGGGCAAGGCGGAACGCGTACCGGGGTACCGGCTCCTCGACGTCCGGACGGCCTCGGCCGGCGCCGAGCAGGCCGAGGGCCGGGGCGCCCCGACCCCCTTCATGGGTCGGTCCGCGGAGCTCGGCCGCCTCACGGAGGCGCTGGACGAGGTGGAGGACTTCCGTGCCTGCCGGCTGCGGCTCGTGGTCGGCGACGCCGGCGTCGGCAAGTCGCGGCTGATCCGCGAGTTCCGCGACCGGACGGCCGACAGGGCGAGGATCGTGCGCGGCCGCTGCCTCCCCTATGGCGACGGCATCACGTTCTGGCCGCTCGTCGAGATCGTCCGGGAGGCGGCGGGAATCGAGGCCGAGGACACGCCGGCCGAGGCGACCACGAAGATCGCCTCCCTCGTCGGCAGCGATGGCGGCGAGAGCGAGGAAGGTGCGGGCATCGTCGAGCGCGTTGCGTCCGCGGTCGGGTTGTCAACGGCGCGGTTCCCCGTCTCCGAGCTCTTCTGGGGCGCCCGGAAGCTCCTGGAGGGCCTGGCCAGATCCCGTCCCCTGGTCATGGCGATCGACGACCTGCACGCGGCGGAGCCGACCTTCCTCGAATTCCTCGACCACCTCGTCGAATCAGTCCGCGGGCATGCGATCCTGATCATCGCCTCGGCACGCGTCGAGCTCCAGGAGACCCACGCGGGATGGTGGGACGCCCAGGCGGCCAACCGGATGCTCGTCCGCCCGCTCGGCGAGGCCGAGAGCGGCCGCATCATCGAAACCCTCCTTCCAGGCGGCCAGGTGGACGCGGCCGTCCGGGCCCGAATCGTCGAGGCGTCCGAGGGAAATCCGCTCTTCATGGAGCAGGTCGTCTCGATGCTCCTCGAGACCGGCGCGCTGCATCGGGACGGCGAGCGCTGGGTGGCGTCGGCTGATGTGGCGGAGCTGGCGGTCCCGCCGTCCATCAACGCGCTGCTCGCCGCACGCCTGGATCACCTCGCCCGCGAGGAGCGGGCCGTGCTTGAGCCCGCCTCGGTCATCGGCCTCACGTTCCCGATGCCGGCCGTCGCGGAGCTCGTGCCCGAGATGCTGCGCGGCTCGGTCAACAACCACCTGATGGCGCTTGCCCGGAAGCGCTTCGTCCGGCCGGACGCCTCCGATGACCAGGACGCCTATCGGTTCTCCAACCTGCTCGTTCGCGACACCGCCTACGGCAGCCTGCTCAAGCGCGCCCGAGTACAGCTCCACGAGCGGTTCGTCGAGTGGGCCGAGCGGGTGAACAAGGAGCGGGGTCGCGAGCAGGAATTCGAGGAGATCCTCGGCTACCACCTCGAGCAGGCGTACCGCTACCGGGCGGACCTCGGCAAGATCGACGATGAGGGCCGGGTGGTCGGAGAGCGTGCAGCCGCGAAGCTCGGTGCGGCCGGCCGCCGCGCCCAGGCTCGCGGCGACATCCCGGCGTCGATCAACCTGCTCCGCCGGGCCGTCGGACTCCTCCCCCGCGAGGGGGCGTTCCGGCTCGAGTTGATGGTGGACCTGGGCGAGGCACTCCTCAACTCAGGCTCGTTCGACGACGCCGGCGCGCTCCTCGACGAGGCGGACGCGATCGCCCGGGAGATTCGCGACGATCGGCTGGTGGTCCGTGCGGCGCTCATCAAGGTCGTGGTGGACCAGTACCGCTCCGGCGGCGAGGGCGGTGCGGCGCGCGCGATCGAGACCGCCCGACATGCGATCGAGGTCCTGGAGCCGGCGGGCGACACGTCGGGCCTCGCTCGCGCCTGGCGCCTCCTGATGAACACGGAAATCATGCAGGGTCACCTCGACGAGGCCTCGGCGGCCGCGGACCGGGTCGTCGAGTTCGCCGGGCGTGCCGGCGACAGCCGTCTTGCGTCCCGGAGCGCGCCTGTGATCGCATCCATCCTCCTCAGGGGCCCGACGCCCGTCGCGGAGGCGATCCCGCGCTGCCAGGAACTCCGGGAGGGCGTCAAGGGGGATCGGAAGGTCGAGGCCGTCATCGACGGCACCCTGGCTGTCCTCCATGCGATGGCCGGCGACTTCGGCGAGGCTCGGGCGCTCTACC
>Ga0315281_10008279_pt1 | contig 14543 bp, 15 predicted proteins | sample YL17G07_0_MG_FD_204540 | JGI IMG/M metagenome (GOLD analysis project Ga0315281, IMG submission 204540) | Sediment microbial communities from Yellowstone Lake, YNP, Wyoming, USA - YL17G07_0 | ecosystem: Environmental > Aquatic > Freshwater > Lake > Sediment | place: USA: Wyoming | collected...
GTGAGATCGGTGACGCGCGCCTTGAGCGGCGGCACCGCGACTTCGTCCGCTGCGACTGCGGCCGAAAGAAACACCAGCGCCAGAACGCCGACAAGGCGAATCAAAGTACGCATAGGGGTCCGGAGTGCGGCCCCGCTGTTCAGCTCACTTGGCCGGAGCCGGCGCGGCGGCGGGCTTGTCGAAACTCACCGTGGGCGGCTTCGCAATCGCCTTCTCGTCTTCGACCGCAAAATTGGGTTTCACCTGGTAGCTGAACATCATAGCCGTCAGGTTGTTGGGGAACGTGCGGATCAGCGTGTTGTATTCCTGCACCGACTTGATGTAGCGGTTGCGCGCCACGGCGATGCGGTTCTCGGTGCCTTCGAGCTGCGCCTGCAGGTCGCGGAAATTCGCATCCGATTTCAACTGCGGATAATTCTCCGCTACCACCAGCAACCTCGAGAGCGCGCTCGACAGGCCCGCCTGCGCCTGCTGGAACTTGGCGAACGCCGCGGCGTCGTTGATCAGTTCCGGGGTGGCCTGGATGCTGCCGACGCGCGCGCGCGCCTCGGTCACCTGGACGAGGATCTGCTGCTCCTGTGCCGCAAATCCCTTCACCGTGTTCACCAGGTTCGGCACCAGATCGGCGCGGCGCTGGTACTGGTTCAGCACTTCGGACCAGCTGCCCTTGATCTGTTCGTCGCCGCGCTGCATGTCGTTGTAACCGCAGCCGGATAGACCCAGCGTAACGGCCGCGAGCAGCAACACCCAAAATTTGCGCATGTCGACTCTCCTCAGGATGGCTTGCCCCCTAGGTGGGGGCTCAAATGCGGATTTCAAGCAGGTAATGCGTGGCTTCAGGCTTACGCACGCAAACCGGCCATGGTGCGCCGGGCGAAGCAAAGATCTTCCCACGCCTTTGCCTTGTCCGGCAGGCTGCGCAGCAGATACGCCGGATGATAGGTGACGATCAGGGGCACGCCCTGATAACGATGCAGCCGGCCGCGCAGCGAGGCGATGCTCGCATCGGTGTCGAGCAGCGTCTGGCAGGCGAAGCGCCCCATGGCGAGGATCAGCCTGGGCTGGAGCAACTCGACCTGGCGCGCCAGAAACGGCGCGCACCGGGCTACTTCGAGCGGTTCAGGATTGCGGTTTCCCGGCGGCCGGCATTTGAGTACGTTGGCGATGTAGACATCCTCGCCGCGCTTTAAGTCGATGCCGGCGAGCATGCCATCGAGCAGTTTTCCCGCCTGGCCGACGAAGGGTTCGCCGCGCGCGTCTTCTTCCGCGCCTGGCGCCTCGCCCACCAGCAGCCAGTCACCGCGCTCGTCGCCGACGCCGAACACGGTCTGACTGCAGGTCTTGCGCAGACCGCACGCGGTGCAAGCGGCGACGCTCGCCTTGAGTTCGGCCCAGTCCATGCGCGCGATGCGCCCGGCACGATCGTCTGCGTCAATCGCGGGTACAACTGGCTTGGCGACGAGCGGCGCGACCGCAGCCGCGGACCGGGTCTCGCCCTGATTCTCGTCCCGCCGCACCTCCCCGTCCCTGGCTTTCAGGCGCCACAGCGGCGTCAAACCGATTTCCTCAAGGATCAGCTCGCGGCGCGAACTCATAGCGGCAAGCTGAACATCATCGCGTCCTCGCGCCCGGCCTTTGCTGGATAGTAATCGCGCCGCTGACCCACGCGGCGGAAACCATGGCGCTCATACAGGCGTATCCCGGCCGCATTGGACGGTCGCACTTCGAGGAACATCAGCCGCGCGCCCTGCCCGCGCGCGGCCGCGCACAGATGCCGCAGCAACTGGCTGCCGTGGCCCTGCCTTTGCCAAGCGGCGGCAATGCTCAGATTGAGCAAGTGCGCCTCGTCCGAGGCGAACATGACCACGGCATAGCCGATCAATTCGCCATCGCACACATAGGCCGCACAGTCGTAGCACGCAGCGACGGAGTCGAGAAAATTGCCCGGCGTCCAGGGAAACGCGTAGATCGCGTTTTCGATCGCCATCACCGCCGGCAGATCGGCCCCGGTCATGGGGCGCAGCTCGATCAACGGTTTGAGTACGGCGCTCATCGCTCGCTCGACTTCAGCGCCACTTTGTCGCGCACATAAAGCGGCACGGCCACGGCTGCATCGACGCCCTTGCCGGCGGCGAACACCTCACGCGCCAGACGCAGCATCGCCGCCGCATTCGGGAGGGCGCCGGCGTCGGTGCGCGCGATGTTGCCGCTGTAACGCTGCGCCAGCGCCGCGCCATGCACGCGAAAGCCGCTGCCGCATGCAGTCCAGTCGCTGCCCTCGACCTGCGGTACGGTGTCGGGCCGGTAAAGCGCGGGCGCGTGCATTTCGATCCATTGGCCATCGCTCTTGCGATAGACGGCATGATACACCTCGCCCATGCGCGCATCGAGGCAGGCGATCACCTTGTCCGCGCCGCAGTCCTCGGCGAGCGCGAGCAAAGTGCCGATCCCCGCCAGCGGCAGCGTGCGCGGCAAAGCCAAGCCTTGCGCGATGCCGCAGGCGATGCGCAGCCCGGTAAAGGATCCGGGTCCGGCGCCGTAGACGACGCCGTCGATGGCCTGCATGCTGAGCCCCGCCTGCCGCAGCAATTCGCCGAGCACGGGCAGAGCGAGTTCCGAGTGCCGTTGGCCGGCGTGAATGCTGCGTTCGAACATCTGCGCGCCGCGCGACACCGCGAGCGAACAGTATTCAGTGGAAGTTTCGAGCGCGACGAGATTCACGGCAGGCGTTGGAACGGGATGCGGCATTCTAGCCTATCCGGTTCGGACCGCCGCCCGCCCTTGACACCGGTTACGGCCGCGTCCAAGATGCGCCGAACTCAATCCGACACCGAGGGCAACATTATGAAACGAATTCTTTGTGCGTTGGCATTGGCCTTGCTGGCCGGCGCTGCCCCGGCGCAGGACGCGTACCCCAGCCGCCATATCACAATGGTCGTGCCGTTCCCGCCCGGCGGTATTGCCGACCTCACCGGCCGTCCCACCGCGTTCGCCATGGAGAAATTTCTGAAGCAGCGCGTCATCATCGAAAACAAGGCCGGCGCCGGCGGCGCCATCGGCATGGCTTACGTCGCCAATGCCAAGCCCGACGGCTACACCATCATGATGGCCCTTTCTTCGATTTCCATCATCCCCGAAGCGGAGAAGCTGTTCGAGCGCAAGTCGCCGTACCAGATGAACCAGCTCGCGCCGATCGCGCTGATCTCGGCCGACCCCACCGTGCTGGTGGTGCGTACCGACAGCCCGTGGAAAACGGTGAAGGACCTGGTCGAGGACGCGAAAAAACGTCCCGGCAAGATCAGCTTCAGTTCATCCGGAATTTACGGCACGCTGCACATGGCGATGGAGATGTTCGCCCAGACTGCCGACATCAAGCTCTGGCATGTGCCCTACACCGGCGGCGGCCCGGCGATGAATGCGCTGGTCGGCGGCCACGTCGACGCGCTCGCCTCGGGACCGGCCGCGGTAATCGGCCAGATCAAGGGCGGCAAGCTGCGTGCCCTGGCGACATGGGGCGACAAACGCCTCGCGGCGCTGCCCGACGTGCCCACCTTCAAGGAACTGGGTTACGACGTCGAGTTCTACATCTGGTCGGGGCTGTTCGCGCCGGCGGGCACGCCCGCGCCGGTATTGGCGGCGCTGCGCGGCGCCGCAAGACAGGCGGTCGAGGACGCGGAGTTCAAGGCGATCATGGCCAAGATCGAGACGCCGATCTATTACCTCGATGCGCCCGAGTTCCAGAAATTCTGGGACAAGGATGCGGCCATGCTCGCCGCGGCGGTGAAGCGCGTGGGCAAGGTGGAAGACAAGAAGTAAGTCTGCAGCGCTAGCGCTTCGGCTCGACGTCGAGCCGCACCGCGACGCCTTCCAGTCCCGGGCCGGCAGCCGGATAGCGCTGCATCACCAGCGGATCGTGTCCGGGCACGACGCAGCGCGGATCGTCGGCGAGCTCGCGCAACCTGCGATAGCCGTCCACCATCGCGCCGACGTCATGCACGATCGGGAACGGGCGCACCTCGTCCATATTGGCGTAGAGGTGGGTGGCGTCCGAAGCGAGCACGATCCAGCCGATGCGCGTGTGCACGCGCACCGACTGCATGCCCATGGTGTGTCCGCCGATGCGATGCACGGACAGGCCGGGCGCGAGCTGCGCGTCGCCGTCGTGGAAGCGCACCCGTCCCGCATACACGCGGCGCACCATCGCCACCACTTCGTCCACTTCGTAGGCGTGCGCAAATATCGCCTGGGCCATGTGCCGGCCGGTGGCGTATTGCATTTCCCGGTCCTGCAGGTGGAACATGGCCTTGGGGAACATGGCGAAATTGCCGACGTGGTCGTAGTGCAGGTGCGTAATGATCACGTCGCGCACCGCGGCGGCGTCCACGCCGAGGCGCGCCAGGCCCAGCTCCGGGGAGAGCAGCATGTTGCGCCCGCGGCGCGCGGCCACTTGCGCGTCGAAACCGGTATCGATGACGAAGGTGCGCGACGCGCTGCGCGCGAGCCAGACGAAGTAATCGAGCGGACTGCCCTCCTCGTGCGGGTCGCCGCCGATGAAATTGTCGCCCGCCTTGCGCGCCAGCGTGGCGTAGCGGATGGCATGGACTTCGTAGGTGTCGACCGCACTCATGGTTTTCTCCGCGTTTGAGTCATAGTGTGGAAGCTCGCGCAGGGTGCGTCAAGGCCAAGGCGAGCGCATGGCCATTTCGCAGCGTGCGCGGTTCGCGTCACGCATCGCCGCGGGCGGCCGCTTCGGGCTTGCTCCCTCCGGCGTATAATTTCCCGGCAGGCTAACAAGGCATGCTAACAACAAGATGATCAGTCTGGGCGAACCATGAAGAACTACAAAATAGCCGTCATCGCGGGCGACGGCATCGGCAAGGAAGTGATGCCCGAGGGCGTGCGCGCGCTCGACGCGGCGGCGCGTAAATTCGGAATCTCGCTAGCGTTCGAGCATTTCGACTGGAGCTGCGACAATTACGACAGGCACGGCTGGTGGATGCCACCGGACTGGAAGGAGCGCATCGGCGGCCACGACTGCATTTTCTTCGGCGCCTGTGGCTGGCCCGCGCGCGTGCTGGACCACATTTCCCTGTGGGATTCGCTGATCAAATTCCGGCGCGAATTCGACCAGTACGTTAACCTGCGTCCGGTGCGGCTCATGCCGGGCGTGGTGTGCCCGCTCGCCAATCGCCAGGTCGGCGATATCGACTACTACGTGGTGCGCGAGAACACCGAGGGCGAATACTCCTCCATGGGCGGGCGGCTGTTCGAGGGCACCGAACGCGAAATGGCGCAGCAGATATCGACGTTCAGCCGCAAGGGTGTCGACCGCATCATGAAATTCGCGTTCGAGCTGGCGCTGCGCCGGCCGCGCCGGGAAATCACTTCGGCCACGAAATCGAACGGCATCTCCATCACCATGCCCTACTGGGATGAACGCTTCGCCGCGATGGCGAAGAACTATCCCGCGGTGAAGACCAGCCAGTACCACATCGACGGCCTCACCATCCAGATGGTGCTCAACCCGCAGCGCTTCGACGTGATCGTCGGCTCCAACCTGTTCGGCGACATCCTCTCCGACCTCGGTCCGGCGACGACGGGTACCATCGGCATCGCGCCTTCCGGCAATATCAATCCCGAGCGCGCCTTTCCCTCGCTTTTCGAGCCGGTGCACGGCTCGGCGCCGGACATCTACGGCAGGAACATCGCCAATCCCATCGGCCAGATCTGGTCGGGCGCGATGCTGCTCGAGCATCTCGGCCACGCCGATGCCGGCGCCGCGATATTGCGCGCCATCGAACAGGTGCTGCTGGACGGTCCGCGTACGCCGGACCTGGGCGGCAAAGCCAGTACCGAAGACGTCGGCAGAGCCGTTGCCAGGGCGATATAGACACTTAACGCAGCAGGGATCCGCGCCGGCGCCGGTGTTTTGCTATGATGTTTCCGCGACCGGTTCCGCGGCAGCACGAGTGCCGTGCCCGCCCCGGCCGCGGGCGCGATTACAGGAGGAGAAAACGTGAACATCGCCAACCACGTCGAACGCATCGCGCGCTCGACCCCCGGACGCAAGGCCATCGTTTTCGAGGGACAGGAGATCAGCTACGGCGCGCTCGATGCCTGCGCCGGCGCCCTCGCCCGCTCGCTCAAAACGAACGGCGTGCGCCGCGGCGACCGCGTCGCGCTGTACCTGCCCAACATTCCCGCCTTCATCCTCGCGTACCTCGCGGGGCAGAAAGCCGGCGCGATCGTGGTCTCGGTCAATTCGATGTTCAAGTCGGACGAAGTGAAGTACATCCTGAACGACGCCGCGGCCAAAGTCGTGTTCACCACCGCGGAACTGCTCGCCAACGTGCCGCGAAATCAGTGCCCGGCGCTGCAAAAGACGGTGATCTGCGAGGGCCAGGCCGCCAACGAAATCCTGCTCGGCGATTGGCTTGCCGCGGGCAAGACCGGCATGCGCAGCGAAGACATGCGCGCCGGCGACCCGGCCGCGCTGCTCTACTCCTCCGGCACCACCGGTTTTCCGAAGGGCGTGACCCTCACCCACAACAACACAATCACCAACATCCGCGCCGCGGTCCACTGCTCCGGTCACAGCCCCAACGACCGGCTGGCAATCTTTCTGCCGCTGTTCCACGTGTTCGCGCAAAACTACATCATGAACGCCGGCTTCGAGGCGGGCGCGGCGCTGGTGCTGTTCCGCCGCTTTGTTCCTGACGAGGTGCTCGACGGCATCCAACGCGAGCATGTGACCATGTTCTTCGCCGTGCCGACGATCTACATCGCGCTGCTCGGCGCCGGCGTGCCCAAGGAAAAGCTCGCTTCCATCCGCTACTTCTTCTCTGCCGCGGCGACCATGCCGCAGGAGATCTCGCGGCGCTGGACCGAGATCTACGGCCAGCCCGTGTACGAAGGTTACGGCCTGACCGAATGCGCGCCCTGCGCCGCCTACAACCATGTGTCCAGGCACAAATTCGGCAGCGTCGGCACGGCGATCGAAGATTTCGAGGTGAAGATATTCGATGAGCGGGACCGGGAACTGCCGCGCGGCGAATGGGGCGAGATCGTGATCCGCGGCCCGGGCGTGATGAAAGGCTACTGGGGCAAGCCGGAGGACACGGCGCAGGCGCTGCGCGGCGGATGGCTGCATTCGGGCGACATCGGCAGCATGGACGCGGAGGGCTACATTTTCATCGTCGACCGGGTGAAAGACATGATCAACGTCTCCGGCTTCAAGGTCTGGCCGGCCGAGGTCGAACAGATGCTCTACCGGCACCCGGCGGTGAAGGAAATCGCCGTCTACGGCATTCCCGACGCGCTCAAGGGCGAAACGGTGAAGGCAGCGATCGTGCTCAAGCAAGGCGCGAGCGCAACCGAGCAGGAGATCATCGACCATTGCCGCGAGAAGCTCGCCGTGTACAAGGCGCCGGTGCAAGTCGCGTTCGTCAAGGAATTGCCGAAAAGCGCGACCGGCAAGATCCTGAAGCGCGTACTGCGGCAACAGTAATCGAGCCTTCCTTGCCAGGGCCGGCATGAGCACCGTGACCCTGCCGCTGTGGCTGGTCGTACTCGCCGGCGTCCTCGCGCTCGTCGGGCTGCTCGACCGGATGCTCGTGCCCAGCGTGCGCTGGTTCATTCGCAGCCGCGCGAGCAAAGTGCTGGACGAAGTCGGCTCGCGCCTCAGGATCGAAATCCGCGCGTTCCAGCAGACCCACCGTCAAGTCCTGATCGACCGCCTGCTCTACGACGAGAAAGTACAGCAGGCGGCGGCTGCCTTCGGGCGCGCGCAAGACATGCCGCGCGAAGTGGTCATGGCGCGGATCCGCGGCTACGCGCGCGAAATCGTGCCCGCGTTCAATGCCTATTTCTATTTCCGCGTCGGCTACTGGCTCGGGCGCAAAATCACCCGCCTGCTGTACCGCGTACGCGTCGGCTACACCGACGACGAAGGCCTCGCGCGCGTGCCGCCGACCGCGACGGTGGTGTTCGTGATGAACCACCGCAGCAACATGGACTATATCCTCGCCGCCTACCTGGTCGCGGACCAGGCGGCGCTGTCCTACGCGGTCGGCGAGTGGGCGCGCGTCTGGCCGCTGCAGCAACTGATCCGTTCCATGGGCGCCTACTTCGTGCGGCGCAATTCGCGCGACGAGCTCTACCGCAAAGTGCTGGAGCGCTACATCGTCATGGCCACCGAAGCCGGCGTGACGCAGGCCGTCTACCCCGAAGGCAACCTCACACGCGACGGCAGAATGCGCGCGCCGAAGCTCGGCGCGCTCGACTACATGGTGCGCGGCTTCAACCCCGAAGGCGAGCGCGACCTGGTGTTCATTCCCCTCGGCATCAACTACGACCGCACGCTGGAGGACCGCACCCTGCTGCTCGGGCTGGACGAAAACGCAAAGAAGCCCGGCGCCGTTCGAGCGGCCTGGAACACGCTCGCATTCGCCGCACATCAGGCCCGTTTGATGAGCAAGAACGAATGGCACCGCTTCGGTTACGCCTGCGTGAATTTCGGCACCCCGGTATCGATGCGCGAATTCGTGCGCGCGCGCGACATCGACTTCCGCAAGCTCGCAAAGGAAGAGCGCTACGCGCGCATTGCCGAACTGGGCGACCATTTGATGGCGAGCGTCGGCAAGCTGATCCCCGTCGTGCCGGTCCCTCTGGTGGCGCTGGTATTCGAGCGCAGCAAAGACAAGGCGCTGTCCGAACTCGAGATCAAGGCGGAGGTGGAGATTCTGATCGAACGCCTGGAAGCAGCCGGCGCGCATATCTATATTCCGCGCCGCGACCGCGATTACGCCATCACCGCGGGCCTGCGCATGATGCTGCTGCGGCACATGGTGGAAGAGCGCGACGGCTTGTACGCGGCCGTTCCGGCAGAGGTCGCACTGCTGCGCTACTACGCGAATTCCATCGCGCACTTGATTTGAGAATGCTCCGATTGCGCCACGCAAGCGCTGCCGCACCAAGCGCTTATAATACTTGCATGGCTGAACAGGTTCCCGAGGATCTGCAGCGCCGGGCGAATGCTTGGCGCGTCGCGAGCGCCTATCTGTCCAAGGAGCGCGCCGCGCGGCTACGCGCCATGACGGATGACGACACACGGGAAATCATCGCACGCATTTTTAACGGCCCGGAACCTAGCCGGATTGAGCGCGAGTGCGGGCTCGTAGCGCAGCAACGCCTGTTTCGCAAGCTGAAATGAACGCCCCTGCCGGGCTGATCGGCGCCGCATGGGAGGCGCAGGAGCAATTGTCGCGCGCCGGGTTCCGCTTTTGCTTCATCGGCGGCCTTGCGCTGCTGCGCTGGGGCGAGCCACGCTATACGCAGGACATCGACCTGAGCGTTCTATGCCCGTACGGGGAAGAACTCGCTACGGCGCGGCGCCTGGCGCAGTTGTTTCAACCCCGCTTCACGGGGGCGATCGAATTCAGCCTCGAGTCGCGCGTGTTTCTCGCCCGCACGGGGGACGGGATACCCGTCGATATTGCGCTCGGCGCCATCGATTTCGAACTGCGCTGCATCGAACGTGCCTCGGCGTTCGACTTTGGCGGCAATATGCGCCTCGTCACCTGTTCGGCCGAAGATCTGATCGTGATGAAGGTATTCGCGAATCGCGAGCGTGACTGGCCCGACGTCGAGGCCGTTATCACCCACCGCGCTACCGCACTCGATTGGGAACTCATCGAGCGCGAGCTAAAACCCTTGCTGCCCTTGCAGGGTGGCCAGCCCGCATGGGAGCGTCTAACGGAATTGCGTCGCCGGCTTTGCTGAGACCGCAATTGGAGAAATCGTCGTAGCTGCCCGCTACCCGAGTGATCCCGCACGGCGAGAGCGGCCGCGTGATGCGGACAACGTGCCACGCCAAAACGCAATTGCCTTGGTCATACGTCACCGGCCATTCGCAATTTCGAGAATTGTTGCCACACCCGGACACATTACGTGCTACAGAACCGGACAAGTAATTTACTACCGGCAGACCTTCCCTGATGATCTTGGCAAGCCGGTTCCGAAGCGAGTAGGATTATTGGGGTTGGTTGTTCGATGTATCCGTAGGCCCCCGTGTTACCACAACGGGGGCGCGTCCGTAGTCGCAATCGACCCGATAATCCCACTCACGGCTTATTTGGATCGCCAGGCCCGCAACAGAGGGAGGTGGCTCCATGGAATCGGAACACGAGGTCAATGTGTTTAACACGTACAAGCAAGAGGAGAACAACTTCACGAACGGGTTGTTCTCCTTGCTGCGATTGTCCGTTCATGAAAGACCACAGTTCATCGCATCCTTCATAAAGCAACTCCTTGACCTAACGATCCATGAAGTCCTCGACAGCCGCGTCCGTGTGCGGGTTCTCCGCAGGATTCAGTTAGCAGATGCAGAACTGTGCGGCCGAAGCTGCTGTATCCGGTTTGAGACGAAGATAGAGTCAGGCAAACTGCGGCCTGAGCAAGTGCGCAGGCATCTCAAGGAGCTGGATCGACGCCCGGGAAGACTCAAGAGGCTCGTGCTTCTGACGCCAGACGATGGCGAGAGCAGCTACATCAAGGGGTTCCTGAAACTAGACGCAACGCGGATATTGCATCTCAGCTGGAAGCGAGTTTGCGATTTCCTCAGAGAATCCGTGAGGAACAAACAGCGGAGCGTGTTCTCAATGCTGGTGAGTCAGTTCCTTGAACACATCCAAGAGAAAATCTTCGAGCAGGATATGGCCGGGGTAATTACGAAGATCGCGTTCGACGAATACTCAGAGGTCTTCCCGACGACGACCGCCGAACACACGGGGTATCTCGACGCACTGCCCACGGACAAGCAATGGAACACGCCACGTCTTTATAAAGAACTCGATGGGAAGGGAAGGAAGCTACTGCTCTACGATAGGTGCGCGCAAAGCATAACGGCTGAGGTCGAAATCAAGAAAGTGAAGAAAGATATCCGCCGCTACGGGAAAGCTTTCCCGTGGTCCAACGTGTTCGCTGGCAAGCCGACCATTTTCCCCTCACCCATCAGTTTGGCGCACATCCGGTCGATCCAAGGGTTCGAGAACTTTGGCAAAGGCCGAAGCCCTTATAGGAACGTCACGTGCGAGCAGTACGGTCGTCTACTCATGTCGGCAAGCTCACCCTCAGGCAGAACAAACCGGGCAATCTGATTCGCGTTGTTCCGAGGTTATCAACGTAGGCGCGTCCTTATTACCCAGGCGTGCCCACTTTTGCCCTGGTCGGGGAGTCGTGACGCATGTTCACGGCTAACCGCGCAATGCGCGCCAGACGCGCGCAGAATTTTCCAATGCAACTCAGCGAGCGGTAAGTCCGGCGCATAGCCGCAGCCGCATTTCGTCTGCAGGCAATGACGGAGTGAAAATAGGGCGGCGCCAAGCCCCGCCGCGGCGCCCGCTGCCATGTCCGAAAACGGCGAGACAAGGCCGGCGCGGGCGTCTACACTGCGTCCATGGAACTCGATCCCGGCCGCTGCTACTCCGCCCTGAAGGCGCACGATGCGCGCTTCGACGGCCGCTTCTTCGTCGCCGTTTCCACCACCGGCATCTATTGCCGCCCGGTATGCACCGCGCGCATCCCCGGACGCGACCGCTGCAGCTTCTACGCGAACGCCGCCTCGGCGGAGCGCGCCGGCTACCGCCCCTGCCTGCGCTGCCGGCCCGAGCTCGCGCCCGGCCAGGCGCCTGTGGATGCGGTGCGCACGGCCGCGCGCTGGGCCGTGGCGCGCATCGAATCCGGCGCTCTGAACGAAGGCGACCTGGAGCGGCTCGCGGCGGAATACGGCATTTCCTCGCGCCAGTTGCGGCGCGTGGTCGAGACCGAGTTCGGCGTGACGCCGGTCGAACTGGCGCAGACGCGCAGGCTGCTGCTGGCGAAGCACTTGCTTACCGATTCGGCGCTCGGTATGACCGACGTCGCGTTCGCCAGCGGCTTTTCCAGCGTGCGCCGCTTCAATCACCTGTTCAAGACGCGCTATGGCCTGAACCCTACGGCATTGCGCCGCCAGGGCAAGCCGGAAGCGCATGCGGACGTGATCACGCTGAAGCTCGCCTACCGACCGCCGCTGGACTGGCCGCGCCTGGTTGCGTTCCTCGCGAGCCGCGGCGCGGGCGGTGTGGAACGCGCCGACGGTCTGCGCTACCAGCGCACCGCGAGTCTGGACGCCGGCGGCAAAACCCATCGCGGCTGGTTTGCGGGGCAACCCTTGCCGCAGCAGAACGCGCTGCGCCTGGAAATCTCCTCCACGCTCGTGCCCGCCCTGGCGCCGCTGCTAGCGCGCGTGCGCCGGCTGTTCGACCTGGACGCAAATCCGCGCATTATCGAAGAACATCTGTCGCGCGATGCGCGGCTGAAACCCATCGTAAGGCGCCAGGCGGGCCTGCGCGTGCCGGGCGCGTTCGACGGTTTCGAACTCGCGCTGCGCGCGGTGCTGGGACAGCAAGTGAGCGTAAAGGGAGCGAGCACGCTGTTCGGGCGTTGCGCGGCCGCGTTCGGCGAGCCTGCGCTCCTTGACGCCAAGGCGGCACCCGGCGAAGCATTGACGTTCTTCGCCCCAACTGCCGAGCGGGTCGCGCAAGCGTCTCTGCGCGAACTGATCGCACTCGGATTGACGAAGACGCGCGCCGAGACCATCCGCGCTCTGGCGGGCGCGGTCGCGGAGGGCGAGCTCACGCTGGAACCCGGCGTGGATATCGAAGCAACCATGCAGCGCCTAGAGGCTCTTCCGGGAATCGGCGCTTGGACCGCGCATTACATCGCCATGCGCGCGCTCGGCTATCCCGACGCGTTCCCGCACGCCGACCTGGGCCTGATGAAGGCTCTTGGTTTGCGCAAGCCCGCGGACGTGCTCGCCGCCGCGGAACCCTGGCGTCCGTGGCGAGCCTACGCGACGCATCATTTATGGGCGAGTTTGAAGTAAAGGAGCAGGTGAAATGGACAATGCAAGGTACTACGACACCATTCAAAGCCCGATTGGCGATTTGATGCTGATTTCGGACGGGAAGGCGCTGACCGGGCTCTACATGAATAACGAGAAGCACCTAGGCAGGCGCGCAATGGCGATTCCTGACAAAAAGATGCTCAAGCACCCGCGCGAGCAACTGCAGGCCTATCTTGCCGGTGAGCTGCGCGAATTCGAACTCCCGCTCGCGGCCGAAGGCACGCCATTCCAGCAGCGAGTCTGGCGCGCGCTGTGCGATATCCCATACGGCGAAACCATCAGCTACGGCGAGCTCGCGCGGCGCATCGGCCAGCCCAAGGCCGCGCGTGCGGTGGGTCTCGCGAACGGCCAGAACCCGATATCCATCGTCGTGCCCTGCCACCGCGTGATCGGCGCGAACGGGGCGCTTACCGGCTACGGCGGCGGGCTCGATCGCAAACGCTGGCTGCTCGCGCACGAGAGCAAAGGCAGCCTGATCTAGAGCGCAATACGCCGCGAGGCCGTTATCACCTGCGCTGCTCGCGCCTCGGCGCCGGCCGGTCGCGGCGATAGATGTCCTTGCCTGCGTCCTGGATATCGCGCCGCAACTGGCGCCGCTCGTCCGGGCTCATGCGGCCGCGATCGGCTTCGCCAGGTACACGCATTCCGCGCTGCGGCGGCATTTCGCGCGGCGGCGCGGGCTTGTCCGCAGTACGCTGCGGTTCGGCGGGAACGCGTTGATCCTGGACACCAGGCCGAAACCCGAACCCTCGCTCGAACGCGTCTGCCGCGACCGGATTCGCGATCGCGACTAGCGCCATTCCGAGGCAATTAGTCAGGAGCAACTTCATGCTTGGCTATTCCAAGTGAAACGATGGACACATATTAGCGCCGCGGCGCAATGAATGCGTGATCATCGGGCCTGAATTTGTAATAATTTGTAAGCAAGAAGGGCTTTGACATGATTTCTTACCTGTCGGCGCTCGCCGCACGGCGATATTGAGTAGGATACGCGCATGACGACCGCAAAATCCAGAATACTCGTGGTTGACGACGACTTGCGATTGCGCGACCTGCTGAACCGCTACCTGTCCGGGCAGGGCTTCAGCGTGCACGTCGCCCAGGACGCCGCCGCCATGGACAAATTGCTCGGACGCGAAAGGTTCGACCTGATCGTGCTCGACCTGATGATGCCCGGCGAGGACGGCCTGTCGGTGTGCCGGCGCCTGCGCGGCGCCAAGGACACCATCCCGATCATCATGCTGACTGCAAAAGGCGACGACGTCGACCGCATCGTCGGCCTGGAAATGGGTGCCGACGATTACCTGCCCAAACCGTTCAATCCACGCGAACTGGTGGCGCGCATCCATGCCGTGCTGCGCCGGCGCGGCCCCGCCCTGCCTCCCGGCGCGCCCGGTGCCGAGGAGGTGCAGGTGCGCTTCGGCCAGGTCACGGTCGATCTCGCCACGCGCGCGCTGACGCGCGACGGCACGACCATCTCCCTCACCACGGGGGAATTCGCCCTGCTGAAAGTGCTGCTCGCTCACCCGCGCGTGCCGCTGTCGCGCGACAAATTGACGGAACTCGCGCGCGGGCGCGAATACGAGGTATTCGATCGCGC
>Ga0315281_10008280_pt1 | contig 14543 bp, 17 predicted proteins | sample YL17G07_0_MG_FD_204540 | JGI IMG/M metagenome (GOLD analysis project Ga0315281, IMG submission 204540) | Sediment microbial communities from Yellowstone Lake, YNP, Wyoming, USA - YL17G07_0 | ecosystem: Environmental > Aquatic > Freshwater > Lake > Sediment | place: USA: Wyoming | collected...
GCACTTCGTCGTCGATCTCCTCGGCGACCTTCTCACTGTAGGTGCGCTGCTCCCCGATCTCGCGGCCCAGGAAGACGAGTTCCTGCTTGTTGCCGAAGGTGCGCGGGCCCAGCCGCTCGCTCATGCCCCACTGGGTGACCATGTTGCGGGCGAGGTTGGTCGCCTTGCTGAGGTCGTTTGAGGGGCCCGTCGTCGACTCGCCGCCGAGGAGGATCTCCTCGGCCACAAGCCCGCCGAGCGCCGCGGCCAGGGCGTCCTGGAAGTGCGAGCGCGAACGGAGCTGCTCCTCGTCGGGGAGGTACCGGGTGAAGCCACCGGCCATGCCGCGGGCGACGATGCTGATCTTGAACGGGGGGTCGGCGTTCGGCAGCATGTGGCCGACGAGCGCGTGCCCGGCCTCGTGGTGGGCGATGATCTCCTTCTCGCGGGGGGTGATGACGCGGCTCTTGCGTTCGGGGCCGGCGATGACGCGGTCCACCGCCTCGTTGAGCTCGCTCATGCTGATCTTCTTCTTGTTCCGGCGCGCGGCCAGGATCGCAGCCTCGTTGACGAGGTTGGCGAGGTCGGCGCCTGAGAAGCCGGGCGTCTGCCTGGCCAGCACCTCGAGGTCGACCTCTTTCTCGAACGGCTTACCCTTGGTGTGGACCTCCAGGATCAACTGGCGGCCGCGCCTGTCGGGGCTGTCGAGGATGACCGTGCGGTCGAAGCGGCCGGGCCGCAGGAGGGCCGGGTCGAGGATGTCGGGGCGGTTGGTGGCCGCGATGACGATGACGTTATTGTTCGTGTCGAAGCCGTCCATCTCGACCAGGATCTGGTTCAGCGTCTGCTCGCGCTCGTCGTGCGAACCGCCCAAGCCGGCGCCGCGCTGGCGGCCGACGGCATCGATCTCGTCGACGAAGACGATGCAAGGCGAGTTGCGCTTGGCCTGGTCGAAGAGGTCGCGCACGCGGCTGGCGCCGACGCCGACGAACATCTCGACGAACTCGGAGCCGCTGATCGAGAAGAACGGCACACCCGCCTCGCCGGCGACGGCGCGCGAGAGCAGCGTCTTGCCCGTGCCGGGAGGGCCGACCAGCAGGACGCCGCGCGGGATGCGCGCGCCCAGCGAGACGAACTTCTCCGGGTACTTGAGGAACTCGACGACTTCCTGTAGCTCCTCCTTCGGCTCATCGACGCCGGCGACGTCGGCGAAGGTCACGGTCGGCTTGTTGCCCGTGAACATGCGCGCCCGGCTCTTGCCGAAGTTCATCGCCTGGCTGTTCGAGCCCTGCGCCTGTCTCATCATGAAGATATGGATGGCGCCGAAGACGACGAGCGGCAGGAAGCTGACCTGCAGGCCGATCCAGTCGCCGTAGGCCGACGGCTCCTTGTACTTGATGTCGACGGAGGTGTCGCTTTGGCCGCCGATGCGGACCTGGTTGTCCTGCAGCACCTTCTCCACGTCGGTGCTGTTGCCGATGCGCGACTTGTAGTGCGCGGTGTCGTTCTTCAGCGTGACGTTGAGCGATTGCCCCGATATCTCGATGCTCTTCAGCTTGCCGTCGCGGCCGGCGGCCACCACGTCGCTGAAGGTGAGGTTCTTGGTGCTGTCGCCGCCGCGGAAGAACGAGACGACGATGGCGATGACTGCGACCAGGATCAGGAGATAGATGAAGCTGTTTCGCAGCCAGCGAGAGCTCATGGGTTACCTAGCCTTCTTCCCCCGCACCAGGGGACGGGGTATTGGGGGGTGCGTGCCCGCAGTATAACAGAGCACTTACACCATGTAACGCGCGCCGGGCGCCCATCGATCTCATGCAGTTGACGGATCGCACGGCCTTTTCCAGATTGTCACACTTCGGCACGCCCGCCGCCGGGTGGGCGATCGGTCCGGTGCGGCTGGCGGCGTTCCTCACCGTGGAGTATCTCCGGCGGGCGCGCATCATCCCATCGGCAGAACCCTTACTCTTCGTCCGACGCCAGCTTGCCGGCCTGCGCCCAGTCGTCCCGCGCGACATCGTGGAAGATCACAATCGTTGCCTCCGGCGTGGTATGGGCGATGTTGGCGACCGCCTCGGTGATGGCGCGCGCCAGCTCCTGCTTCTGTGCGTGGGTGCGTCCCGAGAACATCTCGACGCGGACGATGGGCATGACGGCCTCCCTTTGTACATCGACGTGCGGGCGCGGATCTGTGATTCAGCCGTATGGTAGCCCTCCCTCCCGGCGAGGGCACAGGGCCCCACCTACGGGAGACGCCGCACCGCCGTAGGGGCACGCGGCCGCGTGCCCACCCCCAACCTGCACCACCCGCGTTGGACGGCAGGCCCCGAAACGCGCTTTACACCTCGGGCGGGCGGGTGTAGCATCGCCGCGATGGGCGTCTTCCTCGCCGTGCCCACGCTGAGTGCCGAGATCTCCGCCTGGCGGCAGGGCTATCGCCACGTCGCCGGCGTCGATGAGGTCGGCCGCGGCCCGCTGGCCGGGCCGGTCGTGGCCGGCGCCGTCGTCCTCGAACCGAACGGCGCCCGCGCGTGGTGGTCGGACCTGCGCGACAGCAAGCTGCTGGCGGCGCCCGAGCGCGAGCGGCTGGCGGCGCAGATCCGCGACGAGTGCGCCTGGGGCATCGGCGTGGTGTCGCACGAACTGATCGACGCGCTCGGGCTGACCGCCGCGACGAAGCTGGCGATGCGCCGCGCCATCGAGGCGCTGCCGTGCCGCCCCCACATGCTGCTCATCGACGCGGTGTCGCTGCCGGAGTACCGGCACCGGGCGATCATCCACGGCGACGCCCTCTGCGCGTCGATCGCCGCCGGATCGATCATCGCCAAGGTCGCGCGCGACGCGATGATGGAGGCGTACCACCCGCAGTACCCCGTGTACGGCTTCGACTCGCACCGCGGCTACGCGACGCCTGAACACCTCCGCGCGCTGGATGAGCACGGGCCGTGCGCGATCCACCGGCGGCTCTTCGCGCCCGTGCGGACAGCGCTGGCGGCGCGCGGCATGGCCGTCCCCGATCTGGCCGACGCGATCGAGATCGAGGCCGAGCCCGCCGGGATCGACGCCGCCGAGATGGAAGCCGCGCTTGCCTGACGAGCGGCAGCACCTGGGCGACTTCGGCGAGCGCGTCGCGGCGGCGCACCTCGAGGCGAAGGGCTACCGGGTCATCGACCGGAAGTTCCGCGTCGCTGAGGCTGAGCTGGACATCGTCGCCATGGACGGCGAGACGCTGGTGTTCGTCGAGGTGCGCACGCGGCGCGGCGGCGAGCGCGGCCTGGCGGCGGCCTCGGTGGGGCCGCGCAAGGCGAAGAAGCTGCTGGTCGCCGCGCAGTGGTACATCGAGCGCCACCCGGAGCTGGCGGACGCACCGATGCGGATCGATGTGGTGACCGTGGAGCTGGACCGCGCGGGCGTCGTGCGCGAGGTCACGCACTACGACGACGCCGTGCGGCCGGGATGACGGGAGCGGCGACATGCACGAAACGCCCGAGACGATGCAGCGGCTGCACGAGATCATCGAGCGCAGCGCGGCGACGGCCGGGCCCGCGATGCGGCAGAACTTCGCGGTGCCGGCGTGGACCATGTCGGCGGAGGAGCTCGTCGCGTTCTGGGGCGAGGGGCGCATGGCGTCGGTGTCGACGGCATCGGCGCGCGGCGACGTGCACGTCGCGCCGCTGGACGTGCAGCTCGTCGACGGTGTGTTTCGCGTCGCGACGTTCGCCGATGCCGTGCGCCTGCGCGACCATCGCGCGCGCCCGCGCTGTGCGATCTCGTCGTGGGACGGGCCGTATCGCGCCGTCATCGTGTACGGCGATGCGCGCGAGGCTGACGTGGACGGCGCGATGGTGACGGTCGAGATCGTGCCGACGCGCGTCTACGCGATCCGGCCGCCGGCGGGGCATCACTCGCTGGCGCCGTGACGTTTGCGGGCGCGTGCCGGCTGTGATATCTGCTACGCATGCCGATCTACGAATATCGATGCCACGCCTGCCGCCGCCGCAGCTCCGTCTTCGTGCGCAGCGTCGCGTCGCCGGCGAAGCCGGTGTGCGAGCACTGCGGCAGCGCCAAGATGTCCCGGCTGATGTCGAAGTTCGCCGTCCATCGCGGCGGCGGCGCCTTCAACCCGGATGATCCTTCGAGCATGCCCGACATCGACGAGAACGACCCGAAGGCCGTCGCGCGCTGGGCGCGGCAGATGAAGGATCAGATGGGTGAGGACCTCGGCCCCGAGTTCGACGACATGGTCGGCCGCATCGAGGCCGGCGAAGACCCGGAGTCGGTGATGGGCGGCGAGGATGACGGCGCGGGCGACTTCGGCGACGACGAATTCTGACGCAGGCCGGATCCCCGCGTAGGGGCACGCGGCCGCGTGCCCGCCCCCACATCCCCGGATCCGTCACGCGTCCGCATGCCCACCCCCATCACCGGATCGCTATACTGGCAGCAATGCCGATATACGAATACAAGTGCAAGAGTTGCGAGCGGCTGACGAGCGCGTTCGTGCGCAGTCTCGAGAACCAGGTGACGCCGGCGTGCCAGCACTGCGGCGGCAAGACGGCGCGCGCGCTCTCCCGCTTCGCCTACCACCAGAGCGGGCAGCGCGTGATGGAGGACTTGGGCATGCCGCAGCACGCCGAGGACTACAAGGACCCGCGCCAGATCGGCCGCTGGGCCGAGAAGCAGTTCGAGAACTACGGCATGGACCTGCCGGACGAGGCGCGCACGATGATCGATGCCGCCCGCGATGGCGAGCTGCCGGATGTGGTGAAGGACCTGTGATTCTTCAGTTGTCAGTTATCAGTTGTCAGTTATCAGTTGCGCCGGACGAACCGGCGGTGCTTGCCATGCACGCGTCGCTTGGGGCGGGGCGATGAGAGAGATCGCCAAGACGCTCGACACGATCATGGAGCGGGTGCGCGCGGACTTCGCCTCGAAGAACATCGCGCGCGAGACGGCGCTGCCGCTCTGCCGCGATGCCATCCGCTTCTCCGCGAATGCGATCCGCGCCGTGCACCGCGACGACTTCGCGCTGGCGGAGGAGCTGGCCGGCAAGGCCGGTGCGCAGCTGGCGAAGGCGAAGATTTCGCTCGCGGGACACCCGGACATCTTCTACGCCGGCTTCGTGCACGATTCGCAGAAGGAGTTCGCGGAGGCCTCGATCACGCTCGCGCTGATCGCCGGCCGGCCGCTGCCGACGCCGGAGACGCTGGACGTAGGGCTGCCGGCGTACCTCAACGGCATGGGCGAGGCCGTCGGCGAGCTGCGGCGGCACCTGCTCGACACGCTGCGCGGCGGCGACGTCGAAAAGTGCGAGGAGTGGCTGGGCGATATGGACGAGATGTATTCCATCCTGGTCACCGTCGACTACCCCGACGCGATGACCGGAGGCCTGCGGCGCACCACCGACAGCGTGCGCGGCATCCTGGAGAAGACGCGTGGCGACCTGACGCTCTCGGTACAGCAGCGCCGCTTGGAGCTGCGCCTCGCGGAGTTCGGCGACAAGCTCTAAGGGTTCGCGCGCCGAAGACCCGTTGCGGAAGGCGATCGACGGCGGCGAGATCCGAGAGCGCCTCAACGACCGATGCCTGGCGACCGAAGACCGTTCCGCTCCCTAGCGCCGCGTAGCACGCCGCCGCTGGCGCGAGAATCACGCGGCGCTACTTACCACAGTTGACGGCGCGCGACCGAAGGCGGTAAACGGGTGGCGTGGATAATCAGGATTCTCGACGCTCAGGTGCATCCAAGTCCCTGCAACTTGCTCGGCGTCTCCTGGGAAAGCAAGTGCGTGTGGTCGTGGATCGACCACTGGGCTCGTTCCATCCGACGGCCGGGTTTGAGTATCACTTGAACTACGGCTTTGTGCCGAACACCCTCGCTCCGGATGGAGAAGAGCTGGATGCCTACCTCGTGGGCATCGATGAACCGACCGGCGAAGCGTCGGGGCTGTGCATCGCCATCGTCCACCGGCTGTATGAGGACGACGACAAGCTGGTGGTCGCTGTCGACGGCGCCGATCGGCCGGATGAACGCCTGCTGGAGCTAGTTGCATTTCAGGAAGGCGACCGCCCACACGCGATCGTCCGCCTTTAACTCATCTGAACCACAGGCCCATCTCGCGGCCGATCTGGCCCCCGACGCCCACCGTCGGGGCCATAACGGCGCTGTCGTAGGTCCCGCGCCCCGAGCGCGCCCGGACGACCGACGACCGACGACACACTACCCCTACCTCGTCAGCCAGTCGAACTGCTGCGGCTTTCGCCGCGACTGGGCGCTGATCATGATGTTGATGATGTTCGGCCGGTTGCTGGCGAACGCGGCATCGAGCGCCGGCTTGAGCTGGTCCGGCGTCTCGACGAAGTAGCCGTCGCCGCCGAACGCCTCGATGATCTTCTCGTAGCGCGCGTTGGGCACGTACGACGTGGGCATCACCTTCAGCGGATCCAGCGTGCTGGGGCCGCCGCCGATGCCGTTGTTGTTGAGGATGATGAACGTGATCGGCATGCCGTAGCGGCACGCCACCTCGACCTCCATGCCGCTGAAGCCGAACGCCGAGTCGCCTTCGACCGCCACTACGCGCTTGCCCGGATGCACGGCCTGCGCCGCGATGGCAAAGGCGAGCCCGACGCCCATCGTGCCGAAGCTGCCGGCGTCGAGCCGGTGCCGCGGCAGGAAGTTCGGCAGCACCGTGCGGCCGATGTCCATCGTGCTGGCGCCCTCGCTGCAGATCATCGCGTCGCGCGGCAGGGCGTCGCGGATGTCGCGCAGCACGCGGTAGTAGCCCATCGGCACGGAGTCGTCGTCGAACATCGCCTGCGTCGAGAGGCGATTCTCCTCGATCTTCTTCGCGATGCCGGTGCGCCAGGTGTTCTCCGCGGCGAACTGCCACGGTTGTTCGCGCAGCACGGCGTTGATCTGCCCCGTGACGGCCTTGGCGTCGCCGACGAGCCCGACTTCGGCCGGCACGTTCGTGCCGATCTCCTCCGCCGCGATGTCCATCTGCACCACGCGCACGTCGGCGTTGAAGCGCGGCGGCAGGCCGAAGTGCATGATCCAGTTGAGCCGCGCGCCCATCAGGAAGACCAGGTCGGCGTTCTGCAGCACGTGCGAGCGCGCGGGCGCGACCGACAGCGGGTGGTCGTCGGGCATCACGCCCTTGCCCATCGGCGACGCGAGGAACGGCAGCTGCGTCGACTCGATGAACTCGCGCACCTCGTCCGCAGCGTCGGCGTAGGCCGCCCCCTTGCCGACGATCACCAGCGGGCGCTCCGCGGTCTTGAGCGCGGCGACCGCGGCCTCGACCGATGCGGGGTCGGCGTAGGGGCGAGGCGCATCGGGCACGCGCGGGCGCTGCGGTGCGAGCGCGTCGTCGACCTTGCCGCTGATGATGTCGCCCGGCAGGTCGAGGTACACCGGGCCGGGGCGGCCGTGGATCGACGTGCGCACGGCCTGCTCGATGTAGTAGGGGATGCGCTCGATGCGGTCGACCTCGGCCGAGAGCTTGCACCAGGGGCGGGCGGCCTCGACCTGCGGCGCCTCTTGGAACGCGCCCATGCCGTGCTGCGCGATGTCGGACGAGCCGGCCAGCAGGATCATCGGCCAGCGGTTGGACCAGGCGTTGGCGATGCCGGAGATGGCGTTGGTCATGCCCGGGCCGGAGACGACGAGGCATGCGCCCGGCCGCCCCGTAAGGTAGCCGACGGCCTGCGCCGCGTAGGCCGCCGACTGCTCGTGCCGCATGCCGATGTAGCGGATGCCCTCGCGCTGCGCCGCGAAGGCGATGCCGACGACGGGGATACCGACGATGCCGAACATGTACTCGACGCCGTGCTGCTTCAGGCTCCGCGCGATCAGCGTCGCGCCATCGATCTCTGGCATGGTGTTCGCTCCTGCTGCTGTTCCTGCCGCACTGGGATTGTAGGAGCGCCGCGCCCTACGTTCTATCGAGCCGCTTCGTCGAGCAGTCTGAGGAACGCGGCAGTGCGGATCGTCCGCACACCCTCGTACTCGGCGACCGCAAGCACGTCCTCGTCCTCGCTGACGATGTAGTCCGCCCGCCCCGCGACCGCGCAGGCGAAGAAGATGTCGTCATTGGCGTCGCGGCAGACCGGCGGAGTGGTCACGGGAGTGACGACGTGAGCGCGGTCAGCGATCTCCAGCACGCGGTCAATCGCCGCCTGCTGGCCACCCGGCCCGAATCGCTTCGTCAACCTCGGCTGTCTCGCTACCCTGAGGAGTTCCTTGATCAGCGGCGGCGACATCACCTGGGTGTATTCGCGATACCGACTCGTGACGCGGCCCCAGGCTCCATCGGGATTCATAAGCGCGCGGATGAGGACGTTCGTATCGATGACCGCTCTCACGAGGCGGCGCGGCGCTCCCGATCCCGCTCCTCGCGCGCCTCACGCAGTGCGGCATCCAACTCCGCGTTGATCTCGTCCTCCGTCATCCCGCTCTCGACGAAACTCTGCCGGACGGGCGCGAAGACGTCGTAGAGCTCTTTGAGCCATGGCGAGCCCTGTTCTTGCGGGGCCGCCTCCATGCGCGAGATGCCCAACGTCCCGTCCGTGAGCGTGATGCCGACCAGGTCATCCGGCCCGAGGCCCAGCGCCTCCCGGAATTCCTTCGGGATCGTGATCTGGCCGTTGCGGAGGAGGCGAACGATGCGTGTCTTAGCCATGGCTTTACACTATCACGGAATTACATATTCTGCAAATATGTATTCGACAGCTAGCCGCGCCGCGCGGCAGCAGGCGCTGGCCATCGACGCGAGCAACGAGCGTCCAGTCCGGGCCGTGGCCGTAGAGCGCGGGCGCCGGCAGCCCGTGGGCGCGGGCGTGTTCGAGCGCGGCCGCCTCGCGCGCGGCCTTCTCGCGATGATCGGAGGCGTGCCAGGTCAGCCAGTGCGTGTACCGCCGCAGCACGAGATCGAGCTGAGCGCCATCATGCTCGACGCGCAGCCGCCAGAGCGTGTTGAACCCGAGCGGGATCTCCGTGGCGTCGATCAGCTTCGCGCTGCCGGGGAAGGAGGCATCGAGGCAGCGCTGGATGAAGTCGGTTGTCGCCTCGTCCACGCCGCCTCCTCGCTCGTACTGGCGCAAATTGTTCACACCGCAGAGGCGCAGAGGACGCGGAGTTGCCACGGTGGGCAGATCGGAGACGCAGCATGGCAACGTTCCCCATGATCTCTGCGGCCTCCGCGCCTCCGCGGTGAAATTCGTCCGGCCCCCGCTACTTCGTCGCCCACAGGTCCAGGCGCACGTAGTCCGCGACGTACGGCTCGCCGTAGCGGCGCACGGTCTCCTCGACGATGGCGCGGGAGTACGGCTCGTGCTCCGGCTCCGGCAGGCGGGCGATGTGGTCGCGCAGCAGGATCGTGCGGATGTACAACGCCGCCTCGTCGCGGTCCTCGAACGGCACCGGCGCCGCGAAGAGCGACGCGCGCACGTCGCGCCAGCCCGCTCGTTCGAGCGACAGGCGCGCCTGCTCGGGCGTGCGGTACTTCTTGCTGTCGCTGAAGCCGCGCAGGTGCGGCTCGAATCGCGGTTGCTCGCGCACCGCCTCGACCGCCTCCAACACGTGGGCGTTGTTGCCGAAGCCGCCGCACTGCGCCCGCAGCCGCCCGCCCGGCTTCGTCGCGCGATACAGGCAGCCGAAGAGGGCGTCGTCGTCCGGGATCCAGTGGAAGACCGCGTTCGAGAAGACGCAGTCGACCTGCTCGGGCAGCGTGAAGTTGGTGAGGCTCGCGCGCACCGGCGCGATGTTCGCCACGCCGCGCTCGGCGATCGTCTTCGTCAGCGACGCGATCATCTCCTCCGAGGCGTCGACGGCGTAGATCTTGCCGCGCGGCAGCTTCTGCAGCAGGTCGAACGTCACCGAGCCGGAGCCGCAGCCCGCATCGAGCACGGTCTCGTCGCCGCGCAGCGCGAGGTCGTCGATCACCTGCTGCGCCCAGCGGCGCATGGGCTTGCCGATGCGCTCGTAGACCTCGGCGTTCCAGTAGGTGTTCATGGGTGCTCCTTTGCCACCGGGGCTGGCCGCATTCTAGGCTGTAGGCGCGGCCCGCGGAACAACGGCGCCGCCTGCACCAAGGAGGATCTCGTGGCGATGAACTGCCCGCGTGACGGCGCCGTCCTGCACACCGAGCGCGAGCACGGCGTCGAGGTCGACCGCTGCGCTACCTGCAAGGGCGCCTGGTACGACTACGACGAGCTGGCCGAGCTGGAGGCGACCGTCGCCGACGAGGACCAGCGGCTCGGCACGGTCGAGTACTCGAAGCACGAGAGTCGCATCGAGTGCCCGGTCTGCGCGGCGCCGATGCACGCGTTCAACTATCGCGCCTACAACCTGGAGCTGGACGCCTGCGCCGAGGGCCACGGCTGGTGGCTCGACGCCGGCGAATCGGACCGTGTGCGCGAGATCATGCAGGAGCGCGTGCGCGGCCTGCGGCGCTCCGCCTCGGCGCAGAAGGCCTGGCACGACACCCGCCGCGGCTCCGGCGGCGTCATCGGCACGATGAAGGGCCTGTTTCGGCGGTAGTGCCGCGCTACCTATTCTTCCGCTTCGCCTGCGTGATGGCCGTTGGACGTGCCCATCGACGAACCGCCTGGAGCCGGCGGTACGCCCAGCATCAGCGCATGTAGCTTGGGCAGGATTTTCGCTAGGCGAGAGTAGTGTTCGATATAGAACGCGTCAGCATCAGGCCTCTCGTCCTGCGTGCGCAGGGCATCGACCCTACGGCCTATTTCGCGGCACACGTTGTCGGCGATGATCTCTGCCATTAGGGCCTTTACCAAAGGCGTTTCTTGTCCTGGGAATTCGGGAGGATCCCCGAGGTAGCGTTTCAGGGCCGTATGACGCCCCATGATCTGCAAGACCTTTACGGTTTCACCAGCCCGGTCGGCGACGTCCTTCCATAGAGCGCGGTATATTCCTTGATCCTCGTCAACCAGCTCGAACCGGAGAGACGGACCTTCTTCCTGTGACGAGACTAGGACGTGGCATTGGGCTACTTGTCCGTCAATCCATGCCTCGACCTGCGCTTCAGCGTGCAGTGCGCGCGCATCCAAGCGTATTTCGGCCCGGAGACCTTCGGTGGCGGGATCCTTCTCAAGAGCAACGTTGCCGGTGAGTACGGCGATTCCAGGGCTATCGCTCGTGATCTTCGCGACAGAGCCCTCGCGAAACACTTCGCGCGGCGCGCGGAGTACGATGGTCTTCTTCTTCATCCATCCGATTCGGTAGCGCGGACGCTCAAATTCGAGGCATGTCGGAGGTTCCGGCGGTGGAGGTGTGGCCTTCTCCTCCCGCACCTCGACGATCGCCTCCGCCTCGCGGCCCTCAACCTCGCACTGAAGCAGCGTTACATCCGGCACCAGAGGACGCAGGCGAAGTTGCCCAACCATGACGTCGTCGCGCTTTTTGTGGGGTGTGAGAATTATCTCGCCACCATCTACGAGCTCGACAACTCCTTCTGGATCGACGAACACCTTCACGTTAGGTACCTCGGAGAGCCCCTCTCTTCTCGCTATTACCGTGAGAGTGCGGATCTGATCGAGGTAGCAGGTGGCCTCTCCTGGAACTATCACGAGCGGTTCAGGCTCCTTGCGACCGTTTCCGCCGCCGGGAGGCAACACCTCAGCCTCGGCATCCCGCAGCTCGTCTTCCATGAACCGCGCGACCTCTCGTACCAGCCTGTCGAAGCTCCGTCGAGTCTTCTCGTTCTCCATCCGTGACGCTTCGCGGCGGATACGCTCTTCCTCCTCGCGAACTACATCTGCCAGAACCACATCAACTGCGGACTTCAACGCAACGTAGAATGGGTGATCACTCTGCAATCCGTCGCGCGATCGCGTAATGATCGGCATGGGGTTGAGAACTGTCGGTGCCTGGCTGGCGTCTCTACGGTCGTCGTACTCACGGGCGATTACGTCGATGTAGGGGCACTCCACTCGGCCGCTGATGAACGATGCATAGGGATTGGACTCGGACGAAAACAGAGTGTTTTCGTAGATCGCCCGCTGGCCCTTCAGCAGGAGGCCGCACGGTCGGAACGGATCGGTCTTGGCTCGGTCGCAGCGCTCCGGAAGGCGACCGATGACCACTGACGCTGACGCGCCCGGATACCCCGGGATGTCTAAGACAACCGAGCGCAAAAGAGCGGAGGCCGGCGGCGCGAATCTCAATCGATCCCTCTCTCGGGAGTTCAGGTTCACCAGCACGACTTCGCGACGCGCATCAGACATGATGTCGCGTAGCTGAAAGTGCTTCGCAAGTCGTTCCATGAGCGTGCCATGATTCGGACAGACGGTCCTAACGCCCACGAGTACCGTGACGGCGGTTCCGTTCCCTCGTGGGATACCCAGCCGCTTGCGATCGTCGCTTGTTACTTTGCGCGGCTTCTTCAACGCCGTGTAGTGACCATTCGTCAGCAACTGGAGATAGGCGTATTGATCCCCACTGATCGACTCGTACATCGTCGGGCCGAACGCAGATACATCCTTCGCACCCCTGCCGAGATTTCCTCGCACAGCGCGCCCTGACTCGAAGCCTGAGACGCGTTCGGCTAGTTTCACAATCTTGGCAACGAGCACCTCCTGTGTCATCCCGCTCGCCCGGTCTTTGACGACGACTTTCCAGTCGCTTGTCTTTCGGTGTTCTACTTCGACTAGAATCTTGCCCATGCCGTCGCCCAGGAGCGTGTATGCGTCGTCAGCATTTGTGATCAGCTCTATAAGGCCGCGGACGATGTCGCCGCGCATCGCATCGTGCGTATCTTGCTCGAACGCCCGATCGGTGTATTCCACGTGCCCTTTGACCATCTGATCCGAAACAGCTGTCATACTGCCCCCTCTGCGAACCAATCCGGGTGGCTACGCTCGATGTTTTCGAGTAGCTCAAGAATGTCAGATCTCTCGTTGTCTGCCGCGGCGGATCTGAGAGTCGCCAAACGTTGGCGCCAAACGTCGCGCGGGCTGTCGGGGGCGCACCGCAGCAGACCAGCGGCAGCGAGCTTCCCGAGCTGCTTGCTTCGGTCCCCTGACAAGTACGATGCTGCCCAAGGGTGCTGAGAAGCTTCGGCAACAATCTTGAAGCTTGGACGCCGCGTCTTTGGGGCACGTGTCTCCTCTGAAGCCAGCCGCTCGAATGAGGACATGCGAGCACGAACCCACTCAACGCCGCCGGCCGACAACTGCCGTCCGAGTCCGTTCGGTGTTTTCATCATGAGGTCGGAACGACCGTTCTCGATATGGCCGACCGCAGCCCATCCTGTTCGATCGCTTGGGTACTGGAGCTTCCTCCAACCGAATCGTGTGGGCGATAACCTCCAGCACTCTTGCACCACGTCTTCGACGTCGACATATTGCCCCGCCCCGCCGAGGCGATAGAGGGCATACAGGAAAATGTCCTGGTTGTTCAGCTCGGTGCCGTTCGGCTGCGGAGCGGGTGTCTTACGTTCCATTCTTCTTCCGCTTCAAGCTATACGTACCTCGGGTCTTGCGAGCGAAAATCTCGGGCGCGCGCCGGAGGTGGACAATGACATTCGCGTCGGTGCCCTTCCCAGGTATCGCGACGCCGCGCCCGACAAGCGCCGTCCGTATGTCTCGTATGTGCATGGGCTTGCCGTGCTGTTCCAATATTTCTCGAACCGCCATTTGGATCTGGTTGCCGCCGTTCCCCGACGGAGGCGCGGTGCCAACGTTTTGCGAAAGGGGAGGGTGTGTTGAGACCAGCGGAGTCGCAGACTCGACGGCGATCAATCGCTGCACAAGCTCCAACTTTTGTATGAGCTGCTCTCGTTGGTTGAGGAGCGGCTCGAGGTCTCGCCCGATTTTCTCCTTCTCCCCAACCAGCTCAGCTTCCCATGCCTTGAGTTCGTCGATTCGGGCCATAAAATGCCTCGCGCCATCGTCCCTGTCCATGTAGCTACTGTGTAGGTACACAGAATATACGCGCGCGATACGCAAAGATCAAGCAGCCCTCGGCGGGCACTCGGCAAGCGCCGTATGGCAAGATGTGAGCATGGATATCGTCAGAAGCACTGAGCCCAGCCCCGAGATCGTCCCCGGCGTCGAGCCGCTGGAGCCGCGCTCCGTCCGCACGAGCCCGACGCGGCAGCGCGTCCGCCGCCGCACCGGCTCGGGCGACCGCGCGCTGGACCTGGAGATCCGGGCGCTCGTGGAGCGGGCGGAGCCGGAGGACGCGGAGCTGCTCCAGGACATCGTCGAGACGGCGTTCCGGATGGCGCGCTCGTCGAATCGCGGCGAGCTGAAGCTCGTCAGCCGCTCGCTGCGAGAGCTGGGGCGCGCGTTCCGGGTCTTCGCGCCGTACCGCGGCGTGCGCAAGGTCAGCATCTTCGGCTCGGCGCGGACGGCCGAGGGGCACGCCGAGTACGCGGCCGCGCGCGACTTCTCCCGCGCGATCGCGCAGCGCGGCTGGATGGTGATCACGGGCGCCGGGCCCGGCATCATGGCGGCCGGGCACGAGGGCGCGGGCGCGAAGCAGTCGTTCGGCGTCGGCATCAAGCTGCCGATCGAGCAGAGCGCCAACGGCTTCATCGCCGGCGA
>Ga0315281_10008282_pt1 | contig 14541 bp, 13 predicted proteins | sample YL17G07_0_MG_FD_204540 | JGI IMG/M metagenome (GOLD analysis project Ga0315281, IMG submission 204540) | Sediment microbial communities from Yellowstone Lake, YNP, Wyoming, USA - YL17G07_0 | ecosystem: Environmental > Aquatic > Freshwater > Lake > Sediment | place: USA: Wyoming | collected...
CGCCATCCTCGTCGCCCATTCTATTCAAGCCGCAGAGGTCATCGCCTTGTTGCACAAGGTTTTCCGCCAGCGCGGGGCCCCCGAATTCCTGCGCTCCGACAACGGGAGCGAGTTCACCGCGCCAGCGGTGCGGACCTGGCTCGCCGACTACCAGGTCGGGCCGACGTTTATTTCACCCGGCCAACCTTGGAAGAATGGTTTCATCGAGTCATTTCACGATAAGTTGCGCGATGAGTGTTTGAATCGCGAATGGTTTCAGTCGCTGGTGGAAGCCCAAGTCGTAATCGAAAAATGGCGCAAGCACTATAATATGTAGCGACCGCATAGCGCGTTGGGCTATCAAACGCCCGCGCAATTTGCCGCCGCCCACAAAACCAAGCGCGCTGAGTCTCTCACTTCGCGTGGTCATAAAAACTGAGGCATGTCAGCGGCGCTGGACCAGCGGGTCCGGGTGATGATAACGCTCGTAGTTCAACGCGGCTTGGATGCCGGGGGTGAATGTCAGTGGCGTGGTCATGCCCGCATCATATATCAAAGGACGGCGGCCGCGCTTCCTAAAAGCACAATTGGTGCCTGTGGGCGGTATAGCAAAGCCAAGGCGTACTATAATTAGCGGAAATCGTTGGAAGGAAGTGATGTCGTATGGCCTGTGATCCATTCATCTCCTGCGCTGACGGCGAAAACATGAATGTCGGATTGGGGGAGTCCGAAAGGATTCTCCCGCCGGGTAACGACCTGGAGATGAGCGTAGTAACCCTCGCCGAAGAGAGGGGACACGCCGCGCTCCTTTACAACGTTGGCAACCCGAATGCCCACGGTTTTGATGTTGTTTCGTTGGATACAGTGACAGGCGTCATCCACATCTGGGAAGCCAAGGATTATCATCGCACTGTCGAGTTGGACAATTTGACCGCCTTTTTGAATGGCATGGGACAACTCACACCCAAACAAGCGCGCGAACACGAAACAGACGCCACCCATTACCTAGCTAAGCGCCAACAGAAATTGTGGGGCGACGTGCTGAACGCAGTGCCGCCCGGCCTCGTGCGTGAGAGGGTAGAGGAGATGATCAAGGCAGGCAAAGTGGAATATCATCTCGTTGGCAACCGGGAAACCCGCTACAGCCCCAAAGTTCAAGAGCTCTTTTCCGATTCGAAGTTTCACGTTGAGAATCTGAGCAACTGGAAATAAGCCTCGTGACTACCGCCCCACCCCAATCGTCTTTGCAAGAAGCCTTTGCCCTGCTGGATCGGGTGCAAGACCGGACGATCTTTGTCGGGCCGGTGACCGACGCGCAAATGGCTGTGGGCGAATCGTCTCTCGGACAGACCTTGCCTGATGCGCTCCGGCAGTTCATTGCCCGGTATGGCGCAATCAAGACCCGCTCCGAATACAAACTATTTGGCCTCGGCGTGCCGAATATCGCCTCCCCGTCGTTAGTATGGGCGTTCCGTTGGCTTAAGTTCACCTCGCCGGATTGTCCTTCAACTTTGCTACCTATTGCCCCGACAGGTGAACATCAGTTTGTATGCTTACTGTCGGAAAGCAACTCACCGCCTGACTCTGCCCGCGTTGTGGCGTGGGAACTGGGTCGCTCCGCCGCAGAGCAAATGCTGACGGAGATAGCTCCCAACTACGCTGCCTATTTGCGCCAGATAGCATGGGAGTTGAACGCTTTGGATCGCGCCCTCGTTACACTCCGCGCGCACATCAAAAACTTTAGCGAGCGCTTTGGTTATGACCGTGGCCACCAAGTGGGACGTGTTCACCAGCGCCATGAAGCCGCAGACAAGCCACCCTCTAACCAGCCTGTTAAGGCCGCAGGTAAACTCCCGCGCAATCACGACTGGAGGCCTTACCGTTTCTGTTCGCAAGATATCGTCCTTGGTGCGCATGTCCAGCGACACATCAAAGGCGAGAATTATCTGGAAGTGGGCGTGTTTTTGCCCATTGATGTTTATCCCTTTGAACAAGGGAGTAGTTTGCTCGGCCTCACCATGTCCATCCTCTCTGATGCCTACCGATGCGGAGGCACGATGGAGATACGTTTTACTCCTAAGGTGGATGGTGGACAAGTGCCGCGCAAACTCCGCGCGCTGGCCGAGGCCGTGGGCGCGCCGATTAAACCTGAAAGCCTCGCACGCCGCCGCCTTGACCCTGACGACGCGCGGCGCTTGTTCGTAGCCCTCACCGACTTTTCTCCGCTCGCGCGGCAACGCTTGACCCAACTAGACATCCGGCCTGAGCGAGCCTGTTACGCCGTCCAGCGTGGGGTGTGGCCCAAAGCCGAAGCCGAGATCTTGCTGTTGGCCGATGATGAAGCCAACCGCATCTTTGCCGGAGGCGCGCCGCCTGAGCAACGCGCCCTATTTCAATTTGACAGACTGCACGCTTGTGCCGCCATCCTCGCCGGGTATTTGGATCGTGGGTTGGCTTTGCGCGAGCGCGAGTTGAGCGGACAAGAAACTCTTGAACTCGAAGACGACATTCGGGCAGTGGAAACTGGCTATGAAGCCCAACTAGCGGCGCGCATCTATCGTGTCTTGCCAGCCGCCGGAGAAGCCAGCGCCGATTTTCAAATCCCGTGGCTGGCCGCCGGCTCCACATGGTCGGGGCGCATTGCCTTCGGCCAAAAGTTTATGGCTCTCATTCGCGCCCGCTCACAGGCGGAGTTAGTCCGCGATTTTGAGGTTGACTTGGAGGCCGCACACACACTCCAACACGAGCGGCAACTGCCGGTCCTATTGCTTGTCCCGTACGACTTTTATCACGCCGCCCTTGAAACCCAACGTGCCCAGTGGATCGAAAAAGCCAACCAAGCCGGTTTGGGAATTGTGGTGTGCGCTGAACTCGTAGATGGATTAGACGACGAAGCCTATCGCCGCTTCAGCGCTGGGCGGATAATGCGCGAATGAGAGCTTTTCTCTATCAGGTAGCGATTCCGGCATCGTGGTGGGACGCTCAACCCTCAGCAGGTTTTGAGTTGGGATTGATGGTGCGCGAGGCCCTCGACATCGAGCGCCGCCTGCCCAAAGGCGTGGACAAAGGCCGCGACCGCCGCCGCTATAGCGCTTGTTGCCAGAGCATTGAAAACTTTGCGCGCCAGCATTTCACTCTGATTAAGGATCACGCCACCTTTACCCTTGTCTTGGCCCAGAGTGGTTTTCCCGCCGCCCGCGTGGACGCGAGTTACCTGAATTTTCTCGAACATTGGTTGGCGACGAATCCGACCGTGCCGCGCGAAGCGCGCCTCGCCACCACATTTTTCCCGCCGACTTTGCTGACCACTCATAGCGTAGCGTTTGAAGCTGCATTACGCGCCAGCGCTCACACCGTGCCGCCCAGTGTGCCTCAGCGTTTGGAATTTCTACGTTGGGCGCGCGAGGCGGGGTGCGGCGTAATTGAGTTCGCCGACATTTACACACCCGACACGGAAATGGAAACAGTCCTCCACGCGGAAGTGCGCGCCCAACATATTGCCAGCCCCAAACTTGCAGTGCGCCCCGCGTCTGACATTACGCCTTCTGCCGAACAACTCCCAACTCCGCGCCCCGAGTCCGAAGAGAGCGTGATGCAGCGCGAAATCGCCACCGCGCTCGCCCAACAGCATGGTGTTAACTTCAGCAACTATCATCATCCAACCATTGCTATGGTCTTGCGCCAACACGCCTATCAGAAAGATGGGCAAGTGCCAGTGATGTTAACTGTGTTCTATGGTGACAACTCGCAAAGCCGGCCATTTCCACTGTTTCATTTGCCGTTTGAGGTGAACCGTTTACGCGCGGTGGAGAGCGCGCCATCTTTACGCGTCGCGCTACTCAGCACCCGACACCCGGAGATGGATGGCGAGGTAGATTTGGCATGGCTTCTCAACCGGGGCGCGTCCAAACTACGCGAGTCTTTTGCCGACACGGATGAGTGGTGTTATCAAAAAAGCCTAGCGCTCTTTAGCTCCTTGCCTACGGACAGGTTGACGGTGATTGAGTTGTATCAAACCGGACTGGAAACCGCGGTAGTGGGCTTTTATCGCGCGCTCGTTGAAGTTCTGCGTGGAGGCGCGGCCCGCGTGGCCGTGCGCCCGCGCATTTATCGTGGCCCGGGCGTTTATCAACCGGGACAATGGTGGGTGTGAAATGGCCGGGCAGTACACTACAACCTGCAAAGATTGCAACAAGACATTCTATTACTCCGAGGCTTCATTTCTGGCTGACCGCGAGCGCGGCTATTCGCGCCCCGAGCGCTGTCCCGACTGCCGCCGTCAACGCCAGCGCGAAATCAACGCTTCGGGCATCGGCTACTATCCGGTGAAACTGGTGGCCGATTTGCCGCCGGGGTTTGCGCCCGTACCCGGCGTGTTAGGCCGCGTGCATCACGACCTGCGCCCACACAAGCGTGAAGAGATTCCTTCGCGCTTCGCTGAGTTTTCCTTTGGAATCACCGACGACGATATTCGGCAGTTGTATGCCACGTTGGATGATTGTCAAGTGGTCGTGGTCGAAGGTCCGACCGGGTCGGGCAAATCTACGTTCTTGCCTTATCGGCTCATGGTCGCCCCCGCCGGGGTGCGTGACCCCGGCCGGTTTACGCGCGCCGGGCAGATTGTGGTCACTCAACCGCGCCGTTTACCTACCAGCGCCATCCCCAAGTTTGTCGCCGAAAAATTGCACGGTTCCGGGCTGGGGCCGGGTTTCGACGTGGGCTACAAGCACGCTGGTTCGGCGGAGACTGATCGGCGCAACCGACTGGTGTTCGTCACCGATGGCACACTTATCAACTGGATCGTGAGCGAACAGATTAGCCAGTGTAGTGTGATTATGATTGACGAGGCGCACGAGCGGAGCGTGAACATTGACTTGATTCTGGGGATGTTGCGCGCGCGCCTGCCACGTTATCCGAATTTAAAACTCATCATCGCCAGCGCCACCATCAAAGCCGACGACTTTGTGAAGTATTTTGAAACAGTGGCGAAAATTGGGCGGCTCTGCTTCAAGGGTCTCGAAAAGAAAGTGGCCGAGAGTTTTGCGCCCACACCGGTTTTTGATTACGAGCAATTGGTTAAGAAGTCGGCGCGCATGATAGACGAGGCGGCGGCGAAAGCCGTGACGCAAAAAGCGTTGGAGGTGTTGCGCCGTGTTCTCGCCAGCGGACCAGAATGGCGCGGCGATGTGTTGGCCTTTGCCCACAGTGAAAATTGTGTGGACTTGGTGGTGGAGCAGTTGCAAGCGCACATCGAGAAAGCGCGCGAGTTGGCCGGGGTGGAAGTGTTTCCCCTGTATCGCAATCTCACCAAGCATCGCCAAGAGTTGGCGCTGAAGGCCAAAGCCCACAGCGTAGCGGATAAGGTGCTGAAAGTCTTGGATAAGCGCAAGCGCGGCAAGGATCGGAGGCCGATACTGGCTTTGTCGCTAGACCGCCGCACGGTGGAGGGTGCCTGTGAGCGTTTGGAGGAAGCCCTGCGCGACTTGTTTGAGAAAAAGCCGCGCGAGGCTTTGCCGCCAGAGGCGGTGGAAATCCGCCTTGTGCATGAAGAACTGACGCCGGAAGAACAACGCGCCGCGCTGGAAGGCCCGCGCACGAAAGAGTATCTGGTGGTGTTGGCTAGTTACGTAGTTTCAAAGCAAACGCCGTTGCCTTTAACCGCGTATGAGATCGTGGAGGATTGGCGGGTGATTGTCGCGACGAACATCGCTGAGACTTCACTGACAGTAGATGGTGTAGTGCACGTGATTGACACCGGCCTGATTAAACAAAATGTGTTCGACCCGACTACGCGGACAGAGCGCTTGCAGACAATGACGCACAGCCAGTCGGGATGCCACCAACGGCTCGGGCGCGCGGGACGCATCCGTCCGGGCTTCGCGCATTATTTATACACTGAAGCGCAATTTCTCCGCTTTGTAAAATTCACACCGCCCGAAACGCAACGCGCACCGCTAGAAGATTTATACCTCGCGGCGCGGGCGGCGGGGCTGGCGAACCCGGCTGAGTTCAAGTGGTTGCAAGAAACCGAAGCGGTGGAGACCGAATTGAAGCAAGCGCGCCAGGCGTTGCAACAGCGCGGGGCGCTGGACGACGAGGGCGACCTGACCGAACAAGGGCTAGAATTGCGCGAGATGACGTTGGAGCCGGAGGTCGCGCATTTGCTCCTTAACGCCGACCGCTTTTGTTGCGCGTTAGAAATGGCGACGGTGTTACCGTTTCTCACGCTCCAACTGTCGTTGCGGGGGGGGCTGTTTCGCTGGGAAGGGGCGTGGGACGCGCAAACCCGCTGGGAGGCGCGCCGCCGTCAACACGCGTTGCGCGTGGGGTGCGCTGACGATATGGAATTGATTTTGAAGACGTGGGCCGCTTGGGAAGCCAGTGGGCGCACCATGAAAGACCGCCAAGAATGGGCCGCACGGTTTTTGGTGAACACCGACACGCTGGCGGGTGCGCTTTTGGACGAACGCACGGCGCTGATACAACGCCTGGCGCTGGGCACGCGCGGCAAAGTGACACGCGCATTGAATTTGGATTTACTCGATCGGTTGCGGATGGTGATGGCGTATAGTTTGCCTGAGCGGGTGACCGAGCCGGATAAATTGGAGATGGAGTCTGACTCGGTGTGCCGGGAGACGCCACCGTCGCTCGTGACTTTTTTGCGCCGGGTGCCTTATAAGGTGGAGAATACGGGCGAGCGGCGGGTGCGCGCGGCCATGCTTTCACGCATTGATGAAAAGTGGTTGGTTGCCGGACCATTGAGCGGTCTTGATTCATTAGGGTTGGCGCGCGCAATGGCAGAGACAACGCGCGACGAGCACGGTGCATTGCGACCAGCGCGGGCGTGGCGACATTTAGCGGTAACGCAGTTTCCGATGGAAAGCGTGTATGAATGCAATATCTCAAAAACGGGCGAGGTGAGGGCTTCTAAATGGGTGGCGTGGTCGCCGCCTTTGCGGGAGCAGATGGGGCGCACGTTCAATTTACCCGAAGAGGTTAACGGGTTGGAGGATGAAAGCCTGCGACCCGAGCGGGAGGGACGCAAGCCAGCGCCCGCGCACCGAGAGGCCATTGAGAAATCAACGATCGAGGTTGAAGTGGGCGAGACACCCATTGAGCTGATGTCAACCGCCAGTCTCCGGTTGATGTGCGTGAATGCGCCACCGGAGGGGTTAGCAGTGGATATTTATTTGGATGATAAGGAGGAGAAGGAGTTTGAAGCGGTTCCGGTGGTTGCCGGGTTTACGCCGAAGTTGGAAATTCCGCCAGGAGAACATTGGTTGAGGCTGAGGCAAGCGGGGGTGCCCAGGTCTGACCAGAAACCGGCAGAGATTTTTTTGCGTTCACTGGAGGCCGAGAAGGAATATGTGGCCGCGCTGGTGGGGTGGCAGGCGAGCGGACCAGATGATTATTACGTGTGGCGCGATGACAAGCCCGAAACGAGCGCGGGCAAGGCGGCGGTGCGATGGGTGTTTTTAGGTCAGTGGGAGAAACGCCTAGAGGCGCACGTGGGTGAGAGGCAGTTGCGCCCGGCGGGATATTATCTGTTCGTGACTGACCAGCCGCTCCGCTTTGCTTTGTATGCCAGCGGCGCTGGGAAAAATACGCCGCCGTTGGCTGAAGGAAACTGGCGGTTGGAAAAGGGGCGGGCGTATACCGTGATTTGCGCGAAGTCTAACGGGAGCGGGCCACCACGCTTGACGCTTGTGTCTGACCCGACCGAGGTTGAAACGCCAGCGTCGTGGTTGAACGTTGCAACGCGGGCGCAACTGATTGGGGAACGCGCACCCCACGCGAGCGGAGAATCTTTCCACGCTGAGGTCACGGGGTATCAGTTGGGAGAAGCCGATGAGCCGATAGTATTGTTCCGCCCGGTTTCAGAAAAATCGCCATTCGAATTGTTCCTGAAAAAATATAAGGAGGGCGAGAGCGTAGCGGTGATACCGGTAGCAGTGGATGAGTATCCGGAACAGCGTCAGGCGGCGTTGATTGTGCGCGAGCCGCTGAGTGGCTTAGAGATGGCCGTGCCAGCGGAGGCGTTGTTGTTTGATAGCTGGGGGGCTGGGGTCATATTGCGCGATTGGTTGGCGTTGCCAAAGTTGATTTTGGAGGTGGAGGCGATTGACCGGAAGCGCCGGCGAATTTATTTGACATTGTTGGAGCGTTTAGCGAAGGCGCTGGATGAATTGATGGACGAAGCGGAAGCCGTGCAAGTGGCGGTAACGGTCGTAGAGGTGGCGCGCGAGGGGCGCGTGGCAGGCGTGGTGGTGCGTGTGCCAGTGACAAACGAGTTGGCGCTGGGTGCGTTGATTTGGGAAGCCGGTTGGCCGCGCAATGCCACGCGCGCGTGGGATAGTTTTGCGCCGGGCGAAGCGATGCAAGCGCAGTTGAAGCGCACGGGCGGGAGGGTGAAAGTGGGGCGCGTGCCGTTTGAGATGTTGGAGGCGGCGCGCAAGACTGCAGCAGGCGGGGCTTTGAGAATGGAGGGAGGCGGGGGCGAGCGCAAGCTGGAATTAGAGCGCCCTATGACGGCGGAGGAGTTGGCTGAATTGCTGACCGTGAGCGCTGACGGAGATTATCGGTGGGCAATGGTGGAGCTGTATCGCCGTTCGAATCAGCCGCGCGCTGATTTTGTGGACAGGGAGTTATTGACGCAGTTGGATGGGCACTTTCCGCCGGGAACACTGGTGTCAGGTTGCCGCGTGACTAATTTGCGTGAGCGTATAGTGGAAGCGCAAACGTCCTCCGGTTTAGTGGGGACGGTGGCGATTGCGGAATGGACGAACGAGTGGGTGTCCAGCCTACTCGAGGTAACAAAAATAGGCGACGAGTTGACGTTAATGGTAGTAGACCGCAAGGCATTGGGTGAGTTGCGTTTAAGCCGTGTGCAAGCAGCGCTGGCGGAACTGACAGAGAATCAGATTTTCCGGTGTATGGTGATAGAGGTGAGCCCTCAGCAAGTCCGGTTGCGTATGGTGGAAACTGAGCAAGGAGAACAGGCGGCGGGGTTAGTCGGTTGGGTGTGGGGGAATCATTTGGCGTATGAGTTGCCACTGCAGCGCGGGACAAAGAGTCGCCCGATTGTGCCGACTGTGGGTGAGAAAGTGTGGGCGCGAGTGTTGGAAGTGAACAGGGTGAAGCGTCAGGTGAAGTTGACGATTCGCCACGCATTTACGGCGCGTCTTTTTGTAGTGCAAGCTGCCAGTGTGGATGAGCGATTTGCGACACTCTTCCGGCGTAGTTATGAAATTAAGCAAGCCACACGCGCTGAGTTTTGGGCGAACGAAGTTAACCCGCACGGGGAACGGACAATTATGGTGAATGCGCCCCAGCGCGAAGGGCTGGAAGCGGCAATGAAGGCGATTCGGCAAATCCTTCCAATGGCGAGGTGAGGTCATGAATCCATATCAACTGATTTCGAGTGGAAAGAAAACAAATGCCCGCGAAGGCATTGCATTGCAGATATTTAGTGGGCGGATTGTGGAAAACGCGTGATGGGGCGTCGTCAATCGCTAATCTACACTGAAGAGTTTGCTATGGAGGCCTCTAACGAAAGCCTCGACCTTTTGCGTGAATGGCCCGCCCTGCTTGAAGAAGTGAAAGCTGTCTGCGCGCGGCAACAATGCTTTCTCGACCGGCAGGAAGAGCGCGCCTTCCACGACCAGGCCGGCGGCGATTGGGAAGCCGGCGACGAAATGGTGGATACCATCAACCATGTGATTGGCCTCAATCGCGACCGCCTGATAGCCATCCTTACGGACTGGACTCCACCCGCCGAGCTTGCTACCCTGTCCGAAATCGCGCAGAGTGCTATCGCCATGCTGGAAGGGCATCCGCAGTTCCAAGGCTGGGGGCCTCGCGTGGCCGTACAGGCCGTGGTCGGGCAACTACGTTGGGAATTGAAGAACTCTGCGCCTTCGGCCACGTGAAAGACTCGCACTCCGTGCGACCCTCGTTCCAGTGATTTCGCCGTTGCGCTCATAGTTGGGCCATACCCAACATCTGCGCTACCAGGGGCCACAAGGCATTAGCATAATGTTGGGGAATGTTTGGTAGCCTCTGAAGAACGCTTCTTCACGTTCCACAGCCACTACGGCGACTAACACGGTGATGTCAGTTTTTCGAGCTCAAACAGTACCTGAAAAGCGACAGGTCATAGCGTAACACAGCGGTTACCAACCCCATCGTCGATTCTCCGCTAGCGCACCCGCCTCAGCCCTCGCGGCGACGGCACGCGCCTTTCCTTTTTCTCCATCTTGCTTTCTGCTCGCTTGAGCGCATCAGATAGGGCAGGGCGGTAGGTGGCCACCGCGTCCTGGAGCGCTTCGTCCCAGGTATGGGCATAGACCACGCGCGTCGTCTCCGGCGAAGCATGGCCCAGAAAATCCTGCACGTGTTCGAGCTTCATCCCTTCAGACAACATCGCCGTGGCGATGTAGCGTCGGAAGTCGTGGGGCGAAATCGAACTAGCGATGGCATAGCCCTGCTGTTTCAGACTCTCAACGGCTTCCGTCACGACCTGCCACACCGTCTTGGTGGTAATGGCCTGTAACTCGCGCCCAGGTCGCGCTGCCGGATCGTGACGGGCGAAGAGCGGTTCGCGGTCAGGAAACTTGATGGCGCCGTGATACGCCTCGCGGGCGGCCAAGTACTCCTTGAGCGCGGCCTGCGTGTCCTCATCTAAGCCGACGGTTCGGGGCTTCTCCCCCTTGCCGGTGACGTGCACCAAGCCATGCGGGATGTCCCAATCACCGCGGATCACATTAGCCAGCTCCTGCGCCCGCAGGCCGGCACAGAAGAGCGTCCGCGTCATAGCCCGGTTGCGGAGAATGGTCAGCGCCTTGCGCTTGTCGCGGTCATTCTCTGGTTCGGGGATGGCTAACTCGGCGTAGTAGGCGACGATGAGCGGCACCGCTTCGCGGATGGGCTTCGGGCGATAACTCGCCCGGCGACCGCCCTTGGCGTTGCGGAGCACTGCTTGCATATCCGGAGCAGACAAGCCGTGGGGCAGTTTGCGGTTCACGTCCAGCCACTCCAGGAAGCGACTGACGGCCACCAGCGAACTGCGGACGGTACGCGTGTGGTAGCCCTGCTTTACCTTGCGCTTCTCACCGGGGTGGCCTTGACTCTGATGTTCGGCTTCTTCGGCCAGCCACTGGCGGAAGGTGACCAGGCTGTCACGCTCGAGCCGAGTCAAAAGGACACGCCCGGCGGTTTGTTCGTCACCGACTAGGAAACGCACGAAGCGGAGCAGGGCTGAGCGATAGGCGCGCTTGGTGGCCTGGCTGGCGTCGAGGGCGCGCAGGAAGTCGGCGGCGAATTGTAGGGAAAGGGGCGGTGGGGTGGCGGTCATTGCGTTTCCGGTCATTCAGGGTAATTGAATATCGAATATATTACCCTGAAATAAAGAGAAAGACAAGCCCCCGACTGCCATCCCCGCGCTTTTTTGCGGCCTGCCTGGAGCGCGGCCCGCTGTCCAATTGGTCGCGTGACCTACCAGGTGCCTGATTATCACCGTTGCGCCGCTTGCTTCCGCCAGTTTGAGACGCTCGCCCGGAGCGAATTCTTAGCGGGCCGCGCTCCTGCACAACGGTTTGCAGAAGGCGGATGCTGCTCGATTAAGTGTAGGATTGGTTGCTCATTAGTTACGCCTTGAGCCCCGCGCCTTGAGTTCTATCGGCCCCGTACCGCGCAAGCCCTGCCCGCGTGGGCATTGCGTATAGCCTCAGGTACTTTCATAGTGGTTGGTGCAATTTTCCGTTACCACTATGGCTACTCGCACTTTATTGCGCCAGCCGACGCGACGCTAGAAAAAGCGGCCTCGCTCATGGGCCACAGTTCGCTGGACACGACGCGCATTTATATGATGCCGGGCGCGCAGGATTTAACGCTGGCGGTCGCGGCGGTTGAAGATTGAAAGTGCGCGATCAATAGGTTGCCCAAATATCGCTTGACAATACTATCGCCAAGTGATAATATCAGTCTGTGATTGAGGATTTCGCCGACAAAGAAACGGAAAAAATCTTCGGAGGCGAGTTTTCTAAAAAACTTCCTCCCGACATCCAGAAGCCGGCGCGGCGTAAATTAATTTACCTGGACGAAGCCGATAATTTGCAGGACTTACTCGCGCCTCCCGGCAACCGGTTGGAGGCCCTTAAAGGCAAACGGGCTGGTCAACATAGCATTCGCATCAATAACCAATGGCGAATTTGCTTTAGATGGAAATCCCCCCATGCTCACGAAGTGGAAATAACGGATTATCATTAAAAATGGCTATAAAAAAACTTCCCCCCGTTCACCCCGGCGAAGTCTTGCTGGAAGATTTTATGAAGCCCTTGAGCCTGAGCCAATATCGGGTGGCGATGGATATTGGGGTCGCGCCTTTGCGGATTAACCAAATTGTGCACGGCAAGCGCGCCATTACCGCCGATACCGCCCTGCGCTTGGCGCGCTATTTTGGCACGACCCCCGGTATTTGGTTGCGATTACAAGCGCGGTACGATTTGGAAATTGCCCAGGACCGACTGGGCGAACAAATTAATCGGGAAGTGAAGATCTTGGCAACGGCCAACCTCTAATCGAGTTAATCAAAACGCCGCTAGTTATTCCAGCGGCGTTTTTGATTCCCTCAGCCCACGGGGCAAACGTGTCCCATCCGGCATAAGCAATGGAAGCACGGCGGGTGTACCGCGATGATGCCCACCAGCATCGGGGCACGCTTGCGGTATGCCCTCGACCGCGACAGTGAAGCCTACACAAGCCTTTACCGTCAGCGCACCGCCGTCGAACGCATCAATTCGCAAGCCCTGGCCTTGGGCATCGAGCGCCCTCATCTCCGCAATGGGCAAGCCATCGCCAATCAGAATACGCTGATCTACATCCTCATCAATCTGTGTTTCTGGCAACGCTTGCGCCAACGACACGCCGAAACGGATTAGGTTGTTAAAGGAGGGTTGGAAGAGTCAGGACTGATTACGCTGAGAAATCTTAAACCGAACAAAAAAGCGTGGCTCATGTAGCCTCTGAGGTGCAGAGGTGTCTTTCGTTTCGAAATCGGGTATCCTCCAGGGCCATGAGTAGCTGTTTCATTGCCCACGGAGAGGATCTGGCATGATCGCGTTTCCAATCCAATCGTTGATGGATGTGCAGGCTTGCTACAACTACCTGCTCTCGGTGTTGCACCCCCAAGGTCTGCACTGTCCGGCGGGTCATCTCTTGCCTGCGGAACAAGGGGCACATGATCGTCATCGGGCTCCGCTTGTAGATTACCGGTGTCAAACCTGCGGCGCGGTCTTCAATGTGTTTACGAATACACTGTGGAGTAAGACCCGCTACAGTTGTGCCACGATTGTCTTGATTTTGCGCGGGGTGGCTCAAGGAGTGCCGACCGCCCACCTGGCGCGCGAGCTCGGGATTGACCGAGCGCATCTGTTGGAACACCGCCACGAGATTCAACAGCTGCTGGAGCAGCATTTCCCCCCCAACAGTCTTGGCCGACGGCGTGACCGAAGCCGATGAAATGTACCAAAACGCTGGGGAAAAAGGGGTCAAACATGAAGACCCCGAAGACCCCCCTCGGCGTCGGGCCAACAAAGTGAAAGGCCATGGCACGTGGGACAATGACCGGCCACCGGTCGCCGGGGTCGTCGGACGTGAGAGCGGGGAAATTCGTTTGGAAGTTTGCCACCATAGTGATCGGGAGACGCTCCAACCCTTTGTCGAAGAACGCACCTCAGACACGGCAACGGTGTACACCGATGAATGGCAGGCGTACAACCATCTGCCCGAAAGTGGGCGCGCCCATGCCAGCGTGTGCCACACGCCGGGCCAGCGCGAGTGGGCCCGCGATGACGATGGGGACGGGGTGCGGGAAGTGCACTGCAATACCATGGAAGGCCTTTGGACTGGCCTTCGGAACTTCGTGCGCCTCTTTCGAGGCGTGAACAAAGAATATCTGGGACAGTACACCGCCATCTTTCAAGCGGGCTACATCGCCAAGGAAATCACACCAGCTTTACTGAGAGCCATGATGACCCCTTGCACCTCTAGGGCTACATGAGCCAGTGCTTCAATGGGGTCACACTCTTTCAAGCGTGGGAGTAGCCATTCTGCCGCACGGTATTCCACCGCGTTGATGCTTCAGGGGGGCCACGCTCTTTCAAGCGTGGAAGTTGTTCATTGTTTGCCGTGTCCGGGTTTATTTAGTTAAGGGGTGCTCAGTCAGGGCCGCTCACGCCCTTGCTCAGTTCCCACACCATCACCTACGCCTACGACAACCTCTATCGCCTGACCACTGCCAATTACAGCACAGGGGATGTCTTTACCTATACCTACGATGCAGTGGGCAATCGCCTGACCCAAACCACGCTCACGCAGACCACGGTTTACACCTACGACAACGCCAACCGCCTGACGAATGTCAATGGCGTAGCGCAAATATGGGACAACAACGGCAACTTGGTCAACGATGGCGCAAGCACCTATGCCTATGATTCTGCCAACCGCCTGATTACCGTCACGCAAGGCGCGAATGTGTATATCTTCGCGTATAACGGGCAGGGT
>Ga0315281_10008283_pt1 | contig 14541 bp, 12 predicted proteins | sample YL17G07_0_MG_FD_204540 | JGI IMG/M metagenome (GOLD analysis project Ga0315281, IMG submission 204540) | Sediment microbial communities from Yellowstone Lake, YNP, Wyoming, USA - YL17G07_0 | ecosystem: Environmental > Aquatic > Freshwater > Lake > Sediment | place: USA: Wyoming | collected...
CGATGATCGAGCGGACCCGATCGGCCACTAACCCCTCTTTCATCGCCCGGATCAGAGGAATGCCACCGCAGACGCTGGCCTCAAATCCGATCGATACTCGTTGCGCCGCAGCGGTCCGATAGAGTTCGAGCCCGTGAGTGGCCAGGAGCGCCTTGTTGGCTGTCACCAGATGCTTCTTCCGGGTGAGCGCCTCCCGGCAAAACCTGAGCGCAACATCACAGCCCCCGATCAGCTCGACGATGATGTCAATCTCGGGATCCTCCAGCACGGCCGTCGCATCCGTCGTCAGTAGCGTCGGGTCCACCTCTACGTTTCGCCTTCGATGGACATCAACATCGGCGATCCGACGGATCACCACCCTTCCGCCGAGCCGCTGCTGCAGGAGATCCCCGTTTTCCTGAATCAGCTTCACGACCCCGGATCCTACTGTCCCACACCCCAAGATCCCGATCTGGATCGATTTCATCGCACGCCTCCCGCCTCACGCACCCATGGACGACGCGAGTCCGCTTTTCCAGGCTCTCTCGACCTCTTCAATGGAAAGGTCAAGCCCACACGTTGGGCCACGAAGCCTCAACCTCGTCCCCCCGACGGTTCCAAGACGCTGCACAGGAACCTGGTGCGCCTCAGCCATCTTCTCCAACCTGGGCCAGTCGGACTCCTTCAGGGATACGACGATCCGCGATTGCGATTCCCCGAAGAGCAAGGCATCGGGGCGAATCGTTTCGCTGAGTATCACATCGACACCAATCGGCGTCCCCTGGCCGCCCAGGCACGCCTCTGCCAGCGCGACGGCCAGGCCCCCGTCCGAGCAGTCGTGCGCCGAGCGAATCATCCCACTACGAATTCCCTCGAGACAGACACGTTGAACGTTTCGCTCCCTGGTCAGGTCAAGTGACGGCGGCTCACCCTGTACGAGGCCGAACCGGGTCGCGAGATATTCGCTTGCTCCCAGTTCCTCACGCGTCTCTCCCAAGAGCGCGACCAGATCCCCTTCGCTCTTGAACCACTGGCCTGTGGCATAGGCAACATCATCCAGGAGACCGACCACCCCTATGATGGGCGTAGGGAATATCGCATTTCCCGATGTCTCATTATAGAGGCTGACGTTGCCACCGGTGACCGGGGTCTGTAGAGCCCGGCAGGCTTCGCCAATCCCCTTGACTGCCTCGACGAACTGCCACATGATCTCAGCGCGCTCCGGGCTGCCGAAGTTCAGGCAGTTGGTGATGGCGAGCGGCTCTCCGCCAGCGCAGACGACGTTCCTGGCCGCCTCAGCCACGGCAATCATCGCCCCCAGACGCGGATCGATGGCGCAGTAGCGACTATTGCCGTCGGTAGAGAGCGCGAGGGCACGTTTGCCTCCAGGTAGCCGCAGGACGACGGCATCCGACCCGGGCCCGACGACCGTACCTAAGAACAGCATGTGGTCGTATCGCTCCCAGATCCGTTCCTTACAACAGAGATTCGGCGACTGCATCAGGTCTAACAGTGCTGCGCCATAGTCGTCAGGCAATGGAATGGTCTGGAGGTCGAGGCGTCGCCGCTCATCGGCCTCCTCTGGGCGAGCTATCGGCCGGTGATAGACGGGCGCCTCAGAGGCCAGGGCATTAGCCGGGATCTCTGCAACCAGCCTTCCATGATCCAGGACCCGCAAGAGCCCGCCTTCGGTAACCAGCCCGATCACCGCCGCGTCGAGGTCCCACTTTTCGAATACCCCTCTGACCCGATCCTCGCTTCCTTTTCTGGCTACGACGAGCATCCGCTCCTGCGACTCTGACAGCATCAGCTCATACGGGGTCATCTCCAGCTCTCGCCGGGGGACGCGGGCAAGGTCCATCTCGATCCCGGTACCGCCGCGGCTGGCCATTTCAGCCGTCGCACAGGTCAATCCCGCAGCCCCCATATCCTGAACCGCGACCAGATCATCGCCCTCCATCAGCTCAAGACAGGCCTCAATCAGTAGCTTTTCGCGAAACGGGTCACCAACCTGGACGGTCGGCCGCCGCGCTTCAGCCCCCTCGTCGAAGACGTCAGAGGCCATCGTCGCGCCATGGATGCCGTCGCGTCCGGTCTTGGCGCCGACATAGATAATCGGATTGCCGATCCCGCCAGCCCCGGCAAAAAAGAGCCGATCCTTTTTGGCAATCCCCACGCACATGACATTCACCAGCGGGTTGCTACTATAGGCTTCCGCGAAGTAGGCCTCTCCGCCTACAGTCGGCACGCCTACCGCATTGCCATACCCTGCGATTCCAGCGACCACGCTGCAGAACAGGTGGCGGTTCTTTGGGTCGGTCAGCGGACCAAAGCGGAGCGAATCACACAGCGCGATCGGTCTTGCGCCCATCGTGAAGATATCTCGGATGATCCCCCCCACGCCCGTGGCAGCCCCCTGATACGGTTCGATGAAAGACGGGTGGTTATGACTTTCCATCTTGAAGACAAGGGCAAGGCCATCCCCGATATCAAGGATACCCGCGTTCTCCCCGGGCCCCTGCAGGACGCGCGGACCTTCCGTGGGAAGCGTAGCCAGATAGACTCGCGAACTTTTATAGCTGCAGTGTTCCGACCACATCGCGCCGAACATCCCCAGCTCAACCAGGTTCGGTTCACGACCGAGAATCGCCAGGATTCTGTCGTACTCCTCGACCGTCAGGCCGTGCGACTCTACAAGATCCGGGGAAATGACAGACACGGTCATAGCGGAAGCCTCAGATGCGGGCAAAGGTATCAAGGATCGACGCAAACATCAGGCACCCATCCTCAGAACCCAGGATCGGCTCGGCGGCTCGTTCCGGATGAGGCATTAAGCCAAGGACATTGCGACGCTCGTTGCACACGCCGGCAATCTGGTCAAGCGACCCGTTCGGGTTTGCGTCCTTCGCGAGCGCTCCATTCGCATCACAATAGCGCAAGATGATCTGATCGCCATCCACCAGCCTTCTCCACCCCGCCTGGTCGATGTAGTATCGCCCGTCGCCATGAGAGATCGGCATCCGCATCACCTGCCCGAGTGGTATGGTAGCCGTAAAGGGAGTCTGCTGGCTCTCTACCCTCAGGTGGACCCATCTGCACCGGTAGTGCAAACAGTCGTTAGGTAACAGTGCGCCAGGGAGCAGCCCTGCCTCGGTGAGGACCTGAAACCCGTTGCAGCTTCCCAGAACAAAGCCGCCATCTTCCGCAAAGGCCGTCACCGCTCGCATGACGGGGGACAGTCGCGCGATCGCGCCGGCCCGCAGATAGTCACCATGGGCGAATCCTCCTGGGAGGATCACGCAATCCACGTCTTTGAGGTCAGCCTCTTTATGCCACAGGTAGCAGGCCTGCTCCTTCAAGACGTTCACGATGACATGGTAGAAGTCCTGCTGGCTCCAAGAGCCAGGGAAGACTACGATGCCAAACTTCATCCCGCAGCCCCTTCCACCTCGACACGGTAGTCTTCAATGACCGGGTTCGCAAGCAGCCGCCTGCACATCTCCTCAACCCGTGCAGCCGCCTCCTCCTTCGTGAGGTTATTCAGCGTCAGCACGATGAACTTTCCGATTCGTACGTCCGTCAGCCCCTCAAATCCCAGCGTCTCAAGAGCCGACTTTACCGTAGTACCAGGGGCGTCGAGGACGTCCGGTTTCAAGGTCACGTAGATCTTCGCGATCAGCATATCATAGCCCCACACGAGCAAAGATGTCATCCAGGTGCCGTAGATGATAGTCCAGGTCAAAGCAGTTTTCAACCTCGACAGGCGAAAGGTGCCGGCAAATCTCCGGATCGGCGAGCAGGAGCGGCTTGAACGGTTCATGCAACTCCCACGCCTTCATGGCATGTCGCTGTACCATCCGGTAGGCTTCCTCCCGGCTGAGCCCTTTGCCTATCAGTGCCAGTAACACCGCCTCTGAGAACACCAGACCCCCTGTCAGCTCCAGGTTGTACCGCATTTGATCCGGATAGACCCGAAGACCCTCCATAACCTCCCGAAAGCGGACCAACAGGTAATCAAGCAAGATCGTCGCATCGGGGAGCACCACCCGTTCCACGGATGAGTGGCTGATGTCGCGCTCGTGCCATAACGGCACGTTCTCCAGGCTCGCCTGGGCGTAACTTCTCAGCAGTCTGGCCAACCCGGATACCTGTTCACAGACGACCGGGTTCCGCTTGTGAGGCATGGCCGATGATCCCTTCTGTCCTTCGACAAACGGCTCCTCGACCTCACGCACCTCGGTTCGCTGCAGGTGGCGGATTTCGGTGGCGAACTTATCCAGGGAGGTCCCGATCAGGGCAAGCGTCAACATAAATTCGGCGTGTCGATCCCTGGAGAGAATCTGGCTGGAAATAGGTGCTGGCTTTAGCCCCAGCCGAGTGCAGACATATGCTTCCACAGAGAGTGGAAGATGGGCAAAGGTCCCAACGGCGCCAGAGAGTTTGCCATAGGCCACGGTCTCCTTGGCCCGGCGGAGGCGATCGAGATTGCGCTCTACTTCGCTATACCAGAGCAGGAGCTTCAGACCAAAGGTCACTGGCTCGGCATGGATCCCGTGCGTCCGCCCAACCATGATCGTTCGCTTGTAGCGTTGTGCGAGGTCAGCGATCACCAGGCGGAGCGCCTCCAGGTCTTCCAGTAAAATGTCGGCAGCCTGCTGAAGCTGTAACGCCAGGGCCGTGTCAACCACATCATAGGACGTCAGCCCGAAATGAAGATAGCGTGCCTCCGGGCCGACCCGCTCCGCCACCGCCGAGACAAAGGCGATGACATCGTGGCGAACTTCCCGTTCGATCTCTTGGATACGGTTAAGGTCGAAGCTGGCCCGCTCCTGGATCACGGCCAACGCCTCGCGCGGAACGACGCCCAGCTCGGCCCAGGCCTCGCTGGCTAACAGCTCGACTCTCAGCCAGGTGGCGTAGCGGTTCTGTGGTTCCCACACGGAGGTCATTCGGGGGAGCGCATAGCGAGGAATCATCACAAGTCCTTTTGGCAGGAGAGGGTACAGAAAATTGGATTTCGGGGGTCGGGGTTACACAACACTTTGACTGTTGTCCACTGAACCCTCTCCCCTACACCCTGTTTTCAGGAGAGTAGGGCCCCTTGGGGAACAGGGCCGATAGAGGTGATGGCAAACGACTCGTCGCGTAACAGCCGTCTCGTCAGCGACTCGAACTGATCGGTGGACACCGCATCGATCCCGGCAATGATCTCATCCAGGTCATAGGTGCGATCGAAATAGATCTCGGACTTGGCAAGACGAGTCATTCGACTGCTCGTCCCCTCGAGACCGAGGAGCAGATTGCCCTTGAGCTGATCCTTCGCCTGCTGGAGATCACCGGGCTCGACCGGCTGATTCCGCATGCGTGCGCACTCTGCCCGGATCAGGTCGACGACCTGGCCTGAGGACTCCGGACTGGTCCCGGCATAAATGACCAGCAGACCACAATCGCGATAGGCGGCCTGATAAGAGTAGATGGAATACGCTAAACCCCGCTTTTCGCGAATCTCCTGGAAGAGCCGAGAACTCATGCTGCCACCCAGCATGGCGTTCAACAGGTAGAGGGCATAGCGATCCTGGTGGGCATACGGCAAGGCATCCATGCCGAGACACAGGTGGAGCTGGGCCGTATCGCGCTCCTCCACCCTGACCGCCGCGCTGGAAGACGGTGGTGGAGTGTCGGCGTGAACGGTTCGGCCTTCAAAACCGTCGAATGCCCGTGCCACCAGATCCACCAACTGTTCGTGATCCAGATCACCGGCTGCAGCGATCACGGTTCGATCGGGACGGTAGAAGCGACTCATGTGGTGGCGGATATCGTCTTGCGTGATGAGACAGACCGTCTCCTTCCGCCCCAGGATCGGTCTGGCTACCGGGTGATCACCCCAGATCGCTTCGGCAAAGAGGTCGTGAACCAGGTCGTCAGGAGTGTCCTCCACCATCTTGATCTCCTGAAGAACGACCTGCTGTTCCCGCTCAATATCTTTGGGATCGAGGCGAGAATGGAGGAAGGTGTCGGCCAGAATATCGATACCTAGGGGCAGGTGTTCACCGAGGACCTTGGCAAAGAAACAGGTGCCCTCGCGACTCGTGGAGGCGTCGTGCGTGCCACCAATGGCATCAATCGCCCTGGCGATCTCCTGCGCGCTACGCTGCTCCGTCCCCTTGAAGAGCATATGCTCGATGAAGTGGGAGATGCCGGCTACATCGGAAGCCTCATCCCGAGATCCCACCTTCACCCACACGCCGATCGAGACCGACTTGACAGCAGGCATCTGCTCGCTGAGGACGACCATCCCGCTTGGCAACACCTGGCGGTTGTAGGAGAAACGGGCCATCGGTCAGGAGGACCGCTGCTCAGCTTTGAGTTGCCCCCCCGATTCCATCGCTTCTTTCCGACTCAACCGGATCTTGCCGCTCTTGTCGATGTCGATGACTTTTACCATGACCTCTTCCCCGTTCGACAAGACGTCTTCGACCTTCATCACCCGTTCAGCGGAGATTTGAGAGATATGCAGAAGACCATCGGTACCTGGAAGGATCTGAACGAAGGCACCAAAGTCCATGATCTTGACGACCTTCCCTCGATAGACCCTGCCAACCTCAGGAACCTCGACAATCCCGCTGATGATCGCCAACGCCTTCTGCGCTGCCGCTTCGTCAACCGAGGCGATCTCGATCCGCCCATCGTCTGAGACGTCGATCTTCGCCCCTGATTCTGCCACAATCCCGCGGATCACCTTGCCGCCAGGACCAATGACATCACGGATCTTGTCTACCGGAATCATAATCGTGAGGATGCGCGGTGCATACGCTGACATTTTCACCCTTGGCTCTGCAAGGGCGCGGTCCATCTGATCCAAGATGTGGAGCCGGGCGCGCTTGGCCTGATCCAGAGCCTTGGGCATGAGGCTAGGGCTGATGCCTTGGGTCTTGATATCCAATTGCAGCGCGGTGATCCCTTGCCGGGTGCCGGCCACCTTAAAGTCCATGTCGCCAAGGTGATCCTCAAGCCCGATGATGTCGGTGAGGATAGCCGTCTGCTCATTTTCCATGACGAGCCCCATTGCTACCCCAGCCACCGCTGACCGGATCGGAACCCCGGCATCCATCAAGCTGAGGCTCGCACCGCAGACCGTAGCCATGGAAGACGACCCATTCGACTCGAGGATATCTGAGACAATCCGAAGCGTATACGCAAACTCCTCCTTCGTCGGCAGCACTGAGAGAAGAGCCCGCTCGGCAAGGGCCCCGTGCCCGATCTCTCGCCGACCAGGTCCGCGCATAAACTTGACCTCTCCGACGCTGAAGGGTGGAAAATTGTAATGAAGCATAAACCGTTTCTTACCCTCTCCTTCGAGAGTATCCATGCGCTGTTCATCTTGCGAGGTGCCGAGCGTGGTGGTCACGAGGGCTTGCGTCTGACCCCTGGTGAAGAGGGCCGATCCGTGAGTCCTTGGCAGGACTCCGACCTCGGTGGTGATCGGCCGGACGTCCTCAAGCGACCGTCCGTCCGATCGCTTTCCATCTTCCAGGATCATTCGGCGCAACTCCTCGTGCTCGATCTGCTCGAACAGCCTCTTGACGGCGCCCTTCCGATCGTCTGGTTCAGCGCTAAACTGGCCCATAACCTCGTCAAGGAGCGCCTGCCGACGGCTGCGCTGTTCCTCCTTCTCGGCGATCCCAGTCAGGGTCCGAAGCCCTTGGCGAGCCAGGTGATTCACGCGCTCACCCAGCTCAGGATCGACGGGAGGAACCCTGAAGGGCGCCTTTTCAACCCGAAGCTCTTTTGCCAGCTCCAGCGTCATGTCAATCATGGACTGGATCCCCTTATGGCCGAATTCGATCACCTCGACCATCACCTCTTCAGTGACCTCAGTCGCTCCAGCCTCAAGCATTACTATCGCGCTTCTGGTCCCCGCAACCACCACATCGATGTCAGATCCTTCCATCTGGGCGTAGGTTGGATTGAGGACCAGTTTGCCACCCACCCGGCCTACCCGGACTGCACCGACCGGCCCGAGGAACGGAATAGGCGATATGGTGAGAGCGGCAGAGGCGCCCAACACCGCCAGGACGTCAGGGTCGTTGTCCTGGTCAGCCGAGAGAACCGTGGCGATAATCTGGACATCGTGTCGATAGCCATCCGGGAAGAGCGGACGGAGTGGACGATCGATGAGGCGCGAGGTCAGCGTCTCCTTCTCGTGGGGACGGCCCTCTCGCTTAAAGAAGCCGCCAGGGATTTTACCTGCCGCATACGCCCGTTCCTGGTAATCGACAGTAAGCGGAAAGAAATCGATCCCCTGCCGCATCTGCTTCGACGCCACCGCTGTCACAAGAACGACCGTATCGCCGTACCGGACCAACACCGCGCCATCGGCCTGCCTGGCCACGCGCCCGGCCTCGATACTCAACGACTTCCCTTCGATGATTTGCTCGACACGACAACTCATTTACGAATCCCCAACCTTTCGATAATCTGTTTGTACCGGCTCGCATCTTTGCTCCTGAGGTAATCCAAGAGCTTCCTGCGCCGGGCAACGAGGCGGAGCAGCCCTCGCCGAGAGTGATGGTCCTTCTTGTGGCCATTCAGATGTTCGGTCAAATACCCTATTCGTCCGGTCAGAAGCGCGATCTGCACATCCGGAGAGCCGGAGTCGCTATCATGAAGCCGATACTGCCCGATGACCTCTTGCTTATTGACGGATGCCTTGACCACCACGCTCGTACCCTCCTTTCTTCTTGAGTAGATACCAACAGTCGCAAAGACGATATCATACGCCCTCAGGGGAGTAAAGTCCATTCTTCTGGAGAAAACTGCGGGAAGGCGGCAAACACCTCATCCGCCTGCCGCTTGTCGCTGTCGATCTGTTGCCGGAGCAGTGACGGGCTCTCAAAGCGTCGCTCGTCACGTAGGCGTTCGAGAAAGAAGAGCGTGAGGGTCTCCCCGTACAACTCCTCCTCAACCTCAAGCAGGTGGACTTCTACTCGACGCGCCTCACCACCAAAGGTCGGGGCCCTCCCGACATTGACAAGCGCCTTATGTAATCCCTGCTTCAACCACGCCTGGCCACCGTACACGCCATCTGGAATGAGCAGATCAGCCGTGGCGGGTAAGTTCGCTGTCGGATACCCCAGCCCTTTTCCCCGTTCGGCGCCACGCTCGACGTGTCCGCGGATCGCGTAGGGCCGCCCTAAATAGCGCGCAGCCTGCCGCACATCCCCTGCCGCCAGTAAGGCGCGGATGAGCGTAGAACTGACGACCTGGCCGTCTACTGCCATCGCAGATACGACATCGAGCCCGAACTGATGCTCTTCTCCAAGCTTCTTGAGCACCTCTGGAGAGCCGGCTCTGGCACTACCGAAGGCAAAATCGTACCCGACACAGACAAACCGTGCCCGCAGCCGATCAACCAGGTAGGTCTTTACGAAATCGCGCGGCGTGGTAGCAGCAAGGTCTGGGGTAAAGGTCGCTGCGATCATCAGATCGACGCCAAGAGCGGCAATGATGTCCCTCTTGATTGAGAGCGGAGTGATGAGGGGCGGGGCCTTTGAAGGATCCACCACCTCTAACGGATGCCGCGCGAAGGTGAAGACAACCGCTGTTCCCTCTTCCTGGCGAGCCCACCGTACCACACGCTTAAGGATCTCACGGTGCCCGTGATGGACCCCGTCGAAAGTCCCGACCGCCACCGCAGGAGAGGGATAGTCGTCCCCCAGCTCTTCGATCCGCTCAATAACAATCATTACCCAGCAAGGACGCGTACCGGCTTCAGGACAATCTGGCGCGGATCGACTGTGGCGAACTCCCGGCCGGCAACCGTCACCTCAGCGAGCGAAAGGAGCTGGCGACGATACCCCAAGACTCGGACGAGATCGCCCTTCTCTACCTCCATGGGGAAGCTGAGCAGCGCGCCAGCCGCCATCCCGCTTCCCTGGACGACCCATCGAGAGGACTCTGGATGAACACGGACAGCGGGGAGATGCCCCAGCGCCTCGCCGATGGGGAGCAGTACTTCCAGGATACGACCCTCCACAACGATCTGCTCAAGCTGCTGCAGCGTCAGTGCGTCCTCAACCAGGAAGCGACCCGACCGGACGCGAGTCAACGCATACAGGTGTGCGCCGCACCCGAGGACTTGACCGATGTCATCGCACAGGCTGCGGGCATACGTTCCTTTAGAACAACTGACCTGGAATCGGACGAAGGGCAGATCAATCTCCAGAAGCGTGAGATCGTGGATCCGCACCGTGATCGGCTGACGTTCGACTGTTTCGCCACGCCGAGCCAGGCGATAGAGGCGCTCCCCGTGATGCTTCTTCGCGGAGAAGAGTGGCGGCACCTGCTGGATCTCGCCAACAAACCGATTCAGGACGTCTGGCAGATCAGCGGGATCTACGGCGATATTGTCCGTCTGAGACAGCACCTTCCCGTCAGCATCCAAGGTGTCGGTGGTGATCCCCAGCCGCATCGTAATCAGGTACTCCTTATCGGCCTGGGTAAGAAATTGTGCAATTCGGGTCGCGCGCCCAACGCAGAGCGGCAGAACGCCGGTAGCCCTCGGATCGAGCGTACCGGTATGGCCAATGCGACGGATCTTCAGAAGACGCCGCGCCACGTCCACCACGTCATGGGAGGTCATCCCCCCAGGCTTATTGATGTTCAGGACTCCGCTGAGTTCCATCACATGTGCCAGCAATTACTGAGAGATGATCGATGCACAGTCTGACTCTCGGTGTCTAGCCCTCAGATGCTCGACGGTCTCCCAAGGCACCTCTACCCCTCCCAGCTCGGCATCCGCAACGACCCCACCTCCGTGAAAATCGCTTCCGCCAGTGGGCACGAGCCGATGCTGCCCGGCGACGGTGAGCAGTGACGCTGTAATTTCAGGGGTATACCCCTTGTAGTAAACCTCGATCCCCTCCAAGCCCGCCTCCACCATCATCGGCAGCAGTCGCGGTAGATCCAGATGGGAATCGCTTGCCCCCACGATGATCGGGTGCGCCAGCGAAGGTACACCGTGAGCCTCCCTGATCAGTCTAACCGCCTCCTGTGGAAGGAGCTTCGGACCCTCAACATAGCCAGGACCCCCTCGTTTCAGAAAACGCGAGAACGCCTCATTCACCGACGCGACGTAGCCACGTTCTAAAAGGGCCATCGCAATATGTGGCCGTCCAACCGATCCCCCATCCGCAATGGCCATCACGCGGTCCCACTCGAGCGGACACCTGAGTACGCCTAACCGCTCGACCATGGCTTTGGCCTGAGCGAGTCTATCCTCCTGCAGTCGGCGGAGGGCCTTGAGCAGGAACGGGTCGCCTGCGTCGAGCAAGTAACCCAGGATATGGAGCTCGTCGCCGTCCAGGTTCGTGCTGATCTCGATCCCCGGAATCACCTCGATTTCCAGACCTGATGCGGCCGCTTGCGCCTCGGCGACCCCATCTACGCTATCGTGGTCGGTGACGGCCATGACGCGGATCCCAATCAGGTCGGCGGCCTTCACCAGCTCTTCCGGGCGAAGCGCCCCGTCAGAGGCCTTCGTGTGAAGGTGCAGATCGACACGACTCGCCATCGTCATTGCTCCTTAGTTCCGGTAGTCTCGATCTGCCGGAACAGCTTATCCAGATGCATCTCCTGCTCCAGCGAATCATCAAGCGAGAAGAGAATTTCCGGGACATAGCGAAGGGTAAGCCGCCGCCCTAGCTCTCCACGGATAAAACCAGCCGCACGCTTGAGGCCGATCAGCGACTCCTGACGCTGCTTCTCCTCGCCTGTGATCGAGGCGATATAGACCATCGCTTGTCGTAAGTCATCGGTCACACTGACACGGGTAACCGCGACAAAACCAATCTTCGGGTCCTTAACTGACCGCAAGATCAGACGACTGATCTCTTCCTGTATCAGGGTACTCACGCGATCGGCACGCCTGCCTTGCATGATCATCCTCTCCGCAGCCGTAGAGGTTTCGGGTTTCACGCTTCGAGTGACGAGTTATTCCTAACCACAAACTCACAACTCGAAACTGTTTTCAATGGGACATCAGATCGATCTCGTAATCGAGAAGCAGGGCGTCGGCGTCAGTCTCGATGAGGTTCACCACTTTGGCCAGGGTCGCATCTACTAATCGAGAATTATTACTGACGCAGACGATCCCCAGCGTGGCGCGTTGCCACTCATCAAGACGATCTACCTCTGCGACGGAGACATTGAAGCGGCCTCGAATACGATCCTTGAGACTCTTGACAACCCGCCGCTTACCCTTGAGGGAGCTGTTGCCAGCCAGACGCAACTCGACGCGGCACGTTCCAACGGTCATGGGCACAGCAGTTTCGAGTGACGAGTTCAGAGTTTCGTGTGAGGATTAACTCGCAACCCGAAGCTCGAAACCCGAGACCTCTCTATAATTTCTGGGGTACCGATTCAAGGTCGAACACTTCCAGGATATCGCCAAGCTTGACGTCGTTGAAGTTCATCAGGCCGACACCGCACTCAAACCCGCTCTGCACCTCTCGGGAATCCTCCTTGAAGCGGCGAAGTGACCCAACTCGCCCCTTGTGGACCACCTTGCCATCCCGAATAAGGCGAACCTGACTATCCCGGCAGACCTTACCCTCCACAACATATGCGCCGGCGATGGCCCCAATTTTAGGCACAGTAAAGACCTGGCGAACCTCTACGCGACCAATCGATCGCTCGATAAATTTGGGATCCAGTAGCCCCTCCATCGCCTCCCGGATCTCGTTGATGGCATTGTAGATTACGGTGTAGAGCCGAATCTCGACGCCTTCCAGCTCAGCCAGCTTCTGGGTCTTTGACTCAGGACGCACGTTGAATCCTACAATGACAGCGTTGGAGGCTGACGCCAGCATCACGTCAGTTTCGTTGATGGCGCCGACCGACGCGTGGATCACCTTCAGCCTGACCGCCTCGGTGCTAATCCGCTCCAGCGATTCGCGAAGCGGCCCAACGGAGCCCTGGACGTCCCCCTTGATAATCATCCGAAGTTCTTTGACTTCACCCTCCCGGATGCGACGGTGCAAATCCTCCAGGGTCATGCGGTGCTTCGAGCCGATCCTCTCCTCGCGATGTTTCTGCTGTCGGCTGATGGCGATCAGTCGTCCCTTCCGCTCGTCGGATACCACAACAAACGTATCTCCGGCCATGGGGACACCCGAAAGACCCAGTACCTCCACCGGGGTCGCGGGCCCGGCCATCTGAACCTTTTTTCTCGTCTCATTGTTCATGGCCCGCACCCGACCCGAATGCAATCCGGCGACGATCACGTCCCCCACATTCAGGGTTCCATTCTGCACCAACACTGTCGCGACTGGTCCCCGACTACGATCCAGTTCAGCCTCGATGATGACACCCTTTGCTGCCCTGTGCGGGTTCGCTCTCAGTTCGGCAACCTCGGCCAACAGAAGCAGCATCTCGAGAAGGTGATCTATACCCTCCTTCTTCTTGGCCGAGACCTCCACATAGACCGTCTGTCCTCCCCACTCTTCCGGGACCAGACCGTAATCCGCCATCTGTTGCCTGGCCCGGTTCGAATCGGCGCCGGGCTTATCGATCTTGTTAATCGCGACCAGGATCGGAACGCCCGCGTCCTTGGCGTGGTTAATCGCCTCCACGGTCTGGGGCATCACCCCGTCATCGGCCGCCACTACTAAGACCACGATGTCGGTCGCCTGCGCCCCACGCGCCCGCATGGCGGTAAACGCCTCGTGGCCCGGCGTGTCCAGGAACGTGATCTTACCCCCCGGCAGATCGACTTGATAGGCGCCGATATGTTGGGTAATCCCACCTGCCTCCGAGGCGATAACATTGGTCTGTCTAATCGCATCCAGCAGGGAGGTTTTGCCGTGATCGACATGACCCATGATCGTGACCACCGCAGGTCTGGGTAGCAGCAATGAAAGGTCCTCAAGCTCCCTCACCCCGGCCGCAGTCTCTTCCAGGGGCGTCACTTCCACGAAGAATCCCAGCTTGTCAGCCACGCCTTTGACCACTTCCACATCGAGCGGCTGGTTGATCGTGGCCATGATCCCCATCTTGATCAACCTCTTGATAAGCTCGCCAGGGCTCATCGCGATCGTCTCCGCGAGCTCCTTCACGGTGATCGTCTCCGCAATCTTGACTATCGGGCGTAGCGGAGGAACGGGCTCGCGCTCGGTCTGCGCGACCTGGACCTGGGGTTTCAGCGCTGGTGGGATCACGGTCACCCTCTGCCCTGGAGCGGAGGTAAGAGGAGGTGGCATTGGAGTCGGGGAGGCCTCCCTTTTCACGCCGGTTGTCGCTACCGGGCTCTCCCGGGGAGGCTCTACCGGGACAGAGGGCGGCTGGCTAAGAACTGCTGCTCCCGTAGAGGGCTGTAGGGTAGAGACAGTCTTAGGCTTCTGCGGTTCCTTTTGCTCACGCGCGCTCGCTTTTGAATCTGGTCTCGCCTCTTCGATCGTTGGCTTGGCCTTGGACGGCGCCTTTGTCTCAACAAGCCCGGATCGAGCGGGCTTGTCAGTTGAGATCTTAGTCGTTGTCGTCGGCACGTCAGCCTTTCCTGCCGCT
>Ga0315281_10008285_pt1 | contig 14539 bp, 7 predicted proteins | sample YL17G07_0_MG_FD_204540 | JGI IMG/M metagenome (GOLD analysis project Ga0315281, IMG submission 204540) | Sediment microbial communities from Yellowstone Lake, YNP, Wyoming, USA - YL17G07_0 | ecosystem: Environmental > Aquatic > Freshwater > Lake > Sediment | place: USA: Wyoming | collected...
TTGTCATCCTGAACGAAGTGAAGGATCTAGAACTCCTTGATATGACTAGATTCTTCGCTTCGCTCAGAATGACATGGCCTCGTTATGCCAGGTTTTGAGACAGGTTCCATGGGTCCGCCCCTACAAGGGGGTTGGTAGGGGAGTGCAGGGGCACGGCTTGCCGTGCCCGAAGGGAGGGCGGGCATGGGCGGGGTAACCCCGCCCCTACGTCCCCCGGCCCTCCCTTCAACCCCGCCTCAAAAATCCACGTTATAAAACACGTCGGCGCCGGAGTTGCGGGGAGCCATCTGGGATTGCACGCTCAGATGTTTGTTGATCTTATAATCGATGACCACCTGGCGTTCGTACTGGCCGATATTTTCGTTCATCGTCCGTTCGTAGGACACGCTGACATTCTGGGTGATCTTCTTTTCCACCCCCACGGTGTAGGCCCCGCTTTTGACTGAAACCCCGCCCAGGAAGGGGATGCTCTTCCCCAGGATCTCATCCAGCTTGCCGGCGCTGATTCCCCCCAGCACTCCGAGGGATTGGGCTCCCAGGGAGGAGTACTGCTCCTGGCTGAGGGTGGCCGCCGGGGCGCCGAAAGCCAGGTAGGACAGGACGTCCGCCGGCGGGAGAGGTGGCTTGCTTTCCAAACGGATCTTGGGGTTAAACACCGTTCCGGTAACCGTGAGCCACAGGGTGATGTCTTCGATGGGGTAGGAAGCGCTGCCGTCCACCAGGATGGGCTTGCCGGGCGCCCCCGGCAGGATGAGGACGGCGTGGTCCACTTTGAAAGGTCTGGCGTTAACGTCCACGGTCCCCTTGATTGCCTCGATGCTGCCGCCCAGGGCCAGGGGTTGGCCTCGCTCCTTGATGGCTTTGAGGCTGGCTTTCACCTCCACCCGGGCGATGGGGTCTCTCACCCAGGCGTTGCCGGAGCTGTCAATGGTGACGTGCACCTGCATATTGCGCCAGAGAGCGGGGGCGGGCCCGGCCTGGGGTTTGGCTTGGGGCGCCACGATGACGATGTCGGGGTCATGGGGGGATCGAAAGAACGTGGGCCGAAACTGGGCCTTGGGGATAGACAGGTGGCCCGTGGCGGTGAGGGCCGCCAGGGGGCCGCTCAACGTGACTATGCCGTTGCTCCAGAGGTCGTTGCCGCCCCGGTCCAGCAGCCTGAAGTTATCAAGTTGGCCCCGGACCAGGGCCCTGAGGCCCTGGGGCCCGGAAAGGAAGATATCTCCGGTCACGCGCAGGGTGCCGTCGCTTTCCAGGATGATCCCGGGAATGGTCACTTTGTCGCCTTGCAGGCGGATTTCTCCGGGCGCCAGTTTATAAGGGGTCCCGGCCTGGCGCACCTGCACAAAGCCGGCGCCCCATTGGATCTGGCCCGACACCTGGGGCCGGTGGATAGTGCCTTTGACCTCCACGGTCAGGTCCAGGGGGCTCTTGGCTGCCTGGACATCCGGGACCAGGGCGGTCAGGATGGAAAGGTTGGCCTTTTCGCTTTTGGCCCTGAAGGAGATCTCCTTATCCACCCAGGCAAACTTCAGGGGACTGAGGGTGAAATGGACCGGGACGAAACCTGTCCAGCTCAGGCGGGAATGTTCAATTCCTTCTTCCAGGGAACCGGCCGATTGCAGGCGGTCATCCCGGTAACCCAAAGTAGCGCTCAGGCTCTGGACCGGGATATCTTTGAACTTTCCCGCGGCCAGGGAGAGGCTGCCGTCGATTTGGGGAGCCCGGGGAGTGCCGCTCAGGGCGATCTGCGCAGTAATCTTCCCTTGCACGGGGAGCCCCAGGCGCTGGAAGAGGGTGGCCTGGAGTTCCCGGGCTTGCAGGCGCCCGGTGAGCTGATTGTTTCTGGCCAGCCCTTCCACCGACACGGTGCCGCCGTCAACCTGGAAGGTGGCGGGGCTGATCTCATAGCCGGGGAAGAGGGCCACCTGGAAGGGGGCGGTATTTTTCACAGACAGCGCCTGGTCATGCCAGGAAAGCCGGTCGATGAGGATGGCCAGGGGGCGGGCCCGGAGGTCGGCGGCGCCTGCCAGTTCGATGCGGGGGTACTTGGGGGCGGCGGCATTGAGCTGGAACCGCCATCGGCCGGCCTCTCCCCGGGCCCCCAAAGTGGTGTGGGCGAAGGCGCCCGCGGGGGTGGCCAGTTCGGTAGCCTCTAGTTGCAGATTGCCGGACTGGGGCGGCAGGCCCGTGAGGTTGGCGCTCAGGTTGATCGAGGCCAGCTTAATGCCCTGGTACGCCAACTGGTTGCCTTTCGCCGCCAGGGTGAGTTGGGGACTTTTCCAAGGGCCCCTGACGGCGCCGTTGGCCAGGAGCGTATGCAAAATGAGTTGCGGCGGGCACAGGGGTAATTTACCGGGGCCGAGGGAAGCGTTGAATTTTACGTCTACCCCGGACTCGGAGAGGCTGCCGCTGAAGTTTGCCTCCAGGGCGGCAAGCCTGAGCCGCCCCTCGGAGATATTCAGCTTTTTTTGCTCCAGGACAAAGCGGCTCTGGAATTGCTTCAAGGGTTCGTTTTCCAGGCGCCCGCTGGCTTCCAGGCTAGCCGCGAGATATGCCTGAGCCAGGGAAAGGTTCGGGGGCAGGCGAAACTTTCCGGCCAGCCGTCCGTTCAGCAAGGTTTCCCGCCATTTGGCCAGCCCCAACCGGGAAGGTTGGAATTCCCGGACCTCCAGGGTCAGATCGCCGCCCGGGCCCTGGCCCGGCTCTCCCCAAGGCCAGAGGCGGCCGTTGGATTTGAGGGTCAGGCTGCCGAAATTCCCTGTCAGAATGCCGTTAAGGTCTTGGGTCCGGGTATCGCCCTGGAGGGTGAGAAGGGCTTCACTGACCTTGACCTCTTGATATTGGAGAGGCTGGACCTCCAGGCGGGCCTCCACCTTTTCCGGTTTCCACGGGAGGCCGGCGCCCTTGACGGTCAAGTGGGCGTCAAGCGGACTCAGGCCCCGGAGCTTTTCCACGTTCAGGCCTTTGATCTCCTCAAGCTGGGCGGTGGCCAGGCCTTTAAGAACCAGGTCCAGGTCAAAAGCGGCAGGCTTGGTCTGATCCAGGAATTGCCCTTGGAGATCGACTTTGGCCTGGCCGATGTCCCCCTGGGCCGTTAATTGGATGCGTCCGGGGGCGCCCTGGAAAGTAAAGCCCGCCGCCACGTTCCAGGGTGTGGGCCACCGCTCCCAAAATCGTTGCAGCTCCGCTCCCTGAATAGGCCCGAGTTTGCCCGCCAATTTGCAGCTCAGGTCTGCCAAGGGGTTGCACACCTGGCCCCTGAGGGTGAGGAAAGGCTGGTCCGCCACTTTCAGGGAAAAAGAGGCGAGGTCCAGGATGCCGGCGCTATAAGACAGGGCGGTATGCAACACCAGGCGTCCCTGGGGGGCGTTGACCGCCAGCAAAGTGGGGTTGACCTGAACCTCCAGTTGGGGCCGGCCCAAGTTGAAGATCTTGAGGCTCGAAGTGAGTTTCAGGTCCGTGTAGCGCCGGGTGACACCGGTCCGGGTGAGGTCGAGCTCGCCTTTTTGCACCAGGATGTCGGAAAAATCTATCTCCCGGAAGAGGAGGCTAAGCACCCTGGAAAAAAAAGTGGGTGGTTTGGCCGGGGCCGGTTCCTTGAGCAGGTGGCTGACATTCCAGCCGCCGGATGGTTCCTGGGTGAGGTAAACCTGGGGTTGATAGAGGGCGAGCCAGGCGACATCCGGATGCAGGCTGGGGATGGACCAGGGGGAGAGGCGCAACTCCAGGCGGGCGGCCTGCATCACCGGCTCCCCGGCCTGGCCGGCGATGGTGATATCCTTGTAAGTGAGACCGGTCAGGGGATTGCCGGAGATTTCCTTGACCTCGATTTTTCCCTTGATTTGGCTTTGGGCCCAGGCCAGGAGCTGGGAACCGCCCCAATTCCAGAAAAATTCCGGCAACAGGGCGCACCGCCCTTGACCCGCCAAGATTTGCACCATAAGCAGGCTGAACAGAACGATGCGCAGGGCGTGCTTCATGCCGTCAATTCCGATGCCGCGATTTAGATAACCGTTCCCAGGCTCTTGCCTGGGAACGAAGTCGGGGCCCAAGCTCTGCCTGGGCACCTTAATTATATCCAATTAATTGATGCGCTTAATCGATTAAATTTCGCGCCCGCCGCGAACCAAATACCCCGGGAACCAGGAACATTTTGGTTGGGCACGGCACGCCGTCCCCCTACGAATGACATTATTTCCTGTAGGGGCGCAGCGTGCTGCGCCCTTCCCAATCGGTAGGGCGGGCCTCCGGGCCCACCGCCAGCGCCATATTTTGGTGTGCGGTGCGCACCCTACGAAAAACTTTTTGAAGCAGTTAAACATGAGCCTTGGGCTCACCCATAAACCATGAAAATGTAGCGCCGCCGCCCTCGGCGGCGCAGGAACCGGACACCCGCGGGCGGGTGTCCCAGATAATCTCAAAAACTTTTCAGACCAGTCCTTCATGGGCCTTCGGCGCACCCGTAAATCATGAAAAGTTCGGTAGGGCGGGCGTCCTCGCCCGCCACCAGCCAGATTTAATGGTGCGTAAGACGCACCGTTCAACTTTTCGAAGCAGGAGCTTTGGGAACCAGAAAAGCATATCAATGCAAGCCAATTCTTGGTGGCACAGGCTTTCCAGCCTGTGCCGGCGCAAGCTAAACGCGCTTGGCCAATTATTGGCCACCTCCGAGAATGAATGTTCCCTTGTAGGGGCGTGATTTATCAAGCCCTTTAAGGCGCAATGAATTGCGCCCCTACATTTAACTGCAAGGTAAAGGGGCGATTCGTCTACCGCCCCGGGTAGACTCTCGCGGTAAAGCCTGCGGCTACATTTGGCTCTTTCATTTGTCCCGGGATGCAAAATCCTTGCCGGACTCCACTGATTTTTCCGCTTATTCAGGAAAGCCTCCCTCAAAAGCCATACCCCACGGTGAAATGGATCTGGTAGGGGCGATCCGTCTCGTAATTAATGCGATTTGTCGGGAAGGCCACGTCGATGCCCACGGCCCCGATGGGGCTAATATAGCGCAAGCCAAACCCCGGAGAGTATTTTAACTGACCCAGATCAAGATTGTGGGGCCTGGGAAAAACATTGCCGCCGTCCAGGAAAATCACGCCACCGATCTTGCGATTGATGATTTCGGGCCAGGTTATGGGCAGGGGGAAGCGGAGCTCGATGGAGCCCTCCAACACCGCGTCGCCGCCGATGGGCTGGCCGGCGGCATTGCGGGGGCCCAGCAAATCGAGGTCATAGCCCCTGACGCTGTTGGCGCCGCCCGCGAAAAACTTCCGGTAGATGGGAACATCAACGGTGTTCTGAATGGGTTCGATGAGGCCGAACCTGATGCGGCCGGCCAGCACAAAATTCGTATCCCCGATGGCATGGTAACGGCGCAAGTCGGTGGTGGACTGCAGGTACTGCAACCCTGAGCCCAAAAAGGTGGTGGCCGCCTGGTTGGAGAAATCCAGGATGCCGCCGCGATGGGGGTTGATGTGGTCGTCGACGGTATCCCGGCGCACCCCCATTATCAGGTAGGAAGCCCGATAGAGTTTTTCCGGCTGGGTTCCCTGCAGGCGGATCAAGGTTTCAATGGGAATGTTAAAGGGCCGGGCGAATTCCAGGCCGTGGCCCCCATAAACGCGGAAATCGTAAGGGATATCATGTTCCAGGCGATTAACCGTGAAATAGGCCTGGTCGGTGAAGCCGGGCAGCTCCCGGCGTCTGGCGGCGCTCTCATCCACCAAGTCAAAGCTGGAGCCGAAAACCGCGGGGTTGGTGAAGGTTTCCTGAAATACATACCCCAGGCTGGAATAAGCGCTGGTGAAATTGAGCACCCGGCCGCCACCCCACAGGTTGCGATAGATGAACCCGACCTTGGCCCGGAACTGGTCTTCATCCCCGTAGCCCAGGCCGAACCTGAAGGAGCGCTTCTTCTTTTCTTCCACCGCCACATCGATGGGGATAATGGCTTGCCCGGGGGGCACCTCTTCCGGGGTCAGGACCACGCTGCTGAAAAGGTCGGTGGCATATAGGTTGCGCTGGCTCTTAAAGAGTTCGTCTAAGTTGAAGACATTTCCCGGTTTGCAGGTCACTTTCTCCAGGATGGCCTGGACCGGGGTTTCCAATTTCTCCACGTTCTTCACCTTGACGAGTCCAAAATAACACCTGGGCCCGGTCTCCACCTTGAGGTGGACCTCAGCGGTATTCTTCTCTTCATTGAGGAGCACCCGGCCCTGGACCGCCACCTTGGGATAGCCGTGGGCCGGGAGGTAGTTGAGGTAGAGCTTTTTCAGATTATCATAGGTATCTATGGTAAAGCGCTCCCCCGGATTCAGGGGCCACTTGTTTTTGAGCTCCTCCAGGTTGGCCCCGGCCCCCCCGCTGATCTCCACGTCCAGCTTGGTGACCTTCACCCAGGGGCCTTCGTGGACCTCCACTTTGACATCGACCTTGCCTTCCGGGCCATAATGGACCTCGGACTTGACCGTGGCGTGGTAAAACCCCTGGCGGCGATAAAAGTCTTTCATGCGGTCCACGTCGTATTGCAGGTCTTCCGGCCGGAAGGTGGGCAGGCCTTCCCAGAAAAGGAAGGGGGACGGAGGAAGTTTGGTGCTGAGATCCTTTTGCAACTCCTTGGCGCTGACGATTTTGTTGCCCACAATCGTAAAGGAGTGCAGCACGAGCTTCGCCGGAGAGTTGGGTTGGGCAGGCGGCTGACCCATCAGGCTCCGGGTGTTACCCAGAATTATCAACATCAACAGAAATAGGGGCAAGCACGGGCTTCTCCTGAACGGCCGGCGAAAAACCATCACGTCGCTCTCTACCCCTGGATGCCGATTATTTTGCCCTTCTCGGTCCTGATGGCCTGATTGCCGTGAATAGACCGGGCTGTCTTTGCCCCCGAGAAGCCGCCTGGGAACGTTGCAGGAGCGCCGGGGCAATGGCCTTGAGGAACGGGGAGATCTCGGTGGACCGCCGCTTTCCCCAAAGACTGCGCCTCCGGGCCCGGCTCAAAAAGACCTGCCGGGAAGCCCGGGTGAGGCCTACGTAAAACAGGCGGCTCTCCTCGTCAAGATCGGCGCACCCCTCCTTTTCCGGCTCCCAGGGGAGTAAACCGGCTTCGCAGCCGGCGATGAAGACGTAAGCAAATTCAAGGCCCTTGGCGGCGTGCAGGGTGAGGAGTTTCACCCGCTCGGCGGCCAGGTCCAGTCCGGTCAGCTCCGGCCCCACCCCTTCCCGGGGGCGCTCCCAGGGAATACCGGCCTCGGAGAGGGCCCGCTCCAGTTCCGGCCCCAGAGCGTGGAGGCGGTAAAGTACGGCCACGTCCTTGAAACCGGTCCGGTGGGCCGGTTCCTGGTAACGCAGGCTCAGGTCCTCTTCCAGGGCCAGGTGAGACAGCCCCCCCAGGAGGCCCTCGATTTGCCGAGCAATGGCCTGGGCCTCGCCCCCCGGCGAGGCCGCTTCCAGGAGCGCCAGGAGGTGGTCCTCCCGGCAATGGGTGACCATGGGGACGACCTCAGCCCCGGCGGCCTGGCGGACCTGCCGGGCCGCGGCCAGGATGGCGGGGGGCAGCCGGTAGGTCTCGGGGAACCGGTATAAAACGGCCTGGGGCCAATTTTCCCGGAACCGGTCAAAATACTCCGGCCTGGCCCCCCGGAAGCCGTAAATGGCCTGATCCGGATCGCCGATGACCATAATTTCGGTCCGGGGTCCGGAGAGCAACCGAAACAGCCGGTACTGGGCCTCGTTCAGATCCTGGTACTCGTCCACCAGGATATGCCGGAACCGCTCCCGGTAGGCAGCCGCCAGGTCCGGCCGGTCAGCCAGGAGCATTACCGGGCGGGCCAGCAGATCTTCATAATCCCAGAGACCTTCCCGGTCCAGGGCGGCTTCGTAAGTTTGGAAGGCGGGGATCAAGGCTTGGTTGAGGGGAGGGCCGGGGGAATGTGGAGCAGGCGCCCCCGCCTGCAGGCTCACAGCCGAGGGCGGCTGTTCCACATCAAACTCCCCTCCCAAGCCCCCTTTAAGGGGTTGGCGGAGGGGGTTTGGGGGAGGGGGCAGGGGTCTACGACCCCTGGCCCCCTCTCCCAATTCCTCTCCTTCCAAAACGCTTTCCGGGTATTGCAAGGCCTGCTTCCAGCGGCTGATCCGGGTGTCCAGGGCGGCCGGAGCCAGGCCGTGCTGCCGGGCGGCCTCCCGGAGCAGACCCCGGCGGCGCTCCTCGTCGGCCACCTGCCGACTTTCGCCCCCGTGGGTTGACAGGATCTGGTGGCCCAGGGCGTGAAAAGTCTTAACCGTGAGGCCCCCGAGTCCGGGGAAATCCGGCAGCAGCCGGTGCATCCGGGCCGCCATTTCCCCGGCGGCCTGCCGGGTGAAGGTCAGGGCCAGGATCCGGTCCGGGGGGACGCCCCGGCGGGCCATCAGGTAGACCAGGCGATGGGTCAGGGCTTTGGTTTTGCCGGTGCCGGGCCCCGCCTGCACTATCAGGGGCGGCCCTTGATGGAGGACTGCGGCCCGCTGGGCCTCATTCAGGCCGGCCAGCAGGGGGTCGTCTAAAAGCAGGTTTTCGGTTTTCGGTTTTCGGTTTTCTGTGTTGGCTGATGAAGAAGCAATCTCAGCGGGAGCGGTTTCCCGGGTCTTTATCTCGATTATAGAAGGAGAAACAGGGGCAGGGGCCGGCAGACTCCAAAAGGCGCCCTGTCCCTGGACCCGGCCCCGCTCTTCGGGCCCCAGAAGGCGAATCTCCCCGTAAACGCCGTCGAAACCGGCGGCAATGTGCACTTCGCCCCGACGCATCTTATCGATGGCGTAAGCTAGTAAGCTCCCCCCTTCCCGGGCCAGGTCCTCCAGGGGCGCGCGGCGCAGGATCGTCAGTTCCGGGCCCAACTTTTCCAGCAAGCGAAGATAGGCCTGAAAGACTTTTTTGGCTCCGGCGCCCGTCTCCAGGACCTCGGCCAGGACCCCGGGCAGGGCGATCAGGGATTCATAGGGTCTGGCCGCCGGGGCCGGGACGCCGGGGGGCCGGTCGGCCAGGTCCAGGACCCGGTGCATCACTCCCGGCGTCAGGGGTTTGTGGCAGTGGGGGCAGCGGCCTCCCAAGCCGCTCGCCTCCTCGGGAGTAAGCCGGAGATGGCACTTCCGGTGGCCATCCAGATGATATTTGCCTTCCTGGGGGAAAAATTCGATGGTGCCGCCAAACCCCGCCTTGGTGCGGATGGCCCGGGCCAGATCCGGGAAGGTGGCCGGCACCGTGAACAGGTTGGCCTCCCGGGCCAATTTCTGGGGGGAGTGGGCGTCGGAATTGGACACCAAAAGAAAATCGTCCAGGCTGCTCACCCGCCAGTTCATCTCCGGGTCCGAGGAGAGCCCGGTTTCCAGGGCGTAAATCTGCCGGAGGCCCTGGCCGAAACACTCCTCCAGGGAGTCGAAGCCGCTTTTGGCCCCCAGCGCCGAAAACCAGGGGGTCCAGATATGGGCCGGGATCACCAGGCCCCCGGGGTCGATTTCCAGGGCCAGTTCCAGCAAATGTCTGGCGTCCAGGCCCAGGATGGGGCGGCCGTCCGAATTGACGTTGCCGAGCCGGGCCAGGCGCTGAGACAATTTTTGGGCCGCCTCCAGGCTGGAAAGCACCAGGAGCAGGTGGACCTTCCGGGTCCGGTCCGCCTTCTTGTAAATGGTGCTGATCTCCCCGGTAACCACAAAGCGGGGCGGCGGCGTCTCCTCCCAAAGGGGGCCGGCCAGATCCAGGGGCAGTCGGCGGGCGGGCTTGAGTTCGTAAACGCCTTCCCCTGCGGGTCGGAGGGCCTCCGCCATTTCCTTGAGCCACCCGGGGTGGGTGCAGTCGCCGGTCCCCACTACCTGCACCCCTTTGTAGCGTGCCCAAAGGTCCAGGTGCTCCAGATCGGCTTGGCGTCCGGTGGCGATGGAAAAATGGGAATGCACGTGGAGGTCGGCAATCACTTCCATGGGCTAAAGACCTTATCACAAAACCCCGGCCAATGCCAGAGAGCCGGGCCTATCTTCCGAAAAGACCTGGATTTTTCGCTTCTGGGCATTAGACCGCGCCAGGCCGGCGGTTTGTTAAGGCCAGGAGGGCGGGAAACCGCTTGGCGCCCCTCTGGACGACGGGAAAATGATGATTAAGTTAAAAGTACCGACACATAATACCCAGCAGATGCAATTCCGCAACTCACCTTCTCCCCTGGTCATGCGCCGGTAGCCCCTGGACCGACTGCTTTCTGCGTCCCCAATTTATCCTGGTGTCGGCTCTCTGGCCTGCTGCTTGAACCATGCGGTTTCCCGGCAGCCGGCTAAGTGCTCCGTTTCATAAATGCGGTAGCGTATTTATTAACGGGAGCGGAAAGCGATTTAATTCCCCCTCACCCTGGCCCTCTCCCCCATTGGGGGAGAGGGGATAAAGAAGGAACTCCGGTAATGCTCCCTCTCCCCCGCTGGGGGGAGAGGGTTGGGGTGAGGGGGGCCACTAAAAAAGTCACCATATTTTAGAAATCAGCTACTAGATAAACCAAATAAGCGGGAGGCCCAAGGTGCTCCCGAGGGAAAGGAGGTTTACCATGCAAAAACTGGATAGGGATACGCTGAAACACTGGCTGGGGGATCCCGGGGTGGTCATCCTGGATCTCCGGACCACCAGCGAATGGGAAGCAAGCGAGCTGAAGATCGAGCATGCCATTCACTTTGATCCGCGCCGGCCCGCCTCAGCTTTGGCCAGGGAACTCCCCAAAAACAAAAAACTGGTGCTTTACTGCATCAACGGCGAAACCCACTGCCCCACCATGGGTCAGGAGCTGGAGAAATTGGGGTTCACCAATGTCTTCGTGCTGGAAGGGGGCTGGAAGGCCTGGGTGGGGAAAGAATACCCCACCGTTCCCAGGATCTTGTCCTGAGGGGTAAACTATTACCGGGAGCAGTTCCTCATGGGCCTGCGGCCCACCCGTAAACCAGGAAAACTTCGGTAGGGCGGGCCTCCGTGCCCGCCACCAGCCAGATTTAATGGTGCGTAAGACGCACCCTACGCTTAAACTTTTCAGAGCAGGATTCATGAGCCTCGGCACACCCGGGAACCAGGAAATATTTGGGTTGGGCGCGGCCCGCCTTGCCCTTACAAATAAGGTTATTTTCTGGAGGGGTAGGGCCTCGCCGTGCCCTTCCAAAGGGACAGACACATGCTTAAGAAGAAGTCCATACACCGGAGCTTCTGGATGGCCATGGCGCTGAGTTTGGTCTGGCTGGCAACGGCGTTGCTCAGCGCCTGACACGGTTAGGCACGGCGCCCGGGGGCGCTCGCCAAGCCGAGGAGGAGGGCCGGCCTCTAAGCCGGAAAGCCCGGTTGAGCCGGTCCGCATCATTTCCCGAAGCGCATCGGCCGGATCAGATCGGTCTGGCCCATGGTGTTCTCATTTTGGGATCGCTTTTCCGCCGGATTGCCTGGTTTTTATCATTTTGGCGGCGGCCGTTGCCACGGTTTTCCACCTCAACTTGTCCTTGCTTAAAGAGAAACAATGCTTATTTAGGATGGTAGGCTTCAGGCCCGGAGGCGGCGGCATCCATCCCCCTGGGCCCCGGCGCTGCTTATCCCACCGAGGCTAAATAAGGGGGTGGGGCCTGTAAATCTTGGGTGGGTCTTTCCATAAGCTGAGAGAAGACATGAAAAATCGGGGGGCGAGAAAAACGGTGATGATTCTGACCCTGTTGGCGGCGGCCTGGCTTGCCGGCCCGGCCCTGGGGCAAGAAGTCCGATATGTGGACCGGGACACCCTGAAAAGCTGGCTGGGCCGACCCCAGGTGCTCGTCCTGGATGTCCGTCAGCCGGGGGCCTGGGAACACAGCGACCAGAAGATCAGAGGCGCCCTCCGGGAAGACCCTAATGAGGTAGCGAAATGGGGTCCGGGTCTCCCCAAGAATAACAGAATTGTCGTGTATTGTTCCTGACCCCATGAGGCGACCAGCGCCCGGGTGGCGCGCCAACTGATGCGATTGGGATATCCCCAGGTCTATGTCTTGAAAGGGGGTTGGGTGGCCTGGCTGGAAGTCGGCTATCCCACCGAGTCGAAAAAATGAGCCGGCCCGGCAGCGCAGGGCCTGCGGCGACATTTTTGAGGTGTAAATTAAGCCGGTTTTGCAAAATTGTTACCGGACGCTACTGACGGTCAGCTAAGAGTCCGTGCGAGGCGCTTTGCCAATGGCCATCCCAGTCTCATTTTTACCACAGCAGAACGGGTGGGAAGGGAGGAACACTATCCGTTTGAAGTTATCGGGCCGCCCCGGCTGCTTATGGCGCCGGGACCATGGCAGGGATTCCCTAGTGCTAGCCTGCCCTGGCCCCGGCTGGCAAGGCAGCGCCAGGAATTTCCTGCATCTGCTCTTTATCCGGAAGGAAATGGCTGGGGAAAAGGGAGAAAATGAAATATTTCACGAGGCCTGGCCACAAAAAAGCCCTTCCCCACGGAAGGGCTTTTTCCCTTGGCCGGTTTCCAGGATCAGCGGGAGGCTTTGGCCTGCGGCGCTGGAGTCTGGAGGGACACTTCCTCGAAATAGGGCCGGAAGACGTCCTCGTCCAGGCGCAGCATCAAGCTGCCGCACTGGGTGCACAACGCGGTGTGGTCGTCCAGTCCCGCCACCCGTTGGTCCCGACCGCCACAATCAACACATTGATACTCGTAAATAGGCATAATCTCCCCCTTGTTGCTGCTGCCCTAAAATGCAGCAATAATCATGCCTGATTATCTTGTCCAGATTTTTACAAATAATTTTATAAAATTTTGCACATAAATTAAAGTAAAGATGATTTCTGACTGAGTTTATGACAAAGTGATGCAGTCGCCCTCGGTCAGGGATTGTGACCTTTTGCACCAGGGCAGTGGGATATTTGCCCCATGGGGCCAAAATTTAAAAGAGGAGCCCGTGTTCGTCCTAGGGAAGCGAAGGCGCACCAAAATCGTGTGCACATTGGGCCCGGCCTGCGGCGGTGAAATCCTCCCCAGGCTGCTGGCAGCCGGTATGGACGTGGCGCGCCTGAATTTTTCCCATGGCACCGGGGCAGAACATGCGGAGTGGATCCAGCGGCTCCGGCGCCTGGCCGAACGCCGGGGCCAACCCCTGGCCATCTTGCAGGACCTGGCCGGTCCCAAGATCCGCATCGGCGACCTCAGTGAGGGCCAGGTGGACCTGGTCAAGGACCAACCCTTTGTCCTCTACGCCGCCCCCGCGCCGGGGGACCGCCACGGGGTCTGGGTGGGCTATCCGGAAATCATCCGGGAAGCCCCCCTTGGGGCCCATATCTACCTTCAGGACGGCGAGCTCGACCTGGTGGTGGAAGAAAAGTCGGCTAACGCCCTGCAGTGCCGGGTGGCAGTGGGGGGGAGGCTCAGGTCCCATGTGGGGGTCAGTCTCCCCGGCCACACCCTGTCCGTGCCTGCCCTCACCCCCAAGGATCGGGACGACCTGAGGCTGGGAGTGGAACTGGAGGTGGACTTTATCGCCCTCTCCTATGTGCGCCGGGCCCAGGACATCCTGGAGGCCCGGGAACTCCTTAAGACCCTGGGGGCCGAGATCCCCATCATCGCCAAAATTGAAAACCATGAAGCCGTGCAAAATCTGCCGGAAATCCTGGAGGCGGCCGACGGGCTGATGGTGGCCCGGGGCGACCTGGGGGTGGAGGTGTCCCTGGAACGGGTGCCCCTCATTCAGAAACAGGTCATCGCCGCAGCCAACCGGGCCGGCAAGCCGGTGATCACCGCCACCCAGATGCTCCTGTCCATGGTGAGCCATTCCCGGCCCAGCCGGGCTGAAGCCGCGGACGCGGCCAATGCCATCCTGGACGGCACCGATGCCGTGATGCTGTCGGAGGAGACCGCCACCGGCCAGTTCCCGGTGGCGGCGGTCAAGTTCCTGGACCGCCTGGCCCGGATTATGGAGGAGGCCTTCCCCTATACGGAGTGGCTCCGGGCCCGGGCCCCGGAACGCCGCCCCAATATCTCGGACGCCATCAGCTACGCGGCCTGCGAAATGGCCCAGGACCTGGAGGCGGCGGCGATCCTCACCAGCACCGCCTTCGGCACCACGGCCCGCTTCATCAGCCGCTTCCGGCCCCGGGCCCCCATCATCGGGGTCACCCCCCGCCGGGAAACCTGGCGGCGACTTTGCCTCTCCTGGGGCGTTTTTCCCCTGATGGCCCAGGACCTCAATGACACGGACCACATGATCCAGGCGGTGAAAGCGGAGGCCCTGAAGGCGGGCTGGCTCAAACCCGGACAGCGGGTGGTGATCACCGCCGGCACCCCCATGGGCCTCAAGGGCACCACCAACATGATCAAAGCGGATGTGATTTGAAGTTGAGGGGAGGGCCGGGGGACCACGGGTCACTTTCAATCCCTACCCTCAAACGCCCCTCCCGACCTAGTAGTGTCCGGCAAGGATTTTGCACCGCCGGTTTGACTAGAGCGGGTAAAATGCAACCGCAGGTTTTAGCCTGCGCCAGCACAGGCTGGAAAGCCTGTGCCACTAAAATCTCCTTATGCGGCAAGGTTTCTCT
>Ga0315281_10008287_pt1 | contig 14537 bp, 16 predicted proteins | sample YL17G07_0_MG_FD_204540 | JGI IMG/M metagenome (GOLD analysis project Ga0315281, IMG submission 204540) | Sediment microbial communities from Yellowstone Lake, YNP, Wyoming, USA - YL17G07_0 | ecosystem: Environmental > Aquatic > Freshwater > Lake > Sediment | place: USA: Wyoming | collected...
CCTCGATCCCGAGCACACTCACGTGCGGACGCTCGAAGAGGAGCTCGAGACAGTCGCGCGGAAGGTCGGCGTCGGCGAGGCCGACGACGACGACGTCGGGGTCGGTCGAGCGGGCGAGCTCGAGCAGCTCTCCGAGCGACGACGCGCTCCCGACCACGGCCATGTCCTGCTGCCGCTCAACGGCCCTCTCGACCATGTCGGCAACGAGCCGGGACAGGTCGACGAGGAGGATCCTGATCTGCTCAATAGCTGCTCCTCTCGTTCCGCCGAGTCTCCGGCCTGTGCGGCGGCTGCGGAATGGACCGGAGGATCCAACTTCGGTCCAGGCGGGATCCGGATCGCCCTCGGCGCCGGGCCCGCGGAGATCTAGATCCTCGGGCTCAGGAGCGGCGGAGGAGCGCGGCCGCCTCGCCGCGGCGGGCCACGTGCAGCTTCTCGAGGATGTGGTGCACGTGGTTCTTGACCGTCGCCACCTCGATCTGCAGCCTGCGTGCGATCTCCTTGTTCGAGAGCCCGTGGTCGATCAGCTCGACGATCTCCCGCTCCCGGGCGGTCAGCGCGTCGCGATCCGGGTGCAGCCGTTGCCCGCGCGACAGCGTCGCGACGCGCTGAAGGAGCGTGGCCGAGATGCGCGGCGAGCAGAGCGCCTCGCCGCGGGCGACGCTCTCGACGACGCCGACGACCTCCTCGGCCGAGGCATCGGTCGTCACGTAGCCGGCCACCCCCGCCTCGGCGAGAGGCAGCACCTCGGGATCGTCGTCGGCGATCCCGATCGCCACCACCCGCGTCTCGGGCACCGAGGCGACGATCTCGCGCACGAGCGACGCGCCCGTCCCCGGGTCGAGCGCGAGCAGCACGATGTCCGGGCCGAGCTCGCGGATCAGCTCGAGCCCGTCCGCCTCGACGGCGGCGGTCGCGGCGACGGTGAAGTCCGCACGGCTCGCGAAGAGCTCAGCCAGCCCGTCGCGGTACAGGCGCACGCGCGCGAGCACGACGAGTACGGTCACGGCAAAGCACCGGTCGAATCCGGCGCTCGAGGGCCGCAGCAATGCTCAGCGAGCGGGCCCACAGGGCTCCCTTCGACCTCATTGCTTGCACGGGGTTGTACTCCCCCGGTCGAAGAATTGTCAATGGGCGCGGTCTTGACAACCGGCTCGCATGCAGCGCATAAGTATCCCGAGCAACCGGGGGGCACCGATCAGTTTCAGGCGCACATCCGTTGCTGCGGCGATCGAGGCGCCCCGTGAGGGAGGCCGCTTCGTGCGCCTTCTGGGCTGGCCAGCTCGCGAAAGGAGCCGGACGTGGCTGCAACAAGTTCATCGCTGAGCGCGGAGAAGGACCGGGACGGCGCAAGCCCGTCAGCATGGGTGATCGGCGTTCTGCTCGTGATCGCGATCGCCGTCGTACTTCTCCTGCTCTACGCGCTCTGGAAATTCTGGCCGACGGCCGCGACGCTCAAGTCGGGGGAACTGTCACCGGTCAACTTCCTCGGCATCCACCGCCTTGTCACGCCCGATGTCCGCATGTTCATCATCGTCGCGATCGCGGGCGCGCTCGGCGGGCTGATGCACTCGACGCGCTCGTTTGCCTGGTACGTCGGCCACCGCGGGCTGAAGTGGCACTGGGTCCCCTACTACATCCTCACGCTCGTGATCGGCGCGGGCCTCGCGACGATCGTCTACGCAGTGATGCGGGGCGGCCTGTTCACCAACAGCACGACGACGGCCGTGAACCCGTACGGCTTCGTCGCGATCGGCGCGATCGTGGGCCTCTTCACCGAGCAGGCTCTCGAGATGCTGCATCGCGTCGCGAGCGACTTCTTCGCCCAGGCGCCGGCGGGCGCCGACACGATCCCCAAGGAGTCGAACGGTTCGGGCGCCGGGACGGCCACGGTCCCTGACGTCGAGGATGCCGCCGCCGGGACGGGCGCGGTCGCCGACGTCGAGGATGCCGCCGCCGAGACGGGCGGAGGGACCGACGTCGAGACTGCCGTCGCCGAGCCGGGCGTCGCGTGAGCGAGCGGCTGTATTTCGCCCAGGGCGTGCGCGGCGAGCTCGTCCGCGAGCTCCAGACGTGCCTGAAGCAGCACGGGGTGTATCAGGACGACGTCGACGGCGACTACGGCGGCCAGACCGCGAAGGCGGTGCAGGCGTTCCGCAAGTCGGCACGGCTGCCGCCCGCGGAGCTCGTCGACGGCTCGACCTGGACCCTGCTGACCACACGTCCCGTGCCGAGCATCCGCGACCGGGCCCTCCAGGTGACGGCGGCCTTCGAAGGGCACGGGTTCACGCTCGCACAGGGCAACTTCGACGGCGCCGGGGTCACCTGGGGGGTGATCGGGTTCACGCTCAAGGGCGGCCAGCTGGCGAAGATCGTGCTCGAGGTGAACGCGAAGCGCCCGGAGCTCGTCCACCAGGCATTCGGCGACAAGGCGGGCGAGCTGCTCCAGATGATGCGCGCGCCCTGGGCGAGGCAGCTCGCCTGGGCGAGCGGCCTCAGCCTCGGCGCGGGCCAGGCGCGGCTGGCGGAGCCGTGGCGGAAGGCGTTCTGGCGTTTCGGTGAGCTGCCGCAGGTGCAGGCGGCTCAGCTCGAGCGGGTCGACGGCTACTTCAACCCGGCGCGCAGAGCGGCGCTCGCGCTCGGGCTGACGAGCGAGCTCGGGATCGCCCTCTGCTTCGACATCCACGTCCAGAACGGCGGCATCGGGCAGAAGGCGATGCAGGAGATCAAGGCGCAGCGCGCGGCGCACGGGATCCACGACGAGCGCGACCTGCGGATCGTCGTCGCGCACGCCGTCGCGAACTCCGCGCGACCCCAGTACCGCGCCGATGTCCTCTCGCGCAAGCTCACACTCGCAACCGGTGCCGGCGTGGTGCACGGCGCGACGTACGTGATCCGCAACTGGGGGCTCGCCGAGCTTCCGGCCTGAGGAAAGGAAGTCCGATGAGCGAGCAGGAGCAGCAACCCGAAGGGCCTGACGACCTCGACCTCAGCGAGGTCGAGCTCGAGGATGCGCTGCTCGACCGGAGCGGCGACGACGACGCCGACGACCGGCTGATACCCGGCGAGGCTCCCGGTGAATGAGACGGCGACCTGCCCGTACGTCGAGCAGCTCCGCGTCGGCATGAGCGGGCCGCACGTCGCGGCGTACCAACGGATGCTGCACCGCTGGGACCCGCACGTCCGGCCCGCGTGGGCCTCGCCCTCCGAGGAGCACGGCCTCTTCGGGAAGCCGATGCTCGCGCAGGTCAAGACGTTCCAGGAGAAGCATGCGATCCCGTCGTCCGGCGTGATCGGCCCGCGGACGCACCTCGAGCTCGTGAAGAGCGCCGACCGGCGCGCGTGCTTCCTCCTGCGTGAGGAGTACGAGCGGCGGCACCCCGAGGTCACCGGCCGCGAGCTGGCGCGCCAGGCCGCCCTCACGGCATACGCGCACGAGGGCCAGATGACCTACGCCGGTCCGCACTCGCAGTGGATCCCGCGCCGCTGGCAGGGGATCGCCGAGGGGATCCAGCCGCCCGACGTCCCGAGCTACGCCGATTGCTCCTCGCTCGCGACCTGGTGCCTCTGGACGGCCCGCGACCACGGCGCCCAGGACCCGTCGGCGAACGGCTGGAAGTGGGGGACCACCTTCAGCATGGAGCCGAACGGGCGCCCCGTGTCCGCGGCGACCGCGCAGCCCGGCGACCTCTTCTTCTACGTCGGGCACGTCGCGATCATGGTCGACCGCGCGCAGGGGGTGCCGATCGTCGTCAGCTTCGGCGGCCAGGGCGGCCCCCACCACCTCGCATACAGCTACCGGAGCGACCTCACCTCGGTCAAGAACTACATCGACGACGCCGCCTGAAGCCTCGGGACGGCTTCGCGAAGGTGACGACGACCTGGTCAGCGTCCGCCTGGGCGCGTACCGGCAGTTCGTCGCGTACGCGGCCGCCTCAAGCGGGCTGAGCCGGCGGACGATAGAAGGTGCATGGGTTCCGCGGTTCCGGAGGGAGCGGCGCGCGCGGCCGAGGCGCTCGAGCGCGCGACGACCGTGCCGGACCTGCTCCGGGCGGCGTCCGTCGCACTCGTAGAGCTGCTCGAGGCCTGCGCCTGCACCATCTCGCGCGTGGTCGGCGACGTGCTCGTCGTCCTGTCCGAGTACGCGCCTGCGGGCGAGAGCCTGCAGCTCGGCCACGGCTTCCTGATCCCGGACTTTCCACTCACGCAGGAGGTGATCGGGCGGGGCGAGTCGCGCGTCGTCTCGATCCTCGACGACGACCCGGATCCGGAGGAGATCGCTCTGCTCGAGGAGCTCGGCTTCGACTCCCTGCTGATGATTCCGCTCGCCGTGGGCGGCCAGTGCTGGGCGCTCGTCGAGATCTACGCTCGCGGGCGGGCGACGTTCCCCTCCGAGCACGTGACGCTCGCAGAGGGGCTCGTCGCCCGCACGGGCGAGCTGGTCGAGCAGCTGCTCTAGTCGCTACGAGACGGTGAAGTTGCCGAACATGGCGCTCTCGTGCGGCGCGCAGTAGTACTTGTACTTGCCCTTCTTCAGGGTCAGCGTGAACGTCTTGGTGCCGACGAACGGGACGCTCGTGAAGTCCTTCGCGAACCCGTTCGGCCCGTCGAGGCCGAAGCTGTGGATCGAGGCCTTGTCGTTGATCACGAACGTGTACGTCCCGGCCTTCAGGGCCTTGACCTGCTTGCCGCCCTGGGTGAGCGTGATCGTGAAGCCGGGGCCGACGGTGCCGATCAGCTTCGGGGGTGAGGCGAGCGCAGAGGCTGTCGGCAGGGCGAGTGCGACGAGGGCGGCGATCGCCGCGAGGTGAGTGAGTTTCATGGAGCTACATACGCGGCGAGGAGGGCATCCGGTTTGCGAGCAGCGCCGCGACCCGCTCGGCCGCCACGGCGTCGTCGCCCCGGAGCCAGGCGGTCGTCCGTCGCCGCAGCACGTCCTCGGGCGTCAGCGCCCACTCGTGCGTCGCCGCGTACAGCGCCTGGGCGACGAGGTCGGGCGCGTCGGGGCTGAGCGGCTCGAGCAGCGACGGGTCCTCGGCCGCCGGCGCGAGCACCTCCGTCGCGAGCGAGCCGTAGAGGTGCAGCAGGTGGTCGCGGGTCGCGGCCGGAAGCCCGTCGGGGAACGCGACACCTCCCTCCGCACCCGGCAGCGGGTGGGGCGCGCGGTCGAGCCGGTGCAGGCCGAGGTCGGCTCGCAGGTGCTCGAGGGCGTCCAGGGCGATCCGCCGGTAGGTGGTCAGCTTGCCGCCGGCGACCGTGAGCATTCCGCTTCGGCCACGTGAATAGACCGTCTCGCGCCGGGCGCTGGCGGTCTCGCCCTCGCCGCCCGGCAGCACGCGCAGCCCGGCGAACACGGCGCGGACGCGCTCGGGCCGGAGAAGCTCGGGGTCGAGCGCGATCGCGGCCTCGGCGAGTACCTGCGCGACGTCCCGGTCGGCGACCTCGACCTCGTCGGGCTCGCCCTCGTGCTCCGTATCGGTCGTGCCGAGCAGCAGCATCCCCTCCCAGGGGATGGCGAAGCTCACGCGCACCTTGTCATGGGGGATCGTGAGCGCCGCCGTCCACGGCCGGCCCGGGTCGACGAGCACGTGGACGCCCTTGCTGAGCCGCATCGAGGGGGCCGCATTCGGATCCTCCAGCCGGCGCACGCGGTCGATCCACGGTCCGGTCGCGTTGACGACCGCCCGGGCGCTCACGTGGACGGTGCGGCCGTCGGCTGTGATCTCGGCGCCCTCGGCGCCGTTCAGCGCCACGACCTCGGCGTAGTTCACCACGGTCGCGCCCGCGTCGGCCGCGGCGCGCACGTTCGCAAGGGTGAGCCGGCTGTCGTTCGTCTCGGCGTCCCCGTACATCGCGCAGGAGCGGAGCCCTTCGGTGCGGAGGCCGGGCACGAGCTGCCGCGCGCGCTCGGCGTCGACGCGCCAGCTCAGCCGTGCGCGGGCGAGGGCCGAGTAGAGCAGGATCCCGCTCTTGACGACGAACGGCCGGTAGGGCCCGTCCTCGTAGAGGGGCATCAGGAAAGGCAGCCGCCGAACGAGGTGCGGCGCGACGACCTGCATCAGCGCGCGCCGCTCCTGGTGGGCCTCGCGGACGAGGCCGACGTCGCCGAGCCGGAGGTAGCGGAGCCCGCCGTGGATCAGCTTCGACGACGCGCTCGAGGTGGCGCCGCCGAAGTCGCCGCGGTCGACGAGCGCGACCGCGAGCCCGTGCGCCGCCGCGGTCGAGGCGATCCCGGCGCCGACGATCCCGCCGCCGATCACGAGCAGGTCGAAGCGCCGCTCGCCGAGCTCGGTGAGCGCCCGCTCTCGCGACGTGTGTGCCCCGCCCGGCAATGTCATCCGCGCCCCTGGCCCATGCAAAGCGGCGCCATGCGGCGTCCTCGGTCGCCCCCGTAGCTTCTGCTACGAGGGCTCCCTGCGTCCTTGCCTGGCTTGCTTTTCGCAGCCCAGGAGCACGGCAACATCACCGGACGAGGCACGCTAGATCCACAGGGGATTCGTCCATGCCTTCCGCCCGGCCGCGTCGGCGACCTCGACCCGTCCGTAGGGCGGCTTGAACGGGCGCTCCAGGCGCGCGGCGACGATCGCGCCGTCGTCGTCTCGCTCGAGGATTCGGGCCGCGTGGGGGTAGCCCAGCCGGCCCGCGTTCACGCGCGCCCCGGTTCGCCTCCCCGCGAAGAGCGTCACGCTCTGGGCCGGGCTGCAGCGCACGACGACGCCCTCCTCGTCGACCTCGAGCCCGTGGATCACCGGCCCGGTCGAGCTGTAGAAGGAGCCGGCCCGAAGAGCGTCCAGAACCGCGTCCTGTGACCGCTCCGCGCACCGCGCCCACACCCACGCGAAGGAGCTGTCGTAGCCCGGGTGGTGCGAGTCGTCGGCGGCGATCGCGTACAGCAGACGGCCGCGCTCCAGGGCCTCGTCCCAGTGGAGGCTCGCCTCGCCGCGCCCGACCTCGAGCTGGCAGCCCGCGTTGTAGACCTCGATCCCGACGAGCCCCTCGCAGTCCTCGAACTGGTCGGTGCGCAGCCCGCTCCAGTAGGTGTGCGCGAGGTAGGGGACGGCGCCGTTCGCGGCGATCCAGGCGACGACCTCGGCCAGGGGCGCGAACGAGCCGCTCGGGAGCTCCGGGTCGGCGTCGAGGCCGATCGCGAGCACGTGCGCGTCGTGCTCGGGCCCGCCGGCCTGGGCGTTCAGCTCGGCGCCCGGGATCACGAGCAGGCGCTCGGTCGAGGGCGCGACGGTGCGAACCCAGTGATCCGTGATCGTGAGCACGTCGAAGCCGGCCCAGTCGTAGTGGCGGACGAGCAGCTCGGGCGAGAGCTCGCCGTCCGAGTTCGTCGTGTGGGCGTGGAGCGCGCACCGAAGCCAGTCGCCGCCTGTGTCGAAGGGGTTACGGAGTGCGCTCACCGTTGCGGAGCCTAACCGCGCGCCATTGCAACCGTCGTAGGGGGTGGTTAGTCTCGCACTCTTCCCACACTCCGGATCTGGAGGGACACACATGGAGGACTACGAAGCTCAGGAACAAGAGTTCTGGGCAAAGCTCGAGGAGTCCGAAATCAGCCGGTCGCAGATGCTCCGCCGCAGTGCGGCGGCGGCGTTCGGGCTGACGGTGCTCGGAGCGACTCCCGGGCTCGCGTTCGGCGCCCGCACGGCTCGCGGCGCCGCCCCGCCGCTCAAGGGCACCACTGCGAACATGCCGGCGCTGATCGCGGCAGCGAAGAAGGAAGGCCATCTGAACGTGATCGCGCTGCCGCGCGACTGGGCGAACTACGGCGAGATCCTCGACACGTTCGGCAAGAAGTACGGGATCGGGATCACGAGCGACAATCCCAACGGCAGCTCGTCAGACGAGAACCAGGCGATCGTCTCGCTCAAGGGCGACCCCCGTGCTCCCGACGCCGTCGACGTCAACGCCACGTTCGCGGTCGCCGGCACCATCGCGGGCCTGTACGCCCCGTACTTCAACAGCAACTATGCGACCGTCCCGCGGGCGATGAAGGACACCCGTGGCTTCTGGACGGGCGACTACTGGGGCGCGGTCTCGATCGGCTACAACGCGGGCCTGGTCAGCACGCCGCCGAAGACGTTCGCGGACCTGCTGAAGCCGGAGTACAAGAACAAGGTCGCCCTGAACGGGAGCCCGCTCAAGTCGGGCTCGGCGATCGCGGGTGTGTTCGCGGCGGCGATCGCGAACGGCGGCTCGCTCTCGAACGTCAGCCCGGGGATCGACTGGTTTGCGAAGTGCAAGCAGGTCGGCAACTTCATCCCGGTGCAGACGACCCCGCAGACGGTCGCGTCGGGCCAGACGCCGATCTCGATCGACTGGGACTACAACAACCTCGCCTACGGACCCGAGTTCCCGGCGGCGAAGTGGAAGGTCAACGTTCCGGCCGACGGCATCTACGGCGGCTACTACTGCCAGGCGGTCAACGTGGACGCACCGCATCCCAACGCGGCGCGGCTGTGGCAGGAGTTCCTCTACTCCGACCAGGGCCAGCTCCTGTTCCTGAAGGGGTTTGCTCACCCCGCACGCTTCACCGACATGTTCAACCGGAAAGTGATCCCGAAGCCGCTGGTCGCGGCGCTGCCGTCGGGCGCTCTCTACGCCAAGGTGAAGTTCGCGAGCCTCGCCCAGCAGGCGGCCGCAAAGGCGGTTATCGCCAAGGAGTGGCCCGCGAAGGTCGGGGCCTAGCGCGCTGACAACGCATGCGGTAGCAAGCGAGCGTCTCCGGCCGGGCCCCAGGCCCGGCCGGAGACGTCCCTCGTTTGCCTGGCTGGGCGTCGTCCCGTTCTTCGCCTACGCCGCGATGTTCCTCATCCTGCCCGCGGCGACCGTGATGGTCGGCGCCTTCAAGGGCGCCCACGGCGGCTACACGTTCGACAACGTCACCCAGATCGTCCAGACGGCGAACATCCGTAACGCGTTCTGGGAGAGCATCCGGATCAGCCTCGTCACCGCGTTCCTGGGCGGGCTGCTAGGGCTGCTGATCGCCTACGCGGCGATCCGCAAGGGGACGCCGGGCTGGGTCCGCTCGGCGTTCGGCACGTTCTCGGGTGTGGCGGCGAACTTCGGCGGGATCCCGCTCGCCTTCGCCTTCATCGCCACCCTGGGGACGATCGGGATCGTCACGCAGTTCATCAACAGCGTCTTCGGGATCAACATCTACGAGCACGGCTTTGCGATCTGGTCGAGAAACGGCGTCGAGCTCGTCTACCTCTACTTCCAGATCCCGCTGATGATCCTCGTGATCGCGCCGGCGATCGACGGCCTCAGGGCGGAGTGGAGCGAGGCGTCGTCGAACCTCGGCGCGAGCCGGTTCCAGTACTGGCGCCACATCGGGATGCCGGTGCTGCTGCCGTCGATCCTCGGCGCGGTGATCCTGCTGTTCGGAAACTCGTTCGCCGCCTACGCGACGGCGTACTCGCTCACCAGCGGGACCGGCCTGCCGCTCGTGCCGATCCTGATCGGCAACGACCTGGCGGGCAACGTGTTCTCGAACCCCCACGAGGGCCAGGCGCTCGCGTTCGGGATGTTCTTCGTGCTGGCGGTGATGATGCTCTTCTACATCCCGATGCAGCGGCGCGCGTCGCGGTGGGCGAAATGAGGAAGCCGCGCATTGCCCCGTCGGCGGTCGTGTGGCTGGTGCTGGGCGCGGCGTACTTCCTGATCCCGCTCGTCGCGACGCTCCTCTTCAGCCTCAAGAACCCGCAGACCGGGAAGTGCTGCAGCCTCTCCGCCTACGGCGAGATCATGCACGACCCGCAGTTCTGGGCGACGATCAAGGTCTCGTTCCGCCTCGCGCTCGAGACGATCGCGGTCGGGTTGCTCCTCTTCGTCCCGACCATCTACTGGGTGCACCTGAAGCTGCCGCGGCTGCGCCCCGTGGTCGGCTTCATGGCGCTCGTGCCGTTCGTGATCCCGCCGATCATCCTCGTCGTCGGGCTGCTCAAGTTCTACAAGGACACGCTGCACGCGCCGTTCTGGTTCCTCGGCAAGCCCGACCTGTTCCTCGTCGGCGCGATGGTGATCCTTGCCTTCCCCTATATCTACTTCTCGCTCGACGCCGGCTTCCGCGCGATCGACGTGCACACGCTGACCGAGGCGTCGCGGGGCCTCGGAGCGTCGTGGCCGGCCACGCTCGGGCGCGTGATCCTCCCGAACATCCGGGTCGCGGCCCTGAGCGGCGCCTTCCTCACGCTCGCGATCGTGCTGGGCGAGTTCACGATCGCGAGCCTCTCAGCCTTCCACACGTTCCCGACGTACCTCCAGCAGATCAACGAGGACAAGGCCTACCCGGCGGCCGCCGCCACGCTGATGAGCTTCGGGATCACCTGGGCCGCGATGCTCTCGATCCTCCTCGTCGGGAGGCGCGGCGGTCAACGCACGGTGCGCGTGGGGATCGGGCGGTAGTGGCCACCCACGTCGAGCTCCGGGAGCTGTGGCGCTCCTTCGGCCCCGTGACCGCGCTGCAGGGGATCAACCTCTCGCTCGACACCGGGGAGTTCGTGTCGCTGCTCGGCCCGAGCGGCTGTGGCAAGACGACCGCGCTGCGCCTCGTGGCCGGCTTCGACCAGCCCGACTCGGGGCACATCGTCGTCGGCGGCAAGGACATCACGCGCATGCCGCCCAACAAGCGCGACATGGGCATGGTCTTCCAGGCCTACAGCCTGTTCCCGAACATGACCGCCGAGCAGAACGTCGAGTACGGGCTCAGGATCCGCCGCAGGCCGAAGGCCGACCGGCGCAAGCGGGTCGGCGAGCTGCTCGAGCTCGTCGGGCTCGGCGACGCGGGCAAGCGCTACCCACACCAGCTCTCGGGGGGGATGCAGCAGCGCGTCGCGCTCGCGCGCTCGCTCGCGATCGAGCCGAGCGTCCTGCTGCTGGACGAGCCGCTGTCCGCGCTCGACGCGAAGGTGCGCGTGCAGCTGCGCGAGGAGATCCGGCGCATCCAGCTCGAGCTCGGGATCACGACGATCTACGTCACGCACGACCAGGAGGAGGCGCTCTCGATCTCCGACCGCGTCGCGGTCATGTTCGGGGGCAAGATCGAGCAGGTCGGGTCGCCGGCCGAGATGTACGGCAGCCCGGCGACGCCGTTCGTCGCCGAGTTCATCGGCACGATGAACCGGCTCGTCTCGACGGTCGTCGAGGACGGCGTGGTCGAGTACGCGGGGACGAAGCTGCGCGTGCACGCGGCCGAGGGCCTGCCGCGGGGCGAGCGCGTGCTCGTGCTCGTCCGTCCCGAGACGGTCGAGCTCGTGGCTTCGAGCGACGGGCCCGGGCCGGCGGGCTCGTTCACGGGCATCGTCGTCTCGCACATCTTCCTGGGCTCCACGACGCGGGTCCGGATCGAGGACGCGAGCGGCGAGCGAGGGCTCACCGCGGATCTCTCCACCGTGATCGCCGCGCCGCTGACGATCGGCATGAGCGTGACCGCGACCTTCCCGCCCGAGAGCGCCCGGCTGCTCAGCCTGGCGGACGAGCCAGCACCCGCAGTGCCAGCTCCGGCCGGTCCGTGAAGATGCCCGTGACGCCGAGGGCGGCGAGCTCGAGCAGCCGCTCCGGCGCGTTCACCGTGTAGACGGTCGTCTCGAGGCCGAGGCGGCGCGCGGCTGCGAGCCCACGCGGCGTCGTGCGGGAATCTCTGAAGCCGGCCGCCCACGCGCCGCGTGCGCGGCGGATCGAGACGCCGAAGCCGACGTGCTGGATCGTGCGGAGGCCGGGCCGGAGGCGGCGCGCCTCCTCCAGCGCCGGGCGCTGGAAGCAGACGACGACCGCGTCGTCGTCGAGGAGCGCGAGGGTGCGCGAGACGACGTCGTGCCGCCGGTAGCGACCCGGGGTCTTCAGCTCCACCATCACGCCGATCCGGCCGCGCGTCACCTCGAGCACCTGCTCGAGCGTCGGCAGCCCCGGCCGCCCGCGTGGAGGATCGTGGGTGACCACGAGCTCGCCGCCCGGCCCCGCATGGACGTCGAACTCGATGAAGTCGGCGCCGACCTCGATCGCCCGCTCGAATGCGGGCAGCGTGTTCTCCGGCAGGTCCCAGGACGCGCCGCGGTGGGCGATCACGAGCGGAGTCACGCGAGCAGCCGCCGCATCGTCGCGAGGTCGAGCTCGGGGATCAGCTCGTCGGCCCCGGCTAGCCGCGCCGCTCCCAGCGTGCGCGTGATGCCGACGCAGCGCATCCCGGCCGCCTTTGCCGCGGCGACACCCACCTCGGTGTCCTCGAACACGAGCACCTCTTCGGCGCGGATCCCGTCGCCGAGCAGTCCCACGGCGAGCAGATACCCCTCGGGGTGCGGCTTGCCGTCGGTGACGTCGTCCGCGGAGACGATCGCCCGCACGTGCGGCGCGAGCCCGGCCGCCTCGACGACAGGGACGATCTCTTCGCGCGCGGCGCCCGAGACGATCGCGACCGGCACCCGCGCCGCGACGTAGCGGACCGCCTCGCGCACCTCCGGGTGGACGGTCGAGCCGTCGGCGGCGGCGGCGCGGTAGCGGGCGATCCGGTCGGCCACCAGCTCCTCGAAGTCGGGACGGTCGCGGCCGAGCCAGCGGCCGATGATCTCCGCCTCGGAGTGGCCGGCGAGCTCGTCGACGTACTCCTGCTCGCTCAGCGGCCGGCCCTGCGCCGCGAACATTTCGGCGTAGATCCGATACAGGATCGGCTCGTCGTCGGAAAGAGTGCCGTTGAAGTCGAAGACTGCAGCACGGGGAGCCATCCGGCGCCGAAGCCTACCCTTCGCGGGTGCCGGCCTCCGCGCTCGGGCTCGCTCTCGCCGCCGCGTGCGTGCACGCCGGGTGGAACCTGCTGCTCGCGCGCCCGCGCGACCCCGAGGCGGCGATGGCGGTCGCGCTCGTCGTCGCGGTCGCGGCGTTCGCTCCGGTCGCCGCCGTCTTCGGGCACGTGGACGCGCGTGTGTGGCCGTACGTGGTCGGGACCGGAATCTTCGAGCTCGCGTACTTCGCGCTCCTCGCAGCGGCCTACCGGCGGCTCGAGCTCTCGGTCGTCTATCCGGTCGCCCGCGGCAGCGCCCCGGTGCTCGTGCTGCTCGCCGGCGTGGCCGCATTCGGGAAGCCGACCTCCTGGGGCCAGGCCGCGGGCGTCTGCCTCGTCGGCCTCGGCGTCGTGCTCGTGAGCGGGCTCAAGCGCGCCGACCGGCGCGGGATCGCCTTCGGGCTCGTGATCGCCTGCTGCATCGCCGCCTACACGCTGATCGACAAGCGCGGGATCCGCTACGCCTCGCCGCTCGCGTACCTCGAGCTGTCGATGCTCGGGCCCTCGCTCGTCTACGCCGCGGCCGTGGTGCGCTGGAAGGGCAGGAGCGCCGTGCGGGCCGAGGTCACGGCGCCGACGTGTCTCGCCGGCCTCGCCACCTTCGTCGCGTACGCCCTCGTCCTGGCCGCGCTGCGGCTGGCGTCGGCCGCATCCGTCGCCGCCGTGCGGGAGACGAGCGTCCTGATCGCAGCGGTGCTCGCGGGTGTCTTCCTGAAGGAGCGGGTCGGCGCGGAGCGGCTCTCCGGCGCCGCGCTCGTCGTGTGTGGTGTCGCACTGCTTAGTCTTTCCTAAGATGACCGCGCTGCTCGCGATCGACCAGGGGACGACGGGGACGACGTGCCTCGTCGTGGACGAGGAGCTGCGAATCCGCGGCCGCGGCTACGCCGAGCTCCCGCAGCACTTCCCGCGGCCGGGCTGGGTCGAGCACGATCCGGAGGAGATCTGGGCGAGCGTCCTCGCAGCGGCGGAGGCGGCGTTGCAGGGCACCAAGCCGCAGGAGCTGCAGGCGGTCGGGATCACGAATCAGCGCGAGACGACGGTCCTGTGGGAGCGCCGCACCGGCCGCCCGGTCAGCAACGCGATCGTCTGGCAGGACCGGCGCACCGCCGACCGCTGCCGCGAGCTGCCCGCCTCGCGGCTGCGCGAGCTAACCGGGCTCGTCGCCGATCCGTACTTCTCCGCGACGAAGCTCGAGTGGCTGCTACGGCACGTCGAGACCGACGAGCCGCTCGCGTTCGGCACGGTCGACTCCTGGCTCGTCTGGAAGCTGACCGGTGGCCGCGTCCACGTCACCGACGAGACGAACGCGTCCCGCACGCTGCTCGTCTCGCTCGCCACTCTGAGCTGGGACGACGAGCTGCTGGACATCTTCAGCGTTCCCCGCGACCTGCTGCCGGAGATCCGCCCCTCGAGCGGAGTCGTCGGGGAGGCGGAGCTCTTCGGCGCGACCGTGCCGATCGCGGGGATCGCCGGCGACCAGCAGGCGGCGCTCTTCGCTGCGGGCGGGACCGCCAAGGCGACCTACGGGACGGGGAGCTTCGTGCTCGCGCCCACCGGATCGGACTGCTCGATGCCGCCGGACGGCCTCGTGCGCACCGCGGCCGCGCGTCGCGCGGGCGGCCCGCCGAGCTACGCGCTCGAGGGCTCCGTCTTCGTCACGGGCGCGGCGGTGCAGTGGCTGCGGGACGGGCTCGGTCTGCTGGACGACGCGGCGGCGAGCGCCGCTGCAGCGTCATCCCTCGACGGAAACGACGGCGTC
>Ga0315281_10008288_pt1 | contig 14536 bp, 9 predicted proteins | sample YL17G07_0_MG_FD_204540 | JGI IMG/M metagenome (GOLD analysis project Ga0315281, IMG submission 204540) | Sediment microbial communities from Yellowstone Lake, YNP, Wyoming, USA - YL17G07_0 | ecosystem: Environmental > Aquatic > Freshwater > Lake > Sediment | place: USA: Wyoming | collected...
GCGAGCCTTGCCAGATAGTTGCGGTTTTCCTCACTATCGACTGTCATAAAATAGGTATTGCTGGAGTAAAAGCCCTCGCGCACTTCAGCCGGCAAGATGCTTGCCATCATTTCGTCATAATGCCCCATGACTACAGCCATTTTTTTCTTCAGGCCGCGCTGGGTAAAGCGGGTCAGCAGGTTAACCTGGTCTGAACCGGCAAAGTAGGGCACAAATACATCGGGTGCGGATTTTTCAACGAGATCGAGGAGACGTTCAATTTCATCAGCGGGCACGCCGATTGGGCAATATTCCTCGCCGATCACTTCGCCACCGGCAACCAGCAACGCGCGCTTCGCGGCGTCTATCGAGCCGCGCGGCCACTCGTAGTTGTTGCCGGCAAAGTACATGCGCGGGCCGTATCTCTCCTTCATGTAAGGAATCATGCGGTCGATTTGCTGGTTGGGCAAAGCGGCAAAATGGAAGAAATAATGGCTCTGGATACTGCCCTCGTAAAACGAAAAATTGAGCAGGGGAATCTTGCGCGGCTCGGCCACCTGGTAAGCGACGGCGATGCGTGAATTCGATAGCAGGTTACCGATGATGGCCGAGCAATGGTGCTCGTCCACCAGTTTGCGGGCGGCAACAACGGCACTGTCCGGCAGGCTGCCATCGTCTTCAATCACCAGTTCCAGTGGCATGCCGAGCACGCCGCCGTTTGCATTTACCTCAGCACAGGCGATCTGTCCGGCGCGCGAAATTTCCGTGCCGTAAATGCCCACCAGCCCGGTGAGGGGGGGCATCAAGCCCAGTTTGACTGTTTTCTGTTTAGACATGTTGACCTCTTGTGCAGCACGCTAGTGCATGATAAACATAATCAATACGTTGAAAATCTATTGTATTTCCTGAGCTTGTTGCTGATGGCGGAATTGCTTGTCAATTGTTGCAAAAAAATGTGCAATATCCAGCGGCTTGGTCAGGTAGTCGCTAAAACCCGCAGCCCTGCCGCGTTCAATATCGGCTGGCATCGCATTGGCCGTGACCGCGATCACGGGAATATCTTTCAGGGCCGCATCTTCGCGTAACAGCGCCAGCACCTGGTAGCCATCCATGCCGGGCAGGTTGATATCCAGCAGGATCAGCTCGGGGCAGTGTGCGCGCGCCAGTTCCAGGCCCAGTTCCGGCGTGAGCGCGTTGAGCAGCCGGATGTTTTTGTAGCGGACGAACAACTGCTCGACCAGTCTGATGTTGGACGGATTGTCCTCAATGTAGAGCACCACGCGCATGGCCTCATCAGGCTGTTGTTCGGGTATTACCGCTGTAATTGCCGTTGTGTCGGCTCCATGCCCGGCAGCGGGTTGCACGCCAAGCGGCAACTCGATCCAGAACGTGCTGCCCACCCCCGCCTCGCTTTCAGCGCCAACCTCGCCGCCCATCATCTCGACAATGCGTCGTGTAATGGTCAGGCCGATGCCGGTGCCTTCGATCGCGCCGTTTTCGGCACCCAGGCGGCTGAAGGGCTGGAACAGCTCCTGCATGCGTTCGGCCGGGATGCCGGGGCCGGTGTCGGTGACCAGTATGCGCACTCGCTCTGCTCCTTGCGGGTCAACGCTGAGGGTCACGCTGCCCCCCTCGCGGTTGTACTTGATGGCATTGGAGAGCAGGTTGAGCAGTGCTTGCGTGAACCGTGTGCTGTCTGCCCGTACGGTGGTGCCGGGCAGCCCCCGATGGCTGATTTTGATATTGCGTTTGGCGGCCAGTGTGGCGACCAGACTCAGGCTTTCTTCAACAACAGCGCAAACATCGACCGGCACTATCGACAGGTCGAGCGTGCCGGACTCGATCCGGCTCAGATCAAGCACTTCGTTGATGAGTATAAGCAGATGGTCGCCGGCCTTGATAACCTCTCCCACATAGCTTTTATGCTCGTCGGACAGGCTGGGGTCATAAGACATCAATTGGCTGAAGCCCAGGATCGCGTTCATCGGCGTGCGCAACTCGTGGCTCATGCTGGAAAGAAAGGCGGATTTGGCTGCATTGGCGCGGTTGGCCTCGTCGCGCGCCGCGATCAGCAACGCTTCTGCACGCTTGTGCTCGGTGATGTCCTGTATCAGGCCCACATAGGTCGGGCGCTTATTGTGGGTAATCTCCGAAACAACCAGGTTGATCGGGAACAGGCTGCCATCCTTGCGCCGGGCTTCCACCTCCCTGTGTATGCCAAGGATCTGCGCCACGCCGCTGGTCTGGTAGGCTTGTATATAACTGTCGTGTGCCTCGCGCTGCGGGTTGGGTATCAGTATGCTTACATTGCGGCCAACAACCTCGTTGTTTGCATAGCCGAACATCGCTGCGGCTGCAAGATTGAAGGAGGTGATGATGCCGGTATCGTCTATGGTCACCACGCCGCCGCTCATGTTGTCCATGATGGCACGCGAATGGCTTGCCTGGTCGGCCAGCTGCTGCTCGGCTTCCATCAACTGGGTAATATCGGTGCGCATTGAAACATACTGGTACGGTTTTCCCGCCTCGTTCAGAAACGGCACAATGGTGCTGGCCACCCAGTAATGGCTGCCGTCCTTGCGTTTGTTGCAGATGTTGCCATGCCAGACTTTGCCACCGGCGATGGTGCGCCACATATCGGTGAAAAATTCGCGCGGGTGGTAAGCCGAATTGAGAATGCGGTGATTTTGTCCGATCAGTTCTGCTTCGCTGTATTGTGATATATCACAGAACTTTTTGTTGATAGACAGGATGCGTCCGGCAGGATCGGCAATACTGACGATGGCATGCTCGTCCATCGCAATTTTCTGGAAGCCCATGGTGCGCACGGTATCTTCCAGTGTCTGCTGCTTGTTGTGCAACCTCGCAGTCAGGCTGCGTATGCGCCACCACACCCTCCAGCCTGTTCCCAGCACCAGCAAAATCGCCAAGCCGCCGCCGATAATCAGCACCCGTTGCTGCTGTTGGCTTTTGATCAACGCGTTGTGTTGTATATTGGCTACTTCAGCCTGGTTGAAGGCGATCAGTTCGGATATGCGGGACAACACCGCAGATTGCGCCAGAAAACCCTGGTTCAGCAAGTGCTGGTTGGCGGCGGCTCGCTTGCCCGAGACGAGCAGCTCAATTGTCTTGTTCAGTTGTTGCTGTGCTGTTGTGCTGGCTGTGGCTAGTTCAGTCAGTAGCATGCGCTCCTGTTCCTTGAGCTGCATGCTTCTCAGGATTTGAAATGCCTGGATGAACCTGCTGCCCGCAGCGCTGAATTCCTGGATTTTTTCGTCCTGTTCAAACACATCGTTTGATTGCACGATTTCATAATTCAGCCGGGTACGCAGCTGGGCAGCTTGCTCCAGCTTGCGCAGCAGGTCTTGATGCTGGTTAAGATCGTTTACAATCTCGTCAAAGTCTTGTTGAATCAGTCTGGATGAAATTACGCCATAGATGCTGATCGCGGCCACCAGCAGCGCAACCAGCGCGAACCCGGCCAACAGGCGGCGCAGGTCTTTCGCACTGTCGTTAATGGGCTGGAGGGGCACAGCATCAGACAGATATTTTTTCAGCAGAGGAATTTTCAATTTGACTGTTCTCCCGAAAGCTAAGGTGCATTCACAATAGACAATAACTGTTGCATATTCAACGGTTTGGTCAGATAGTCGTTGAAGCCGGCCACCAGCTCCGGCATGGCCCGGTTTCCGCCGATCACTTCATTCGCTGAGGAGATCATAAAAACAGCACAGGAAAATATTAAACAGTGTAATGGCCGGTTGATGACTATGCTCATGATCGCGCTTTCAGTGCATGGAATTTAAGTTTCCGTTCAGCAAATAGATGTCGAGAATACTATTCAGCCGTGCTATGTCGATAGGTTTGGTCAGGTAATCGCTGAAACCGGCAGCCCTGCCGCGCTCGATGTCGCGCGGCATGGCATTGGCGGTAACTGCGATGACCGGAATATTTTTCAGGCTGGCCGTAGCCCTGAGCACTTCCAGCACCTGGTAGCCATTCATGCCGGGCATGTTGATGTCGAGCAGAATCAGGTCGGGTTTGTGCGATAGCGCCAGCTCAATGCCCAGTTCGGGTGTGTGTGCAGTAAGCAGATGGGTGTGTTGTCGCCGACCGAGAATTTGCGATACCAGTCTGAGATTGGCCGGGTTATCTTCGATGTAGAGTATTTTGTGTAGTGCAGCGTCTACTTCATGTGTTGCAGTTTCGCCTCTGGTGTTCTTGCCGCGTTGCGGGCTTTCATCTTGCGATGTTTTGTGCATAGCCTCAAGCGGCAGCTCTATCCAGAAGGTGCTGCCTTTATTTTCTTCGCTTTCGACATCTACGACACCCCCCATCAGTTCGACGATGCGCCGCGTGATGGTGAGGCCTATGCCGGTACCTTCAATTTCGCTATTTTGTTCAACCAGGCGGCTAAAGGGCAGGAATAGTTGCGCCAGTTTGTCCGCAGGTATGCCATACCCCGTGTCGGCAACGAGAATGCGCAGTCTATCCGAGCCTGCCCGTTTGACGGTGAGATGCACGCTGCCGCCTTCGCGGTTGTACTTGATGGCGTTGGAGAGCAGGTTGAGCAGCACTTGCCTGAGCCGTGTGCGGTCAGCCCGCACGGCCGCCCCAGCCAGCCCCTGATGGCTGATTTTAATGTTGCGTTTGGCAGCCAGCGTGGCGATCAGACCCAGACATTCTTCGACAACGGCACATACGTCCACCGGTTCCAGCGAGAGATCGATGTTGCCCGACTCAACCTTGGACAGGTCCAGCACTTCATTGATCAGCTCAAGTAAATGATTTCCGGCTTTCAAAATTTCATGCACGTTGTCTTTTTGTTCGCTTGACATCGTACTGTCATACTCCAGCAGTTGGCCGAAACCGAGAATGGCATTCATGGGGGTACGCAATTCGTGGCTCATGCTGGACAGAAATTCGGACTTGGCCTGGTTGGCGCGGTCGGCTTCCTCGCGCGCGGCGACCAGTGCCTGCTCTGCCTGTTTGCGTTCGCTGATATCGCTGTGGATGCCGATCATGCGCACCGGCTTTTCGTCCTTGTCACGGTCTACAACAGTGCCCCTGCATAGCACCCATTTGTAGCTGCCATCCTTGCAGCGCAGGCGTAACTCAATACTGTAGTTTTGCAGTTTGCCCTCGAGGTAATGGCGCAACTGTTCGTTTACACGCACCTTGTCATCGGGGTGCACGCTGTTTGCCCAAGTGTCGGCGTGGTGTGGCAGCTCGTTTGCTGCATAACCGAGCATGTTCATGTAGAGCCGCGAAAACTGCATCGCGTTGCTTTGCATGTCCCAGTCCCAGATGCCGTCACCGGCGCCTTCCACAGCAAATTCAAAGCGCTCCTTGGTTTCCCTTATCAAGGCTTCAGCCTGAATCCTCGCACTGATGTCTTGCACAGTGCCGCTTAATTGCAGGACATTCCCAACCTTGTCCCTTGTCGCCTGTCCCTCGACGTGCACCCAGCCCACACTGCCGTCCGGTCGTATAAAGCGATGATCAATGTTGTGGCGCTGGTCGCTTTGGTAGGCAAGCTGTTCTTCGTGGCTAACAGTTTCAACATCTTCAGGATGGACGATGTCGCGGTAGTAGGCGGCAAGGTCGGGTGTGTAGGTCGCCGGATTGCGGTCAAAGATTACATAAACCTCGTCAGACCATTTTAGTTTGCCGCTGGCAGCATCCGCGCTCCAGCTACCAAGGCGAGCCAGGCGCTGCGCTTCGCGCAGATCGCGCTCGTGTTCAATCAGCGCTAGTTCGGCTCGTTTGCGGTCATCGATGTCCTGCACGACCCCCAGCATCTGTAAGGGCCTGCCGTCGGTATCGCGCTTTACGCCGCCCCGCTCCAGCAGCCAGCGCACGGTGCCGTCCGGCCACACCACGCGGTGTTCAATTTCATAGGGTACATTGCGCTCGACGCAGGCGCCGACCGCGTCCATCACAGTCTGGCGGTCGTCGGGGTGGATAGCGGCGAGGAAGTTGTCGTAGGTGGTTGCAAGCTCGCCGGTGGCGTAGCCAAACAGCGGGGCGATACGTTCGGTCCAGAAGAGTTCGCCGGTCAGGATATTCCAGTCCCAGGTGCCGATGTTGGCATAGTTCTGGCCGCGGCGCAGTCTTTCCTTGTGCATCTCGGCCGCTTTCTCGGCTTGAACGCGGTCATCAATGTCGGCCCAGTAGCCGATGAGCTCCTCGGGTTTGCCGCTACTGTCACGTATGACGCGCAGGGAATCATGTATCCAGCGGTAGCTTCCGTCCGGCATGCGGAAACGGTATTCGTGAGAATAGGATTCGAGATCGAGCATTGTTTGGGCACCCGCAAACACGCGGGGAGCGTCATCGGGGTGTATGCCTGATGCCCAGAAGTCTGTTTTTGCCAGCGCTTCTGCCGGGTTGTAACCAAACAACCATTGTATGTTCGGGCTGACGTAAGTTGCGGGGAAACCATCTACCGCCTTGCAGGTGAAGATGACAACCGGGCTCATGGTCAGGATGAAATTAAGGCGGATTTCATTGCGTTTGGCAACGGCTTCCGCTGCCTTTACCTGGGTGATATCGGTGCGGATGGAGACGTACTGGTAGGGGTTGCTGTCGATATTGCTGTCGAGAAAGGGGGTGATGGTAGAAGCTACCCAATAGGGTTCGCCATTTTTATTGAGGTTGCATATTTCACCCTGCCAGACTTTGCCGCTGCTGATGGTGCGCCACAATTCCCGGTAAAACTCGGGCGGGTGTGTGCCTGATTTGAGCAGGCGATGGTTGTGCCCCATCAGTTCATCCTGGGAGTAGCCGCTGATTTTGCAGAATTTCTCGTTGATATAGGTGATGTTGCCTGCGCGGTCGGCGATACTGACGATGGCATGGTGATTCAAGGCTAGATGCTCGCGCTCGCGCTCGTAAAGGGTGGTTTCCAGGCGGCGGCGCAAGGCCGAATTCTGCCTTGAGCGCCGTGCCCGCGCGGAAACTGCTTCTACCAGATGGTCGTGCTGGACGGGTTTGACGAGAAAGTCGTCACCGCCGAGGTTGAGTGCCAGCAGTTGCTGGGTCATGTCTGTTTCGGCAGAGAGGAACAATATGGGCAGATGCAGTTGCTCGTCGCGCTCACGCAGTATGGCCGCTATTTCGGGGCCGCTGGCATCGGGCATGTAAACGTCAAGCACGGCCACATCGGGCGTAAATTCATTCAACAGTTCAACCACCAGTAATGGCTGGGTCAGGGTAACCACTTCCATGCCGGCTGCGCGCAGCACTTCGGCCTGCATTTCGAGCAGCAGGGGGTCGTCATCCACCATCAGTACACGGTAGGGCTGTGCCGGCTGACGACCGCTGAGCGAGTCCAGCAGGTCTATCAGGCGATCTGTCTGTACCGGTTTGACCAGGTAGCGGCTGGCGCCGGCGCGAAAGGCGGCAAGGCGGGAGGGCAGGTCGTCGCGTACCGAGATAAAGATAACGGGCGGGCAGCGCGCATGCTGTGCCCTGAGTTCTGCCAGCATCACAGCACCGGCATTTTCGCCTTCGGGGAAAATCATGTCCATGATGACGGCAGCGGGGCGTTCATTGTCTGCCGTTGAGCAGGCTGCGCGAAAATCGGCGGGATGGGTGAAAACCTGCACCCGGTAACCGTCATCCAGCAAGGCCTGTTTCAGGTGCTCAGCCTGTTCACTGTCATCTTCAACCAGATGGATAAGCGGTGAGCGGTCAAGGCGTGGCACCTCTTGCGGTGGCTTCAGGCTGGGTGCCCCGGATTGCAGGTGCGAGTGTGCCAGCAGGTTCAAATGTTTCAGCTCCGCGCCAAATGCTTGCCACTCTGTTGTTGAGGGTGGGGTGTTGCGCTTGAGGAGAGCGGAGAGAAGGGTTTCGAGGGTGCGTGCCGCATTGGAAACGGTGTGCATGCCAAAAGTGCCTGCCGAGCCGGTAAGCCCATGCAGCAAACGGTAAAGGACTTCAGCCTCGGATGTTTGCCAGGCTGCCGGATCCAGGCGCAGGAAGGCTGCCCGAACGAGTTCAAGCTTTTCCGGGAGCTGTTCTGCAAATTGCTTCTGCAGTTTGAGCAGTGCTTCAGAAGTGACACTTGTCATACGTGATAAATATCGCCAACACTGTGTGGATGCCGGATTATGGCATAGTTTATTTGCTGCTTTCCACTTTAAATACAATTACTAATGATAGGGAAATTGATTGTGTTTATTGGACGGCAAGGTTGGCTCAGGAATAGCAGTTGGTCGGCCTGCTGCCAGGACACAGAAGGTGGGAGAAAATCGGCAGTAGCGCATATTTAAATTCGCTTTACCAAACTGCTGCAAGAGAGAATACTTGGCAAAAGTTTATGCTATTCAGCTTTTCATAATTCATGACATCAATAACTTTGACGAAAATTGTTCACAGGGCTCAAACCCCCTCCGGCTCCCCCTTGACAGGGGGAGAGAGAAGCACGCTCCTCCCCTGTTAAGGGGAGGTTGGGAGGGGTTTAGTAGTATCATGATTTATGAAATGATCAATAACAAGGAGAGCCGCCATGAGCCGAAAACATGACAGCCTGCTGCTTGCCGTTTTCCATGACCCTGTCAGCGGGAATATCCATTGGCGTGAAGTCGAGTCTTTGCTGAATCACCTGGGGGCAAATATCAGCCCTGCGCACGGCGCTCGCTTTCATGTTGTCCTGAATGGGTTTGAGTGTTTTTTACATCATCCCCATCAGGGTAATGTGTGTGATAAAAATTTGATTAAATATTTGCGTGATTTTTTATCGCGCGCCGGTATTACTCCCCCGGGAAAGATGGATGCAGCCGAATAAAAGCGGAATCTGAATGATATTTTTGAATTTTAAAAAAAGCATGGCAACGGCCTTGCTGGTATGTCTTGCTGTTACAGCCCAGGCACAGGAAAAAGTGGAGGGCAACTCCGCCGATAATCTTACTGATAAGCAGGCTGCGGATGACGCTACGCAGCAGACCTCGGCCACTCAAAAGCCTGCCAGGCCCAGGTTGCCATTATGGGAGGCGGGCTTGCTGGGTATGGGCATTACACACCCTGCCTATCCCGGCGCTGACGAGCACACCAACCTGTTGCTGCCCCTGCCTTACATGATTTATCGTGGGGAGTTTTTGCGTGTTGACCGTAGCACTGTGGGCGTGCGGGCTATCAAAACACCGCGCACCGAACTGGATATCGGCTTTGCCGCCGCGCCCGGCTCGCGTGCTTCAGATGTTGAGGCGCGCAGGGGGATGGATGATCTGGGCGTCCTGGTGGAGTTTGGCCCACGGCTGAAGATTAATCTGGGCGATGAAGGGGAAAGTCGCAGGGGGTCTCGAATTCAGTTGGCGGCACGGGGTGTGTTTGACGCAACCAACTACTTTAAATACCACGGCATTTCATTTGAGCCGCAGTGGGTAAAGGATGTGCTGTTACCGGATAAGTGGTTTACCTCTTTCAGCCTGGGTGCCGTGTATGGTGACCAGACACTTGCGGATACTTTTTACCGTGTAAAGCCGGGTGAGGCCACGCCTTCACGTCCAGCCTATGAGGCAAGGGTAGGCCTGATTGCGTTGCGTGCGGGTGTCTTTGCAACGCGACTGTTGAACCCGGATGTGCGTTTTTTCAGTTACCTTAGGCTTGATTCGGTGCAGGGCGCGGCCAATCAGGAGAGCCCGCTGGTCAGGAGAGATTATGGCTGGTCTGCGGGTATCGGGCTGGCATGGACGCTGGCCGTGTCTGAACGTGTTGCTAAAGACTGATGTTGTTCAGGCTTGCCTGAGTCTGCGTATCCGCCGCAGGAAGCGCAACAGGCGTCCCTTGCCTTTTAGCATGTATTTTAAAGTTGCCAGTTTTCGTTTGGCCTGCTGGTAGGCTGCCCAGTTATCCAGATAGGTGTGGATTTTGTTACGGTAAAACATGACGAATTTGTATAGTGAGGCAAACCATTTAATTTGCATTAGTGCGGGACGAGTCAGGTTAAAGATACGCGAGAACAGGGCCATGCCGGCAATTTTGGCCAGTACGAAAATAGTACCGCCAAACAGCAAATGGCCGCTTGTGATGGCGTGCAGGCCGACAAGTTTTGCTGGAATCAGGATGCAACTGGGGAGGAGAAAGGCAAAAACGGCCCAGCGTGAGGAAAGTGAGGCGATATGCTTTTCGATTGCGTGGATAGCGCGGATTGCACCGAGCCGGGCCATCATTCTGGCGGTGCTGTCCCAGATGTATTCCTCGATCAGGAATGCCAGTACTGCCAGCCAGATCAGGGGTGCAAGCAATAACCTTCTGAGTGCTTTGATCATGAAATATTCTTTGGCTGCGGGGTCAGGGCTTGACCAGTAACAGGAAAGCGCCCAGAGCCATGGTACCTATAGCGCTGAGCAGCATGAGTATACGCGGGTCAAATTTTTTCAGGCTGAGTGAGTTAAGGGTAACCAGGCCCAGGGTGAGTACAATCAGGTCATCCAGCATGTAGGCAAAGTCGTATAACAGCAGGTAGCTGTAGTTGCTGATGTTGCTCAGGTGCTGCAGGTGCAGTACACGTGTGTACAGGGCGGGGAATACCGAGGTATAGGTAAGCTCGCTGACCTGTACGATAGCCGCCAGCAGGATGGTGCCAAGCAAGGCGACCGCGAGTGTTTTTGAGTCAGTAATTTTGCGTATGCGGGTGTAGATGCCCGGTTTGCTTATTTCGTTTGCGGAATATGAAATGCTTTGCCCGAAAAACAGGTACTTTTTAAAGTATATCGTTCCCGCAACGAACGACAGGACGGAAAACAGGATTTGCGTAAGTCGTGATATATCGATTTGCAGGATCAGGTTGAACCAGACCGCCATCAGGACATAATAAATTACCCCCTGTGCCGCGATAAAAGTGCCTGCGATGGCGAACATAAGCGTGCGGTCTTTCGTAGGAGCTAGCAGTGAAATAATCAACATCAACACCCACAGCGAACTGTGATTCAGCCCGTCCAGCATTCCCATCGCAATCGTAAATAAGGGCAGCCCTATTTTTGCAAGTTGAACGTTGTATCCCATGAAATTGAAAACAAAGTGCTGTGGTTTTGCTTCTGGATGCGGTGGAATCAGGGCGCAGCCGGGTTCGTTTCCGGATGTGCAAACTTGTAATTCCTTTTCTTGTTGCTGGTTTTCCGGGCGACTTGCTGCCAGCGCGTCAAGGATGCGCTGGGCTGTTCCTGCTTCTTCTGAAAAGCCCATGATAAGCTGGCCACCCACCACAAATGCAGGGTAGTCCAATTCAGTATTTCCCTGGTTTTGCGCCATGCGTTTTAAGAGTTGAAGTGCGGCAGGTTCTTTGCGTACATCCCGTGTAATGATTTTTAATTGGGGCTTTAATGATTTAAGTCTGGTTAGAAATACTCTGGCTTTGTCACATTGCAGGCAATCTTCTCGATCAAAAATTTCAATATCCAGGGCATGCGGATCTATGCCGATACCTGGTTTGGTTGGCTGTATCAATACAGGAGCTGGTGTTGCTGGCGCAGCTTGAGCAGGTTGGGTTGCCTGTACTTTTCTGGGGGGTGAAATTCTGGCCGCAGCCGGCGCCGATGCGGGCAAAGAGGGAGGTTTTGTAGCTGCTGGCTGAGGGATGGGTAGAGGTTTTGTTTCAGGTATAGGTGCCTGTTCGGTTTTTACTGGAGCAGACGGTGCAGGTTCGGGTTTAACCGTGGGTGTTGGGGCAGGAGCGGGTTTGTCAATTACAACTTTGGGCGTCTCAGGTTGGGCGATGGGCGCCGTATCAGTATCGGACGCAGCCCAGCTTGTGGGTACCGTTAGTAGTGCTACACAACAACAGGTGAGCAATCTTTTTGTTATCATCTTGTACGAAATCCTGGATGGCTAAACATGCATGTTTGATCTTGGCTTCATGTGCCCGCAAGTTGGCGGTATTTATAAATGCTTGAGCATACCCCAAAATCAGCCAAGAGTAAGCATCTCTTGGTTGCTTATTGTGCTTTACGTAATTAATGACAAAACCAAACCCCTCCCAGCCTCCCCTTAACAGGGGAGGGGCGCGCTTGTCTCTCCCCCTGTCAAGGGGGAGCCGGAGGGGGTTTTAGCCCAGTGAACAATTCTCGCTAAAGTTTTTATTGTCATGATTAATGTAAAGATCAATAGTATATATATTCTTGCCGAATCCAGTTATCAATAGACTTGTTACTGGTCATGCGCCCGACACGTGAATTTAAACACAGGGTGTTGATAGTATCAATTACCCGTTCATCGGCCTGGATAGTAGCCCGTGAATCAGGCGATGTTGATTCATGCGGAAATGCTAAAATCTTTCCGGTATGTGCATTTTTAAACATGCTCTGGAACCCGGGCAGGATATTTATTCCGGGCCGGTACCACCTGGGAAAAGCGATAATCATCAATTGGGCTGCTGATACATGAATCTACTGAAAACGCTGGCAAGTATTAGCAGCATGACTTTGCTTTCACGCATATTAGGCTTTGTCCGGGATATGTTGATGGCTCGTATATTTGGGGCAGGTGTCGCCAATGAAGCATTTGTGATCGCCTACCGTTTACCCAATCTGCTGCGCAGAATGTTTGCTGAAGGTGCATTTTCACAGGCGTTTGTGCCTATCTTCAGCGAATATAAAAGCAGGCGTGGGCATGATGAAACCAAGTTGCTGGTTGACCACGTCACTACCCTGCTGGCGATCATACTGTTTGTCGTAACACTGGTTGGCATTATCGCCGCGCCCATTCTGGTTTATCTTACAGCACCGGGTTTTGCCGCATCTCCGGAAAAATTCAACCTTACCGTGCAATTATTGCGTATCACATCCCCATATATTTTCTTTATCTCGCTGGTCGCGGTGGCTGCGGGTATCCTGAATACCTATAATAAATACTGGGTGTCGGCCTTTGCACCGGTGTTGCTGAACCTGTGTTTTATCGGGGCCATGTTGTGGCTGACACCCTATTTTGAACGCCCGATCATGGCGCTGGCCTGGGCTGTGTTTGCGGGCGGGGTAATACAACTGGGCTTTCAGATTCCCTTCCTGCTAAAAATCGGCATGTTGCCGCGCTGGCGTTTTAGTTTGAAGGATGAGGGTGTGTGGCGTGTACTCAAGCAGATGGGGCCGGCGATATTTGGCGTATCGATCAGTCAGATCAGCCTGATTATCAATACCATCTTTGCCTCCTTCATGATGTTGGGCAGCGTGTCCTGGCTTTTTTATGCCGACCGCTTGATGGAGATTCCCGCAGGTTTACTGGGGGTCGCCATCAGTACCATTTTACTGACATCGCTTTCAAAATACCATGCCGAGAGCAATCATGAGGAGTATTCCAGAATGCTGGACTGGGGCTTGCGACTCACTATTATGCTGACGCTACCGGCAGCGCTCAGTCTGGGTATGATTGCGGTGCCTCTATTGGCAACTTTCTTTCAGGGCGGGGCCTTCGGCTCGCATGATGTGTTGATGACACGCAGTGCGCTGGTAGGCTACAGTATCGGGCTGACAGGCATGCTGCTGGTCAAAGTGCTGGCCCCCGCGTTTTATGCGCGGCAGGATATTAGAACGCCTGTCAAAATCGGCATTATTACGCTGATCGCGACACAGATAATGAACCTGGTATTTATCGGCTTGCTGAAACATTACGGTTATGCACAGCATGCGGGCCTTGCGCTGGCGACGGGGCTGGGTGCCTGTGTGAATTCGGCAATCTTGTTCTATTTGTTGCGCAAGCGCGGGATATTCCAGCCCGAACCGGGCTGGCTGAAATTTACGGGCAAAATATTGCTGGCATTGCTGGTGCTGGGGCTGGTGCTGTGGTTTGGCATGGGGACAGAGCAGCACTGGCTCACCAACCGTGGCTGGTCGCGGATCATACATTTGACCTGGCTGGTTGCCCTGGGACTGTTTTCGTATTTTGCCACCTTGGGCATGCTGGGTTTCAGGCTGAAGGATTTCTCAAAGCGCGGTGCAAACTAATGCAGTGGCGTGAAAATGCAGCTCCGTTTAAACTGGCGGACTTATCTGCCATGCAGGATGAAATTTAATTGAATATGAAAACTGAATACATTTACGACGTTGAAGAAGCGACATTTGATGAGCTGGTGATTGCCAGATCGCATGAAACTCCCGTGTTGCTGGATATTAGTGCCGAATGGTGCGCGCCGTGCCGCGTGTTAGGGCCGCTGCTGCACAAAATGGCTGATGCGTATAAAGGCACATTTCTGCTGGCAATTGTCGATGCGGATGAAAATATGAAAATTGCCGGGCGTCACAAGGTTCGCGGTTTCCCCACGGTGATCGCGTATAGCCATGGTGTGGAGATTGACCGTTTCCACAGCTCGCAAACAGAAGGATACTTACGCAAGTTTCTGGATGGGGTAATCAGCCGCCATGCATCCGCTGAAAAATAATATTTTGCCAATCATGATAGGCGGTGAAACTCCATGAGCCTGTTGTCACTTGTTTTTGCACTGCTGATAGAACAGGTGCGTCCCCTGTCGTCGCGCAAATATTTGTATTCGTGGCTGAGCGGGTATGTTGATTTTTTTCAGCAGAGTTTCAATGCGGGAGAAAGCAAAAACGGCAAGGTGGCG